>ENA-OQHL01000755-OQHL01000755.1-human-gut-metagenome-genome-assembly--contig:-NODE-755-length-20561-cov-14.372957_pt1 | contig 20561 bp, 16 predicted proteins | sample MGYA00242565_ERZ504723 | MGnify/ENA primary metagenome ERZ504723 (study PRJEB26092, sample SAMD00036211) | human gut metagenome | host: Homo sapiens | study: EMG produced TPA metagenomics assembly of... | reverse complement strand
ATGGTTGATGCAACATCATTTCCGTCCAGATCGTACATTCCGAAAACGCCGCACTCCTCATGCAGCTCGTCTGTTCCCCAGTCTAAAGTAAGTGATTTCTCCATAAATGCTTTTCATCCTCTGATTTATAAGTTTTTGCGATAAAACAGCAGTGTTTCAGTAGAAATTATAATACATACCCTATGGAAAATCAAGAAGAAGTTCCTCTCTCAAGGAGTCCTGTGGACTTCTTTGTGAAACCAGAACAAATTTCCGGCCCCTTTTTCGATCCCTATACCATAAATTTCCCCCTCCGTCTCAGAGGCGGTCCCATCTGGAATCCCTGTTTCAATATCCGGCACCAGATATGTCTTCTCTGTCATCCTGGAGCACGCACAGGAATACGCGAGCCAGAGGAGTTCCAGCAGTAAAAGGATCCTCGCTGTCTTTACAGCAGCTCTTCTTATCTTTTCCCTTCGGTACCCGTGTCTCCACGGATGGTATGGATGGTACAGATAGCGGATGGCGTTCACTCCTTTCAAAATTCAGGCTGATACTTTTCCACGACTTTTGATAAGTTTTTTCAAGATGTACTCTTATTATATCTGTTTTCGCATATTTTCACAACAGGAAAACTTGTTATCGTTACATTTTAGTTGCTGTGACGGGTAGGAATTTTCTAAACTGAAAATTCCGTACAATACAGTGATAGCAGTGGATTTTGGTGATTTGGAGTGCGAAGCATCGGCAAAATCACGATGCAAAAGAAACAGGGAAATGATCTTCATACCCGTCCTGCAGACCATTTCCCCGCTGTCCTGTCTTTCCGGCTCTTTCTGCCGTGTTGAGTTTCATTCCCCGGCAGTCCTGGATTCCGGTCCGGATATTTAGTTTGCCTTGGTGGTCTCCCCAGCAGTGCCGTTCGCTCCCGCCGCAGTAGTTCCTGACATGCCGGTGACATCGTCCGTCAGGTTGTGGATGCCGTCACCCACGTCATCCACCATATCCCGGAGCACACCGCCACTCTCCCCGGCTGTCTGGGACGGCACGTTCGTGCTCTGGTTTGTGCCGTTTGTCTGTCTCTCCATTGTGGTTCCCGCTCCCGCGCTCCCCGTATCCGGGGCTGTGGTCATATTATTTCCGTTCCCTCTTCCGCAGGCCGTGATGATTGCCGCGGTCATAATGAGAAGCGCGCATGCTCTGATCCATCTGATTTTTCCCATAAAAATAATCTCCTTTCTACGGCTATTATGTGCCATAGAAAGGAGAAGTATTTTGGAAAAAAATGTATAAAACTTTAACCTCTATCAACCGACCACATCAGCCATATCGTAAAGTCCTGCCGGCTTTCCTGCGAGGAATTTTGCAGCCTCCACAGCTCCCTTTGCGAAGATCTCGCGGGAATAAGCGGTGTGTGTGAAGGTGATGACCTCGTCGCGGCCCGCGAACATAATATCATGCTCACCGACGATGGTGCCGCCGCGCATTGCCTGGATTCCGATCTCCTTTGGATCTCTTGCGACACGCTCGGAGGAACGGTCATATTTATAATGATAGCTGTTGTCGAGGCTCTCATTGATGGCATCAGCAAGGGCGATGGCGGTTCCACTCGGGGCGTCGATCTTGCGGTTGTGGTGCTTCTCTAAGATCTCGATGTCAAATCCTGCTGCCGCAAGGACCGGAGCGACCTCTTTCAATGTCTTCATGAGAAGGTTGATTCCGATGGACATATTTGCGGAGCGAAGGACTGCGTCCACCTTGCTCGCCTCTTTCACATGGTTTAACTGGTCCTCGGAAAGTCCTGTGGTGCATAAAACCACAGGAACTTTCTTCGTCTCGCAGTAGTCCAACAGTCCGTCAACCGCCTTTGCGGTGGAAAAATCGATGATGACATCTGCCTCCGGGCATTCGTCGAGGGACTTAAATACCGGGTATCCGGCATAGTTTTCTGTGTTCATATCCACGCCTGCAACGATCTCGATCGCGTCATCCTTGGAAATAATGTCCGTGATCACACTGCCTGATCTGCTGCGATCAGACTGTCAATGATCTCATCCAGATCCCCGTTCAGAACATTCTCCAGTCTGTGCAGTGTCAGCTTGATTCTGTGGTCTGTCACACGGCCCTGTGGAAAATTATAAGTTCTGATCTTCTCTGAACGGTCACCTGTTCCAATCTGGCTTCTTCTTGCCTCAGCCTCAGCATCATGCTGTTTGGCAAGCTCCATCTCATACAGACGGGAGCGAAGAACTTTCAGTGCTTTATCTTTATTCTTAAGCTGTGACTTCTCATCCTGGCAGGAAATTACGATTCCGGTAGGAATATGTGTCAGTCGCACAGCAGAGTCTGTTGTATTGACACACTGTCCGCCGTTTCCGGATGCACGGAACACATCGAATTTACAGTCATTCATATCCAGATGGAAATCGATTTCCTCTGCTTCCGGCATAATAGCAACTGTACAGGTAGAGGTATGGATACGTCCGCCGGATTCTGTTTCCGGAACTCGCTGTACACGATGTACACCACTTTCATATTTCAGTCTGGAATAAGCACCTGCACCTGTGATCATAAATGTTACTTCCTTAAATCCGCCGATTCCGTTCTCATTGAGACTCATCATTTCTGTTTTCCAGCGGCGGGATTCTGCATATTTCACATACATACGGTAAATCTCTGCTGCAAAAAGGGCAGCTTCATCCCCACCTGCACCTGCACGGATCTCCACAATAACGTTCTTGTTATCATTAGGATCTTTCGGAAGAAGAAGGATCTTAAGTTCATGCTCCAGTTCCTCTACATTCTTCTTTGCCTCAGACAGTTCTTCCTTCAGCATTTCCCTCATATCTTCATCTTTCTCTTCCTCAAGCATGGAAAGACTGTCCTGTATCGTTTCTTTGTTTTTCTTATACTCCCGGTAAGCATCTACTATCGGCTGCAGATCGCTCTGCTCTTTCATCAGCTTCTGAAAATGTTCCTGATTATCGGTAACTCCCGGCTCTCCAAGCTCATTAAGCACCTCTTCAAAACGAATGAGCAGATCGTCTAATTTATCAAACATATTTATCCTCCTGTAATTTCTTTCGCCCCAGAACCACCCGGTCCAACCCGGCCAGATCCTGCCTTATCTCAATATCTTCAAATTTATATTTCCGCAAAAGAGCTGCCACATCTTCTCCCTGGCTGCATCCGATTTCATATAAAAGCCAGCCACCCGGAACAAGATGATCCTGTGCCTGTTTCGTGATAGCCCTGTAAAAATAAAGTCCATCTTCCATACCATCCAGCGCCATACGCGGATCATGCAATTTTACTTCATCCATAAGATCTTCAATTTCCGCCGTAGGAATATATGGCGGATTTGATATAATCATATCATAAGCTCTGCTATAATTTCTATTACTATTTTCGCATTCTGTCATTTTTACAGTATCTTTTACAGCAGTCCTTTTCATATACTCTGTTCCGTACACAATGTTCTGCATTTCAGAAAACAGATTACTCTGTACGAATTCCGCATGCTCTGCCACTTCCAGTGTCCGTGCATTCCGCACAGCCACTTTCAGTGCCTCATCTGACAGATCCACGCCTGTTCCGTGTGCATCAGCTCTCTCCTTCAGAATACTGATAAGAATACAGCCGGATCCTGTACACATATCAAGAATATATGGATTTTTCACAGCTTTCATGCATTCAAGAGCGGACTCCACAAGTGTTTCCGTATCCTGTCTGGGTATCAGTACATTCTTATCCACATAAAATTCATGCCCCATAAAAAAAGCCTGATGCGTCAGATGCTGCAGCGGTATGTGTCCCGCACGTCTGCTGATCAGTTCCAGATATCTTTCAGCAGCACTTTCTGTGACACTTTCTTCTCCGTATGCAAAATAATACGCCCGGCTTTTTCCTGTGACATATTCCAGGAGAAGCCAGGCATCCAGCCCGGCTTCCTTAATCCCCGCCTGTGCAAGGATCATCTGTCCTTTTTTTAATAATCCTGTAAGAGTTTCTCCGTTCATTGTTCTGCTTCAACTCCAAATTCTTCCTTCAAATATGCTTTCCAGTCAAAAACTGCCTCTACAGCCCTGATTGCAACCTCTGCCATATCTTCTGTCGGTTCCTTAGTTGTAAGTTTCTGCATTGCCAGACCCGGTTTACTGAAAAAGTCAGCAAGTTTGCTGTCTGATCTTCCAGCCCACTGAATAATCTCAAAAGATATTCCTGCTACAACCGGCACCATAAGAAGTCTTCCAAACAGTCTCACCCAGTAAAACGGAACCAATACAAAAATAAAATGCAGAAAAATGCTGACCAGCATAACCAAAAACAGAAAACTGGTTCCACATCTCTTATGCAGTCTGGAGCTTGCAAGAACATTATCCACCGTAAGCGGCAGTCCATGTTCCACACAGTTAATACACTTATGCTCTGCTCCATGATACATAAATGTTCTCTGAATATCCTTCATTCTGGAAATCAGAAGCATATATCCCATAAACAATGCAAGCTTTACAAATGCCTCAACTATTGTAACTGCAAATTCCGAAGCGCCAACCCTTCTGCAAAGACTTGCAAGGGCGTATGGCAGCAGCATAAAGGCGGCAACTGATACCACGATCGAGACAGCAACTGTCACATATAACAGCCATTTGAACTGCTTATCTTCTTTTGCCTTTTTTGCAGCAAGCTCCTCTTCTGAAAGAGCAGCATTCTTCTGCTTATCCTCTTCGTCCTCCTCATCCCCTGCAATCTCCGCTGAATACATCAGACATTTTGTGCCGACCACCAGAGAATCCACGAAGCTTACCACCCCTCGAATCAGTGGATATTTGAGAAATTTTGCATTTCCGAATACACATTTGTAATCTTCTACTTTTAATTCAATCTCATTGTCCGGTCTTCGGACAGCAATGGAATATTTATCCTTATGGCGCATCATAATGCCTTCCATTACAGCCTGACCGCCGATGTTCGATGATTTCATTATATTTCTCCCAAAGAAACAAGAAAGGCTGAGATTTCCCAAACCTCAACCTTCTCAATTCTTCTATATTCTGATTATTTGTTCAGGCCGTATTTCTTATTAAACTTATCGATACGTCCACGAGCCTGAGCTGCTTTCTGCTGACCTGTATAGAATGGATGACATTTAGAGCAGATTTCTACGTGGATGTCCTGTTTTGTAGATCCTGTTACGAATGTGTTACCACAGTTGCAGGTTACAGTTGCCTGATAATAATTAGGATGGATTCCTTCTCTCATGATTTTCACCTCTCTGTAAAGATTCTATTTTCTATTCGTATTCATTTGACGAATTTACTATTAAACAGCTTTATAAGTATAACATATCGTCCCATGGAATGCAAGTTATTTTAAATTTATTTTAAAATTTATTTAATATTTTTGTTACTGAGAACGGAGCGAACAGTAACTGGTTTTTTTACAACGTTTCAGATAAACTTCTGATTTTTTTACAGTCTGCACAAATTCAGCATTAGTTTTTCGTACGGGTAAACATATTCAGGATCTGTTCTACCGCATCTTCTGACTTCATTCCATTGAGAGCTTTTCGCATAATGTAAACCGCTTCCTGTTCTTCTTTACTCAGCAGCAGATCCTCTCTTCTTGTACCGGATTTCTGGATATCAATTGCAGGGAATACCCGCTTTTCCTGCAGTTTTCGGTCAAGCACCAGTTCCATATTACCGGTTCCCTTAAATTCTTCATAAATTACATCATCCATTTTACTTCCCGTATCCACAAGCGCTGTAGCAAGAATAGTAAGGCTTCCGCCCTCTCTCATATTTCTGGCCGCACCAAAGAAACGTTTCGGCATATGAAGAGCCGCCGGGTCCAGACCACCGGAAAGAGTTCGTCCGCTCGGCGGTATGATCAGGTTGTATGCCCTTGCCAGTCTTGTAATAGAATCAAGAAGAATTGTAACGTCTTTTTTATGTTCCACCAGACGACGTGCACGTTCTATTACCATTTCAGACACACGTTTATGATGTTCCGGAAGCTCATCAAATGTAGAATAAATGACTTCCACATTATCGCCACAGATGGCCTCCCTGATATCTGTAACCTCCTCAGGACGCTCATCGATCAGAAGAATGATCAGATGCATGTCCGGATTGTTTCTCAGAATAGACTTTGCCACATCTTTCAGCAAAGTTGTCTTACCGGCTTTCGGAGGAGATACGATCATTCCTCTCTGTCCTTTACCGATAGGGCTGATCAGATCTACGATTCTCATGGCAACTGTGCCGCCCGGCCTTTCCATTATCAGTCTCTCATTTGGAAAAATCGGTGTCATATCTTCAAAATTATATCGTCTCTGCCCTTCACTGGGATGGAATCCGTTGATAGAGGTCACATATAGCAGGGCACTGAATTTCTCTCCCTGTGTTTTGATACGGATATTCCCCTTAATAATATCACCTGTTTTCAGGTTAAATCTGCGTATCTGAGAAGGTGATACATAAATATCATTTTCCCCCGGAAGATAATTCTCACATCGGATAAACCCATATCCATCCGGAAGTACCTCAAGGATTCCGTCTGCTCTCTCTCCACTGTCAAGCTGTACTGCCTCTGCCGGGGCATGATACTGTGTACGTTCCGGTGTTTTGTTATACTGGGGGATTCTCTCTCCGTTACCTTCCACTTCACTCTGCTGCGGTTTCTCCCGGACTGTTTCCTGTTTTTTTGTCTCACCTTCCAGTTCATCTTCGTGAAGCATTCTCTCGATCAATTCCGGTTTTCTCAATGCTGAAACCCCTTTTAATCCTCTGGCTTTTGCCAAATCCTTTAAAGTTGCCAGTGATAATGATTCATACTTTTCTCTCATAAAATAATCCTCTGCTTTTTGTTTTGATTGTTAATATTGATAATTATTTTTATTTTTCGTTTTTCTGATTTCCTATGTATCTGAGCAATTTATTCTTTATTAACTTTTCCTGTAACAGTTAGTGGGATAATCTGTCTGAAGTGACACGAATATCAGATCTGCAGCAATGCATATCGCAGGAAAATTATACTCCTGCTCCTGTGTCGACAAGTTAATTCCTGTAGTAATCCTGTCTGCACACCGGTATCTTTATATTTATCTTAGCACATCTTCTTCATAATTGACAATACCATATTATTCCAAATCTTTATTATTGGCAAGCTGTTTTATACGTCATAAAACTGATATTATCGACATAAAAGCAGAAATCCGGAGACATAAAATATGTCCCCGGATTTCCGGTAAATCAGATATTAATAACACTTATTTAAGAAGACAATTAATGTACCAGATTTCCCACTAATCCATAAGAAACAATATACATAATGACAGTTGCCATAATAATGCCACAAAAAATTGCCAGAGAGGACTTCTTAATATCAATTTCCAGAAGAGATGCAATCAGAGATCCTGTCCATGCCCCTGTTCCCGGAAGCGGAATTCCCACAAACAGCATCAGTCCCCAAAACTCATATTTCTTTACCTGATCACTTTTTCTCATTGCCCTGTCTTCCAATTTCATAACAAGTCCCCGAAAGAGTTTCGTCTTTTTTAAAACCTTGAAAATCTGTCTGATAAACAACAGAATAAACGGAATAGGAATAATATTTCCAACAATACACAGTGGAATTGCCTTTGCAGCCGATATCTTAAGTAAGGATGCTGCAAGCAATCCTCCCCTGAGTTCCAAAAGCGGAATCATTGAAATAATAAAAACTGCCCCTTCCGGTGAAATATATTGTGACAGATTCTGCGAGAACCAATGTACCAGTGCTTCCATAAAACCTCCTAACTTTTACTTCAGATAATCCTTCAAAAATCAATAAATTCTGCATTTCTTCCTTGTTCCAACAGTGATACGAAGAAAATTGTCAATTCTGTCCTTCTGGAAGTAACGAACATAAATATGCTGCCCTCTCAATGCCTCAAAAAGTTCTTTCGCATGGCAGGTTTTATGCGTAGCAAAAATAAAGTTAGACATAGAATCCTGAAAAGAGAATCCCAGTGCCTTCAATTCTTTCTTTGTCCATTCTCTTGTCTCTATGATTTTATTACATGTCTCATCAAAATATGCTTTATCTTCAACTGCCGCCACACCTGCAGCAATCGCTGTACGGTCCATAGTATAAGAATTAAAAGAATACTTCACATCATTCAGGAATCTGATCAGTTTCTCATTTCCACACGCAAAACCAATTCTCATCCCAGCCATAGAACGCGACTTGGAAAATGTCTGTACGACCAGAAGGTTGTCATATTTTTCAATCAATGGAAGCGCCGACTGACCACCAAAATCCACATAAGCCTCGTCCACGATCACAATCACATCAGGATTATGGCGGATAATATCCTCCACTTCCTCCAGCGGCATCTCCACACCTGTCGGCGCATTCGGATTCGGGAATACAATTCCTCCGTTTTCTCTGAAATAATCTTCCTTCCTTATATGAAAGTTCTCATCCAGTGCCGGTCTCTCATATGGAATGCGAAACAGGTCTGCCCATACATCATAAAAAGAATATGTGATATCCGGAAAAAGAACCGGCTTCTGTGAATTAAAGAATGTAAGGAAACTCATGGCAAGCACATCATCGGAACCTACTCCCACAAAAACCTGTTCATCCTTCAGCCCGTAATTCTTTGCAATGGCATGTACCAGTTCTCCTGCTGTAGGATCCGGATAAAGTCTCATAGTATCTGTATCCATCTCCCTCAACGCCTTCTCCACTCCAGGTGCCGGCGGATACGGATTCTCGTTGGTATTCAGCTTGATCATATCCGGCTGATTGGGCTGCTCGCCTGGTGTATATGGTATTACTTTACGTATATTTTCTTCCCATCTGCTCATTTATCTGATCCCTTTCATGTTTTTTATTGTTTTTCACTTTCGTCAGTATAACATTAATCTCTATTTTCGTAAATCAACTTTTTGCATTTTACTGATTGACAAACCCACTTTGCAAGTTTATAATAGGCGGCAGAAAAGATAAGAAGAATCAAAACGTTGAAGAGAAGAGTACGCTGAGGAACGTTACAGAGAGAAATGTATACCGGTGCAAGCATTTCATCGCGAACCAGCCGAAGACCACCTCTGAGTGACTTTAATACAGTCCGGTGATTCCGTTACCATCGAATGAAGCGGTTCTGATCAGATGATTTATCCATCAGTAATGTATCAGAACAACCGGGGTGGAACCGCGAGTAATGTTATCTCGTCCCCTACAGTATTTAACCGTACTGTAGGGGATTTTTTTATTCTTTCTTTTACCCCTTCGCAGTACAAAAACCTGTTACTGTTCACTCCGTTCTCAGCAGCACGCTCCGCAGGATATCAACAGTGAACAGCAACTATAGCAAATCCATACTAACGTAAAGGAGATAATCATCATGATCGTAACATTAAAAGACGGCTCAAAAAAAGAATACGCTGAAGCAAAATCCGTAATCGACATTGCTTACGACATCAGCGAGGGACTTGCACGTGCTGCCTGTGCAGGAGAAGTAAACGGAGAAGTTGTAGACCTGAGAACAGTTATTGACAGTGACTGCGAATTAAACATCCTGACAGCAAAAGATGAAAAAGGACTTGCAGTTCTCCGCCATACAGCATCCCACGTACTTGCCCAGGCAGTACAGACCTTATTCCCGGATGCAAAGGTTGCTATCGGACCTTCTATTGATACAGGATTCTACTATGATTTCGACTGCCCTCCATTCTCCCGTGATGACCTGGATGCAATCGAAAAAGAAATGAAAAAGATCATCAAAAAAGGCGCTAAGATTGAACGCTTCACAAAATCAAGAGAAGATGCCATCGCATACTTCCAGGAGAAAAATGAACCATACAAGGTAGAACTTATCGAAGATCTTCCGGAAGGCTCCGAAATCTCTTTCTATTCCCAGGGAGACTGGACAGACCTCTGCGCAGGTCCTCACCTTATGAGTGTAAAGGGTGTAAAAGCATTCAAGCTTCTCTCCTCTTCCAGCGCTTACTGGAGAGGCAGCGAAAAGAACGCAATGCTCACACGTATCTACGGAACAGCTTATGCTTCCAAGGATGAGTTAAAAGAACATCTGGAACAGATGGAAGAAGCAAAAAGACGTGACCACAACAAACTTGGCCGTGAGATGAAGATCTTCACAACTGTAGACGTAATCGGTCAGGGACTTCCACTTATCATGCCAAACGGTGTGATCATGATGCAGGAGCTTCAGCGCTGGATTGAAGACGAAGAAGCAAAACGCGGATATATCAGAACAAAAACTCCGTTAATGGCAAAGAGCGACCTCTACAAGATTTCCGGACACTGGGATCATTACAAAGAGGGCATGTTCGTTCTCGGCGACGAAGAAACAGACAAAGAAGTATTTGCGCTTCGTCCTATGACATGCCCATTCCAGTACTATGTATACAAAGCAGAACAGCACAGCTATCGTGATCTGCCTCTTCGTTACGGTGAAACATCCACTCTGTTCCGTAATGAGGATTCCGGGGAAATGCATGGTCTGACACGTGTACGTCAGTTCACGATCTCCGAAGGTCATCTGATCGTAAGACCTGACCAGATGGTAAAAGAATTTAAAGACTGTATCGCACTTGCACAGTACTGCCTGCAGGTTCTTGGTGTAGAAGAGGACGTAACCTATCACCTTTCTAAATGGGATCCGAACAACAGAGAGAAATACATCGGTGATGCAGAAGTGTGGAATCAGACAGAAGCTCATATCCGCCAGATGCTTGAAGAACTGAACATTCCATTTACAGAGGATGTTGGAGAAGCTGCATTCTACGGACCTAAGGTTGATATCAATGCCAAAAATGTATACGGAAAAGAAGATACAATGATCACGATCCAGTGGGATGCTCTTCTTGCTGAACAGTTTGATATGTACTACATCGATGAAAATGGTGAGAAACAGCGTCCATACATCATCCACCGTACATCCATGGGATGCTATGAGAGAACACTGGCATGGCTGATTGAGAAATATGCAGGTATGTTCCCGACCTGGCTCTGCCCGGAACAGGTTCGTGTAATTCCGATCTCTGAGAAATTCCACGACTATGCCGCCAAAGTGGAAGCACAGTTAAAAGAAAGCGGAATCCGCTGCTCCGTTGACCAGCGTTCCGAGAAAATGGGCTACAAGATTCGTGAAGCACGTCTTGCAAGAGTTCCATATATGCTCATCGTCGGTGCCAAAGAGGAAGAAGAAGGCAAGGTTTCCGTAAGAAGCCGTTACCTTGGTGATGAAGGAATGAAAGACCTTGGTGATTTCCTTGCAGCGATCAAAGAAGAAATCAAGAATAAAACAATCCGCAAAATCGAAGTACAGGAAGAGAATAAATAATCTTCCCTTTCAGATAAGTACAGAAACTGTTATTTCTGTTAAAAACGGGGCTGTCGTCAATGAACTTTTGGTTCATACGACAGCCCTGTTTTATTATTCTTTCACTTTTTCCTCAAAATATCAGCATTTTAACCGAATCAAGTAAGTCCTCTGGGAGGTTGCAAAAAGCAATAATCAGTGAGGGATTTGCTTGTATCAGGAGGAATACCAGCTCCTTCTGATATCCAAAAGACAGAAAATAGTTTTACGAAAACGAATAAGTTTAGTTTTTTTACTTTTCACAATTAAATCAGGTAACTTACTTGCTTCGTTCAAATCAGACTATCTCCCGTATCATTCAGTTTTTTACAAAAATTGTCGTATTTTTGCCTGTCAGGAATCTCACAATCATTATCTCCATTTATGCGAAAATATTATGAAAATTTTCGCATAAATAAAACTTTCTTTTTGTGAAATTAATAAATTATTATAAATTCTTTTTTGTGCAACAGGGATAAATTATGCAAATATAACTAAAACTACTTGATTTTTTCTGAAAACGTGCTACGATAAACTTACAAAAACGATTTAGGAACGAAAAACAAAAAACACAAGTCAGGAGTCTGACCAGACTGAAAACTCAATATGGGGAAATATCAGGCAAAAACTGAAAATCAATCATTACAGGGAGGTAATAACATGATGAAGAGAAAAGCTATGGCAATCACATTAACAGCAGCTATGCTTGCAGGCCTTACAGCAGTTCCTGCATGGGCTGAAGATGCAGCAGCAGACGAAGGTAAAGTTTTAAACATTTATTGCTGGAATGAAGAATTCAAATCCCGTCTGACTGACCACTATCCCGGATATGAAGAAGTTGACGGAACTCATGGCAAGATTGGAGATGTGGATGTTGTATGGAACATCACTCCTTCTGATGACAATGCGTATCAGAATAATCTGGATGAGACTCTTCTGAAACAGGCCGATGCAGCAGCAGATGACAAAATCGACCTCTTCCTTGTAGAAGCAGACTATGCTTTGAAATATGTAAATACTGATTATACAATGTCTGTGGCAGATCTGGGAATCACAGATGAGGAAGTTGCAGACCAATATCAGTACACCAAAGATGTTATGACAGATTCTGATGGTAACTTAAAGGGTCTTTCCTGGCAAGGCTGCCCGGGTGCTATGATCTACAGAAGAGATATTGCAAAGGAAGTATTCGGAAGTGATGATCCGGCAGAGGTTCAGAAGAAAGTTGCAGACTGGGATACATTTAAGGCAACAGCTGAAGAGCTGAAGGAAAAAGGCTATCAGATGACTTCCACTGTAAATGATGCCTACCGTGTATTCTCTAATAATGTAACTTCCCCATGGGTTGTTGACGGAAAGATCACTGTTGATGACAATATCAAAAACTGGGTAGATATGTCCAAGGAAATGGTTGATGCCGGAGAAACAGCTACCTATGAATTGTGGAGCGATGACTGGAGCAAGGGCTTCTTCAAAGACAGCAATGTATTCTCATATTTCGGACCTGCATGGTTCATCGACTTCTCCATGAGTGCTGACCAGGATGGTTCAGTTGGTAAAGATGGCGGCTGGGCTGCAACAGAAGGACCACAGGGCTTCTACTGGGGCGGAACATGGATCACAGCAGCTACAGGCACAGACAATCCTACACTGGTTGCTGATATCATGAGAACGATGACAACTAACGTTGACGTTATGAAAGAAATCGTTACTGCTGATAATGACTTCGTAAACAATAAACCTGCCATGGAAGAAATGGCTAAAGATGAGAACTACGGCGATGCAGTTCTTGGTGGACAGAATCCTCTGGCTATGTTCTGTGCAGGCGCTGATAAGATCGATCTGAGTAACATGAGCATCTATGATCAGGGTTGCAACGAAGAATTCCAGAATGCCATGAAGAACTACTTCGAAGGCAACGCATCTTATGATGAAGCTCTCGACCTGTTCTATAAGGCAGTTGTAGAAAAATATCCGGAACTTTCCTATTAATTAAACAGCAATTAAACAGTAAAACCTGTGTGCCTGCCTGACCATCAGGCAGGCACACTTTGAATTACAGCAGACTATGGAGGAAGATAATGGCAAAGAATAATAACCATAAAGCGGTCAGCTATAACAAATGGGGATATATCTTCCTGATACCATTTGTAGTAGTATATCTCATATTCCAGCTCGTTCCGCTTATCAGTACAATTTATAACAGTTTCTTTGAAAATTACAGATCTGGATTAACGCAGATAGGACCGAATTTTGTGGGACTTGCCAATTATGCAAAACTCTTTCAGGGTGGTGATATCTGGATCTATTTTAAAAACACAATGATCATGTGGGTAATGGGATTTATCCCGCAGATCCTGGTTTCCCTGCTCCTGGCTGCCTGGTTCTCCAATCCAAGCCTCCGGCTTAAGGGACAGCGCTTCTTCAAAACAGTTATTTATCTGCCAAACCTGATCATGGCATCCGCCTTTGCAATGTTATTCTTTACCTTATTTGCAGACGGCGGTCCCATCAATGCAATGCTGATGCAGTCAGGAATACTGAAACAGGCATATTCCTTTTTCAGCCATGCCTGGAGTGCCAGAACCCTTGTTGCAGTCCTGAACTTTCTGATGTGGTTCGGAAATACAACTATTCTTCTTATGGCAGGTATGATGGGAATTGACTCCTCGCTTTACGAGGCAGCTGAAGTAGACGGCGCAACTTCCTCACAGATTTTCAGAAAGATCACTCTTCCACTCCTTCGTCCAATCCTGATCTATGTTATGATTACATCCCTGATCGGCGGCATGCAGATGTTCGATGTACCTCAGATCCTGACAAACGGAACCGGCGACCCCATGCGTTCCACTATGACACTGATCATGTTCCTGAACAAGCATCTGTTCAGCAAGAACTACGGAATGGGTGGTGCATTATCCGTATTCCTGTTTATTATCACAGGAGTACTCAGCCTGATCGTATTCCGTTTTAATAAGATAAAAGACTGATGGAGGTGAGAAGAATGAATGAAAAAAACTCCAAAAATAAAAAAGGAATGAGCATGAAAGGTCAGCGTACCCTTGCCTATATCGTACTAATCATCATTTCCTTCTTCTGCCTGTTCTGGTTTTATGTACTGTTTATCAATGCCACCAGATCTAATGGCGCACTAAAAAAGGGATTCACAGCCATTCCCGGAGGACATCTCATTGAGAACTGGAAAAATCTTCTCGCAGGAACACTCCCTGTATGGAATGGTATGTTCAACAGTATTTTCATTGCTACCTGCTCAGCTGTTTTATGCACCTATTTTTCAACAATGACAGCTTACGCTATCCATGCATACAATTTTAAAGCAAAAAAATTTATGTTTACTTTTATCCTTGCAGTCATGATGATCCCAACTCAGGTAACTGCTCTTGGATTCCTTCAGCTGTTGGGAAAAATAGGTCTGGACGACTCCTTTGTCCCACTGATCGTTCCAAGTATTGCTGCTCCTGTTACTTTCTTCTATATGAAACAGTACATGGAAAGCAACCTTCCTCTGGAACTTGTGGAAGCAGCACGTATTGACGGTTCCGGTGAATTTAATACCTTTAACAAAATCGTATTCCCGCTTATGAAACCGGCTATCGCTGTGCAGGCAATTTTTACCTTTGTACAGAGCTGGAATAATTACTTCATTCCGGCGCTGGTCCTTCACTCAGATAAAAAGAAAACACTTCCCGTACTGATTGCACAGCTTCGAAGTGCAGACTTCCTGAAGTTTGACATGGGACAGGTGTATGTAATGATCGCCTTTTCCATCTTCCCGGTCATCATTGTTTACATTCTTCTTTCCAGATTCATTGTAGAAGGTGTTTCCGCAGGTGCGGTTAAGGGTTAGATGCTGATACAACAAAAGCTGTCTGTTCCGGATGCAAATACATCCGGAATCCAGACAGCTTTTTTAATTATTTGCAGTACTGTTCTGTAATGATGTTACTATTTACAGCTCAGAGTTTTATTTTCTTAGATCTCAGCCAGTTTCAGCAGATCCGGGATCTTGGATTCCCAGCCAAGTGCCATGATATGTACACCCTGACAGTATGGCTTGCACTCTTTGATGATACGTGCAGCGATCTCAACACCTGTGATACCTGCTTTTGTCTTTTCTTTGTCTGCTTTCAGTTCCTCGAGCATTTCGTCCGGAACATGAATACCGGCAACATTATTGTTCATGAATTTAGCCATTCCAGCGGACTTAGGAATAATGATACCAACCTGTACAGGTTTTCCGAACTGTTTTGCTTTTTCCATGAATTTGATGAATTTCTCCGGTTCAAATACTGCCTGTGTCTGGAAGTATTCTGCACCTGCAGCTACTTTTCTTTCCATTTTTGCAAGCTGTGCGTCAACGGAATCGCTGCATGGAGATACAACAGCACCCTTGGAGAATTTCGGAGGCTCACCAACCAGTTCATTTCCGCCAAGATCCACACCTGATTCCAGAAGCTTCACTGTGTGAAGAAGGGATACAGAGTCAAGGTCGAATACAGGTTTTGCCTGTGGGTGGTCACCCATCTTTGTATGGTCACCTGTAAGGCAGAGGATGTTGTCAATGCCCAGCATTGCAGCGCTGAGAAGATCAGACTCCAGAGCGATACGGTTTCTGTCACGGCATGCAAGCTGGAAAATAGGATTCATGCCTGCATCCTTGAGAACCTTACACATTGCAAGAGATCCAAGACGCATAACAGAAGACTGGTTATCAGTTACGTTAACTGCATGAACATCCTTAAGGTATGTTTTTGCTTCTTCTACCAGCTCATCTACATGGATTCCTTTTGGCGGTCCTACTTCTGCAGAAACTACAAATTCACCACGGTCGAATAATTCTTTCATTTTCATTGTACATTGCTCCAATCATTATAATCTATTTTAATTCATCGTCTGTTGCAAAGTTATGAATCTGTGTCGGACATTTCAGCGCGTCAAGGCGTCCGATTTCTTTCAGACGTCTGTAGATGCGTTCCCATCCACATTCCATCTCGCTGTCCACTTCACATTTACCGTTCTTGGAACCACCGCACTGGCCGTTCACAAGGCTCTTTGAACATGCTGTGATCGGGCAGATCCCGCCTGTCAGGTTCAGATAGCATTCACCGCACTGGTCACATTTGTACTCTAACGGTGTCACGCCCTGGAAACCAGGTACCGGGTATGTATCGCAGGCTGCACAGACCATCTTGTCTTCCAGATATTCTGAAACGGTCTGTACACCAACACCGCAGGAGAATACCAGAACCAGATCTGCTTCCTGGATCTTGCTCATATATTTCTTAAGACGTAATTCCATATTTTCCGGATTACAGATGTAATCAGTTGTCATGATCCCTGTCACATTTCCTTCAGCTGCAAGTTCCTTCTGAAGTCGGGCAGCTTCTTTTTCCGGAAAACGAACTTCTTTACATCCATGACAGTTGATAATGAAAACTTTCTTTCCGGCTGTCAGTGATGTAATTGCTTCTTTTGCTTTTAACTGGGTAATCAACATATTATTTCATCCCCCTTACTGCATTTTTTCCGGCTTTGATACTGTTAATGATCGGAATCTTGGAAGAACAGATATACTGACAGCATCTGCACTCAACACAATCCATAACGTTCATGTCTTTCATGCCCTGCCAGTTCTCATCTTTCGCATATTTCACGAAATACAGAGGTGAAAGCTCCATCGGACATACATCTACACAACGTCCGCACTTGATACACGGCTGTTCTTTTGTCTCATCCGGTTCAACGGCAATGATACCATTGGAGCCTTTCATCATCGGTACATCCAGTGTGTTCAGAGGGAATCCCATCATTGGTCCGCCCATCTTAACCAGAACATCGTCATCTGTAAATCCGCCGCAGTAATCGATCAGCTCTCTTACGCTTGTACCGATCTTGATAACGAAGTTTCCAGGATTCTTGATCTTCTCGCCTGTTACTGTAGCAACACGCTCAACCAGAGGCATTCCTGTCTGGATCGCATCGGAGATTGCTTTTACTGTACTGATATTATCTACTACAACGCCGACATCTGCCGGAAGACCGCCGCTTGGAACAATTCTTCCCATAACGCGCTTAATGAGAGTTTTCTCAGCTCCCTGCGGGTATTTTGTTCTTGCAACAAATACTTCCATGTTTCCGATATCAGCAACTTTTTTCTGCATTAATTCAATGGCATCCGGCTTATTATCCTCGATAACGATGATACCCTTCTCGGCACCTGTTGTCTTAAGGACTGCTTTCAGACCAAAAATAATGTCATCTGCATACTCAAGAAGTACTCTGTGGTCTGCTGTTAACAGAGGCTCACATTCACATCCATTGAGAAGGATGGTATCTACCGGTTTGGCAGGTTTAAGTTTGACACAGGTCGGGAAACCTGCACCGCCCATACCAACGATTCCGGCTTCACGGATGATATCAATAATCTCATCCGGAGTAAGATTGTCAAGCTCACCATGTGGCTGTACGGATTCGTGCAGAGTATTTTTTCCATCCGATTCAATGACAACAGCCATCACTTCGCTTCCGCGTGTGCCATGCATACGCGGTTCAACAGCAACTACGGTTCCGCTTACGCTGGAATGTACCGGAGCACTGATAAATCCGGCAGCTTCACCGATCTTCTGACCAACTTTTACAGTGTCACCAACCTGAACGATCGGATTGGCCGGTGCGCCCAGATGCTGTGACATGGAGATTACAACTGTCTTCGGATCCGGGAATTTCTTCAGAGCGATATGCTCACTGAATTCCTTGCGTTCTGACGGATGAACACCGCCGTAATATCCGTCCAGTCTGTCTTCTCTGATGGACTTCACATAGTCGTTGATCACTTTGAAATTAACTTTGGAGAAATCACGAACCTGTACAGGCTGGTTTAAGAATTCTTCCAGGCGTCCCTGTTTTGCAAGTCTCTGGTAAATCTTCTCCCATGCACAGTCTTTATTCGGATCTACTTCGCATTTTCCATTCTTTGCTCCACCGCACTGTCCATTGACAAGACTCTTTGAACAGTCAACGATCGGACAGACACCTCCGGTAATGTTCAGATAACACTGCGCACATGCGTCACAGCTCTTCTTGGTAAGTGCCATGCCATGATGACCTCTGTAGTTAAGGGTGTTGCTTGCAGCAACTACCGGCTTACCTGCCAGATCCGCAACGGTCTGAATACCAAGGCCACAGGAAATTACTACTACATTCTCTGTACCTTCCGGAATCAGATCCTGTAATTTTCTTTCTGTGTGCATCTTGTTGCATAAGAAATCAAATTTTGCACTGCCTGTAACATTCTTTCCCTGATCTGCAGCGAATTTCAGAAATTCGTCACAATCCGGTTCGTCAACAGTTTCAAATTCTTTGAAACATTTGTTGCAGGCAATCACAAACAGGTTGTCCTTACCGTCAAGCACTGATGCAAGTTCATCACTGCTTTTCAGTTTGTACTTAGTATAGTTTTCCAATTGCTCACCTTCCTCACGATAAAATTTTATCCTTATGATATCTGTTCTTATCCGTTCCCTCCATCTCTGCACTCAAAAAAGGGCCAATAAAACCAGATAAATAAGTTCAATACATATACCTTATTAAATGTAACATAAAATGCACATTTTATCCAGTTTTATTAGCAAATTTTATAAATTTCTTCTATGATTTCATCCTAAAATTCTATGAAGTGCAGATATTTGTACTGTAAAGGATGTGGAATCAGTAAATTGTATACAATATACCACATTCTATAGCAACTATGACGATTCAGCACCTTCACACAGTTACGCTCTCAAACTCAAGTCTTTAGAAATCGCCTTCGGCGATGGAATAGTGTTACTGTTCACTCCATTCACAGTAACTTAGCCAAAATTCATTCTCGTTTTTATGAACACTCCTGATAATCCTCTCTCTCAGTACTTTTATCATGAGTTAAGACGCTGTCCGCAATATTCACAATTGCTCAGACGTCCTTTTATTACCTGATTCTTTGCACCGCAGCTGGTACAGGTAACTGTAATATAAATCTTTTCATTTACACGTCTGTTTGGTGCAGTAATCATAATATAATTTCCTTCTCTGTCTATCTGGATATTCCGGATATATCCCCTGGCAATAAATTTTTCCAGTTTTTTTACTGCGCCTTTTCCCAGTTCCTGCTCAAGTTTCTCAAATGAGACCGTATTCTGGGCATAAGATTCAAACCAGCAGGCAATTTCCCTGGCTTTTTTCTTCCGTAATGCTTTCTGAACTTCCCTGAAAGTCGGATATAAAAATAACAGACAGAGCAGGATCTCTGTTGCCGCCATTCCCCAGCGTCCTTCACCAATATACTTCTCCGATGCACCAATAGCTCCCAGGGATAAAAGCATGCAGAAGCCACAAAGAACCCACTTCCAGTTTTCCCAACATCCCCTCTCCTGTTTTTTTATTCTTTTCTGTTAAAAAATCATTCATGTCTGTTTCCTCTTTCTCTGATTAATCAAAATTCTATAATATATTGGTGAAGCTTCTGTCAGCCTGCCCCCAGCAGAAGCCATGCATCACCTGACGGATCATAATAATAAACCACATTGTCTCCTACTGCATAATAATGTTCTTTTGTAAAATGATCCTCATGATCCGTTCCCAGAACAAATACCGGACAATTTCTTCCTTCAATGTACTCCTCAGTGCCTGTATACCACAAAGACATCCCAAGACCAAGGTAATAGCTGACTTCATCTGTCTCAGAAAGCTGTTCTCTGGCAATCTTTATATTCAATGCTGAACCATGCTCCGGATTACACTCTGGATCGTACTCTGACTCATACACCGGATTATATTCCGGATCATACTCATCCCAATTATAATATATAGAGAAATCATAGCAGTGGGTTTCTGCTGCAAGATGTCCATCCTTTAACGACACCATAGGATGGTATTGCACACTCATATTCTGCTTCTGTACAGAAACCATCACATTGGAATGAATCTCACTCACATTGCAGCGCAGGATAATAATTTCATTCTCCTGCCCCGTATAATATGGGGCGTTCAGATCATCCAGATATTCCCCTTCTTCCGTAGGCTGAGCCGGATAAACGCTGACCCTGCAATCATCCCCCGGGACAATGGCATAAATTTCATATCCCCCTGCATCAACCACTGTTCCATCCTGTAAAAAAGGATACGCAGCTGCCACCTCTCCCTGTCT
>ENA-OQHL01000750-OQHL01000750.1-human-gut-metagenome-genome-assembly--contig:-NODE-750-length-20736-cov-6.275996_pt1 | contig 20736 bp, 17 predicted proteins | sample MGYA00242565_ERZ504723 | MGnify/ENA primary metagenome ERZ504723 (study PRJEB26092, sample SAMD00036211) | human gut metagenome | host: Homo sapiens | study: EMG produced TPA metagenomics assembly of... | reverse complement strand
AAGTTGTCCGGGTTCGAATCCCCGCACAGCTCACTATATTTTTTAAAAATAAAATTTTTAAAAAAATATAAAAAAAGTTCTTGACAAGACGACAGATTATGTATAATGAGATAGTTGTCGCACTGATGGGGTATCGCCAAGTGGTAAGGCACAGGATTCTGACTCCTGCACCGCTGGTTCGAGTCCAGCTACCCCAGTTAAGGGTGTGTAGCTCAGGTGGTAGAGCACTTGACTTTTAATCAAGTTGTCCGGGGTTCGAATCCCCGCACGCTCAGTTGATAAGCATGATTTAAGAATGAACTTAGATCATGCTTTTTTTCTTTTACTAAATAAAATTCACAAAATAAAAGAAGCCTCTAAAAACAGAGACTTCAAATGCTCGCATTGATCACAAGTAAACTTATTTTTTCAAGTATGGTGCAATTGCAGAGCTGATTTCTTCAAGTTCATCTTTACCATGTACGGTTAAAGTCAAAGGTCTTGTCAGATCAAGGCTGAAAATTCCCATGATCGATTTTGCATTTACGATATATCTTCCAGAAGAAAGATCAATCTCAGATTTAAAATGTGCGATCGTATTTGCAAATGCATTCACGTCTGCAATGGAATCAAGAGAAATAATAAAGTTGGTATCCATGTTTAAACCTCCTTAATGGTTAAATCTCTTTTATCCTACAATTTTTTTGATAGAAAGTCAAATTCGATAGATAACAGAAAAGAAGTATGATAAAATATAAGACAACGGAGGGAAAAAGATGACGGAAAAACAAAAAATGTTGATGGGAATTTTATATAATGCAGAGGATCAAGCTCTGATAGAAGAGAGGAATCATGCAAAATCCCTAGCCAGACAGTTTAATGAACATTGGGAAGATAAAGGACATCGGAATTATCTAATAGGACAGATATTTGGAAGTCTTGGGAAGAATGTTCATCTGGAAGCACCCATTTATCTGGATTATGGATATAGGACAACGATTGGAAGTGACTTTTTCTCAAACTTTAATCTGACAATTTTAGATGGTGGAGGAGTTGAAATCGGGAATCATGTTTTTATAGGTCCAAATGTAGGAATTTATACTGCGAACCACCCAGCAGATGTGAAGAGACGAGAAAAGGGATATGAATGGGCCCTCCCAGTTAAGATTGGGGATAAAGTATGGATTGGCGGAGGGGTTACGATTCTTCCTGGAGTTACGATCGGCGACAATAGTGTGATCGGTGCAGGAAGTGTTGTAACAAAGGATATTCCTGCCAATGTAGTTGCTGCAGGTAATCCATGCAGGATCATCAAAGAAGCGGAAGAAGGAGACAGATATGGGATTATTGACGAGAAAAACGGACAGCAATCCATTAAGTAAGAATATTGATGAATTACTTGATGGAATGAATCAGGAGAGGGAAGAGACAAAAGAAGGAACTTATGAAGAATCTTTAAAGAAGATTGAGGAGCGGATCAAAGAACTTGGGATTTTAGAAGAAGAGAATGAAGATTAAGAAAGGCATCGTTGGTGCCTTTCTTTTTTAGAATGATCGAATGATCAAAAGTTTTTTATTGTTAACTTATTTGAAAATAAGGTTGACAATAAAAAAATGATGATATATAATGGCAGTCAGTACAGGAAAATAATAAAAGTGAGGGAGAAATTTATTATGAAACAACAAACAATGAAAATTCAGGATTTAACACTGATTGCATTAATGGCAGCATTAACTTGTATTTTAGGACCAATGTCAATCACCTTGCCATTTACACCAGTACCGATTTCATTTACGAACTTGGTGATTTATTTTGCGGTAATGGTCATTGGAATGAAACGTGGAACGATCAGTTATCTTGTATACCTTCTGATCGGAGCAGTAGGGCTTCCAGTATTTTCAGGATTTAGTGGCGGGCTTGCTAAACTTGCAGGACCAACCGGAGGATATTTAGTTGGGTTTATTTTTTTGGCATTGATCAGCGGATTCTTTGTAGAAAAATTCTCAGGGAATATAGTGATGGCAGTAATTGGTATGGTGCTTGGAACAGCAGTAACATATGCATTTGGAACGATCTGGCTGTGTGCACAGATGCATTTAACATTTGTACAGGGATTATATGCAGGTGTGATTCCATATCTTCCAGGAGATGCGGCAAAGATCGTGATCGCGATCATTGTAGGAAGTGCAGTGAAGAAGGCTGTTGTGAAGGCGAGAGTTTTACCAGAATAAATAACAAATACTTTGTATGAAAAATAAGAATCTGTTGACATTTTGTATGAAAAAGCATAAACTATTCGTAGTTAAATGCAATGAACAGAATTAGTACAGACAAGTTGGAACTGTCAGAGAGAAGCTGCCATCGGCTGGAAGCGGCTTTGAGGGAAGATGTCTGGAATGCATCTGGGAGCAGACAAGATGAATAAAGTAGTTTTGTACGTTGCCGGCGTTAACGGATTCGAGTGAAAGTATCCTGATCAAGTGATATCAGTCAGATATATAATAAGAAGGTTAGGAACTTTTAAAAGAGTGGAACCGCGGATATACTCCGTCTCTTTATTTGGAGACGGAGTTTTTTGTATTTATAGGGAATTTTGATGGAATCCCCTATGATATAAAAAGTCCCGTAAATTACATACTATATATTGGAGGTTTAGGAACTATGATGGGTTTTCGAGAATTTGCGAAAAGCCAATATGATACGATCAAACTAAGAGACCCTGCGTTAAGGGAAGAGAAAGAAGTTTTTTTGTATCCTTATGTAAAAGCACTGTATTGGCATCGTGTTGCGCACGAATTATATAAGAAAGGAGAGTTTTACAAAGCTAGAAAGATTTCTCAGAAATGGGCGAGAAAAACTGGAATTGAGATTCATCCAGGTGCACAGATCGGAGAAGGGTTCTTTATTGACCATGGGCATGGAGTGGTCATTGGAGAGACGACGATCATCGGAAATAATGTGACCTTATATCAAGGTGTTACATTAGGTGGAACTGGAAATGAAACTGGAAAACGTCATCCAACGATCGAAGATAATGTTATGATCAGTTCAGGTGCTAAGGTTTTGGGATCTATTACAATTGGAAAGAACTCAAAGATTGGTGCAGGAAGTGTTGTTGTATCTGATGTACCGCCGAATTCTACTGTTGTCGGAGTTCCAGGTAAGGTAGTTAAACAGGATGGAGAGAGAGTCAATCGCATTCAAAGTATTGTGCTTGATCAGATCGATCTTCCGAATCCAGTCGATATGGATATCGAGAAGCTCGCAAGAGAGAATGCTGAATTACGACAGGCACTGGAAACATTTATTATACATTATCAAAATTCAGAAGCAATCAGAAGGGAAAAAGAAAAATGAAAATCTACAATACACTGACAAGACAAAAGAAGAATTTGTACCGGTGCATCCAGGGAAAGTTGGAATGTATGTTTGTGGGCCAACGGTGTATAACTACATTCATATTGGAAATGCAAGACCAATGATCATTTTTGATACGGTGCGTCGTTACTTTGAATATAAAGGATATGAAGTAAATTATGTTTCAAACTTCACAGATGTCGATGACAAGATCATTAAGAAGGCAAATGAAGAAGGTGTAACAGCAACAGAGATCGCAGAAAGATATATTAAGGAATGCAAACAAGATATGGAAGCGTTAAATATCAAACCTGCAACCCACCAGCCAAGAGCGACAGAAGAAATCGGTGGAATGATCAAAATGATTCAGACATTGATCAAAAAAGGGCATGCATATGAAGTAGATGGAACTGTATACTTTAAGACAAGATCTTTTAAAGATTATGGAAAACTCTCCAAGAAAAATATTGATGATCTAGAAGCAGGACATCGCGAGATCAAAGGTAACAGGAGAAGAAGGAAAAGAAAGATCCTCTTGATTTTGTATTATGGAAACCAAAGAAAGAAGGAGAAATCGCATGGGATTCTCCATGGGGAGAAGGAAGACCAGGATGGCATATTGAGTGTTCTGAGATGTCTAAGAAATATATCGGAGATACAATTGATATTCATGCAGGTGGAGAAGACTTGATCTTCCCTCATCATGAAAATGAGATCGCACAGAGTGAAGCATGCAATGGGGAGAAGTTTGCGAATTACTGGATGCATAATGGTTTCTTAAATATCAACAATAAGAAAATGTCTAAATCAGCAGGAAACTTCTTTACAGTGCGTGAAATTGGAGAAAAGTATCCATTACAGGTGATCCGTTTCTTTATGTTAAGTGCACACTACAGAACCCCATTAAACTTCAGTGATACTTTAGTAGAAAGTGCAAAAACGGGGTTAGACCGTATCCTGACAGCGATCGATCTATGCAGAGAGATGGCAGCCAAAGAAGAAACAGGTTCTTTAAGCAAAGAAGAAACAGAACATTTTGCTAATATAGAAGTACTTGTAAAGAAATTTGAAGATGCAATGGAAGATGACTTTAACACAGCAGATGCAGTTTCAGCTATTTTTGAGATCGTGCGTGAATCAAACTCAACAGTGAAAGACTTCAGTGCAGACTATGCAAAGAAAGTACTAAAAGTATTAGAAGATCTTTGCAGCGTTCTTGGAATTGAAACAACAAAAGAAGAAGAGATCCTAGATGAAGAAATCGAAAAACTGATTGAAGAACGTCAGGCGGCAAGAAAGAACAAAGATTTTGCAAGAGCAGACGAGATCAGAGACCAGTTATTAGAGCAGGGTATCGTATTAAAAGATACAAGAGAAGGTGTAAAATGGAGCAGAGCTTAATTCAAAAGATCAAAGAAGGATTGTATCTTGATGGATTGGATCCCAAAAGTTACTCTCCATTATCTCTTGCTTACATTGGAGATGCGATCTATGAGATCGTGATCCGAACGATCGTTATGTCTGCAGGGAATATGAGTGTGAATAAGTATCACAAAAAATCAAGCAGTATGGTCAAAGCTTCTGCACAAAAAGAAGTGTTTGAAAAGATTGAACCATTTTTGACAGAAGAAGAAATGGCTGTTTATAAACGTGGAAGAAATTCCAAATCAGGTTCTGTTGCAAAGAATGCATCTATGATGGATTACAGAAAAGCAACTGGAGTGGAAGCTTTGGTTGGATATTTATATCTGGCAGGAGATATGGACCGCATCATCGAATTGATCGGGATCGGTTTTGATTTGAATAAAAAATAAGAAACAGGAGAAGAACATGAATCATAAAGAAGATCTGATCGCAGGGCGTAATGCCGTGATCGAGGCTTTAAGAGCAAAGAAACCAATCGACAAGATTTTTGTATTGGATGGATGTCAGGATGGACCGATCCGTACGATCGTAAGAGAGGCAAAGAAAACAGATGCGATTCTTAAATTTGTAGATAAAGAACGCTTGAATCAGCTGACAAATGAACATCATCAGGGAGTTGTTGCAATTGTCGCAGCATATGAATATGGAACGATTGAGAATCTGTTTAAAAGAGCAGAAGAAAAGGGTGAGGATCCTTTCTTTATCCTGTTAGATGGGATTGAAGACCCTCATAATCTTGGGGCGATCATTCGTACAGCAAATCTTGCAGGTGCACATGGAGTGATCATTCCAAAGCATCGTGCAGTTGGAATTACACCAACCGTAGCAAAAACATCTGCAGGTGCGATCAATTATACACCAGTTGTGAAAGTAACAAATATTGGAAAAACAATGGATGAATTAAAAGAACGTGGTATGTGGTTTGCGTGTGCAGATATGGATGGAGAAGTGATTTATCGTCAGAATCTGACAGGATCGATCGGGCTTGTTATTGGAAATGAAGGAAGCGGTGTGAGCCGTTTGGTAAAGGAAAAGTGTGACTTTATCTCATCTATTCCAATGAAAGGAGATATTGATTCACTGAATGCTTCTGTAGCAGCAGGTGTTCTGGCGTTTGAAGTTGTAAGACAACGACTGGGAAAATAAAGAATGAAAGAATTAAAAACAATTTCTGATGAGAAATTGCTCAGACAGATCCAAAGCGGTAATGATGATGCGATGGAATGTCTGTTAGAGAGATACAGGGATATGGTAAGGAAAGAGGCAAGAAGATTTTTTCTTGCAGGTGGGGATGAAGAAGATCTGATCCAGGAAGGAATGATCGGGCTTTTTAAAGCAGTGACATCCTATCAGGAAGAAAAAAACACTTCGTTTTCAACGTTTGCTTATCTGTGTGTGCAAAGACAGATCTATACAACGATCACTGCATTTAACAGAAAAAAACATATTCCGTTGAATACAGCAATCTCTCTGTTTGAACAAAAGAATCAGGAAGAAGAATTATCATTGGATGAAATCTTAGAAACTCCGGAGGAAACTCCGGAGGAGATGATGCTTCGAAAGGAAGAATTAAATGATTATTACAAAATGCTTGATCAGAATTTAAGTAAATTCGAAAAACAGGTGATGTATCATTATCTGAATGGAGAAACATATACAACAATTGCAAGAAAACTTGGAAAAAGTGGTAAATCCATTGATAATGCAATTCAGAGGATTCGCAGGAAGATCAGGAATGATCAGGAAAGTTAAAGTAAAGATAAGAGAAATAAAAAGAAGACTTAAAACGGATGTTTTAAGTCTTCTTTATAAAGCTGCTGACGGGAGTTGAACCCGTGACCTCCTCACTACCAATGAGGTGCGCTACCTCCTGTGCCACAGCAGCAGAACTGATTAATAATTTATCATGAAAATGATATACTGTCAATAGAATTAACAAAATAAAAGGAAAATCAAATGACAAAACAATACAGGAAAAATAAGAGAAGGATCTGTGTAGCGATATGCCTTGTTCTTTGCATGATCTCAGGCATCAAAATACAGGCAGCACAGCCAGGATATTTTGATAATCCCCAGACGGTCTATGATGAATTTGCTGGGAAGATTTATGATCGTTCATTCAAAAAGAGTTATGCATTTTTGAAAAAAAATGATGAATGTTTTTGAAACATCTTCAGGAAGTAAAAAGATAGGGGTAGCGCCAAGATATTCAGGAGTGATCGTGGTTAGTAAAACATCCGATCATGTTCAGGTGATCTATGAGAAAAAGAAAGCATATGGAATTGGATGGATTGATAGAGGTTTGTATCATAAGGAAGCTATTCCATATAATGGGAATGAAAAACAGTTGCTAGGAAATGGAACTTATTGGATACAAAACAAAGCTTCTGGAGAAGGAATTCGTGTACAGATCATGTTTCTGAAAGATCAGAAATATCAAGTTTTGATTTTAGATCAAAGCAAAGAAGATCACACATGGAAACTGATACGTGAATACGATCATTTTTATATCAAAAATATGAAAAATGAAAAATATCTGTCAATGGATGAAAATGGCACCTTGACAGACGGTAAAATAAAAGATATGAACAACTGTTTCACAAAAACTCAGAAAGAAGCAGCACAGAAGTCTTATCAATGGCAGGTAATGCGTCTTAACAATAAAAATTTATATCCGTACCGTGATTTTATGCAGTTTGATCCTGCATGGGCCAGAAAAGATTATGGAAATGTTTCGGATTACAGTGGAAAAATGGCGGCAGCAGGCTGCGGGGTTGTGGCGATCACGAATGCAGTATATGCATTGAATGGACAATTTGTTGATCCAATGTTGTTTGCAGATTATGCGGTGGAGAAACATTACAGGATCATAGGTGCTGGAACACATGATGGGATTTTTAAGGCGGCAGCGAAGAAATTTGGAGGCACATATGGGTTCACTTATATTAAGACAACTTACAGTACATCAGAAGTAAGAGAATATCTGAAAAAAGGTTGTGTAGCAATCTCGCATGTACCAGGGCATTATGTAACAGTTGCTGAATTTTAATCCAAAGACCAAAAAAATATCTGGTCTTAGATTCGCATCCGATCAAGAGCAGACCAACCAGCTCTTTTGGAAACTGGTTTAAGAGAGAACGATTAGAGAGAGGAGGGTTGACATCATCTGCATATTATATTTATGGAGTGCCGGGACAGGCATGGAAATATGAAAGTGCAAAAGGAATACAATTTCAGAAGGATTTATTCACATTTATGATTTATATGCGTTAAAATGTAAGATAAGAAAAATAGCAAAGGATAGGGAAGGAGAAGTTAAATGAACAAAGTTAAAAAGATATTGACAACATTGATGGCAGCAACATTAACTGTTTCAACAGGAATAACATCCATGCCAATGCTTGCGTATAACGTAAAAGCGGAGTCAAAGGCAGAAACAATAAGCAGTGATATGTCACAGTATAAGAAGATAAATGGAATCAGCGGCCAGACGGTTTTAGGAGCAGATTTTTCCCGTTATCAATTGCAAAAAAATGCGTGGAAAAAAGTCTGGAAAAATTATAAAGGAATCGAAGTTTCCAATGTATTTGAATATGTAAGATCACAGGGGATCAATACGATTTCTGTGAAAGTTGCAGTGAACCCGGCAAAAGATAAAGATGGTAATGAAAGCTATCTGTCTTTAGAAAACGCTAAGAAGACATTAAAAGAAGCCAAGGAAGCAGGATTAAAAACAAATGTGACATTGTTATATTCTGATGATATAACGTATGCAGGGGTGCAGAAATTACCAGATGGTTGGGATACTGATTCAGCAGAAGAAAAGGCACTGGAGTATACAAAAAACGTCATCAAAGAATTGAAGGCAGCAGATGCAGTCCCAACGATGATCACGATCGGAAATGAAGTAAACTATAATTTCTTAAATATGAGTAGTGGAGATGGATGGGAAGGCTTTGTTGCAATGAGCAAAATCTCGAAAATGATCAGAGAAGAAGGAATCAAACCGGCTGTTAGTGTATCAGCACCAACAGCAGATGCTTCAGATATTCAATGGATCATTGGAAAATTAGGAGATGCTGATGTTGATTATGATTATATTGGAGTAAATATCTATCCGGATACACACAATGAAAATTATGTAAAAACATTAAAGAATACAGTAGAAGAAAAGGCAGCAGGAAAGCAGATGATCATTTCCAGTGTCAAATGTCCATGGAAAGATTCAGAAGGAAAAGCCAGTATAACGACACAGACAAAGAGCATTTATGATTATCTTCAGGCAACGATCGATGAGAAAAATGCAGGTGGATTGATCTACAATGATGCAGATTTTGTTGGGGCATGGGATTCATTTTTTGATGAAAACGGACAAGCAATGTCTTCACTTGCAATCTTTGCTTATGCACAAGGAAATCAGGTTGATGTAAGCAGCTACAAAGATCCATGGGAATACGGTGGAGATACAGGATTAAAAGATCAAAAAGTAACGATCAAAAAAGTCAAAGGAATGTCTGAGAGTTCTATCCGAGGAATGGATATTTCATCTTATCTTGCATTAAAGAAAGCAGGAGTGAAATATTATGATTATGAAGGAAATGAGACACCGTTATTAAAAGTACTTCATGATAATGGAATCAACTATATCAGGATCAGGATCTGGAATGATCCGTTTAATGCAGATGGGGAAACCTATGGCGGTGGTGGAAATGATGTTTCCACAGGTGTAGAGATCGCAAAAGAGGCAGCCCAATATGATATGAAAGTTCTGCTTGATTTTCATTATTCGGATTTTTGGGCAGAACCAGCGGTTCAGTTAGTTCCAAAAGCATGGAAAAAGGATGTAAATAATACAGAAAAGATGTGTTCAGATGTATATGATTTCACCAAAGAATCTATTCAGAAATTTAAAGATGCCGGGGCAAACATTGGAATGGTTCAGGTAGGAAATGAAATTACCAACGGACTTCTTGGAATATACTCTAACAGAGACAAAGGAGAATCTTTTAATGTCATCTGGGGAGATAAAAAGAAATCAACAGAAGTAAATAAATATTTAAAAGCCGGAATTAAAGCAGTCAGAGAATATACACCGCAGGCTTTGGTTGCATTACATCTTGAAACACCAAATGTATGGAAATACAAAACGATCATGAATACATGGAAGAGAGATAATGTGGACTATGATGTTTTAGGATCTTCATATTATCCATTCTGGTCCATTGCAGCAAAAGCAAATACGCCAAAGACATTGAAAGATGTGCAGACACTGGCCGCTTCCTATGGAAAGATGTTTGCAGTATTTGAGACAAGCTGGGTTAATAGTTTAAATGATGGAGACGGTACACCAAATTCTATCGGAGACAGTACAAATACAGGTGCATATGAAGTAGGACCACAAGGACAGGTAAATGAACTTACAGATCTTTATGATACCGTGTTATCACAGGATAATGGATTAGGTACATTCTATTGGGAAGGTGCATGGATTCCGGTAAAAGCAGGATGGACAAACTGGGAATATAATAAACAGATCGCAGATCAGTATGGTACAGGATGGGCATCGAAAGGTGCACTTGGATATTTTCCAGATTCTAAAATGTATTACAAAGGAAAAGCAGCATGGGGTGGAACAAGCTGGGATAATCAGGCACTGTTTGATATTAACGGATATCCATTGCAGTCATTGAAGTTCTACAAAGATTCTGTATCCAAAGGAAAAGAACAGATCATAGCATTGAAGATCGTTGATAAAAATGGAAAAGAAGTATATCCTACCCAGTATGTCAAAGTTGAAGTAGGAAAGACCCGCAAGATCACATTACCAAAATTCTCTGGATATTATCCAAGCAATAAGAATTACCAACTGACCGTAAAAGGTGTGAAAGAAGAAAATGCAACGCAAAGTGTTGTATATACAAGAACAGCAGCAGGACCTGCGATCAGTTATAATTACCGAGTGAAAGTTACAAAGAAAAATTATAAACTGTATAAAAACTTTAAATGGAAGAAGTCAAAAACAAAAGTTTATAAAAAGACATATGTAGCAAAATACAGATATGACCATAAGAATGGAAATAAATATCTGGCTCTTTATACAAAAGGTGGTAAATTTGTTGGGTATATTAACAAGAAAGCAGTCAAACGCTTAGGATCAGCAACACTGCCAGAGCAGGGAAAAGCATACACTTATGGAAAACGTGTAAAGATCAAGAGTAAAAAATATAAACTATATAAGAATTTCAAATGGAAGAAATCAAAAACAAAAGTTTATAAGAAAACATATGTAGCAAAATATAGATATAAACATGAAAATGGAAACAAATATCTCGCATTGTATACAAAATCAGGAAAATTTGTTGGATATATCAATACGAAGGCTGCAAAAGTTGTCAAATAACAGGAGGGTAGTTTATGCAAAAGGTAAGAAAATTGGTAACAACTATAATGATCGCAGCATTGATCACGGCGATGGAAGGAACAACAATTTTACCGTTATCACATCATGTAAAAGCAGATACGAATACTGTCTCACAAACCAGTCAGGCAGAGAATGATCTGACGAAATACAAAAAAATCAATGGAATTGGAGATAACACGGTTCTAGGAGCAGATTTTTCTCATTATCAACTGCAAAAAAATGCGTGGAAAAAAGTCTGGAAAAATTACAAAGGAATCGAAGTTTCCAATGTGTTTGAATATGTAAGATCACAGGGAATCAATACGATTTCTGTGAAAGTTGCAGTGAATCCAACAAAAGATAAAGAGGGTAATGAAAGCTATCTGTCTTTAGAAAACGCTAAGAAGACATTAAAAGAAGCCAAGAAAGCAGGATTAAAAACAAATGTTACATTGTTATATTCTGATGATATAACGTATGCAGGGGTGCAGAAATTACCAGATGGTTGGGATACTGATTCAGCAGAAGAAAAGGCACTGGAGTATACAAAAAACGTCATCAAAGAATTGAAGGCAGCAGATGCAGTCCCAACGATGATCACGATCGGAAATGAAGTAAACTATAATTTCTTAAATATGAGTAGTGGAGATGGATGGGAAGGCTTTGTTGCAATGAGCAAAATCTCGAAAATGATCAGAGAAGAAGGAATCAAACCGGCTGTTAGTGTATCAGCACCAACAGCAGATGCTTCAGATATTCAATGGATCATTGGAAAATTAGGAGATGCTGATGTTGATTATGATTATATTGGAGTAAATATCTATCCGGATACACACAATGAAAATTATGTAAAAACATTAAAGAATACAGTAGAAGAAAAGGCAGCAGGAAAGCAGATGATCATTTCCAGTGTCAAATGTCCATGGAAAGATTCAGAAGGAAAAGCCAGTATAACGACACAGACAAAGAGCATTTATGATTATCTTCAGGCAACGATCGATGAGAAAAATGCAGGTGGATTGATCTATGATGATGCAGATTTTGTCGGGGCATGGGACTCATTCTTTGATGAAAATGGACAAGCAATGTCTTCACTTGCAATCTTTGCTTATGCACAGGGAAATCAGGTTGATGTAAGCACTTATAAAGATCCATGGGAATATGGTGGAGATACAGGACTTAAGAATCTAACAGCTTCTGTCAAAAAACTTAATAATATGTCACAAAGTTCCATTCGAGGAATGGATATTTCATCCTATACAGCACTAAAGAAAGCAGGCGTAAAATACTATGATTTTGACGGAAAAGAAACATCATTGTTAAAAGTATTGCATGATAATGGAGTTAATTATATTCGAATCCGTATCTGGAATGATCCAACAAATGAAAAAGGAGAAACATACGGAGGTGGTGCGAATGATGTGGCAGCTGGTCTTGAAATTGCAAAAGAAGCTGCACAGTATGATATGAAACTTCTGCTAGATTTCCACTATTCTGATTTCTGGGCGGATCCAGCACTTCAAAAGATACCAAAAGCTTGGGAAAAAGATAAAAATGATACAGAAAAGATGAAACAAAATGTTTACGATTTTACAAAGGATACGATAAAGAAATTCCAGGAAGTTGGAGCAGATATCGGAATGGTACAAGTTGGAAATGAGATTACAAATGGAATGCTTGATATCATGCCAGATTATTCAAAGGGAGAAACTTATAAAGATACATGGGGAAATGCAAAGAATGCCAAGATTTTATGTGGATATTTAAAAGCAGGGATCAAAGCAGTCAGAGAATGCACACCAAAAGCATTAGTTACACTGCATCTTGAAAGTATGGGTTATGGAAAATGTTCAGAAATTATGAATGCATGGGAACGAAATGGAGTGGACTATGATGTTTTCGGTAGCTCATTTTATCAATTCTGGCAAGGAAATTCTAGTAAAAATGCATTAGCTGGACTTCAGAAAATAGAAAATCTTGCCAAGTCAAGAGGAAAAATGTATGCGGTTATGGAAACAAGCTGGCTTAACAGTTTAAAAGATGCGGATGGTACACCAAATGTTATTGGTGAAGGACATGCAAATGCAAAAGTATATTCTGATGATCCACAGGGACAGGTGGATGCATTGACGGATATGTATCAGATATTGTTATCAAATGATAATGGACTTGGAGCTTTTTACTGGGAGGGAGCATGGATTCCGGTAAAAGCAGGATGGACCAATTGGAAGTACAATAAGGATATGTCTGATCGTTATGGAACCGGATGGGCAGCCCAGGGAGCAAAAGGATACTATCCAGATAACAAGATGTATTATAATGGACAGCCAGCATGGGGTGGAAGCAGTTGGGATAACCAGACGTTATTTGATTCCAACGGATATCCATTGCAGTCATTGAAGTTCTACAAAGATTCTGTATCCAAAGGAAAAGAACAGATTATAGCATTGAAGATTGTTGATAAAAATGGAAAAGAAGTTTATGCAACACAGTATGTAAAAGTGGAAGTTGGAAAGAGCCGAACGATCACATTACCAAAATTCTCTGGATATTATCCAAGCAATAAGAAGTACCAGGTGACTGTAAAAGGTGTGAAAGAAGAAAATGCAACGCAAAATGTTGTATATACAAGAACAGCAGCAGGGCCTGCGATCAATTATAATTACCGAGTGAAAGTTACAAAGAAAAATTATAAACTTTACAAGAATTTCAAATGGAAGAAATCAAAAACAAAAATTTATAAAAAGACATATGTAGCAAAATACAGATATGACCATAAGAATGGAAATAAATATCTGGCTCTTTATACAAAAGGTGGTAAATTTGTTGGGTATATTAACAAGAAAGCAGTCAAATGCTTAGGTTCAGCAACACTGCCAGAGCAGGGAAAAGCATACGCTTATGGAAAACGTGTAAAGATCAAGAGTAAAAAATATAAACTATATAAGAATTTCAAATGGAAGAAATCAAAAACAAAAGTTTATAAAAAGACATATGTTGCAAAATACAGATATAAACATGAGAATGGAAACAAATATCTTGCATTGTATACCAAGTCAGGAAAATTCGTTGGATATATCAATACTAAGGCTGCGAAAGTTGTAAAGTGATTCACGTGAAAAAAATAGAATTTTGTTGATGCAGGATTCTATTTTTTTATTAAGGACAAGAAATAAAGTATTGACATTAAAAGTTGGTAGTACCATAATATTGTATACAAGAAAAAAGACTTAATATGAAAAACTGGAGGATTGTATGAAATTTCTTAGACAATTTATGATTATTTTACTACTCTCTTTTTTGGGAGAAGTGCTTAAGATGTTTATACCATTGCCAATTCCGGCTAGTGTGTATGGACTGGTGTTAATGTTGTTATGTCTGGTGACTGGTATTTTGAAGACGAGTCAAGTTAAAGAGGCAGCATTTTTTCTGATTGAGATCATGCCCGTTATGTTTATTCCAGCAGCAGCTGGATTAATTGATTCGTGGAAAGTTTTACAGCCATTATTACTGCCAATACTAGTCATAACTGTAGTGATCACAATATTTGTTATGGTAGTCACAGGAAAAATAGCACAAATGATAGCACAGAAGAGAGGAATCAAAAATGAATGAAATGTTCAGACAATCATTGTTTGCAGGAGTAACGATCAGTTTGATCGCATATGAGATCGGACTATTTTTAAAGAGAAAGCTGGGATTAGCGATATTAAATCCATTATTAGTATCTATAGTTATTGTGATCCTGGCATTGAAAGTATTTGGAATCAGTTATGAAGTATATAACGCAAGTGCGAAATACATATCTTATTTGTTGACGCCAGCAACAGTGTGTCTTGCTGTACCTCTATATGAGCAGTTAGAATTACTAAAGAAAAATAAGGTTGCAGTTGTTTGTGGAATATTATCAGGAACATTAGCAAGTTTAACAGGCATTTTTGTTCTTTGTATGTTATTTGGATTTAACCACCAACAGTATGTAACAATGCTTCCTAAATCGATCACAACAGCGATCGGAATTGGAATATCAGAAGAATTAGGTGGAATCGTGACAATTACAGTTGCAGTGATCATTATTACAGGAATTCTTGGAAATGTGATCGCAGATACAGTATTTCATATCTTTAAAATAAAAAATCCATTGGCGAAAGGCCTGGCACTTGGAACAGCATCTCATGCGATCGGAACGGCAAGAGCAATTGAGATGGGACCAGTCGAAGGTGCAATGAGCAGTCTGGCAGTAGCAGTAGCAGGACTTTTGACTGTTGTATTTGTATCAGGATTTGCTCAGCTTATTTAAAATAGGAGGAAGAAATCATGGCAGATGAAAAAATGATCATCACGATCGGAAGAGAGCATGGAACAATGGGAGATAAAGTAGCAGAAAAAATTCGAAGACAATTTGAATTGCCACTTTATGACAAGGCACATCTTCTAAGAGTAGTAGAAGGAACGGATGATTATGATGAATTAAATGCATTTTTTAATGATAGAAAAGTAAACAGTCTGTTATATGCAATCGCAATGAGTGAGAATGTGAGTTCTAATGATGTACCTTTTGGGATTATCAAAAAGATTATTGGTAATACGGGAGGCGTCGTGATGGATAGCTGTGGAAATTATCTTTTCAGAGATCGTCCGAATACGGTAAGAATTTTTATGCATGCAGACAAGAACATTCGAATTAAAAACCTTATGAAATATCTTGGAATAAGCAAAGAGCAAGCTGAAAAAGAAATAGAAACAGAAGATTCAAAACGTTATGAATTTCATAAATATTACACAAATGAAATATGGGGAATGTCCAATGGATATGAATTATGTCTGGACGAAGGAATCCTTGGAATCGATGGATGTGTAAAAGTAATTTTGGACTATCTGAAAATAAGAAATTTAATTTAAAAAAGTTCTTGACATTACAAAAATAATATGTATAATAGATAGAGGTGGTTGCAACAGACCACCTCGAATATAAATCTGGCTCCATGGTCAAGCGGTTAAGACGCGACCCTCTCAAGGTCGAATCACGAGTTCGATTCTCGTTGGAGTCATAGGCTACAAACTTCGTATTTATGCGGTTTGTAGCTTTTTTTATGTTCTGAGAAAAAAGTTTGCCACCAAAGTTTGCCACCAAAATTATTTTTGTGCTATAGTTCTATTAACAGTTGGATTGTTTTGAAATAAATACAATTATATTGTGGCAACTCTGCATATTTGATATAATTAAAACATGTTTAGGGGGAGAGAACGGAGGAAAAGCATGAAGAAAAAATATCTATCAATTTTATGCAGTTGTATGTTGTCAGTAACAATGTCGTTGGCAAGTATTATGCCAGGAATGAAGGATGTTCAAGGCATATCAAAAGTTTATCAGGTAAAAGCAGAAGACGGGGTTATAACATCAGGAGATTGGGAATATAAAATATATAATTCGTACAATGATGAGATTGAAATTATAAAATATAACGGAAATGATAAAGAATTGAAAGTGCCAGAAACAATTGATGAACATAAAGTAGTGAGTATCTCTCAATTTGCTATTGATTATGAACCATTAACAACAATTACTTTTCCAAAGACGATTGAAAGTATAGGAAGTTCAGGACAAGAATTTCGAAAAGGGAAAAACTTAACATCAATTAAAGTAGAAGATAGTCAATATGGAGACAAATATTGGACGGATGAAGATGGAACTTTGTACAGTTATTATATGACGCATACAGACCAAGATCAAACAGAATATACGGACTATTTAACATTAATCTATTGTCCAAAGGCAAGGAATAGCAAGAGCTATACGATTGACGATAAAGTAACAGCAATTGATAGGGATGCATTCGCAGACTGCTATAGTTTGGAAGAAGTGAAACTAGGGAACGGAGTTCAAAAAATAGAGGTAGGTGCATTTACAAATTGTACCAATCTGACTTCACTAGATTTACCAAAAAGTGTTAAAAAGATTGGATATAATGCATTTGTACGTTGTGACAAATTAGCTTCATATAATGTTGCAAAGGAGAACGAGAGCTATTGTGATGTCGATGGTGTGTTATACACAAAAAATAAAATGAAATTAGTGTCTTATCCAAGAGGAAAGGAAGTAGCAGATCAGACTTATGTAGTAGATTCTTCATGCAAGGAATTAGAACAGAGTGCTTTTAGTACAGATAAACTGAAAAAAATCATATTACCAAATGGACTGCAAAAGATTGGGAGTTTTGCACTAGATTGTCGTAATTTAGAATCAATAGAAATACCAGATACAGTAACAACGCTCGGAAGATATATTTTAGGTAGTAATTCAAAAATAAAACAACTTGTACTTCCAACATCTATAACGACGATTGAGTATGCAGGAGCGTTAAATGGTATGTGGGAGTTGCAATATCTATATTTAAGCGGACCAATACCAACAGATTTTGAATTAAAAGAAAGATTGAGCGCAACGCTGAATGATTTGAGAGTGCTTACAGTTATGATTAATAAGGATTATTGGGATCAATATGAATCATATCGTAATTCGTTTGCATCAGATGATAGAATTCGGTTTGAAAAATGGGATGGAAAGACAATGAAACCGCTCCAAAAGAAAAAATATGATATGAGTGGTGTAAAGTTTGTCGATCAGACAGTAACATACGATGGGAAACCGCATTCTATAGAAGTTCAGGGAACACTTCCAAAAGGTGTTACGATTGCAGGATATAGTAAGGCACAAACGGAAGTTGGACGTTATGATATGTGGGTGCATTTTACGGGAGATACAAATGAATATGAGGCAATCGAGCCAATGCATGCAATCTTGGTGATCCGCCAGAAAACAGAAGAATTAAGTCAGCCAACAACTGCGAATGTAGGAAACACAACGACGAAAACAAATACAAAAATAAAGATAACAAATCCATCAGCTGTGAAACTTGTTAGTGTGAAAAATCTGAAAGGGAAAAAGGCAAAAGTTGTATGGAAAAAGAATCTAAGATCAAATGGATATCAGATTCAATATGCGATAAAGAAAAATTTTAAATCAGGACTAAAAAACACAACGATCAAGAAGAATAAAACAACAAGTACAACGTTAAAAAAACTAAAAAAGAAGAAAACATATTATGTACGGGTAAGAACTTATAAAACAGTCTCTGGGAAAAACTATTATTCTAAATGGAGTAATGTGAAGAAGGTTAAGATCAAGAAATAAAAAATCCCCCTGGCATATAAAATGCCAAAGAGGATTCAAACAAATGTCAAAGTGCTTATTAAAGCACAAAGATATTATATCACACAAAAAACAAAATGCAATAATCACTTGACAAAAAAATATCAATATGATAATCTACAACAAGAGTGAATCTGAACTATCGGGTCCACGAAGGGGCACACCACCTCGGGTGTGATGCTTCTTTGTGGACCCTTTTTTTATTCCTTTTGATAGAAAGATAAAAGGAAAGTTAGTCAAGGAGGAAAGCAGATGAGATTAAATGGAGAGACAAAAACATTAAAAGACCCTGTCGCATTATCTGATTTCTTAACACAGGAAGGATTTTCAGATAAGAGAATCGCAGTGGAAAGAAATGGAGAGATCGTTCCTAAAGGGGAATATGCGAATGTAATCTTAAGTGACAGTGACACATTAGAGGTTGTAGCCTTTGTTGGTGGCGGATGATCTGAAGATAGCAGGTACAAAGAGATAAGAAAATTATGCATATATAAAGGAGAATAACATGAAACAGGACAAGTTAATCATCGGTGGACATGAATTTGATTCAAGATTTATTTTAGGATCAGGAAAATATTCTTTAGATCTGATTAATGCAGCAGTGCAGAATGCAGGAGCACAGATCATTACACTAGCACTTCGAAGAACGAACACAAATGATACAGCTAATATTCTTGACTATATTCCAGAGGGTGTCACACTTCTTCCAAATACATCTGGAGCAAGAAATGCAGAAGAAGCAGTTCGTATTGCAAGACTTGCAAGAGAAGTTGGATGCGGAGATTTTGTTAAGATTGAAGTTATTCATGATTCTAAATATTTGCTTCCAGATAACTATGAAACGATCAAGGCAACAGAAATCCTTGCCAAAGAAGGGTTTGTTGTTATGCCATATATGTATCCAGACTTAAATGCAGCCAGAGACCTTGTAAATGCAGGTGCAGCAGCAGTTATGCCTTTGGGATCACCGATTGGATCAAATAAAGGAATCTGTACAAAAGACTTTATCCAGATTTTGATTGATGAGATCGATCTTCCGATCATCGTAGATGCAGGAATTGGAAAACCATCTCAGGCATGTGAAGCAATGGAAATGGGTGCAGCTGCAGTGATGGCGAATACAGCGATCGCAACAGCAGGTGATATTCCAGCCATGGCAGAAGCATTTAAGAAAGCAATTGAGGCAGGAAGAAGCGCATATCTGGCAGGACTTGGAAGAGTCATTGAAAAAGGTTCTAGTGCATCATCACCATTAACAGGATTTTTGGAGGATTAATCATGAGTGTAAGAATTGATGAGAATACAGATCATATGAAATATACAGATGACATGGAAGCGATTGATTCAGATATCATGGACCGTGTCATCGCAGAGATGAACAGCTATGATGCAGACATTTATACAGCAAAAGATGTCAAAGAAGCATTGGCGGCAGAAACTTGTTCTGTTGATAATTTCAAAGCCTTATTATCACCAGCGGCATTGCCGTTTTTGGAAGAAATCGCACAGAAAGCACAGAAAGAGACAAGAAAACATTTTGGAAACTCTGTAGCGATCTTTACTCCGTTATATATTGCAAACTACTGCGAAAATTATTGTGTTTACTGTGGATTTAATTGCCACAACAAGATCAAACGTGCACAGCTTAATGCAGAAGAGATTGAAAAAGAAATGCAGGCGATCGCAGAGACGGGATTAGAAGAAGTTTTGATCCTAACTGGAGAAAGTCCAAACAAATCAAGTGTTGAGTATATTGGAGAAGCATGTAAGATCGCGAAGAAATATTTTAAACTGATCGGTCTTGAAGTATATCCAATGGATTCTAAAGATTATGCATATTTGCATGAATGTGGAGCAGATTTTGTTACAGTTTTCCAGGAAACATATAATTCAGACAAATATAAGACACTGCATTTGGGTGGAAGAAAGAGAATCTTCCCATACCGTCTCAATGCTCAGGAACGTGCGATCATGGGTGGAATGAGAGGTGTCGGATTTGCTGCTCTCTTAGGATTGGATGATTTTAGAAAAGATGCACTGGCAACAGGAATGCATGCATATCTTCTACAGAAAAAATATCCACATGCAGAAATCGCATTTTCATGTCCTAGATTACGTCCGATCATTAATAACGATAAGATCAATCCAAAAGATGTTCATGAACCACAGCTTCTACAGATCATTTGTGCATATCGAATCTTTATGCCATTTGCAAGTATTACGATCTCAACACGTGAATGTGAAAGATTCCGTGACAACATCATTCAGATCGCAGCGACGAAGATTTCAGCAGGAGTAAATGTTGGAATCGGTGGACACAGTCAGGAAGAAGAAAAAAGGGTGATGAACAGTTCGAGATCA
>ENA-OQHL01000749-OQHL01000749.1-human-gut-metagenome-genome-assembly--contig:-NODE-749-length-20758-cov-4.903301_pt1 | contig 20758 bp, 13 predicted proteins | sample MGYA00242565_ERZ504723 | MGnify/ENA primary metagenome ERZ504723 (study PRJEB26092, sample SAMD00036211) | human gut metagenome | host: Homo sapiens | study: EMG produced TPA metagenomics assembly of... | reverse complement strand
AACTGCCAAAAAAGCTGAAAAACACATCTTGTCAATACTATACAGAACAACCGTATCCGCGTGATATATTCGGTTTGAATCCCGTCATCAAAGATATGCAGACGGCTGTCATTGTAGCGGAAGAAATCGGAATGAAGCGTGCTTCTATCCTGGGGCTCATGCTGCACGACTCCGTGCGCTGCGGCACTTGCACCGCTCTGGAAGTGGAGCAAATCTATGGCGAGGATGTGGCAGGCATCATCCGGGGATTGATACGTGTAAACGAACTTTATTCCAAAAGCCCTACCATCGAGTCCGAGAATTTCCGCAACTTGTTGCTGACTTTCGCTGAGGACATGCGTGTCATTCTCATTATGATTGCCGACCGCGTAAACATCATGCGGCAGATAAAAGATTGCAAGAACGATGAAGCCCGTCGGCAGGTAGCCAACGAAGCGGCTTATCTCTATGCGCCCCTTGCCCATAAGCTGGGTCTGTACAAATTGAAGTCGGAACTGGAAGACCTCTCATTGAAATATACAGAAAAGGAAGTTTACTACCATATCAAGGAAAAACTGAATGAGACCAAGGCATCGCGTGACAAGTACATTGCCGCCTTCATTGCACCGGTACAGAAGAAGCTCGAAGAAGCCGGACTGAAGTTCCATATCAAAGGACGCACCAAGTCCATCCACTCCATCTACCAGAAAATGAAGAAGCAGAAATGCCCCCTCGAAGGCGTGTATGACCTGTTCGCCATCCGCGTCATCCTGGACTCTTGCCTGGAAAAGGAGAAACTGGAATGTTGGCAGGCCTACTCCATCGTAACAGATATGTACCAGCCTAACCCGAAAAGGCTACGCGACTGGCTGTCCGTACCTAAAAGCAACGGATATGAATCACTGCACATCACCGTGATGGGCCCCGAAGGCAAATGGGTGGAAGTACAAATACGTACCGAACGCATGGATGATATTGCCGAACGAGGCCTGGCCGCCCATTGGCGATACAAAGGAGTGAAAGGTGAATCTGGTCTTGACGAATGGCTGACTTCCGTACGCGAAGCCTTAGAGAGCTCGGACAGCAACGGACTGGAAACGATGGACCAGTTCAAACTGGATTTGTACGAAGACGAGGTATTTGTATTTACCCCCAAAGGTGATTTGTTCAAACTTGCCAAAGGCTCCACCGTGCTCGATTTTGCGTTCCACATCCATAGCAAACTGGGCTGCAAATGTATCGGTGCAAAAGTGAACGGCAAGAATGTACAGCTGAAGCAAATGCTGCATAGCGGTGACCAGGTGGAGATAATGACATCGAATACGCAGACGCCCAAGCAGGACTGGCTGAACATCGTAACCACCTCCAAGGCACGCACCAAAATACGCCAGGCATTGAAGGAAATGGCTGCACGCCAGCACGCCTTCGCTAAGGAAACCCTGGAACGCAAGTTCAAGAACCGGAAGATAGAGTATGATGAAGGAACCATGATGCGCCTCATCAAGCGCCTCGGTTTCAAGATAGTGACCGACTTCTATCAAGCCATAGCCGATGAAGAACTGGATGTCAACGAGATTATAGACAAATACCAGGAACAGCAAAGACGGGAAAATGATACGCGCGACGATATTGTCTACCGCAGTGCTGAAGGCTATAACCTTCAACAAGGCATACCGGAAGAGATAGGTACCAAAGAAGATGTACTGGTCATTGATCAAAATCTGAAAGGATTGGATTTCAAGTTGGCACGCTGCTGCAATCCCATCTATGGAGATGATGTATTCGGCTTTGTCAGTGTGACGGGAGGTATCAAGATACACCGTTGCGATTGTCCCAATGCCAGTGATTTGCACTCACGTTTCGGCTACCGTATCGTGAAGGCACGCTGGGCCGGAAAGTCACAAGGTACACAGTACCCCATCACCCTGCGCGTAGTGGGACACGATGACATCGGCATCGTGACCAACATCACTTCCATCATTTCCAAAGAAACGGGTATTACTTTGAGAAGCATCGGCATTGACTCGCATGACGGGCTGTTCTCCGGAACACTGACCATCATGGTGAGCGATACGGGACATCTGGAAGCACTTGTCAAGAAACTGAGAACAGTAAAGGGAGTGAAACAGGTTTCAAGGAATTAAATGACAACTATAATCCATGAAGTACGACTTTAAAAAGCAGTTGCGCAGTTTCGGATATGCCTGGAAAGGTATCCGGTGTTGCATAGGAAAAGAACAGAACCTGAGCTTCCATCTGATAGCTACGGCTGTGGTAGTCATTGCAGGATTCGTTTTAGGCATTACCCACATGGAGTGGATGATAATCATTCTCTGCATCGGAGTGGTGATAGCAGCCGAACTGTTCAATACCGCCATTGAGAAGCTGGTCGACCTGGTGTCTCCCCAACAGCATCCCGTGGCAGGGCAAGTAAAAGACATAGCCGCCGGAGCAGTACTGGTATGTGCTGCAACGGCGGCCATTATAGGATTGATTGTATTTATCCCTTACCTCACCCGCTTCTTCTTATAATAAGGATAGGTCAGAAGTACAAAGAAAAATACGGCAAGCATAGCAGCAACAGACGCCACATGGTATATCTGCGCTTTGTCCATCAGGTGGCAAGCCACAGCCATGCCCACCAGCAGCCCTGCCTCCATGAACAAATGGCAAGTGGTGTTTGCCGTTCCACGCTGGCAATGGTGCGACAGCTTGACGAACATCTTCATGAACGGGACTGTAATGAACACCAATACAGCCAATGCCGCCAATGACCAGTAATCGCCCACAAACATCAGTGGCAGCAACGCTCCCGGTACAAAAGCAATCAACAGCATATTGATGGCAGGTACCCATGCACGCGGCAATAAGAAGCGGTCCATATTGCACAACGACACGCCTATCGGAGCACGGAAAGCCACATATACCCTCGATGCGAAAAATATGCTGGCCAGTCCGGCCACTACAGACAGATAGGTCACCATACGGAAACCATACATCCTATACATTCCAATACCCAACACAACACCCACCAGCATGCCCAAGCGTGCAGCCCATGCATATACCATGTTTCCTGCGCTGCGGCGCGCGGAAGTCGTTATGTCGATGGCCACCGTAATGCCCGCTGTGGTTGCCAGCCCGAAACATGCTCCCTGCACAGCGGCAAGCAGCAGAAATTTCGTATAACCATCCACAAAGGCATATCCCAGAACAGCCGCCAGCATAATGAGTGCGGAGTAAAGGAGCACGTGTTTCCTTTTATATTCATCGACCAGATAGGCATGGAAAGGACCGACAGCAAACATGGCCACCGCAAAGACCAGAAACATGCTGCCCGCCTGCCCGACGGAAACACCCAACTGCTCTCCCATCACAAAAGGAAGCAAAGGGAAAAGCATATAGACGGATATGAACAGCAACAGATTTGCCGTACACATCCGCCAAAAATTGAGTGTCATGAGTTTGTTAGTACTGTTCTTTCTCATTCGGGAAATCTAAATTCTTCACATCGGATACATAACGGCTGATGGCATCCGTCATCACTGTATGCAGGTCGGCATAGCGACGCAGGAAACGGGGACGAAAACCGTTATTCATACCCAGCATATCCTGAACCACCAACACCTGGCCGTCCACATCGCCACCGGCACCGATGCCTATAACGGGTATAGTCAGCTCGCTTGCCACGCGGGCAGCCAATGCGGCAGGAATCTTCTCCAATACCAGTCCGAAGCATCCGGCTTCTTCCAGCAAATGCGCATCGCGTACCAGTTTCTCGGCTTCGGCATCATCCTTCGCACGGACCGTATATGTTCCATACTTGTTGATGGATTGGGGCATCAGTCCGAGATGTCCCATGATGGGAATACCGGCGCTGAGGATACGCTTCACCGTACCGATGATTTCCTCGCCTCCCTCCAGTTTGAGGGCGTCGGCATGGCTTTCTTTCATAATACGGATAGCGGAAGCCAATCCCTCCAGTTCGTTGCCCTGATAAGAGCCGAAAGGCATGTCGACAATGACCATGGCACGCTTCACACCGCGAACCACGGATTTGCCATGATAAATCATCTGGTCGAGCGTGATGGGAAGCGTGGTGACATTGCCTGCCATTACATTGGAAGCGGAATCTCCCACCAGAATCACGTCTACCCCGGCACCGTCCACAATCTGCGCCATAGTATAGTCGTATGATGTCAACATTGATATTTTTTCGCCTCTCTGTTTCATTTCGATAAGGCGATGTGTAGTCACTTTACGAGTGTCGTCTGAAATATAACCCATGATAGTATTTACAATTACTCAATTTAATTTTCGGCGCAAAGGTAATCCTTTTTCTGATTACTTGTACAATTGAGTTAATTTATCGTAAGTGAATCCCTGAAAGTCATCCAATACATAATGACACAACGGAGCTATGTCTTCACGGGAATTGGTGGTTGCCAACCCTATAACGGTAGCTCCTGAAGCCATGCCGGCTTTCAGCCCGTTGAAGGAATCCTCGAATACATATGTGGTGTCGGGAGTTGTGCCGAAAACCTCCATACCCAACAGAAAACAATCCGGTGCAGGCTTGGAAGCCGTAAACATCTCGGCCGTAAGGATACGGTCGAAAAGAGTCTTTATTTCGGGATGAACCCGATAGACAGCTGCCATCTTCGCTTCGTTGGAGCTGGTCACTACGGCAGTCTTCACCCCATTCCGGTGTAGGTCGGCAATGAAGTCAAGCACTCCGGGAATAAAGTCGAATGACATTTCCTGTTCAAAGCGGTTCAGCCGTTCGGTAATTTCGGCCTGTTCCTTCGCCATGCCCGGAAAAAAGGTATCATAAATATAGACCAGCGTCTGGCCCTTCACCCTGCCTTCAATATCATCCATACCCAAATACTGCTTTCCCATTTCATGCCAGAAGTGACTGTACTGTGTCTCCGTGTCTACCACCACGCCGTCAAAATCAAAAAGTACGGCGGTTGCTTTTGTTGTGTCCATAAACTTTCTTTTACCTAAATCTGTTAATACCAAAACATTATAGTGTACAAAGGTGGGAATAATCTGCGAATCAAACAAATATTTCTTACCTTTGTGCTCCTTAATTGACTCATATCAAATGAACAACGCGCATATATTAGGAACCGAACGTATTGGCAAACTGCTTGTGCAGTACTCCATTCCGGCCATTATAGGCATGACGATTACTTCGTTGTACAACATCATCGACAGCATTTTCATCGGTCATGGCGTAGGTCCTATGGGCATTGCCGGACTCGCCATTACTTTCCCTCTGATGAATCTGGTCGTGGCTTTCTGTACGATGGTATCGGCAGGTGGCTCCACCATTTCGTCCATCCGGTTGGGACAGAAAGACCTGGACGGAGCAACGGAAGTATTGGGAAACACACTGATGTTCTGCCTGGTCAACGCATTCCTATTCGGCAGTATTTCATTCATCTTTCTGGATGACATCCTGCGCTTCTTCGGTGCCAGCAATGATACGTTGCCATATGCCCGCGACTTTATGCAGGTGATATTACTGGGTACCCCCGTCACTTATACCATGATTGGCCTGAACAATATCATGCGTGCCACGGGATATCCCAAGAAAGCGATGCTCACGTCTATGGTAACGGTAGTCTGCAACATAATCCTCGCTCCCATTTTCATCTTCCAATTTGACTGGGGAATACGGGGAGCTGCAACGGCAACGGTCATCTCGCAGTTCATCGGCATGGTGTGGGTAGTGAGCCATTTCCTGCAAAAGACAAGTGTGGTACGTCTGCAACGGGGGTTCTGGAAGATGAAGAAACGTATCATCAGTAGTATATTATCCATCGGTATGTCACCGTTTCTGATGAACGTCACGGCATGTGTCATTGTGATTATCGTAAACAACAGCCTCCAACAGTACGGAGGCGATATGGCCATCGGGGCATATGGCATTATCAACCGACTGCTGGTACTCTATGTAATGATTGTATTGGGGCTGACGATGGGAATGCAACCGATTGTAGGCTATAACTTCGGTGCGCAAAAGCACGACCGTGTGAAGGCTACCCTGCGCCTGACCATCATTGCCGGAGTATGTATCACCAGTACCGGCTTCCTTATCTGCGAATTGTTCCCCCATGCCATATCTGCCATCTTTACCAGTGATGAAGAGTTGATAGATATTGCTTCCAGAGGCGTACGCATTGCCGTAGCCATATTCCCGCTGGTAGGTGCACAGATTGTCATCGGCAATTTCTTCCAAAGCATCGGGAAGGCGAAAATCAGTATCTTCTTGTCGCTGACACGCCAATTACTGTATCTGTTGCCGGGACTACTGATATTCCCGCATTACTTTGGGCTGGACGGCATCTGGATATGTATGCCGGTATCGGACTTCTTTGCTTTTGTAACGGCAGCGGTGGCATTGTGGATATATGTAAAAAGATTACCCACAGGAATTACCGAAAAAGCGAGGTGAAAGTGATTTATTCTACTGCAAATATTGCATTTTATGTTATAACAAACAAATTGTTCGAAAATATATCATTCATTCAGCCCAAACACATCATCTATTCGCCCCAAACAGATGGTCTGTCTACCCCAAACGCATGATGTATGTTGCGGCAACTTTATTCGCTCTTGATGCTCTTTACCGGATTTTCATTGGCAATGCACCATGCCTTCAACACCACGGTAACAACGATAAACAACAGCAACAGACAACCTACAAGAATATATCCGCCTATAGGGAATGGCACAACATCAGAGAACTGGCTCGCCCAAAGCTTTCCGGCCCGGCATGCTCCCCCAATACCTATGGCGACAGACGGAATGGCCAGCCAAAGCACATCTCTTGACAATAACAGCAAAATACTTTCCGTCTCCGCTCCATTCACTTTACGAATGGCAATCTCTTTTGAACGCAGGTGGATTTCATCATTCACATAGCCTATCAGTCCCATCAGAATGATAAAGAGTATGGTCAATGAAACCAGCAGGGTGACATCACGAAATACCCGTACAGACTCGGCATAACTGCGCATTTCCTGCTCCACCGAACGGAATACGAGGCTTTTCTGAGGATAAATCCGATGCATCTCTTCATTGAGGCGGGCGAGATTTTCATCCAATGGCTCTTTGAGGCGAACATGCAGGGTGGCAGCTGTCTTCCCCGTCCATTCCACCATCACCGGCAAATTATCGTTGGGCATATCGGCAAAACTGAAACTGTCTAACAGCCCGACAACAGTGCCATAATCATTCACCCGCTTGCCTATGGGGCTGTCTGTCCAATTCATCTTCTCACAAAAGACACTGTTGACAAGCAACTGACCTTCTCCCGTCAAGTTATGCCCCTCTTTCAGTCTCAGACCAATGAAAGGAAGAAAATCACTGTCGAACCAGGTATTACGAGGATAGAAAAGCTCGTTACCCTGATTGTCAAGAATTGGCTGGTTAGAACCGAACCACAATATAGGGCGTTCTGCCGAAGCAACTCCTTCCACATAAGGCAAACTGCCGACAAGACTACGCAGGCTATTGCCATCCACTTCCCGCTGGGTGGTATATGCCACACGTTCAGGACGCCAACCACGGTCACGCGTCGTTACATAACTGTACTGTGAAACGACCATCAGCATCATCCCCAGAATGAATGCCGCTCCGATGAACTGAACAAAAAGCAGTACCCGTTTCCAGCCACGACGCCCGGAAGTGTAGCGGCGGAACACTTGTGTCACCGGAATACGAGCGAAAAGCATGGCAGGCAGGCAACCACCTAAAATAAACAGTAACAGTATCACCGACAATGGTGCCCAAAGATTCTGCCAGTCAAAAAGAGCACTGAGAGGTACAGCTGCCAATTCTTCCATTTTTTCGTGGAAAATATACACCAGCAGTCCAATGAGCAGCAAGGCAAGCCCTACTACTATAGCAGTCTCTACCATGAACATGGAAAAGATGCTACTTCCCGAAGCACCGCTGCATTTGTGTACACCGATGGCCTTAGCACGCTGTGTCAGCGAAGCCACGGAAACGAGTACATAATTCAATGCGGTCGTAAAAAGCAGCACGATACCCAGGAAGAACATAATCCAAATCATCTTCCGTACTTGAGGAGTCTCGACATGCAGATTATGGATAGGGACAATACGTACGCTCAATTCTAAACCACTTTCCGGTGGAATATGACGGGCAATAGCTATGGACATACGCTCATTCAGCCAATCAGCATCCTGCGGGCTGCGCAGCCTGAGATAACCGTCGTAGTTTCCGCCGCTTTGCCAACCTAGGTTCCACTTCAGATGCCGCCCTATAGTAGGAAAAGAAATGATTGCCTCTGGACGCCTCTCCAAAGAAGTGTTCAACGGAATATCGGCAAAGATACCCTTCACGAGCAGTGTAGTCTGATATCCCCAAAAATCATAACGCAGTGTTTTCCCTATCGGATTTTCGTCACCGAAGGCCTCCTTTGCTGACTTGGCGGAAAGGAATACGACATCCGGACCCGCCAAATCCTGTGGATTGCCTTCTATCATCTCCAAACCGAGTACAGAAAAATAAAGTGTATCTGCCATCACCGTGGACATATCTAATTGGCGCTCACCCAACTGGAAACTATTATCAAAAAGAGAACAGCTCACTGTGCTACTTTCCACTTGTTCCGGAAACTCTTCGGCAATGGCAGCCGGAATCGGAATGATGGTAAAGCGACTTTCGTTACCTTCCAACACTCCATTTTTTAACCAACCCGTCTTCACAATATAAAGGTTATCCGAATCATGATAAAAGTTATCAAAACTCAACTCGAATGCAATCCGTGCAAATAGAAATACAGACATCAGCAGTCCCAATGCCAAAGATACAATCTTAATGGCATTGGAACCTTGCTTGTGCAACAAGCTTTGTAATGTATAATAAATGTGCCGCCTCATAATTTCCTGAAGTTATTCTTTATTCACTCTTGATACTGTCTACCGGATTCTCATTGGCAATCCGCCATGCCTTGAATACTACACAACCGATGATGAACAATAGTACAATGCATGCAATAAGCAAGAATCCGCAGATACCAAAATCCACTCCCTCCACAAACTGCTCTATCCAGACACCGCCTATATACCAGGCTCCCAGCCCTCCAAGAAAAACGGCCGGCAAGGATATCCAGAATATATCCTTCGAGAAAAGCCGGAGAATGGATGACGCTTCCGCACCATTCACTTTACGGATGGCAATTTCCTTGCTGCGGCGTTGTATCTCGTCATTGATGTAGCCAATCAACCCCATTAACGTAACAAAAAGGATGGTTATGGCAGCCAGTAAAGCTGCATTACGGAAATCCGTGACGGTACTGTTCTGGTCGTCAATGACCTTTTGGAACGAGGAAAATACAATGTCACGGGTGGGAAACAGCTTTTCCATGTCTTCGTTCAAACGCTTGAGGTTATCGTCAAAAGGCTCTTTCAGACGTAATTGGATGTTTCCGGAAAATCGGTCAAGATAAGTTGCATACATAGGTTGCACCGCCACATAAGCGGCATTGGATGTGGCAAAGTCTTTCAGTACACCTACAATATTGCCCGCTATGCGATCGCCGTTGCGCACTTGCCTGCCTATCGGTTTATCTTCCCAATGCATCATTTTCAAAAATGTTTCATTGACCAATATCTGCCCAGGGGCATCCATATTCTTGCCTTCCGCAAATTCCAACTTCATAAACGGGGCATAGTCCTTGCCAAATTCCACCCAACGCATGCTCATCCACTGCCCGTTATCAGTCGTAACCCCTTCTCCGCTCAATCCGTCTGTAAGAAGATTACTGCTACAAGCTCCATCTTCCACATAAGGCAAAGAAAGCATCACACTACGATTGGCATCGCTTTCCGCATCCGAGTCAAAGGATACGCCCGAAGCATAAGCCACCCGGTGGTAATCGAATCCACGTTCTTTATTGGTGATGTAATGGCTCTGCATAAGCACCAGCCCCAACAAGCCGAAAATAAAGGAGGTACCGGCAAACTGCACAAACAAGAGCGGACGTTTCCAGCCTTTCTTGCCTTCGGTGTACCGGCGGAAAACCTGCGTCACCGGAATGCGGGCAAAAAGCTGCCCGGGCAACATGCCGCCTATCATAAACAAAATGACTATCACTGAAAGCGGTGCCCAAATGTTTTCCCAAGAGAAAAGACCGGCAAGACTAACGTCGAGCATGTCCTCCAACGGCTCACGGAAATTAAATAGAAGCAGCGCTACAAGCAGCAAGGAAAAAAGCATGATGACTCCGGTCTCCCATAAGAACATACCGAAAATAGTTCCCGTATTTGCCCCACTACATTTATGTACGCCTATAGCTTTGGCACGACGGTTCATGGCTGAGATGGAAATAAGCACATAATTCATCGCCACAATAAAAAGTATGGCGGTTCCCAGCGTCAACAGAATCCATACCATACGCATGGTACTGATACCAAATTCCATACGGTAGTCCTTTATCGGAACCAGACTGATAAACACATCATCGCTCTTGCGCACCTGCTCGGCAAGTTTCTCTATTTGGGTGTTCACATCGTCCAATTGCACCCCCGGGCGCAGACGGACAAAGGACATATAGCTGTCTCCACCTCCCCACCCCCAGTATCCCCAATGATGCTTGAAGGAGGTAGCCAGAGACATCACGACACCACTTCCATAGAAACTGGAGTTTTCGGGAAAATCTTCAAAAATGCCCTTCACGGTCATTGGCATCTGTTTGTTATAGACCACCGTCTGCCCGATGGGATTCTTATCGGCAAACATGCTGCCGGCCAGCTCCCTGCTGATGAAGACTACCTCCGGATTATTCAGCTCGCGAGGGTCTCCACTGACAACATCAATGCCCATAGTGGCAAAGAAACAAGAATCGGCCGTCATGGCATTGGTCTGGAAACGGCGTTCATTGGCAAACCAAGCCGAATTGCTCCACCATTGCTGAGTGACGGTAACACTCTCCACCTCGTCAGGCAGGTTTTCTGCAATGGTACCAGCCACCGGTCCAAGAGTTATATGCGAAGGATGATACTCGTTGTTGTAATACCATACTGTTTTGACAAGACACAAACGTTCATGGTCCTTGTAGCAGGTATCATAATTGAGCTCGAATGCCTGACGGGAAAAAATGAGGATACTGACTGCCAACCCCAGTCCCAGAGAAACAATCTTGATGAGGTTGGAGCCTTTTCCTCGTATCAATGTCTGGAGAGTGTAATATAGTTGTCTCATGGAAGTTGTTTTAAAAGTCCGTTACAAATCCTGCGCTGCCACACTTGCCACCACACTACCGTCGAAAAGATGTATCGTGCGGTGTGCAAACGAGGCGTCGTGCTGGCTGTGGGTCACCATAATAATCGTAGTACCCTCTTTATTCAGCTCTGTCAACAGATTCATCACCTCAGCTCCGTTCTTGGAGTCCAAGTTACCGGTAGGCTCATCGGCGAGTATCAGCTTGGGATTGGTTACGACCGCACGGGCTATCGCCACACGCTGCTGCTGACCGCCGGAAAGCTGTTGCGGGAAGTGTTTGGCACGGTGGCTGATGTTCATCCGCTTCAGAATATCCTCTACCATGCGTTTGCGCTCACTTGCCTTCACGCCGAGGTACGTAAGGGGAAGTTCCACATTCTCGTAGACGTTCAGTTCGTCTATCAGGTTGAAGCTCTGGAACACGAATCCCAGCTTGCCCTTGCGCACACGGGTACGTTCCTTTTCCTTCAAGTCCGCTACTTCCTGACCGAGCAGCTTGTAACTGCCCTCCGTAGGATTGTCCAGCAGCCCGAGGATGTTCAGCAAGGTGGACTTGCCGCAACCTGACGGTCCCATAATGGCTACAAACTCCCCCTCCTTTACATCGAGGCTGACGTGGTTCAATGCTACTGTCTCTACTTCCGAAGTACGGAATACTTTGCTGATGTTGTTAATTTCAATCATGATATTCTATGTATTAATATTATTATCATTCGCTCTTAATGCTGTTTACCGGGTTCTCGTTCGCTATCCGCCAGGACTTCCAAAGTACGCAGGCTACGATAATCACCAAATTGGCCATCACTACCAGTACGTATACTGCCCAACTGATGGGAATACGCTCCGCAAACTGTTCCATCCACATTCCGTTGACATACCATGCCAATACCGTACCGATGACAACTGCCGGAGCCGCCACCACAAGTACATCCCTCGACAGCATTTCCAAGATACTGGAAGCCTCTGCCCCGTTCACTTTACGGATGGCAATCTCCTTGCTGCGGCGGCGCACCTCATCGGTGGTATACCCAATCAGCCCCATCAGCATGATGAAGAACATGGTCACTGCCGCCATCAAAGTGGCATTACGGAATACACGGACAGAATTATAACTATTCTCTATTCTTTTCTCATAGCCGGTAAAGTCAATAGTCTGGTCATGGAAAGCCTCGGCTACATCGCGGTTCAGCTTCTGCAGATTTTCGGTAAAGGGTTCTTTCAAACGGACATGTACCGTTCCATAAAAATTCTTGTTTCCCCGGGCTATGAAAGGCATCTTCTCGGTTCTGAAACTCTCTATCTGGAAATCCTTCAACTGCCCTACGACCTTGAATGTATTCCCTTCGGTATATACCGTACGGCCTACGACGTCGTCTCCCCAACGCATCATCTCGGCAAAGGTCTCGTTCACCACGACTTCCTCTTTATCGCGCGCCATACGTCCCGTCTTCATAGTCATGCCCATCAAGGCAGGAAAGTCCTCGCGCATGAAATAAGAAGAGCGGCAAGAGAACAGTGCCTGCCCGCTCTCACTATGAATCATCGAACCGCTATATCCGCTAATGGGTGTGCTGTTGGCACTGGACACCGCTTCCACGTAGGGCAATCCTTTGAAGAACTGATAAGCCGCGTCACGCGTCGCTTCATTATCCCAGTAGGCATTGCCTATGGCTATCTGCTTGGGATTATACCCCATATCCTTTTTCAGTACATACTGATATTGCGACATCACCACACACATCAATCCACTGATGAATGCCACGCCTGCAAACTGGACAAACAGCAACGGACGCTTCCAGCCCTTCTTCCCCTCGGTATAGCGGCAGAACACCTGCGACACGGGAATACGCGCAAAGAGCCGACCCGGCAACACGCCTCCCACCATAAACAGCAGAAGCACTACCGACAACGGTACCCAGATACGCTCCGGAGCCAACAAGGTGGAGAGCTTTACAACGACCGTGTCTTCCACAAAATCGCGGAAGTTGAGCATTATCAACGCCATCAGCAGCAATGCCGCCACAATGATGATACCCGTTTCCAGCAAAAACATGCTGAAAACCGTGCCACCGCTCGCACCGCTGCATTTATGTACGCCTACCGACTTGGCGCGGTAGCTCAAAGAGGAAATGGAAATCAGCACATAGTTCAACGCCGCAATGAAAAGAATGGCAAAACCAAGAATGCTCATGATGACACGCATCCGCTGCACATCATCATAATTGCGGTATGTATCACGGATGGGCTGCACAAAAGCCGTGTAACCGTACTCTTTCTTATCTTCTGCCGGGCGATATTTGTCTATCATGGCATCAATACGCGCATTGACAACAGATTTGTCGGCACCGGGACGGAAACGGATAAACTCTACCCAACTGTCTCCCCCGCTCCACGAGTAGTTATTCCAGTTGCGGCTCCACAAGGTAGGCATCGAGATAACCGCTTCCGGATTGATTGTGGCGTTCTCAGGCAAATTGGCATAGATTCCCTTCACCGTCAGGTCAAACTGATGGTCATAATTAAGCGTTTTCCCTATAGGATTCTCCTCACCGAACACTTTCCTTGCAAAGCGTTCACTCAAGAAAATAATATCCTTCTGCACCAAGTCCTTTTCGGGATTCCCGTTCAGGACGTCGATACCCATGGTACGGAAGAACAGCGAATCGGCTGCAATCTTCCTGTCATCAAGACGCACGCTTCCATTGTAAAGAGGAGCAGATACCATAGACGTGCTCAAACTTACTGCCGACTCCACCTCTTTGGGGAAGTTCTCCAAAATGGCCCCTGCCACGGGACCGCAATTCCACTCCTGAGGCTCAAACTTCTCTCCTTTCACCGAGAATATCGACCATACCTGATACAAGTTATCATAATCCTTGAAGCAAGTGTCAAAACTCTGTTCATATGCCACGCGGGAGAAAAGCAGAATACTCATCGTCAATCCCAATCCCAAAGAAATGACCTTGATGATATTCGAACCGCGTCCCCGCAGCAAAGTCTGAATTACATAATAGATTTGTTTCATTCCGTTTATCGTTTATTAGATATATTTTCTTGCTTTTCATATTGCAGAAAGCGTGCCAAAGAATGCACAAATCTGATTATCAATGCATATTGCATTTCAGAAGAAGACAAAGGTGTCTAATTTTTAGACACTCCCGTCTAAAAATTAGACAGAGGCCGAATCTCTGTTCAGCCTCATAGAACAAAAAAAAGGGAAATTAGAAAAGAATCCATAAGAATGAAAACTTTACCTTTGCCCACAGTTTTCTAAAGATAGAGTATAAACATTAAATGAAGCACCTGCACATGAAATTCCCCAAACTCTTATATCCTTCATTCCTATGCCTGCTCATGGCCGGCTGCGACATGATAGATTATCACCCTTACGATGTACACATCAGCGGTGAAACCGATGTCAATGCCCACAACATTGCCCAAATAGAGCAGAACTGCCAGAACAAGACAACAATCCGGTTCGTAACAATGGGTGACTCCCAGCGCTGGTATGACGAGACCGACGACTTTGTAAGCCACCTCAACAAGCGGGACGACATAGATTTCGTCATTCATGGCGGAGACGTCAGTGACTTCGGTGTAACAGACGAGTTCCTTTGGCAACGGGACATTATGAACAAGCTAAAGATACCCTATGTGGTACTTCTCGGCAACCACGACTGCCTGGGCACGGGCGAAGAGACTTATCGTGCAATATTCGGAGACCCCAATTTCTCCTTCATTGCAGGACGGGTAAAGTTTGTCTGCCTGAATACCAACGCCATCGAATTCGACTACTCCCGCCCCATTCCCGACTTCGAATTTTTTGCCGCACAGATACGCGACCGTGAAGAGGAATTCGATAAAACCGTTGTGTCCATGCATATACGCCCGTTCTGCAACGAGTTCAACAATAATGTGGCACACGTATTCCAGCGTTACATCAAGGAATTTCCCGGACTGCAGTTCTGTACATCCGCACACGAACACCATCGTTTCGAGAAAGACCTCTTTGAAGATGGGATAATGTATTACATGAGCGACTGCATGAAGAACCGCAATTACTATATATTCACCATAACCCCCGACGGATATGAACGCGAAGTGGCATATTATTAATCACCTGGCATGCGCCGTCGTCTTCTTGTCGGTATGCTCTTTTTCTGCTTTTTCACAAGAGAGAGATACCATCTTCATCATAGAACACGATACTGTATGGATGGACCCGCAACCGGATACCATCATTGAAAGCCAGACTAGGGAGAGCCGTTATGACCGCCGCGTACACCGCTACCGCAGGCATTGGGAGGCCCTGATTCCGACGCACACAAAAATTCAGTTTGCCGGCAATATGGGGTTGCTGTCATTCGGTACCGGATGGGATTACGGCAGAAGAAACCAATGGGAAACAGACGTATTCTTCGGAGTATTGCCCAAATATGACTCCAAACGTACCAAGCTGACATTCACCGTCAAGCAGAACTACCTTCCCTGGAGCCTGCAAATAAAACAGAGCCGTTTTTCTGTAGAACCGCTGGCTTGCGGCATGTATCTGAACACGGTATTCGGCGATGAGTTCTGGGTCAATGAGCCGGAACGCTACCCTAAAGGATATTATGGTTTCTCCTCCAAGGTACGCATCCATGTATTCTTAGGACAGCGCATCACTTACGACATCGACCCGCAACGACGGTTCACGGCCAAGGAAATCACTTTCTTCTATGAAATAAGTACATGTGACCTATATGTAGTCAGCGCTTTCACCAACAAATATCTGAAACCCAAGGATTATCTGAGCTTGTCGTTTGGCATCAAACTGCAACTGCTATAAGTTCTTTTTTCAGTACCGCCATGAACTCTTACTGAAGTTGCTGCCAACTAATTTCTGTTTTACTTAAATCTATCCGTCCCACAATCGTTATATTATCGTCCGACAGTTGTTGAATTATCGTCCGACAGCTGTCGGACGATAATTCAACAACTGTCGGACGATTAATTCTTAGTAAGCAAAAATATAAAATAAAGCGGCATAAGGATTTGCTAAATGAGAAGGAGAATCTTAATACTTTGAAAACTGAGAGATTTACCGAATATAATACAGATAAATCATTAACTTTGCCTGCAGAAAACAGAAATAGTTTATGGCAAAAAAAATGGAAACATCCTGATTGTCGATGATAACCGAGGCGTACTTACCGCCTTGCAGCTTTTGTTGAAGCCATATTTTGAAGGGATAATCACACTTCCCTCTCCCGTAACCCTGCCCAGCGTATTGCGGGAAAGGTCATGGCAAGTGGTTCTTCTTGACATGAACTTCACCTCGGGCATCAATACCGGCAACGAGGGACTATACTGGCTCCATGAAATAAAGAAGCAATGTCCCACCCTGCCCGTAGTGCTGTTTACCGCCTATGCCGACATTGACCTTGCCGTACGGGGAATCAAGGAAGGAGCCACAGACTTCGTCGTGAAACCCTGGAACAACCAGAAACTGGTGGAAACCTTACTGAATGCCGTATCAGCTTCTGAAACAAAATCTCCGGCCAACGGCCCAAATGCCAGACGTACGGCAGAAAACAACCACCCGCTTGCGGATATCCGCAACATGTATTGGGGAAACAGCTCCGCCATGCAGCAACTTCGCCTCTTGGTGGAAAAAGTGGCCTCTACCGATGCCAATATTCTTATTACGGGCGAGAACGGCACCGGTAAAGAGATGCTGGCACGCGAAATCCACTCCCTTTCACCGCGCAACCGGCAGGACATGGTAAGTGTGGATATGGGTGCAGTCACCGAAAGCCTTTTCGAAAGCGAACTGTTCGGCCACGTGAAAGGCTCTTTCACCGATGCCCATGCCGACCGTGCCGGCAAGTTCGAAGCAGCCGGGCACAGCACCCTCTTTCTCGATGAAATAGGCAATCTCCCCTACCATCTGCAAGCCAAACTGCTGACCGCCATCCAACGCCGCAGCATTGTCCGTGTAGGCAGCAACACTCCCATTCCCGTAGACATACGGCTGATTTGCGCTACAAACCGCAATCTGCCCGAGATGGTGGCAAAAGGCGAATTTCGCGAGGACCTGCTATACCGCATCAACACGATACATCTTGAGATACCCTCGTTGCGCGAGCGGCCCGAAGACATCATCCCCCTTGCAGAACTTTTCATCGCCCGCTTCTGCAAGCAATATGACAAGCCCCCCGTCAAGCTGACGGACGGCGCCTGCGAGAAGCTTACGCTCCACCCCTGGTACGGCAATATCCGCGAACTGGAACATGCCATCGAAAAAGCCATTATCATCTGTGACAACGAAACCCTTCCTGCAGAACTGTTCCAGCTGGCACGGCGAACCGGCACTCCCGAAGCAACCGCATCCACGCTCGAAGAAATGGAAATGCAGATGATACGGAAGACGCTCGACAAATGCAGCGGAAATCTCTCTGCCGTCGCCGCACAGCTGGGTATCACCCGCCAGACGTTGTACAACAAAATGAAGAAGTATGGCCTTTAATTATTCATTCCGCGTTGCCGTCAGTCTGGCAGTAGCACTCCTTGCAGGGGTGATGTGGACTGTAGACGTATTTTGGGGCGCGCTCTGTACCGCGCTGCTTCCCATAGCCTTGTACTGGCAGCAGAAGTTATACCGCCATCATGTGCGGAAGGTGCTTTTCATGCTCGACGCCATCGAAAACAACGACAATGCCATCCACTTCTCCGAAACGGAAAACACTGCCGACGCACGCCTCGTAAACCGTGCATTGAACCGGGTTGCCCATATACTTTATAATGTGAAAAGTGAAACAGCCCAGCAAGAAAAGTACTACGAACTCATTCTGGACTGCGTGAATACCGGTATCCTTGTCCTGAACGACAATGGTGCCGTATATCAAAAAAACAGTGAAGCCCTCCGTTTGCTGGGCCTCAATGTCTTTACCCACGTCAGCCAGCTGAACCGCGTGGATCCGCGTCTTTCGTCCCTTCTTGCCAATTGCCGCCCGGGAGACAAATTGCAAATGCCTTTCAACAACGAACGAGGCACTGTAAACATGTCTGTCCGCGTCAGCGACATTACAGTCCGTAAAGAGCATCTTCGCATCCTCGCCCTGAACGACATCAACAACGAGCTGGATGAAAAGGAAATAGATTCCTGGATTAGGCTTACCCGCGTACTGACGCACGAAATAATGAATGCCGTCACTCCCATAACCTCCCTAAGCGATACACTGCTGGGACTGACCGAAGCGCAAGTTTCCAAAGAAGAAATCAGAAACGGCCTGCAGACTATCAGCAGCACGGGCAAGGGCCTGCTCTCTTTTGTGGAATCATACCGGAAATTCACCCGTATTCCCACCCCCGAACCATCCTTGTTCTATGTAAAAAGTTTTATCGAGCGGATGGTCGAACTCGCCCGTCACCAGCACCCCGATGTCCGGGTCACCTTTCATACGGACATCGCGCCAAGCGACCTCATTCTATATGCCGATGAGAACCTGGTATCACAAGTAGTCATCAACTTACTGAAAAATGCCATACAAGCCATCGAATCGGATAAAAATACAGATAAAGAAGGACATATCAACATACGTGCCTACTGCAATGAAGCGGAAGCCATACTGATAGAAATTTCCAACAACGGACCTGCCATTCCCAATGACATTGCCGAACACATATTTATCCCCTTCTTTACGACCAAAGAGGGTGGAAGCGGTATTGGATTGAGTATTTCCCGGCAAATAATGAGGCTTTCCGGCGGAAATTTATCCTTATTGCCCGGTAAAGAAAACCACCTTTATTTTAAAGTTCAATTGAACTATTTTAGATTTGTATTTGTTAAACACAATGCATATCTTTGTACTATTAGACATAAGAAACATCACATTTCAAACTATATAGCATAGAATTTATGATATTTACAGCAGGAAACATACTACTTATAGGTTCCATATTACTTTTCGTCAGCATCATTGTCGGCAAGACCGGCTACCGTTTCGGAGTGCCTGCATTATTGCTTTTTCTTGTCGTCGGCATGCTGTTCGGCAGTGACGGATTGGGATTGCAGTTCCACAACGCCAAGGAAGCACAGTTCATCGGCATGGTTGCACTCAGCATCATTCTGTTCTCCGGTGGCATGGACACCAAGTTTACGGAGATAAAGCCCATATTGACTCCCGGCATTGTTTTGTCAACTGCAGGAGTGCTGCTCACGGCCCCTTTTTACCGGATTATTTATCTGGTGGCTGTCCGGCATGAGCTGGACCAACATCCACCTGCCGTTGATAACCTCCCTTTTGCTTGCATCCACCATGTCATCTACCGACTCAGCCTCTGTATTCGCCATTCTGCGTTCACAAAAAATGAACCTGAAGCATAATCTGCGCCCCATGCTGGAACTGGAAAGCGGTAGTAACGACCCGATGGCATATATGCTGACAATCGTGCTGATTCAATTCATCCAGTCCTCCGGAATGGGAGTTCCCCAGATATTAGGCTCTTTTGCCATACAGTTCATTGTCGGTGCCGCAACCGGTTATTTCCTCGGAAAGCTGGCTATCCTTATGCTGAACCGGCTGAATATAGACAACCAGGCACTCTATCCTATCCTGTTGCTGTCTTTTGTATTCTTCACCTTCTCCATCACCGACCTGCTGAAAGGCAACGGTTACCTGGCCGTGTATATCGCCGGAATGATGGTAGGCAATAACAAAATCATGTACCGGAAAGAGATTTATACTTTTATGGATGGACTGACCTGGCTTTTCCAAATCATCATGTTCCTCTGCCTCGGTCTGCTCGTCAACCCCCATGAGATGCTGGAAGTTGCAGTCGTGGCATTGCTCATCGGCGTCTTCATGATTGTCGTGGGACGCCCTCTCAGTGTTTTTCTCTGCCTGCTGCCTTTTGGCAAGAGAATCACCCTCAAGTCACGGCTATTCGTATCGTGGGTAGGATTACGTGGCGCAGTACCCATTATCTTTGCCACCTATCCCGTGGTGGCTAATGTGCCCGGCGCCACGTGCATCATTCATCAACATCGTATTTTTCATAACCATCGTCTCACTGGTCATCCAGGGTACCACAGTCTCCTGGGTAGCCCGGCTGCTTGGCCTCTCCACCCCGCTGGAAAGACCGGAAATGATTTCGGAGTTGAACTGCCCGAAGAGATTGACTCCAACTTGCACGACATGACCATTACACAAGAAATGCTGGAGCAGGCAGACACCCTGAAAGACATGAACCTGCCCAAAGGCACACTGGTGATGATTGTAAAACGTGGCGATGAGTACCTCATTCCGAACGGAACATTAAAACTTCATGCCGGTGACAAGCTGCTTCTTATTTCGGAAAAATAGCAAGGAATAAGAATTACAGATAAGTTTCTATCCGTTCCAGGGTCACGGCTCTTTCATTTAAGCTTAGATAAAGGTACATAATTTCCCCACCCACTTCTTATGGGAAGCAGGATTTTTGTTATAATTGATACCCAATATGTTACGAATCCTCTGAAATTACAAATTATCTC
>ENA-OQHL01000747-OQHL01000747.1-human-gut-metagenome-genome-assembly--contig:-NODE-747-length-20778-cov-4.180718_pt1 | contig 20778 bp, 19 predicted proteins | sample MGYA00242565_ERZ504723 | MGnify/ENA primary metagenome ERZ504723 (study PRJEB26092, sample SAMD00036211) | human gut metagenome | host: Homo sapiens | study: EMG produced TPA metagenomics assembly of... | reverse complement strand
GTTGTCTTTTCTGGCTCGTCGGTATGGTAGACGGAGCTATCTTGTTGAGGAACGCATCAGATCGATAAGCTTGGAACTTACTTCCCGAAAGGCCTCTTCTCTTTTGCAGCTGTTCCATATAACGGCCAGTAGCTCTTCCTGCTTACGCATCCTACAACAGTGCGGGCAACATAATCCTATGCATAATAAAAGTATTTATGTAGGTATTGATGATTTTGCCTATAAAAAAGGTAAGGATTATATGAGTGTGGTCGTAGACCAGATGACACACATGCCTATTGCTTTGTTAGAGGATAGAAACGGAGAAGCGCTTGATAACTGGCTCACCCGGAATCCTCAAATACAATATATAACGAGAGACCGTGGAAGATGTTTCACAGAGGCTATAAACAGAATAATCCCTGGTGTTACACAAATCTGCGACCGGTTCCATCTAACCAAGAATATGACGGACACGATGATACCGGAAATAGAGAAAATGATTCGTCAGACCAAGCAAAAGCTCAAATACGAATATCCTGACAGAGACACGGCTTCTTCGTTAATTCTTCAGGACATATTTAACATGGGAGATGTCCGACACAGAGAAAAATTGAAGATATACAGGGAAAGCCTGAACTTAAAAATGCAGGGGATGACCATTGAGCAGACAGCCGCGCATTTGGGCAAGAAAAGTCGCTACATTTATAAGCTCATTCACAACAGGAGAATAGGGGCATACTTGAATGAGCAACAGAAGACAGCTCTTAAATATGTATCCGAACTGGCTACAATCATTAGTGCGGGCTGTATTACCCGAAAAATATTGGCACAAAAAATGGGGAGTAAAATCAGTGGCGCACTTATTGGAAGGATAACATCCAGCTTGCGAAAAATGTATCAACAAAAGAGGAAGGAAGTCAAGGAGCATAATGAGAGCATTGAAAACGGAAGTAAAACACAGAGAGTTTCACAGAATCAGATACGCAAATACATTCTAAAGGGAGAATCGGATAATCCTAAACTAGCGGAACTATATAAGTCCTCACCACAGATTAAAGAACTCTTAAGCGTGTGTCAGAATTTCAGAGATATGATTAATGGGAACACTTATGATAAGGATATTAGAAAGTGGATTGAAAAAGCGAAGGCAACACGGAATATGGCACTGACGAACTTTGCATATGGTATTGAAAAAGACTGGGAGGCAGTACAGGCAGCTATTGATATCCCCTTCAGTAACGGATTACTGGAGGGGACAGTGAATAAAATTAAAGCGGTAAAAAGGCAGATGTACAATAGGGCAGGAAGCAAACTACTGAGAGCCAAGATTCTTTATTCACAATAGAAGAAGTACCACCAAATTTGACGAAGAACCAACAGGTCTAATGTTTTTATAAGCCGTTTTTCTTCTTGGGTATAAGGAATGTGGTGACTTTCAATATATTGCTTGAGGAAGAGACAAGCATGTATGAAAATGTCTGCTTTCATATAGCTGGTGAAATTTATGTAACGGTAGTAGGAGGCTTCACTGATGTCGATATGCACGCAGAGGTCTACTGTGGCTAGCCGTGACGTTTCAGGAGCTTTTTTATCAGCTCTATTCTGTTTCGGTAATGCTCGTCTACTATTTTATTTTCTTCTATTTCTTCCAACGTTTGGTTGCGTTTTGTATCCATATTGTTTGGGGTTATTAATAATTTTGGCAAAGGTCTGATAAAAAAAGATATAATTCCTCTCTCATTTTTGCGATAGCTGGAATAAAATACATTTCGCACCTTTGCGCCCCGGAAGTATTAAATGTGGAATAATAAATGATAAATGAAAATGAAGAAAGATCAGTATTTCAATTTGGAGGTAAATTTGTTGAATGACGACAATATTGCCTGTATGATGACGGAAATGAATGCCGCGGAAGCACTCGGAATTTACGTGATGTTGCTGTTGCATCTGCGCACTAAAGATACTTATGAGGCGTCGTGCAAACCGGTTTTACTGAAGGCCATGGCCCGGCGGTATGATGTGGATGAAGTTGCGGTGGAGCGGGTACTTCGCGAATTCGATCTCTTCGAACTGGATGAGGAACGACAGATGTTTCGTTCTTCCTACTTGGATAGGGTGATGAAAAGCTTGGAAGAGAAGCGGAAAATGGACATCGAAAACGGTAAAAAGGAGGGCGTCCGAAAAAGGTGGCAAAAAGTGCTGAAACGCCCGTCAGTAAAGGGAGAAAACCCACTGAAAACCAGAAGAGGAGAGAAGAGGAAAGTAAAGAGGAGGAGAGTAAAGGAAGTGTTTCTGTTGTAAACAATAATAGGAGTAATATAGAAACACCGTCTCTTGTGAGCCGTTTGGCGGATGAAGGCAATCATGGCCCGTTACAACCCGTGTTGCCTTGGGAAAAGTTGGTGGACCAACTTTCTACTTTCCAGTCATATATGGAATTGGCCGGGCAGCATTCCGGTTTGGGAAAGCTTTTTGTAGACCATCAAAAACTTATTCTGGAAATCTTCAAAAAACATATCCGCCTTTATGACAAAGGAGCCGGACTGCTTTTCCCGGAGGACGTGAAACGGTATTTTTCAAATTATATCGCGGCCGGTTCCGTTACTTGCCGCACGTTGAGGGAAACCTTGCTGAAAGAGCTTGAGAATACGGTCGACAAGGATGTGAACCGCTTTGAAAGCGTCGTCGACGGGCGGCGAACGTATCTGGGACATCTTATTCCGGTTGATGCGCCGCCACGTCCCGATGCATCAGCTGTGTGGGATGATGTGAAGAAAAGATGGGCGCATTAATCCGGCAGATGACTGGCTTCGTCCGGCAGGTTGCCGATGTTCGTCCGGTAGGTAACGGAAGTTCGTCCGGTAGGTGGCAGACACTCGTCCGGCAGGTAAGTCCTCTGCGTGTGAATGATTATTTTAAACTATTTTTTAATTAGAAAAAAGGAAAAAAATATGAGAAATTTTGCCAACTATGATGTCGACATCCACGGTAAATCGAGTGGAGTCCTCAAGACGATTTGTAAAAAATGTCTTCCTACCCGCAAGAATAAGCGCGACCGTTCGCTACGTGTCAACGTCGACACGGGCCACTGTCACTGTTATCATTGTGGCGCTGATTTCTACGTCCCCGATGATGTGGAAGAGCGCAAGAATGCCGAACATGTGGCAGCCCGCAAGCGTCGTGCGGCAGCCATTCCGCAGCATTTTCAGCGTCCTGTGTTTGATGCCTCGAAAACCACACTTTCCGAAGACACGGAGCGTTGGCTGGTGGAGACGCGTTGCATCCCGCAGTCCGTCATAGCCGCCCTACGCATCACCGAACAGGAAGAATTTATGCCGCAATCCGGCAAAAAGGAACGTTGCATCTGCTTCAACTATTTTGAAGGGGAACAACTGATAAACACCAAATTTCGCGCTCTCCCGAAACTTTTCAAAATGGTGCAGGGTGCCGAACTGATTCCCTACAACATCGACTCCATCCTGGGGCAAACCTCCTGCATCATCCACGAGGGGGAACTGGATGCTGCTTCTTCCATCGCCGCCGGATTCAAAAGCGCCATCTCCGTGCCGGCCGGAGCCAATTCGAACCTCTCCTGGATCGACCGTTTTATGGAGACGCACTTCGAGGATCTGGAAGAAATCATCATTGCCGTTGATGCCGATTCTGCCGGAATCCGGTTGCGCAATGAACTCATCAACCGGCTGGGAGCTGAACGCTGCCGGGTGGTGACTTACGGTCCGGAGTGTAAAGATGCCAACGAGCATCTCTGCAAATATGGTATCGCCAGTCTCCGTATCGCCATCGAACAGGCAGCAGAAGTTCCGCTCGAAGGTATCTTCACCGCTGCCGACTTGCATGACGATCTGCGGGCTCTTTTCGACAACGGCTTCGGTCCCGGAGCGGAAACGGGATGGGAGGAGATGGATAAGATCTGCACGTATGAACGTGGGCGAAGTGTCTACGTCACCGGAGTTCCCGGTGCAGGAAAATCCGAGTGGGTGGACGAATTGGTGTTGCGTCTCTGCCTGCGGCATCAATGGAAAATCGGGTTCTTTAGCCCGGAAAATACTCCTATCGTCTATCATCTCCGCAAACTGATTGAGAAACTCACCGGACACCGTTTTCAAAACGGCTGTGGCATGACGGAGGGACTCCTTGCGAACTCGGAAGATTTTCTGACTGAAAACGTCTCTCATATCTCTCTGAAAGGTAATGTTTCTCCGGATCGTGTACTGGCCAAGGCTCATGAACTCGTTGTCCGCCGCGGCTGCCGCATCATTGTCTTCGACCCGCTCAACCGTTTCGACCATAACCCGCAGCCTGGACAGACGGAAACGCAATATATTTCGAACCTGTTGAATAAATTTACAGAATTTGCCGTGCAACATAATTGCCTGCTCGTGGTCGTAGTCCATCCTCGTAAAATGAACCGTAATCCTGTCACGGGCATTACCCCTCGTGTGGAAATGTACGACATCAACGGCTCTGCCGATTTCTATAACAAAGCGGATTACGGTATCATTGTGGAACGTGACAAGGAGGTTGGTGTCACACGCGTATACGTGGACAAGGTGAAATTCAAGCATCTTGGTGTCGGTGGAATGGCATCCTTTGTCTACGATCCCGTAAGCGGACGATACCTGCCCTGTGAAGAATCTCACGACCCTTCTCTCTCCGCTGACCAGCGTGTCCGAAATACAATGTTCGACAATTCCTGCTGGCTACCTGAAAAAGAACTGTTTTAGGGTATTAGGTATTAAGTAATACTTGACACTTAATACTTTAATTAGGGTTCTTGTAGCACTTCGATGATGAGCCTTACTTGTGCGGGAGTGTAGTATCTGGCGCGTGGATTCATGCCGGTGGCCAGGAGCCGTTCTTTTAGTCCGGGTGCAGCTTCAATCCATTCGTTGAATCGGTCTACTGCGCTTTGTTGCAGGATATTGGGGAGGTACAACAAGGCAAGTTCGCCTTTCCCATAGGTGCGGTATTGGAATGTTTTTTCTTCTTCTTGTTCGGGGAGAATCTTGTTTTTTGTTTTCATTTATAGTTGTGCTTTTAGGTTGTTGTATTTGAAGTAAAGTTACTCATTTTTAGTGGAATAGGCAAATTTTGAGAGCGGATGTTCGGGTGAATTCATAAAAGAATTCATAAAAGAATTGATACTAATAGAATACCGATTCTTGAAATTTATCGTATCTTTGTTTACGTTTCACGTTAAAAGCATAGAAAGAGGATGGAAGGAACATTCAGACGCTATCCGATAGGGATACAGAGTTTCGAAGATTTACGCAATAATAATTGTGTGTATATTGATAAGACAGAGTTGATTTATCGTTTGACTAATTCGGCTAAGACTTGTTTTCTTAGTCGCCCTCGACGCTTTGGAAAGAGTCTGTTAGTTTCCACTCTTGAAGCCTATTTCTCTGGTAAAAAAGACCTGTTCAAGGGGCTGATGATGGAACAGTTGGAGAAAGACTGGACGGTTTATCCCGTGTTGCATATTGATTTCAGCATCAGTAAGTATATGGATGCGGGAATGTTGCGCTCTGCTATCAACAATCGCTTGGTGGAATGGGAACGAATTTACGGATGTGATACGAGCGAAGACACTTTCAGTCTCCGTCTGAAAGGTATTATCAAACGTGCTTACGAGCAGAGCGGACGTCAGGTTGTGTTACTTGTAGACGAATATGATTCTCCTATGTTGGATAGCAACAACAATGAGGAGTTGCAAGCTGAAATACGTGGCATCATGCGCGATTTTTTCAGTCCGTTGAAAGCGCAGGGAGAATATCTTCGTTTTCTTTTTCTGACCGGTATCAGTAAATTTAGTCAGATGAGCATCTTTAGTGAATTGAACAATCTTCAGAACATAAGTATGCAAGATGCTTATAGTGCCATTTGCGGTATAACGGAAAATGAATTGCGTACACAGTTGGAAGAAGATATAAGAAGGATGGCCGATGCGAATGGTGAAACGTATGATGAAGCGTGTATGCATCTGAAGCAACAGTATGATGGGTATCATTTCAGTAAGAAATGTGAGGATGTGTACAATCCGTTTAGCTTATTTAATGCATTTGCGCAGAAAAGTTATGAGAATTTCTGGTTTTCTACCGGCACTCCTACTTTCTTGATAGACATCTTGCAGCAAAGTGATTTCGATATTCGTCAACTGGATGGTGTTTCGGCTACTGCCGAGCAGTTTGATGCACCTACCAATGTCATTACAGACCCGCTTCCGGTACTTTACCAAAGCGGTTATCTCACTATTAAAGAATATGATCGGGATTTTCAGATCTATACGTTAGCTTATCCTAACAAAGAAGTTCGGAAAGGCTTTATCGAATCATTAATGCCGGCTTATGTGCATTTGCCTGCTCGCGAGAATACATTTTATGTAGTATCGTTTATCAAAGACTTACGGGTCGGCAATCTGGATCAATGTATGGAGCGGATCAAATCATTTTTCGCCTCTATCCCCAATGATATGAATAATAAGGAGGAGAAACACTATCAGACCATCTTCTACCTCCTGTTCCGGTTGATGGGGCAATATGTGGATGCAGAAGTAAAGAGCGCTGTTGGCAGGGCTGATGTTGTGATAAAGATGCAGGAGGCTATCTATGTATTTGAATTCAAAGTAGACGGTACTCCTGAAGAAGCGTTGGCACAGATCAATAGTAAGCAGTATGCGATTCCTTATCAGGCAGATCATCGGAAAGTTATCAAAGTGGGAGTTAATTTCGACAGTAGTACGCGAACTATTGGAGAATGGATCATTGAAAACTAGGGAATAATCTTACATATTCCTACATATTTCCACATATTTCGGTATAATTCGGTGTAATCCGTTTTAATCCGGCATAATCCGGTGTAGTCCGGTGCAATCCGGTAAGTCGTCAATGTGTTGTCGTATCTTTGTTTCATCAACAGAAAGGGAGAATGTACTTCTTTTCGTAGAAACAATTTTTAAATATGGCAACAGTTACAGTTGTGCGCTACAAGCGCAGAAAACGGCTCGGTGATGATAAATCACCGATGATGTATCTTCTCAAGCCTAAGGCTGGAGAGTCGAAAATCTATTCAATTGATTCACTGGCACAGGAAATCGAGTCTATCGGGTCGCTTTCGGTGGAAGACGTGTCGCATGTGATGAAATCCTTTGTCCGTGCGATGAAAAAAGTGCTTGTGGCAGGGAATAAGGTGAAAGTGGATGGACTGGGTATTTTTTATACCACGCTGACCTGTCCGGGTGTGGAACAGGAAAAGGATTGTACGGTGAAAAATATCACTCGCATCAATCTCCGTTTCAAAGTCGACAACTCATTGCGTCTTGCCAATGACAGCACGGCAACTACTCGTGGCGGGGATAATAACATGATGTTCGAATTGTATACGGAGAAGAAGTCCGCTGCCGGAGGAAACGGCGGTGACGGCTCCGATGATGATGGTAAAGGCGATGGGGGAGAACCCGGTGGTGGTAGCGGTGGAGGAGAAGCTCCGGATCCGGCAGCATAAACCGCTTTGATTGACTCTGTTCTCAATTTATTAATTTATCATCTCAATCTATTAAAATGTTAGATAAAATTATCGAAATCATCATGACGATTCTGCCTTTTCTTGGCAATAGTCGTAAGAAGCGCCAGATGATGGCGCAAGAAGTGAAAGAGTTCAGCGAACTAGTGAAAGATCAATATACTTTTCTGATGCAGCAGTTGGAGAAAGTGTTGAAGGATTATTTCGACCTTAGCTCGAAAGTGAAAGAGATGCACGCGGAGATTTTCTCGTTGAGAGGACAGTTGACGCAGGCTGCGGCTCTGCAGTGTAGTAGCAAGGAATGTGTGCAACGAGTACAGATGGTCACTGAAACGGAGGGATGAATTTATGCGAACCATCAATTTGATTGTGATCCACTGTTCCGCCACAAGGGCGGACAGGGATTTTACGGAAGATGATTTGGAAGTGTGCCACCGTCGGCGTGGTTTCAACGGGACGGGGTATCATTTTTATATCCGCAAAAATGGAGATATAAAGACCACCCGTGAGATTGAACGAATCGGTGCGCACGCAAAAGGACACAACCAGAACAGTATTGGCATTTGTTATGAGGGCGGACTTGACTGCCACGGTCATCCCGCCGATACACGTACCGAATGGCAGATTCATTCGATGCGGGTGCTGATCCTTGCACTCCTGCGCGACTATCCCGGCTGCCGGGTGTGCGGACATCGGGATTTGAGCCCCGATCTGAATGGAAACGGAGAGATTGAACCCGAAGAATGGATTAAGGCATGTCCGTGTTTCGAGGTGAAAGCCGAGTGGAATGGTTAGATAAAATCACCTTCGCTACAACTATCTGTGGCGAAGGTGATTTCGTTAAAAAGGGAAGTTTTGACACATTCTCTTTTTGATTTAGTTATTGCTTTTTGGTATTTTACTTGGCAAATTCTTTATATATTTTCAGCAGCGATTCTGCCGTATTCCGCCATGAAAACAACTGGCTACGTTGTATGCCATATTCCACTTGTTGCTGATAGAGTGTCTGGTCATTTTCCAGTTGCAGTATTTTTTCAGTAATATCATTGGAGTTGAACGGATCTGCCAGTAAAGCTCCCTCGCCTGCAATTTCGGGCATGGCTGATGTGTTTCCCGCAATGATGGGCGTTCCGCAAGCCATTGCCTCCAGCATCGGGATGCCGAAACTCTCGCGAAGCGATGGATAAAGGAATGCGAATGCACCGCAATAGAGTGCCGCAAGATCAGTATTCGCAATGTATCCCGGAGCGTGGATATAACTCTTGATTTCTCTAATATTTTCTTCTTCCAATATCTGGTCGATAACATCTCCTTTGAGGTCGGCAATGAGCAATGGTAACTTTTGGGTGGATTGTTTCAGATAGTCGCTATATGCTTTCAGCACTCTGGGAGTGTTCTTCTTTGGGTCGGTGTTTCCCAGAAAAAATAGATAATTGTTTGCATCAATATATTTTCGGGTAATTTCTGGAGCTTTGGGTTGTACATGGAAATGACTGTTGAAACCGTTGTACACGGCTACTAATTGTTCTTCCGGCAGATGCAACACGTCAAGGATTCGTTCACGCTCAAACTGCGAGACGGTGATAATTTTCTCACAGTTGGCCAATACGCGTGGTACTACCATTCGTCGATAAAACCATCCCATTTCCTGATACCAGGTGAAGCTGGAAGAATGACGCTTTTCTAAATAAATAATGTCGTGTAGTGTTAGTATTAATGGTACGGGACATTGCAATGGGGCAGTATTGCTTGTGCAGTGCAATAAATCGGGCCTGATTTTTTTTACTGCGCGTGGAAGAGCCACTTGTTCCCAAAGGGGGTAAGTGGGGCATTTTAGTTCGATAATATGCACATTCTCCGATTCTTTCAAGCATCTGTCTTCACCAGGAGTAACGAAGATGAAATATTCGTTCTCGTGGTCTATTTTTTGCAATTCCCGGATACTTTCAAGAGCAACGAAATCCATTCCGTGTTTATTAGCGCGGAAAATTCGTTGAGCTTCAATAGCGATTTTCATTGTTGTTTTCTTGTTATGTTTGATTTCTATTTATGGTGTTCACCATGCTCCGTATGGATAAACTTTTTATTGGCTCCTTTCAGTTTAAATAAATTACCAATCATAGTAAGAGCCAGCATAGGCATTTTTGTGATTGCTTTCCCTACCTGTTTGGTAAATAGTCTGCCGCCCGGTACGGGTAGCATCATGGCTGCTACTTGTGCAGCCGACAATATCCACCATTTGATGGCTATCATCCATTCGTTGCTGCCATTGCATAGGCTCAATATAAGGCCGATAACGGTAAAGACGAAGGTCAAGCCGAAAACTCCTGCCAACTGAATCAACCGTGGCGGAAGCATCCACTGGCATATCTTGTCGCAGTAGTCGAAATTTCCTTGTATGAATGCTTTAGGCAAGTGAGGCAGCGAAGCACGGAGTGCACCGAATTGTGCTGCTATCCAGCGTTTGCGCTGGTTACTGATGGCCTCTTTCTTTTGTGTTTTCTCGTCGAACACAAGCAGGTCGGGTAGATAAACGGTATAGATGCGCTGTTGCAAGAGCATGGCTTCCAATTCTTTGTCTTCACCTGCTGTCTGGAGATATTTCACATTCTGATGAAACCATTCTGCTTCGAATGCCATTCCCGAACCGGATAGGCCGGCAGAAAGTCCTACAGCGTTATGTCCGCTGCGGAAGAATCCATTGTTTATTTCTTCGCTGGCGCTGTCGAGTACGGAAATGTCTGTGTTCAGATTCTTTCCTGTACGGTGTGCCTGTACGGATTTTATGCCGCTGTCAAAAACACGGTTGATGGTAGACAGGAAATCGGGCGTGGTTATGTTGTCGGCATCCATGATGACTACAATGTCGAATGCATTTGTATCAATGGAATCCATGGCCATTGCCAGTGCTTTGGCTTTCGAACTTTCCTTGTAATTCGCCATCAACAGGCGGATGGGAAGGGTTGCCAGAGCGTCGTTTGTTTCCGGTCGCATCTGATCGGAAATGACTATGATCTCATAGAGTTCCTTCGGATAATCCTGTTCAAGAAAGCTCTGTATGGAAGCAACAATCACGCGGTCTTCCTTGTAGGCGGGAAAGAGCACGACGATGCGTCGGAGCGTACGGGCTTCGGGGTATTGGGGAGCCCGGTAAAACTTGGAGGCAATAGCGTATAGTAATAGGTAGCATACGCAAAATACCAGGGGAATGTAGAGAATCCAGTCAATAATGTTCATAGTATCTAGAGTTTTTTAAGTGTGCTATTGTTAGTATCTGATGAAGACATGAATAGCCCTGTGCAGACTCCATAATAGGTGGCACAAAACAGGTCGAAACGGCCTTTGAAAGCAAATGACAGACTGTTTTTGCCGGCTGCAATGGTGCTCTGGTAAAGTACGGACATTAATCGTTCCATGCCTTTCATATTACGGCGGGCATAGAGCAGGCGAATTTCGTGTCAGGAAATAGGTGCGTAGTTTGCTTAGTTGACCGGTGCTTTGGCTTTCTTTATGGAAAAACAGTGCAACGCGGCTCATACCATAGCTCGTAGCCGGCACGGGTCATACTTGTGCTCCAGTCGAGTTCTTCGTAATAAAGGAAGAAGATTTCCGGCATCATTCCGAGTTTTTTCGATCACTTCGCGTTTGATAATCATGGCTGCCCCGTGTAGATAGGGGGTAGGATGGGGGGTATCGTAACTTCCGTTATCGGGACAGTCGAAACCCAGCATATTGTTGCGCAATGTTATCTTTGTCAGCGGGGTAAATCCTGCAAACTGTATGTGTTGCGGCGGAAAGGCGAAACGTATTTTAGGAGACACGCCCCCGATTTCCGGACGACTTTCCAATCGTTCCACTAGGTAGGCGATTTCATCGGATTCGATATAGGTATCGTTATTGATAAGGAAAATGTATTTGCCTTTTGCTGCACGGATGCCAATGTTGTTGCCACCGGAAAAACCTCCGTTCTCATTGCTGCGGATGCTGATAACCGTTGGGTATAATTCGTGTATTTTGGCTGCTTCATCTTCGCGTGAAGCATTGTCTACCACTATGATTTCATAGCTCACAGACTTCAGCTTTTTGTGCAGTGATTCTATCAGTTCACAGGTGTCTTTGAACCCGTTGTAACAGATGGTAATAAATGATATGTCGGGACTATTGTTTGTCATTCTTGTTCGTTGATTTCGTTATTAGATAGCTGCCGTTCTTTTTCTTCGCTTTCTTCTTTTTTTTCACTGATGCGCTTGTCGATATGTGGAGCTGCAAAACAGAGTGCAAAGCCTATGTATACGGGCAACTGATTGGGATACTGCATAATGTCGTTGACATAAGTGGCGATAAAAAATCCGGCATCCATACAGAGCCATGCCGCGATAAGTCCACGCAGGCCTTTGTTGCGTACTTTAAACATGAGTATCCAGGAACACCAGGCAAAGAGAATACTGTGTATGGAAAGGTAGAGTATCAGTCCCACAATTCCCGTTTCCACCCATACGCTGACTAGCCAGGAGTCGGGAGGGTAGGGCATTTGCTCTCGTGAGTCGAAGTTACTGGCTTTAGAAAGCCCAATGCCGTAGCCTAACGGTTTCTTTGCCATCAATTCTTTCATCCTTTGCCGGTTTTCGACACGCACCTGATAGGAAGCGTCTTCAGATGGATGGAAAGAGGAGCGCATCTTGTGGATATATTGGTTCCCACTTCCGATATTGGTATAACTGAAAAACACGAAAACGCTGATGGATATGAATATACCTGCCAATAACGCTTTCCAGTTTTTGGCAATGACGGTTATCATCAACATTCCTCCCATGATGACTCCCATAGCTGCACGGGTTCCCGAAATACCCATTCCGTAAAGTCCCCCGACGGCGATGCAGAGGAAGTAAATACGTAGCCATTTGGACTCCACAAAAAAGGCGGAGATGGCAAAGACTACAGCGGACATAGCGGCATGTACTCCGTAGTTTGCTGCGTCGGAGAAGCAGGAAAAATAGCGGATACCCGACCAGATGATATGTGTACGCCATCCGCCTAGCACGTGCAGGAAATAGAGGTCTTTGGAGCTGAAACCATAGTTTTTTTGCCAGTAACCTTTTATCGTAAAGACGAGGACGAATACTGACCAGATGATTAATAGCAGCTCGATGTCTTTTTTTGTGCGGACAACGAGCGGAACAACAAAGGCGCATATTAAAGGTATCAGCGCATAAGGTGTAAGGTTGATGTTCCATGCTGCCAGCACGTTGTTGGGATTAAGAATTTCGAGAAGATAGAAGCACAACCAGATTGTGAACATATAGGTCATGATGTTTTGACCTGCTTTCCAGTTGGTTTGTTCATCATTGTTAAGTTGTATCAAACAGATAGTAGTAAATGACAAGATAATGATCATAGAGAATAACCCTACCTTGATATTTACTAACATTCCTGCTGCAACCAACACAAATTGTAAAGCAAGCAGGATATGGAAAGTCACTATCTTATTATTCGTCATCGTCTTCTTCAGTCTCTTTCGCTTTTCTACTTAGATTGAATATGATTTTTTCTGTAAGTGACAATTGGCTGAAACGATAGCTGACTCTGCGTAATAAGGTATATGGCGGAAGTTGTCCGGTGAAATCTTCCACTGCCTCACGCTTGGCGTTGGTCAGGCACACACGGAACGGAACATCCGTTTTACCCATTTGTGTCGTGAGCTGTTCGCAAAGTTGTTTGTCGATGGTTTTCCATCCGCGGTCTGCCGGGCTGACCAAAATGTTGACATTAGCGTCGTGCAACAGTGCAGTCGGGATATTGCTTGACGACAATGGCGGATAGGCAACGATCAGTATGTCTTCTCCTTGCAGGGTATAAAAATCGGTAATGTTTTTTGCAAGCAGGTATTGAGTAGAATCTGTGTTAAAATCTTCTCCATACGTGATGAATCTCGTATTTAACATCCGGCTTTGCATATATCCGCAGATCAGATTTCCAACGATGTCTTCACCGGAGTTTTCGCTGGTACTGAACAGGTTGATGATAAATACTCCGGGGGATTTCCGCTTCGTCAGGAAGCGGAGTATGGAGTTGCTCAATTCTTTGATGGAAAGTTGGACGTAGGTTTTGGCTAGTCCGCCATAACGGGAAGAGGAGGGGCTGGGAACGGCTCCTATTACCTTAAATCCGGTCACTCGTTTGGTTCGGTTTGCATCACGCAACGTTCTGTCAAGAATCTCGATTAATAATAATAGAGCGATGATTATCAGAAAACTACCTATGCAGGCGGCAATAACAATCTGCTTGCGGTTGGTTGAGTTGGATGCAATCGGATAGGTCGGTTCATTGAGCACTTTCAATGTGGCAGAAGTCATTTCCAGATTTTTCTTTCTCAACAGGGCTTCGTTGTAGCTTTGTAACACGGTCAGGTAACTGCGTTCCGTAAAGTTGATGGAACGTTCTTTTTGCTTGATGGTGGTACCCACAGGGGCAAAAAATACATAACGGTCGTTCAATTCCTGACGGGCATTTTGTACAATTAGTAGTTCGGCCTTAGCTTTTTCAAACAACAGAGTTTGTTCCAGCCATTGGTCGATGATATTGGTCCGGCTGGCGCCCTCTTTGGTGTATTTATGACTTACGTAGGAAGTGGTTAAATCATTCAGTTCCTGTTTAAGTTCGCTCAATCGTTTTTTGTCACCTGTCAGAGATTCGGTATCTTTTTGTTTGGAGTCGCTCATCGCTTCCACCTCCGAGATTTTACTGGTGATATTGGACGCTTCTCTTAATTTGTCCACAAATTCCATATTCTTGAGCACTTGCTTGGCATTGCTGTCCATGTGCTTCTCCAGTTCTTCGAGCATCGACTTGGTACTGTTGTATGCAAAAAGTGCATCTTGTTCCCGTAGCTCGAATTCTTTACTGATGGCCGCGATTTCTTTGGTTTCGTCCAGATAGTTGATGATACGTTTTTCTACGTTGTACTTGGTCAGGTCGTCTTCCTCCGAGTTGAGTTTTTTGCCGATACGTTTCAACTCTTCCTCAAAGTATTTGATGACTTTGTCTGTTTCTCCGTAGCGAATACGGCGGTATTCTTCCACAAATTCGTCCATCAGGATGCTTACCGTGTTGTAGGCTATGCCGGGATCGCCGGAAGTATAACTGATGTCCAGCAAATCACTCGTGAGCCGGCGTTGCACTTTGATGTTTTTCAAAGCGTTGTAGCTATAGAAAGGGTGATTGTAGTAGAACATTTCATAGATGTAGTTACCTTTTTTCGGACGCATATATGCTTCCAGATTGGCAACTGTTTTATCTTCGCTCGATTTGTCGATCAGCTTTAATATTTCCGGTCCATGCGGACTGTTTTTTAAGTGGTTATAGGTGTAATTGTAGCTGGATGGGGTGACTCCGTCGTTGTCATTGTCCGGATTTCCCTGGATAAGTACACGGGCAAATAATCGCAGGAATACTCTTTTCAGCGTGCTCTCGGCTTGCATGATACTTATCAAGTTGTCCATCGAATTTTGTACTGTCGCCCAGTCTGTGCGTTTATCGCTTTCCAGATTATATCCTGAAGCTACTCCCGTATAAAGTGTTGCTTTCACGTCGTATCCACCTTGCATGTGACGCGTATAGTAGAAAACGAGTAATGTGAAGATAGCGGTCCCTACCAGTATTAGCCAACGGTGGCGAAAGAGGGTCCGTATGATAGAAATGATGAAGTTCATATCTTAGTTTTTTTATTTTCTTATGATGGGAGTTCGCGAAATAACCTCGAGTATCATCAAGCTCTTTGTCAATTCAAACTTGCTATTCTCATATGCCTCACGTGCAGTTGACTGCCTTTCTTTATCTACGGCCAAGTCGGAAGAATCTATGGTTCCGTTGGCAAAATTCTTTTCAGAAATTTCATATTGCACATTAGCAAGTACCAAACTTTCACTTCTCATTTTAAGTACTCTTATCTGTGAGGTAGCCATCGCATACATCTCAATAATATTCTTCTTAATTTCGTCGTACTTCACTTCCCGTTCCAATTCTGCACTACGTAATGTGAGCCTTTGCCGGCTGATTTTACCCTTGAGGTCGAATAGGTCGTCTAAGGGGATGCTTAGGCCGGCACCTACTGTGTAGCCATTTTGTGCCTGGGTGGAGTAGGTGAGGTATGGGGCGACTGCCACGTCCGTAAAAGTGGACTCATTGCCGAACATTCCATATTGATAGCTTCCCCGTAGACTGAAGAAACCTAGAAATGACCATTTCTCTTTTTGGAGTAATTTGCGCTCGATTCTCGCCTTTACGTCCGCCATCTCATAAATGGGGCTGTTCTTGGCGTTTTCGAATAAAACTGATAGTGGGGGGAGAACTATTTTACTATAATCTTCTTCACTTAGTTGAGAATAGTCAGATACTTCTTGTGCAACTACACGGGTGGTAGAGACGAACAGAAGTAATAACCCCGAAAAAAAACATATAAATTGCTTCATAAAAAAATCCTATTATTTGCTCTTGCTGTGTTATAGCTTGCGCAAATATAAGGATTAATTTCATTTATGTGCAGTCTTTTATTATCTATTTTACAATCTTTCGTGTAAATTGTGCACAATTTGTCGTGTATATGGCGTCAAAAGGCTTCTGTCATGTTGAAGTAGAACAAATTCTGCTTGTTCACCATGTCTCTGCCGAAATCAAGGCGTACATTCATGCGGGGTTGAACTTCGATACGTAATCCCAATCCGAGGTTGGGAAGCACACCTTCTATCTTGCCCGGAGTGGGTCCCATGAATCCGCATCCTCCCCAGGCTACATATCCTATATGGCTCAACATCTTCTTCACCCATGTGCTTTTGTCTGTATTTATCATCTGGCGGTATTCGGCCATCATGACATGCGAGGACTTGTCGCGAAACTGTCCCATGTAGTAACCGCGAAGATCGAAGGGGGTCCCGCTAAGTACATATTTTGTTAGGGGTACATCTCCGAATGCGTTTTTGCTTTGCACTGTCCAGGCTATCACTTTGCGGCGTCCTACTGTTTTGTATTGGCGATAATCTATTTCCAATCGATAAAAATTATTATCACTGCCGAACGTTTTATTATACATCATTCCCCGGAAGTCAAGGTAAGTTCCGCTATAAGCATTGGCAGGAATATCACGTGTGTCATACGTCAACAGGAAGCCGAGTCCGGAGCTGAAATTTTTGTATCCGTGTTCTGTTCCTCCTGCCGCTATATATGAGGGCTCATTAACCATTCCGGCAGCCGGTTTAGTTATCTTGTCATAGTTCAAATCGACTTGAGGACCTGCAAAGAAATTACTTTCTCCCAAACGGAACAAGAACCAGGGGTTTACTTGAATGCCGCTATAACGGTACTCGCTGGTATCTTCTCCACGTTCATAATCTTTATTAGTGGAATATCCGATGCCATAAAAATTCTCGATTGTATTTTTATAAGAGAAGGTTCCGAAGATACGGAAACGGTCGCCTTTAAAGAAGAGCTGTGGTTTCGTCATCAGGTTCAAGCCGCCCTTGAACATTAAGGCGATGGCCATTGGCACTACTGAACGTCGTTGAGTGGTATCACTCGGATTCATCCGAAACGTCATCAGTGCGCTACCGCCTACTAACAAACCGAAGTCCGGCGTATAACTGGGACCACCTAATATGTTATAGTGCAAATTCCGGTTTGCCACGCGCTGGCGACGCAACTCGCGCTTGGAAAGGGCAGGAATGGTGTCTGACGGGGTGTCTTCAATATCTGTAGGAGTAGTATCACTGATAGAAGTTGTAGACATTTGCAGTTCATCGCTTTTTACTGCCGTACTATCAGCCGTAGCTGACATCATATTGATGGATGGAAGCATCACCAATATTCCTATTATATATTTCTTCATATTTCTCTTTGAGGAATTCGACTGCAAAGAAAACTATTTTATTCCGATTAGTTTTGAAGTTCTTAGATAATAAATCTAAAAAAGTCATTCTAAGGGCAAATAAAGGCTATTTTGGTATGCGGATTTTTCCTAACAGTAGAGGGATATGCTTCTTGCAGAATATAATGAGTGGATAATTGATTGCTGTAATAAGTAGACTTATAATAAAGGCTATGAATGTAGAGTAGGTAATATTATCGATATGCAGGTATTTTTTTATAGCAAAATTGAATACACCTATGAACATCCAATGTATACCTAAAATAACCATTGTGCCTATTGATACATTATAATTTATGGTGGATGTAATTTGATTGAGTATAAATCCGATTCCAAGAATCATGCAGCTTCCGGTGAATCCCAGGAGGTGGAAATTTACTATTTCGGGCAGTGTTGTATAGTTACTGGTGTATCCCATCGAAAAAAATGTGGCAAATGAAACAGTGGATAAAATCAGCCAGATGATACTTTGATGCAAGGAATTTGCGATGTTTGTTATCTTTGTCCGTTTCAATGCTTGTCCGGTAAAAAAGAATATTTGCAATGCAAAAAAACTATGTGTAGCATAGGTACCATAGATGGAGTGTTGGTTGAGCCAATAACAAATGAGTATGGAGACTAGGCTGCTGATACCTGCCGTCAACCAGTATATTGATTGTTTTTTTGTATAGTGTAGGAATATATTTTTATCATAAACAGGCAATATATAAACCATGTGGGGCCGTTAATGGGGTCTGACGACAGTGATTGAATGAGGGGGTGTATGATGCTATTGTGTATATTGATAACTTGATGAGGTACTATAAGCTCTCTAACAAACCAATACGGGTAAAATATGAATTGATAGATGAGATAGGGGAGCAGCAAAGTCTTGAGATCCTTATATAATTCTTCTTTTATTGTTCCTTTAGGGTTGTATAAGTAACCGGATATAAGAAAGAAAAGTGGCATGTGAAAAGAATAGATGATCGTGTGCGTCTCTGATTGCATTGGTACATGTCCCCAAATAACTAGAAATATAGCTATTGACTTACTCCAGTCAATCCAATTATATCGTACAGATTTTGCGCTTGTCATTTTGTTGTGTTTTAATTTTGTCTGCAAATATACGATTATTTATCCTATCTGCAGGTTTTTCTACAATAAGTTATTATTGTTTGCTAAAAAAACATTATTCGTTTTTTAGGAGTTTGTTTGCATATATCTAAGAATTCAACAACCTTTGCAAAAGAGTAATATGTTTTATCTATTATAAGAAGGTGAAATATGACAACATTTTAATATTAAATCAATGAATAAACAGATTTTATCAATTTTTGTTTTCTGTGCTTTTTCTTATTCTACACAAGCGCAAGAAGTGAAAGGAGGCATCAGCGACTCCATGATGCAACAAATCAAGCAGAGTTATGCAAACACTCCCACCGACAAGGCTATTCGCAACGCCATCGGCAACAACGACATCCGTAAACTGGCTCTCAACCAGGATAACCTGAAAGGCATGGATACGCATTTTTCTATCAAAGTGTCTTCTAAAGGTATCACCGACCAAAAATCTTCTGGTCGTTGCTGGCTTTTTACAGGTTTGAATGTGATGCGTGCCAAAGCGATCGCCAAGCATAACCTCGGTTCCTTCGAATTCTCGCAAACTTATCCTTTCTTCTTCGACCAACTGGAGAAAGCCAACCTCTTTCTGCAAGGTATTATCGATACCAGCAGTAAGCCGATGGATGATAAAATGGTGGAATGGCTCTTCCGTAATCCTTTGAGTGACGGTGGAACATTCACCGGTGTAGCCGATATTGTCAGTAAATACGGGCTTGTTCCCAAAGATGTGATGCCGGAAACCAACAGTAGTGAAAATACCTCCCGTATGGCAGGTCTGATTGCCCTGAAACTTCGTGAACAGGGGCTTCAACTCCGTGATCTCGCTGCGCAAGGTGTCAAGCCTGCTGCCCTTGAGAAAACAAAAACAGAGATGTTGAGCACCATCTACCGCATGTTAGTGTTGAATCTCGGTGTTCCTCCTACTGAATTTACCTGGACTGAATATAACGCTAAGGGTGAGCCTGTGTCTACCGAAACTTACACTCCGCTTTCTTTCCTGAAAAAGTATGGTGACGAAAAACTGATTGATAATTATGTCATGTTAATGAACGATCCGAGCCGTGAATATTATAAGTGTTATGAGATAGACTACGACCGCCACCGTTACGATGGCAAAAACTGGACGTATGTCAATCTTCCCATCGAGGATATCAAAGAAATGGCTATTTCTTCTCTCAAGGATAGCACGATGATGTATTTTTCTTGCGATGTAGGTAAGTTTCTAAACTCTGACCGTGGTCTACTGGATGTCAAAAACTACGACTACGAATCTCTTATGGGTACTTCTTTTGGCATGAACAAGAAGCAACGTATCCAAAGTTTTGCTAGTGGCTCCAGTCACGCCATGACTCTTATGGCCGTCGATCTTGACAAAAACGGAAAACCGACGAAATGGATGGTTGAAAATAGTTGGGGGCCTGCTGCCGGTTATCAGGGTTATCTCATTATGACAGATGATTGGTTTAACGAATATATGTTTCGTCTAGTAGTAGAAACGAAATATGCATCGAAAAAAGTGCTGGATGTATTGAAGCAGAAACCAATCCGTCTTCCTGCTTGGGATCCTATGTTTGCTGAATAGTTCTTTTTCTTTCGTATCAAGACGAAAGAAAAAGAACCAAAAAGAAAGAATCAAGGCTGCGTTTTTTCAGCTACTCCGGTGCTTCCTTCGGCTAAAGGGCAGAAACTCGCTACGCTCAAACAGTCTGCCCTTCTTAACGCCGAAGGAAACACCTGCGCTTGACGCCGGAAAAACGAGGCCGGGGAACCCATGCGGCGTGGCGGCCTTTGGTATACGGAAGATTGCATTGTTTTAAAGGACGTATAGCATAGAAAACGTTGCTAAATAAAAGTTTTTGGGTTTTCAGTGTGAAAGGATTTATAGCGTAGAATACTTTTCTAAATAAGAGATTTTGTAGCATGAAGAACTTCCAGCATAAAAAGCACATTATCTAAAGAACTTTGCATATTACAAATGCTACTAATAAAAATGCTTTGCTATAAAAAGCCGCAGACGTTATACGACTGAATATAGCAAAGCTGAACAATATATAATAGAGATATAGAATACGATATAATAGAGATAGTAGAGATAGAAAAATAGAAAGGTAACCATTCTATTTTCCGCCTTGACATAAGTTGTTAGCCGCCATATCTTTGCGCCGTAACCTTTAACAAGAATGATTATGGCAAAAGAAAAAGTAAACTATCAGGAGGTATATGACCTCTACCAG
>ENA-OQHL01000745-OQHL01000745.1-human-gut-metagenome-genome-assembly--contig:-NODE-745-length-20814-cov-15.117127_pt1 | contig 20814 bp, 20 predicted proteins | sample MGYA00242565_ERZ504723 | MGnify/ENA primary metagenome ERZ504723 (study PRJEB26092, sample SAMD00036211) | human gut metagenome | host: Homo sapiens | study: EMG produced TPA metagenomics assembly of... | reverse complement strand
ATGTGTTTTTGAAGTTGTATACGTCAGGTAACATACGACCTGATCTTTGAATGGACGAATATGGGTGGTTTCTTGTGAAAAACAGATAAAATCATCCGTGCCTGGCTGTACCTCTGTTTTAGAAAAATCAATAGAATCCGTATATACACGAGCAGGTGTACCGGTCTTTAAACGAAATGTTGTAATACCCAGATCACGCAAGCTCTGGCTTAATTGATTGGTTGTTGGCTCATTATCTGGACCACTTGATGTAGAAGTATGCCCTACCAAAACCGTAGAGCTCATAAAAGTTCCTGTTGTCATAATCAATGCCTTACATGGTATGATTTGACCATCCTGTTGAAGAACACCTGTGATTTTTCCCATTCTCCGCAAGGACTTTTTCCACACACATTTCTCGCACTTCTAGGTTTTCCTGATGTAGACAAACCTCCTGCATATATTTTTTATAAGCGATTTTATCTGATTGTACACGCAAACTTTGTACCCCCGGACCTTTTGTGGTGTTTAGCATCTTGAATTGCAAAGCTGTCGCATCTGCAGCTTTTCCCATTTCACCGCCAAGTGCATCAATTTCACGTACTACGATTCCTTTTGCAGGTCCGCCAACACTGGGATTACATGGCATAGATGCAATCATATCAATATGCATGGAATATAAAATAGTTTTTTTATTTGTACGGGCACAAGCAAGCGCCGCCTCTACACCTGCATGACCTCCACCAATTACGATAACATCTACCATATTCATTCCTCCATTCTAATGAAATTTTGTTCCACATCTAGGGCAGTAGCAGACATTGGAACCAATACTTGCACCACATTTGGGACATGTTCTTTCTTTCGCAAATAACTCACGATCAAATTCATAGCTGTATTCTTTTTTTATCTCTTTCCTTCTCATATTTAATTGAAAAATATATCCACTAATCAATAAAGAAACAATCGCAAGAACACTACCTGTGACAGTATATGTCATATAATGTTTTATAAAAGCATATATTGCTGCAGCTGCGCATAGGATTCCAGCTATTAAAAAGATTGTAAACATAGTCCAGCGTTCTTTTAGACATAAACGTGAATAACTGTTTTTCATATAACGACCTTCTTTCTTTTAAGGAATCCTGCCTTAAAAATATTCCTATCGTTCTATATTATAGACTACTTTTTTGTGAAATAATAGAATTTTTTTATCTTTTTAGTGATAACACTTTCTTTTCCTATAATTTTTTATATTCTTAACTTTGTTTGCTATTTTCCGACAAAATCTGTTCTCGCTTTCTGATATCCTTATAGAAAAAGATACATAACACTGGTGCCATGAAACACCATGCAATGGGTTCCGCTAATGCAACCCCCAAATAACCTGTATAAGGGATAAGCAAAAATGTTACGGCTGTTTTTGTGATCATTTCAATCGTACTGGATACAATTGGTATTTTGCCATTGCCAAGTCCCTGCAAGCCATTACGATAGATAAATAGAATCGCTAGTACAAAATAAAACAAAGACATCACTCTTGTATAAAAAGCTGATAAAGAAATGACCTCTTTTTGGCTTGCGTCTACCAAAAGTGTGATCAGCACATCAATACAGGTATACGATATCAAGATTACGATAATTACCCAAATCAATGCGATGACAATACTTTTCTTCATCCCTTCACGTATGCGCTGATATTGTGCAGCGCCTAAATTTTGTGATACAAAGGTAGTATCCGCAATCGCAATACTGATCAATGGCTGCATAAACATCTCTACAATCTTTCTCGCGGCTGTCTGAGCCGCAATCACACTTTCGCCAAGAGAATTTACAGCACTTTGTAAAATCACTGTTCCAAGTGATACAATAGAATTCATTAACCCCATAGAAATCCCCATACTGATTTGACGATGGTAAATTGCTTTTTCCACATGGAAATCTTTTTTCTTTATGATAAATATTGGATATCTTCTTTTTATATATAGAAAGCATAAAACAACGGAGAGCATCTGTGCAATCACAGTCGCAATACCTGCACCGGCAATCCCCCATGAAAAAATTGCGATAAACAGATAATCTAAGATCACATTGCTGATACTGGCGATAATCAAAAAGTATAATGGCGTCTTACTATCTCCAATTGCCCGCAGCATGCTCGCAAACATGTTGTATAACATGGTAATACATAAGCCTCCATATAGTATGAACAGATAGCCATCTGCCATATCAATAATACTGTCTGGTGTCTGTAGTAGCTTTAAACTTGGACGTTTGATTAGTAATGCCACAATCGTCATGACAATTGTGGAAAGTATACAGAAACGTACACAGCCAGCGCATGCATGTCGCATGCCTTCTTCATCTTTTGCGCCATAGTATTGGGCAATCATAATACTAGATCCCATAGCGATTCCACTTGCAAAGCCAATAATCAAATTCGCAAGCGATGTACTGGCACCCATTGCCGCAAGAGCATTCACACCAAGGATCCTGCCTACCATCATGGTATCATATCAACGTCCTCGGCATCTCTGAGGTCTGAGCTTTTGATAACCCCCATTGACATTTTTGGGATGCTTCGCTCAAAAAAGTTCATAACCGCATGTCAAACTTGCTTTTTCTTAGCCTTTGTCCCTTACAAGCTCCTCGTCATCAACCTCTTCCCCGGTTTCTCCTCGGGATCGTCACTGCCGAAAATGATGTTTGCATACTCGTCAACCGTTTTTTTCAAGCGGATGCTTTTTGTTCGGAAACCTCCTCGGTTTCTTCAACATCGGCATCGTCCTCACGGTCGATATCGTCAGGCTCGCTTGTTTTCAAAAAAGATCGTGTTCGGGCTCAGGGGATAACGAGTGTAGGACCCGACGAAGAGCTTATGTTCCTCGTATTTTTCAGGTGTTTCTGCGTTATCTTTTTCGTTTTCGTCAATTTTTTCGGGTTCAGTCTCTGTAGGTATCTGCTGCGGTAGGCTCCATTTTTTTTTTCGTCCTCCGTGCTGTTTTCCTCGTAACCGTAGTTGTTTTTATATGCCTCACGCTCAAGCTCACTCTTGTAAGCCTTCGCGGAGTTGATTATCTCGTCAATTTCTTTTTCCTTGGCATCATCCGTGTCATAACCAAAGTTTGAATACTCACTTGTAATTTCTTCCGGTTCTTCCATGTTTTCGATTATCGGCTCGGGAGCATATCTTCTGCCCGGCGAAGCCGGTTCTTCTTCAACCTCTTCCGCATATCTCTGCTTTTTCTTTGAGTGTTTATCGGGCTTTTCGGGAGAATCGTCAAAATTGTCAATGTCGTAGTCTGTACCCTTTTCACCGAGTTTATACTTGACTGCAAGCTCCTCAAGAATAGCGTTATTCTTCTTAGCCTTTTTATGCTTTCTGATTCTCACGGCAAAAATTATGATGAGAACAATCAAAATAAGGATAACAACACCGCCGCCGATGATTATGTACGGAATAAATCCCTTTGAAAACGGCAAGTCGCTGAATTTTACCGAAGATACAATTTTGAAAAAAGTATCGTAGTCAACGGTTGTAACATCACCCTCTGTTCTCTGCATTGTGATATTAATGTTCATACCGTCATAAACCGTGTTGGCAACAAAGGTTTTCACATCGCCCTTACTGCTCTGAGCAGTTGCATCAAACACAAGCCACACAGCTTTTTCTTTTTGGTCGGGAGTACAGCTCCGATACTCGTCGGAATTAAGAAAATTGTTGCGTATATTTGAAAGCTCGCTTGAAGAAAGCTGAGCATAGTTACCGACATTCTCGCTGCTCTCATTTTTTGTCATTGTCACGGTCAGAATAACCGATGACATATTATCCATACCCTGAAGATAGATATTTCCGTTCTGAAAGGTTTTCATTGTTGTGTCATAGTCAAGACCGAAAACGGAAAAATATTTATCTGTGCTTTTACTGTCCCTTGTAACAGCGCTCATACCGTCAGGCATTGAAAGCGTCATATCGTCAATCTGCGGAATCTCGTAATCTTTTGTTGCGCCTGAACAGGCAAAAATACCGCAAAATACCGTTACGGCACAAATTGCAAGCGTTACAGCTCTTTTAAAAACAGTTTTCATCATGTCCGTATATTCCCCCGAAACTAAATTAGATTCATCAATACTGCTTTTTAGAATGTATATCTAATTAATTATACATAATCTGTCAAAAAAATACAAGGTTTTTACCGTTTAAATTTGAAAACAAGAGTAAGTTATGTAGGAGCGTTCATTGGACGCTCATACAATTAAGCATATACTTTCATATAAATAAAAAATGGTCGGGCGACAATGATTTGCATTTTGCAAACTGCCTTCCCGACCATAATTTTACATTTTCAATTTTCAATTAAAAACAAGACTGCCGTTCGGGCAACTTAACCCTCGCATTTTGCGGACTCTCTTCCCGAACGAAATCACATCTTATTCTACAGTAACCGACTTAGCAAGGTTCTTTGGCTTATCGGGATCAATACCTCTGTTGATTGATGTGTAATAAGCAAGAATCTGGAGCGGAACTACCGCTGTAATCGGCATAAGAAGCTCGTCTGTATGCGGAATTTCGATAACATAATCCGCAACACCGTCCTTGAGTTCTCTTACACAGGCGTCTGTACAAACAAGAATAACCTTTGCACCTCTTGACTTAACCTCAACAACATTGCTGATTGTCTTGGGGATAATACCTGTCTGAGTTGCAACGGCGATAACCGGAACATCCTCGTCAATAAGCGAAATTGTGCCGTGCTTCAACTCGCCTGCGGCGTAGCTTTCTGAGTGAATGTACGAAACCTCTTTGAGCTTGAGTGAACCCTCCATTGAAAGGGCATAGTCAAGACCTCTGCCTATGTAAAGCAAGCTGTCGGTTGCAACAAGCTTTGTGGCAACGAACTTGCAGATATCCTCGCAGTTGTCGATTACATACTGAACTGCCTCAGGCATTTTTGTGAGAGCCGAAACAAGTCGCTTGCACTCGGCTGTGCTGATTGTTTCCTTTGCAAGAGCAAGCTCAAAGGCAAAGAGATACATAACGGAAAGCTGTGTGATGTATGCCTTTGTTGACGGAACGGAAATTTCGGGACCTGCGAGTGTGTAGATGAGCATATCCGCCTCACGGGCAATTGAACTGCCCTTTGCGTTTACGATTGCAAGGGTTTTGGCACCCTTCTGCTTTGCAAGACGCATTGCGGCAAGGCTGTCGGCTGTTTCGCCCGACTGTGAAATGATGATTACAAGGTCGCCCTCGCCTACAATCGGATTTCTGTAACGGAACTCGGACGCAATGTCAACATTTACGGGAACTCTTGCGATATCCTCAATAACATACTTGCCGACCATACCTGCGTGCATGGCAGTACCGCAGGCAACGATTGTGATATTTTTGAAATTCTTGATTGTTTCCGTTGTGATGCCGCATTCCTCAAGGAACGGAAGTCCCTCTTTGATTCTCGGCATAATCGTTGTTCTGATAGCCTCGGGCTGTTCGTTGATTTCCTTAATCATAAAGTGCGGATAACCGCCCTTTTCGGCAGCCTCCATATCCCAGTCGGCTGTCTGAAGTTCCTTTTCAATCGGATCAAGGTGTTCGTCAACGAACGAAACACCGTCAGGTGAAAGTGTTACGATTTCATCATGGTCAAGAAGATAATAATCCCTTGTGTACTGAAGAATTGCAGGAACATCGGACGCAATAAAGCACTCACCCTCTGCAACGCCTACGATAAGAGGACTTTCACGGCGAACCGCAAAAACTCTGTCGGGGAAATCCTTGAACATAATTCCGAGTGCAAACGAGCCCTTAAGCTCAGCCATTACACTGTCAATTGTTTCAAGAGGATTTCCGTTGTATTTATAGTCGAGGAGCTGAGCAACAACCTCTGTATCTGTGTCGCTTAAAAAAGTTCTTCCCTTTGAGATGAGGAAGTCTTTAAGCTCCATATAGTTTTCAATAATACCGTTGTGAACGATTGTAACCCTTGTACCGCTGTGTGGATGTGAGTTTACATCCGAAGGCTCGCCGTGGGTTGCCCAACGGGTGTGACCTATGCCGACATGACCTTTCGGAGTGCCGACCTCTGCAAGCTTATCCTTTAAGTCCTGAAGCTTGCCCTTGGTCTTTACGGTCTTGATTTCTCCGTTATCAAAAACCGCAATACCTGCCGAGTCATAGCCTCTGTATTCAAGCTTTGTGAGAGCATTAACAAGCACCTCACTGCAATCCTTAGGTCCTACATAACCTACAATACCGCACATAAAATTTCTCCTTTTCGGTTAATCATTGACCTTGTGGCAAAAAGTAGGTACAAGTTCTGCCAAAAGTTCAACTGTCTTTTCACTGTCATTGTTTTCTGCGGTCTTTTTGAGAACCTCAAGCTTTGACAGCATATCTGTTTCGTCTATTTTAATTTGATTTCCTATGAAAATTTTCTTGTTCTGTGTTGACTTAAGACCTTCTTCGTCCATAAGAAGCTCCTCAAAAAGCTTTTCACCCGGACGAAGTCCCGTAAAGATAATCGGAACATCTTTGTACGGAACCTTACCGTACATTCTGATAAGGTTCTCGGCAAGGGTTGTAATCTTGACGGGAGCACCCATATCAAGAACAAAAATCTCACCGCCCTTTGCCATTGCACCTGCCTCAAGAACAAGCGAAACAGCCTCGGGAATAGTCATGAAATATCTGATAATATCGGGATGTGTTACGGTAACGGGCGCACCGTTTTCAATCTGACGGCGAAACAGCGGAATAACCGAGCCGTTTGAGCCGAGAACATTACCGAATCTTGTTGTTACAAATTCGGTATCGGTGCTGTGCTGCGCCTTGTACTGAATAATCATCTCGCACGCACGCTTTGTTGCGCCCATAACATTTGTCGGATTAACAGCCTTGTCGGTTGAAATCATAACAAACTTCTTTGCCTTGTACTTTTCTGCAAGGGTTGCAACATTGAATGTGCCAAAGATGTTGTTCTTTACAGCCTCCTCGGGAACGGTTTCCATAAGCGGAACATGCTTGTGAGCGGCAGCGTGGAATACGAGTTCGGGGCGATATGTCTTGAAGATAAGCTCCATTTTGTCGTAATCACGAACCGATGAAATAAGCGTTACAAGGTTAAGCTTTGTGCCGTATTCAAGCACAAGCTCCTGCTGAATGTCATATGCGTTGTTTTCGTAGATATCAACAATGATGATTTGTTTTGGATCATTCTTTGCAATCTGTCTTACAAGCTCACTGCCGATTGAACCGCCGCCGCCTGTAACAAGACAAACCTTTCCGTTGATAAGGTCATGAATCTCCTTTCGGTCAAACTCAATGGGTTTTCTGCCGAGAAGATCCTCAATCTTGATTTCCTTTGCCTGTGAAATAAGCTGTGTATGCCCGTCATCAAACAAAAGCTCACCGAGATAAGGGATAATCTTGATTTTGCACTCTGTTGCGGAACAGTAGTCAAGAATCTTCCTCTTCTCATCTTCCTCACATGACGGAACTGCAACAATAATATTGTCTATACGGTATTCATCACATATTTTAACAATTTCGGGACAGGTTCCGACAACGGGGATTCCTTCGATTTTCTGATTCAGCTTTTTCAAATCATCATCGACAAAGCATACCGGAATGATGCTTTTTGAAGGATTATTAACATCACCCTGCTCTTTCGCATTGTGAATTTCACGAACAATCATTCTGCCGGCATTGCCTGCGCCCACAATAAGGGTGCGCTCTCCGCCCTCTGCCCTTCCTGCCTCGGTAAGGTCAAGAAAAGTCCTTCTGAAAACAAAACGGAATGCAAGAATTCCGACAAGGGCTATTGCGAAATGTACTATACAAAAAATCTTTCTCTGCGGAATCTGCAAAAACAACGAGATTACAAAGCCGAGCGTAAACCCAGAAAAGACGGCAGTTCCGCACACCATATAGTCCTTTGCGTTAAAGTATCGCCACAATTTTGAATATGTTCCGCTTATATAAAGCGTAAACAGACACATGACAAGATCAATAACAATATAGCTCAACAAGCCTTTGCTTGAAGCAGCACCTATGTAGCCGACAAGCAAGAGAATATAATTTGCAAGAATACCGCTGACAACGATAATAAACACATCTGCGAGAGCCAGAAACATCTTACGCAAATTAATCTTCTTCATAACCCATACCTCTTCTGTTTAACTTTGTGTAAATTTCCCGAGTAACATATAAATACAATTATGATTCATTATACAACAGTGCAAAAGGAATGTCAAACAAAGCAATTCCTAAATCAACTTAAAATCCGACAATCAAAGCACAAGGAACAGTAATAATCGGACTTGTTCGACACACATTTGTTGACAACCGCACAAAACGAGCCTAAAATAATACCATACTTAATATGGGCGGTAAATTGAATGAAAAATTTTTCGATAATCCTCGGAGCAATAATACTTGTGCTGTTTGTGACTCTCGTAATATGGGGCGTTTACTGTGACAACACAATTGCAATCACAAATTACTGTGTAAACAATACTAAGAACGACGCAAAGCTGAAATTTGTTGTCATCACGGATCTGCACAACAAGGAATACGGAGAAAAGAACGCAGACCTTGCAGAGCTTGTAAAGGAACAAAATCCCGATTTTATTGCAGTTTGCGGAGATATGGTCAACCGTGGCGATCCCGACACAACGAAGATGAAAGATGTGCTTGAAAAGCTTTCAAAAATTGCACCCACATACTGCTGTCTCGGCAACCATGAGCGTGACAATGCCGCCAAATTCGGAACGGATTTTAAAAGCGAAACAAATTCAACAGGCGCTGTATTGCTCGATAATGAATACATAAAATTCACCAAAAACGGCAAGAGTGTGCTTATCGGCGGAATGAGCGACTACCCTTATTATGAGTTCTACACTCCCGATGACGATGTTCCGTCAAGAACGCTGTGGGAAGAATTTGCCGAAAAAGCAAAGAACAATTTCACAATTCTTCTGCACCACCAGCCCGAATACATTGCCGAGGACGCAAAGAAAACCGACATTGACTTAATCGTCTGCGGTCACACCCACGGAGGACAGATTCAATTGCCGTTCATCGGCGGAGTAATCGCTCCGAATCAGGGACTTTTTCCGAAATATGACAAAGGCGAATTTGACCTTGACGGCACAAAAATGATTGTCTGCGCAGGTCTGAGCAACACCGTATTCATCCCCAGAATCAATAATCAAGTTGAAATAGGTGTTGTGACGGTTGTATAACATCGGTTCTCCCCTACAAGTATACATTTACTTTCATATAAAGCAAAAATTGCATCAATGCCGTATTCGGGCATCTGATGCAATTCTTTTATCCGAGTATTTTCTCGAATAGATTGCGGTGGCACACCGCCGACCGCAATTTTCAATTTTCAATTTTCCATTTTCAATTTAAAAAGCTTTCCCCTTGAAGCGACTGTTTTCACGAACCGAGAACGGTGGCTCGCCGTCAGTTCTTCTCGCTGTAATTCCTAAGTTCCGCAGGAGTTCTGCCGTATTCGGACTTGCAGAACAGGATAAACGAATTTACATTCGGAAAACCGCTTTCAATCGCCGCCTGTCTGACGGTGATTTTTTTGTTTCTCAAATCATCAATAGCGTGTTCAAGACGAACACGGCGAAGATACTTTGAAAATGTTTCATCTGTTTTATCCTTAAAATATTTTGAAAAATGAGCAGGCGTCATGCCTACATAATTGGCGATTTCATTGAGCGTGATTTCGTGTTTATAATTATCGTGCATATATCTGATAGCACTTTTGGCGCAGTCAAAATCATCAGCCTGAGAACCGTGAACATATTGTATATCGTTGTCAATGCAATCACGGATGAGATAGTACGCAACGCTGTACATCACCGCTCTTACCTTCATGCTGATAAGCTTGCTCTTGTACTCTTCATATCCGTGGAATATGTCCATTGCTTTTCTGATAAACTCAAGAGCTTCGCCCTCGGGTTGTTTGAAACTCGGCACAATATGCGGATCGTCAACATACGGTGCAATTGCCTTTGGAATGATATTGAGCATAACAGCCTGAGTATCCTCACCGATGTCCTCATAGGAATGAACCTCCTGACTGTTAAGAACATAGACATCGCCCGCATTGAGAATAATTTCACAGTCAAGCTTGTTAAGCCTTACCTTACCTTTTTTTATATAGGAAATTTCATATGAACCATGCCACCTGAGTCCCGATTCAAAGGCAACTTTTCTGTCCGGGTATCTTGTAACCCTGCCGCTGTAATACGGCTCGGGCGGTAACAACACCTTCTTGTACTTCATGGTTTCACCCTCAACTCAATTAAAATCAATCAATTGTTAATAACATAGTCAGCGCAAAAATAAATATATTTAAGATCCGCAATTACCGCAGAATGGTCTGTTTTTACTACAACTGTTCTGCGTTCTTTTTTGCTGATTTCCTCAACACAGCGTGCAACATTGCACTTTGAAGGCTCGTAGCCATACTTTTCAAAAAATTCTTCCGCAGTCATAACAAGCGAGCCGTAGCCCTCAAACATATGCAAAAGAGAATAGTCAATCAGCTTGTATTCATCTTCAATAAGGCTGATTCCGATATCGCAGTTTGTGACTGAACCGATATAATACGGTGCGTCATTGAGGAACAAGCCTGTCTTGAACGAACCGATTGAAACGGTAAGATCCGAGTTTACCGCCGTACTGCACACACCCGTGTCACCGTTGATTCCGCTGTTGATGTCTGCACTTATAACATAGGCATTTGTCATATTAATCTGCTCAACCGCTTCAAGCATTTCACCCTTTAATTCTCCCGAAAAGCCTGTTCCAAGCAGACAGTCAACTACAATGTCAAATCCCGTGAAAGCCGCCGCCTGTGACATCGGCATCTCCTCGGCACCGAGCGACATTGCGGTTTTATAATAGTAAAGGCCGTCCTTTGAAAAGCCGTCGCTTGCTCTGAAAATTGTCGGAGTAAAGCCGTTTTTGCATAAAACACAGGCGAGCGCATAACCGTCGCCGCCGTTGTTGCCCTTACCGCAAACTATGGCAACCCTGCCCACAAACTTTGCCGAATTAAAAATCCCCTGTGCGGCTCTGTACATAAGCTCCGCCGAAGGAGTATGCTCCGCAATCGTCCTTACGTCGCTTTTTCTCATATTTTCAACCGAAACGACCTGAACAAATTCCATCTTATATTCCTCCGCTTTCTGAAATTTCCATAGCCTTATCCGCCGTTTGCGGCATTGTAAGCCGTCATAACAGCACTTTCATCCATATTACAACCGAGCAAAAACAACGGTGTTTCCTTAAAGAACTCATCAAGCAATTCAAGCAGCTTTTCCATTCTGCTCCGCTCAACATCAATAACCGTTGCCTCAAGTAACTGTTTCATAACCTGTGACGGCAACACCCTGACTGCCGTGTTCTCTTCTGCTCTCTGAAGAATGTACACAGCCTTAACGGGTGCTTTTGTATTTGTTCCTATGTCAGCTTTCCCCATCCACGGAGTTCCGTAAATATAAAATTTTCCGTCACATTTTCGTATAACCGGCTTGTCATCGTTAATCATCGTCACCCTGTTGCCAAAATGCCTTCGCCACAGAGCCGTGTGGGTAGACTTGCCCGTTCCGCTGACTGCCGAAAAAACATAGCCCTCGCCGTCAAGCTCAAGACAGGACGAATGAAAAAAGAATCCGTCAAATCCGTCAAGCACGGCGTTGCAGAATTTTGAGAGTATCAGAACATCCTCCGCACCTTGTTCGCTGAGGTTGTCGGAAAGCCTGAGACGCTCACGGATTTCGTCATCCGAAACCGATATCGCAATGTCGGTCTTTCCCGATTCATTCGACTTAACGGCATAGCTTTCAAGCCGTTTCCTGCATATTTTAAATTTTGGATTAACTTCAACATTCAAATCAGCTATTCTGTATATCGGCATATCTGCTCCGCTAAATACTATAATGAAATATTGTAACACAAATTAATGTTTTTTGCTACGGCGAAATGAATAAATATTATTTTACCTTTTAGTGCAAGTTGTTCAATCGCACAGCTTTAAAGGCAAATATTGCACAATACAAGCCGTGTTATTTTGTAACAATGCACATACAGCTTATTTTTTATTCACTTTAAAGCCTGTAAAAAAAGCATTATTTTACGACTTTTTCAATTTTGTTTACTTTACCTGTCCGACTTATTTTTTTGCATACTCTTCAAGGTATGCTCTTTCATAAATTCAAATATCCTGTGCGTAACCGTTCCTATAAGAATCGGAATGAATATTCCTGCGGCAAGGTAGATTATGCAGTAAAAATTTAAGCCGTTCGGACGATAAATATACCAGATTGTTGACTTGAGTTTTAAAATATCGAAATCTTTGAACAGCGGTGTAATTACACTCAATCCCCAGAACGCCCATTTTACAATCATAAAGGCAAAAATGTGGTGAATCATAATGCTGTAGGTATTGTCCGAAATCATCCTGACAAGCTTTTTGTTCTTGATAATCGGAGTAATCAGCTTTGCAACCCTCAGCCAGAACGCAATGCCCGTGATTGCGGTTACATAAGGAATGACGCAGCCGTTGTCAAACTTCACACACTTTGACGGAGTGTATTCAAGATTTTCACAGAATGTGAGGAGAAGAAGCTGAACTCCGAAAACGATTGCAAAATATGCAACGCTGTTGAGATTATCGTGTTTCTCAAGCTTTTCGTGATAAAATCTGCCAAACTCAAAACACGGCAGAAAAAACATTGACCTGAACAATAACAGCAACGCACCATTTGGGGCAGGATTCCAAATGCAGTATTGCACACCGAAAATTCCGATTGCAAGATACACGGCAAGAATGACATACTCGTTGCCCCTGTGAACCTTTTTAAGCAATTTGCGAAACAGTATGTTAAAAACATAAACACAGAACAGCGGATACACAAACCACGAACCGAGGTTGTAGGCAAAACTTTCGCCGTCAATAAACGGCATAACAAAAAGGTTGTACAGATCAAATTTGCCCTGAGCAATCGTATAGCCGACCTGAGTAAGTGCGAATGCAATTATTCCGTAAACAATGTTCCATAGATACGCAGGAATCAACAAGCGTTTTGTCCGTCCCCATATATATTTGAAAATATGTTCCTCGTGCTTTTCCTTGTAAAAATAACCCGAAATGAAAACGAACAAGGCGAGATTGTACGAATACTTCGGAAACCAATCATACATCAGCGACACGCCGCCGTTGTAGCAATGCCCCGAAACTATGATAATAATGCCGATTGCCGACAAAATTTTAAAAGTAAAATTAATGTTTCCGTCATCGCCGAGCCTTTTGTTTTCAGCTGTGACACTGTTTTGTTTAAGTGCAGATTTACTGCGTGTTTCGTTCTTTCCCATAATTTCCTCTCATCTGTATTTGTTGCAATTTAAAAATTCCGCAAATTCACACGGTAATTGTAACACAAAAGCAATCTGCAATCAATATATCAAATTCACCGTGCAAAACACATATAAATCATTATTTTACACAATCTCACTTTTGTTTTAACAGGCATTTAAATCTTTTATTTGCATCTGTTCCGCCACATAATTGTACACATACCCGCTAAAAAAGCTAAGATTAAAATGTAAATAAATTCAGTCAAAAAGCCGGACAAAGCATAAAATAAAAAAATATGCAAAAAACTATTGACACAACCTTTACATAATGCTATAATAATAAAGCTGTAGAAAACAGCGGAGTTGTATGTCGCGGGATAGAGCAGCTCGGTAGCTCGTCGGGCTCATAACCCGAAGGTCGTCGGTTCAAATCCGGCTCCCGCAACCATTCAATAAGCACTAACCATAATGGTTAGTGCTTATTTTTATTTCTGATACTTCTGAAATTTTTATTATCTCCATAACACACCGGCCTGAGCATTGTTACTTGACGCTCAGGCTGATTTTTTTATTACTTATTATGTTTTAATGCGTATCTTCAATGCAGTACACAAAGTTTGTGAGGTTCATATTATCGTCAAAGGTGAAAGTTACATATCCGTCTTTCCGCTTATAGGTAACATCGCCGTGGGTTATGTTATTGTACATTGGCTCGCCGAGTTCGGCATAGACATCGTCATAGGTGCTGTTGCCGTTGATTTCGCCAAAACCGATGTTTGAATTGGCAAGGTTGCCTGATGAGTAATCAACCGTAATGCTGTAAATTTTATTTGTTTCGGCGGTGACCATAACATTCATACCACTGTAGTAATGAATATACCACTTGTCCGACGCTAAAAACGGATCTGAAATTTCTTCGCCAAAAGCATTTTTTACATCGTCAAAATCAGCGTTCAAAAAATTATTGCTCTCAACATCAAGCATTGAACTTTCGGACTTTTTAAGATAAAACTTTCCGCCTATATCCCACATTGATTCGTTGTTCTGATTTGTGACCGTGTTTTCAATATAGATTTCGCCGTCGGAAAACTTGATTTTACCCGTACCGCTGTTCTGCCAGCCGTCATCATCAAACGAAAAAGTTCCTATTCCGTCAATTACCTTTGTTGTCACATTGCTTATTCTCGCAATTCGGTTTTGCGGTGCAGACGAGGTCTTTGTAAAAGTAAATCTCACAACATCGTCTTTGACGGAAATTATCTCAAGAATATTGCCGCCGTTTTGAGTTGCGGTTGAAATATCGCTGTCTTTATCGCACCATATTCCGACATATTTTGAATAATCCGAGGTTTTATTTTCAGCCGTTGTCGTGACCGCAGTTGTCGGAACAGTTGTTGCATGTGTGGTAACATTATCCGATTTGCCGCCAAAAATCGTGCTGTTCAAAATTACAATCACCGCAATTACAACGAGCAAAACTATTGCCGCTGAAACGGCAATAATAATCGGCTTTTTCTTTTTCACCTTAATTTCTCCGCCTGTTGTAACATCAATCAGCTTTGTCATACAGTACGGACAAAATGTTGATTCAATCGGAAGTTCCTTACCGCAATTCCTACAAAATTTTGTATCCCTGCTCATAACAGCTCACCTCTTTTATATATTTTAAAACAAAAAGCAACGCAATGCAATACGCACTGCGTTGTTTTCGGTTATTCAACTCTGAACGATGAAAGTACATCATCCGTTTCAGCTCTGGCATCAACCATTCGCTGATTTGCGTATTCGTCCTCCAACATTCCGAAGCCTGTTGGATGAATGTACATAAAATACTTACCGTCCTTACTTCCGAGTCTGCGTGAATCTATGCTGACCGTTCCGTCATATGTCCAGTCAATAGCGAATAAAAATCCGTCCGAGCCTGTTTCAGGATGTTCGTGATTATACGATTCATAAAAAGTAACCTTATCACCATCAACCTCATATGTATAATCCTCGGGAACTTCAATTGAAAAGCCGTTAAAATAGCATCTTCCGCCACCGTTTGAGTTACTTTCGCCATCATCTTTCGATGTTTCGGTCTCGGTCGGCTTGGCTGTTGTAGGCTCAATTGTAGTAGACTTTGCCGTTGTTGGAACATCTGTAGTCGGTTCAACAGTTGTAGGTTCTGCTGTTATCGAAATTTCCGTTGTAACCTGTTGGGTGGTTGCTTTAACAGTCTGCTCGGCATTATTATTGCCGAAGATTTTCGGCACAAAAACAATTGCGCATACAGCCAACACAATCGCAATTGCCGATACAACAGAAATTATGACGACTAATTTTTTCTTTGACTTTTTATCCAACTTTATATCAGTCGATTTTTCATTAACCGAGGTCATCGGCAAAGGCTTTATCTCTGCACCGCAATGTTCGCAAAACCTGTCGCTGTTTTTAATCTGATTTCCGCATTTTTCGCAAAATCTCGTATTATTCTTGTTATCCATTTAGTCTCACCTCTTCTACATTTTAAAGCAAAAAGCAACGCAATGCAATACGCACTGCGTTGCAACTTTCATTTTATATGCTACTCAACATATTTTTCCTCATAATTTCTAATGAAATTAACATTATACTTTTCAACATCATTGAGCATATCCTCGGTGAAATCTTCGGGTTCAATCGTTCCCACATACCACCATTTATCGTCAAAATAATCTTGTATGTAGTCCGTATTGAATCTTCGTCCTGCTCGGGCATAAATTTCATTTCGTGCGAGTTCAAGCTCATCTGCATCAAGTCCTGCCAAATCGGAATTTGTAAGCTTTCGTGTGCCACTGTCCGGCAATATGTACTCATCGTCATAATAATCATCGTAATCATTATAATCATCATACGAACTGTCTGACTTGTCGGATTTTGCAGTTGTGGGTTCGGCTGCAGAATAATTTGTATCCAAATAAACTATATTGGATTTTTCAGACATCTCATTAATAAATTTATCAGAAGCGGCTAATAAGTAAAGCGTTAATATATCTCCAGGTGTTTTATAACTAAAACATATGTTGTTATATACAGACAATGTATTTTGATCATTTGCAACTTTATTGAGTGATTCATTAAGTAAATTGGCCGCATCTTCTAACGAAACATTACACATAATTGCAATGCAAAGTGTAGCGTTAGTCTTTAATGAAGTATCCGACAATATTGCTGATACATTCATAATTTTTCCGCTGTATTGCTCGGTACCTATCACAATGTTCATCCTTGATAAATCTTTAGGAGTATAAAGTTTCGTAGCTGTATTGGTTCGTTCCTGATTACCGTTATCAATATCGTAATTTGATACATCGGATAATATATCGACCGCCTGTTCGACATTATCATATTTATTGCTGTCGCTTTCTGATGATGACAACCGTGATACACAAATACTTTTATACTTTTTCCAAAAGCCGTAGAAATCATATTTAACTCTTGCACCCGTATCATTTGATGATTCTTCAACAACGCTTTCGTTTAGCGGTACAATGCCTTCTTCAACCGTTGTCGGTTCGGTTAAACTGCTTTCCGATTTGGTTTTGGTATCGGAATGACTGCTGTTATTTAAAGGAAACAAAACCAACGCAAGTATTCCTGCAAACACAAGTACAAAAGCTCCAAATACTATGCCTGCAATTTTCCATTGCTTTTTCAGCTTTTCTTTTTGCTCGTTTTTTGGTTCATTCAGGCTGACTGTTTCGGCTGTTTCGGAATCTTCAACAGCCGAGCAGTCTTCACCGCAGTTTTCACAATATCTGTCATTTTCATTTAGCAGAAATCCACATTTTGGGCAACGCCTCATTTTTAATCCTCCCCAATGCAAATTATCTATAAACTTTTCCTGTTTGCTTTGTGCCGCAGTTTGGGCAGAAATCCGCATCTTCGCTTATTTCTGTTCCGCAATTTTCGCAAAACCTCTGACTGCTTGTATTGTCAACACCGATTTCTTCATTTTCAGCTTTGGTATGTGCCGCAGTTTGGGCAGAAATCCGCATCTTCGCTTATTTCTGTTCCGCAAATTTTGCAAAACCTCTGACTGCTTGTATTGTCAACACCGATTTCTCCATTGGCAACATCAACAGGCTCGCCTTTTGACAACTGATACTCAAGCAATTTGGCAGTAGCTTTTGTGTGCTGGGTAATACTTGCTAACGCACCTATAAGTAACGCAACAACATGATAAATACAATATTCTATAAAAGCACAAATTGCGGCATCAATCAGATTAATAAAGAATGTTCCGAAATTAAATTTATATTTCACTTCGCCGTAATATGATGCACCGTCAGGTTCAAAACCTACAATAATTGAAGTAATAATTCCTATTATAATCAAAATTACAAAAAGAATCATACCAAGAGTTTCTACACCGGAACACCAACTCCATAATTCGCTTATCACTTTATCGGTTTTTACGCTGTCTTCAACCGACACGGGACTTTTATGCTTTGCCGTTTCTCTGAACATATTTGCCACTGTTCTTCCTCCTTAAATAAGTACCTCTTGTTATTCAAACCGAAAAGTATTTTTGATTGCAAGATCCATATCTTTTTTTGAGTTCTGATATTTTTGACTTGCTGTTTTGTCGGTAACATCGCCGACACCTGCACCTAACGGATACTGATAAACAATTTTTGTTCTGTTTGCGTAACCCAAAGAATATTCCTTTGATGTTGAGTAGCGACCCGAATATGTTACCCACATCAATGTTCCGCTGCCGTATTTATTTCTGTTGTATTTGTCAACAAATGTAACGCAATCATCACCGTACACTACCTGACAGCTGTCGGGAACAACCACTGAAAAATTGCAAACTCTTACTCGGTAGGAATTAACATATAGTTTTTGTCTTGTTCCGTTGATAACCGTAACCTTACAAGTAGCCTTTTTGCCGTTGGAAGGAGCTCCGGCCCGAGAACACAGAGCATGAGAGGATTTCTGCTCACTACAGTAGATACGATAATGGCTACCGCCATACAGACCAGTACCGGCTTGAGTAACGCGCCGATAAAGTCATCCGTACCCGAATTGACACGCACAAACATAAGAGTGCTGGCAAGAGCCAGAACTCCCGTGATGACGATCTTGAGCATATTATCCTTACCCACGGAGAACACCAGTTCCCCAACAGTTGCTACCCACACGAGGTAGAACAAAGGAAATTCTAACTTTCTTTTCATAAAGGCCTCCTGCTTAAACCTGCTTCTTCCGTACCTGTTCCCAATAACAACATCCCAATCGTGTAGTCAGCATAATAGAGCCAAACCCCGCCGACGAACGCGACTTAGGCAGAGAAATTTTTTCTAAGACCCTGCGCTGCCATTGTTTCAGTGTAGGTGATAGTAATGTTTGCATCGGTAGAGCGGTAAGCCTCAATACCGCCGGCACCCATCGTGGCGTCAATTTCCTTATCCGCTTTCGAGGCTGCAATACCCTCTCTGTTAAACTGGTTCACACTAATACCGCCCTTCTTGTGTTTGCGCACGTAGCGCTTGAACAGGCGGTACCCCTTTGCCACAATCTTATAGTCATCCAGTGCTCGGCCATATTTAGGCGGATTAGACTGTAGCAGTGACATATGGTCGATGATAATGATATCGTAAGGCCCGTTGATTCTGTCCTGGGTTTTAATCTTCTCAATGAAGTCCTCAAGATAGAGGTCGGTTTCCTGGATGCCGATTTTCCCGTACTTGCCGCTCTCGAATAGGTCAATCCGTGCAGCCTCGACTTTCGGCTGTAACTCCGGCGGCACGCTGCGCGTTGTAATCATCTTGTCGGAGATGATGTCACCAAACATCTGCAGCGTATGCCGCGCAACCAGCATGGCCTCCGCCTCCGACCTGCTCTGCTCCAACGTAAAGTAGAGGACGTTCAATCCCTTCAGCATGGCTCTGTGAGCAAACACACCTAGGGCGAACCTCGTCTTACCAGCGCCGGGAGGAGCTGAGATATCGAGAAGCTGAGTCCTGCATAGCGACACAAGATCATTGTCGATAGCTGGGATGCCTGTATCAACTAGAGGATCCATAGACTGCGATGTAGCCGTGCCATCCGTGATCTCCTCAACAGCCGATTCATCATAGATGTCAGCCAGCGCAGCTATCTGCTCTCTAAGCCACCCGGTCGCCCCACCTGGGTCACCCTTCTGAGAGATAAGATCATAGGTACGAGAAAGAATCTCAGTAGTCCTCTCATCGAGGCGTTCCTTCATGAACTTATCAACGTCCACAGGGAAATCCTCGAACGGAATGTGAGTCCCTTCCAGCTGACGATAACTAGACAGCATCACATCCTTGGTCGTAGCAATTGCTGTCTCCAAGGAGTTGGGGTCATCGTAAGACAGGTTCTCTGTACCATCGATTTTGACCTTGCTCTCGACAAGGAACTTCTTAAGCTCCGTAGACAGGTAGACCTCTAGGTACTTCTGCTTAAGCGGTACGGACAGCTTATTGCAGTAGCCCATGAAGTCACGAAAAAGTCGCTTCCTCCCTGCGAAACTCATCGGCGGGGAACTGGAGAACAAACCAGGAGAGATAGCCAAGCCTTTTTGCATCAGCAGCATCGCCACGCGAAATGAAGTAACTAAAGATACTGTGAAGCATGCGCTTGTCCCCTTGTCAGTAAATTGTAGAGGGCCACTCGGACCCTGCGCCACGTCAGTGACGTCTTGGTCTAGGAAACAAGTAGCCTACAGCCGCAAGCCTGCTTAGCGAGCTTATCAGCCGCTTCGTTGTACTCATCGCCGGTATGTGCCTTCACCTTCCGGAAGGAAAGCTTGAACGGCAAATCCTTTACAGCATCCCGGTACCACGGGACAGCGTCGTATTGGCTCGCCAGCTCCCCTTGGCCCAGCACTCAATACCAGCGTAATCGTAATAGAGGGTGAGCTCCTCCAGATCAGGGACCTTCTTGCAGGCCTCGATGACCAGAGTAGCGGCCATCACCTCGCCGGCGACATTCCTGGAACCGATAAAGGCCGGATGGTTCCCAGGTTGCGACAGGGGAATAGGGTCTGCGCCCTCCCCGAGGAAGAGAACCGCACCAGCGCCATAGACCTTCGTGCTGGCGTTATAGGACCCATCGACATAAGCCTTTGCTTTCATGTGTTAACCTCCCACTTTAATAAGAACAGGGGACCCCGTCTCTGGACAGGCGTAAATATAGGCCGGCCTGAACCCACAGAACTCCCTACTGTCCTGCTCCCTCACATACTCCATAAGAGCCCTCTCACTCTTGCCAGGTGACAGCATCTCCCCATCCCCCAGGAAATGACCGCTGCTGTCAAAGTACTTCAGACTTACAATGTACACGCCTTAGGCACCTCCCCACGAGTCAGCAGGGCCGAAAGTTGCCCGTCATAATACCCGCCATCCGATTGCACCATTACAATAGAGTGGTCCTCGATGCGGGGATGAACCTCTGTCTTGTAA
>ENA-OQHL01000742-OQHL01000742.1-human-gut-metagenome-genome-assembly--contig:-NODE-742-length-20855-cov-6.454844_pt1 | contig 20855 bp, 28 predicted proteins | sample MGYA00242565_ERZ504723 | MGnify/ENA primary metagenome ERZ504723 (study PRJEB26092, sample SAMD00036211) | human gut metagenome | host: Homo sapiens | study: EMG produced TPA metagenomics assembly of... | reverse complement strand
CGTTTTAGCCTGTATTATCTTCTCACTGTTCGCTTCTTCCCCGCCTGTGGTCGATCCCAATGCGGCAGCAGTTACGCAGGTATGGTCATATATCGGCGAGCTGCTCTTTAATATGCTCGTTTTGGTCGGCTCGGTGCGGATGTCTGACCGGATTATCCGTGAGATGATGGGACTGTAAGGAGAACAGAATGAAACGAATATACAACAAATTCAAGGGCTACACCCTTGCAGACTGCGATTGCAGATATTGCCTGTATTACGGAGGGCGGCGGAAAGGCAAAGTTACTTGCCTTGCGGACGAATGTGTCTGCGCCGATGAAATCCGGCAGGCACAAAAACGAAAAGAAAGGAGTTCCTAAATGGAAGTCAAAATCAACAGAGAAATCAGGAATTACACAGAAGCGATGTTTTTCGGACTGTCACTGCGGCAGTTCATTTTTTCTGCCTGTGCCTGCGTGGTGGCGGTGGGTATCTATTTCCTGCTCAAGCCCTATGTCGGCACGGAAACCGTATCGTGGATGTGCATTTTGGGAGCCGCACCCTTTGCGGCTCTTGGTTTTGTTAAATATAACGGAATGACCGCAGAGAAATTCATCTATGCGTGGATCAAATCAGAGTTTTTAATGCCGAAGAAGCTCACCTTCCGTTCAACGAATACCTATTACGAGCTGTTCAAGCCGAGTATTGAAGCAAAAGCAAAGGAGGCTATGAAATCGAATGATTAAAACACTTACCAATCTCCGCAAGCAGGAAAAGGAAAAGTTTGTCGTGCCGAAGGGCGTTCAGGATGTGATCCCCATTACCGCCATTTATGACGACGGTATTTTTCAGATCGGGAAAGACAAGTTTTCCAAGACCTATAAATTTTCAGATATTAACTATGCTGTTGCCAGCCGTGAGGACAAGGAAGCGATGTTCCTCGAATACTCGGAGCTGCTCAATTCCCTCGACTCCGGCGCAACGACAAAAATCACGATCAACAACCGCCGCTTAAACCGATTGGATTTTGAGAACAACATTCTTATCCCGATGAAAGGCGACAGCCTCGATGAATACCGTGAGGAATATAACAAAATCCTTTTGGAGAAAGCGACGGGAGCAAATGCTATCGTGCAGGATAAGTATATAACGATTTCCGTCAACAAGAAGAATGTTGAGGACGCAAGGAATTATTTTGCCCGTGTGGGCGCTGACCTGATTGCCCACTTCGGAAGGCTCGGCAGCCAGTGCGTGGAATTGGAAACAGACGAACGGCTGCGTATTTTTCACGATTTCTACCGTGTGGGGGAGGAATCCTCTTTCCACTTTGATATAAAGGAAACCCGCAAAAAGGGACACAGCTTCAAGGACTATATCTGTCCCGACTCAATGGAATTTGAAAAGGACTACTTCAAAATGGGCGACCGTTACGGGAGAGTCCTTTTTTTGCGTGAGTACGCTTCTTATATCAAGGACAGTATGGTGGCGGAGCTGACCGATCTCAACCGCAATCTGATGATGTCGATTGATGTTGTCCCTGTGCCGACTGATGAAGCGGTACGGGAAGCGGAAAACCGTCTGCTCGGCGTGGAAACGAATATTACCAACTGGCAGAGGCGGCAGAACTCCAACAATAACTTTTCGGCGACTGTTCCTTACGATATGGAACAGCAGAAAAAGGAAATGAAGGAATTTCTCGATGATTTAACGACGAGGGATCAGAGAATGATGTTTGCCGTGATTACCTTCGTGCATACGGCGGATTCCAAAGAACAGCTTGATAACGACACGGAAGCGCTGCTTACCACGGCGAGAAAGCACCTTTGTCAGTTCGGCGTGTTGAAATTTCAGCAGGTGGACGGGCTGAATACGGTTATGCCGTTTGGCGTGCGGAAGATTGATACCTTCCGTACCCTTACGACCGAAAGCCTTGCCGTGTTTATCCCGTTTCGGGTGCAGGATATTTTTCACGAGAATGGTATCTACTACGGGCAGAATGTGATTAGCAAAAATATGATTATCGCCGACCGCAAGCAGCTTCTCAACGGTAATTCCTTTATTCTCGGCGTATCGGGCGGCGGTAAGTCCTTTGCCGCAAAGGGCGAGATTGAGAATGTGATTCTTTCATCAGAATCAGATGTTATCATCATTGATCCGGAGCGGGAATATTCACAGCTTGTGAAGGCGCTCGGCGGCGAGGTTATCCATATCTCCGCTACTTCCCAAAATCATATCAACGCTATGGATATGACGAAGGAATACGGCGACGGGGCGAATCCGGTTATTTTGAAGTCGGAGTTTATTATGTCCCTGTGCGAGCAGCTCATCGGTGGCAGCAACCTCGGCGCAAAACAGAAATCCATTATCGACCGCTGCACCGCCAGCGTGTACCGCACCTATCAGCAGAATAACTATCAGGGCGAAGTGCCGACCTTGCAGGATTTCAGGGCGGAGCTTCTCAAGCAGGACGAGCCGGAGGCGCAGGAAATCGCCCTTGCCATCGAGTTGTTTACAAGCGGCAGCTTGAACACCTTTGCGAAGCATACGAATGTGGATACCAATAACCGCCTGATCTGCTATGACATTTTAGACCTCGGCAAGCAGCTTATGCCGATTGGTATGCTGGTCGTTCTCGACTCCATCTTAAACCGCATTACGCAGAACAGGGCGAAAGGCAGAAACACCTTCATCTTTATTGATGAAATCTATCTGCTGTTCCAGCACGAGTATTCTGCTAATTTCCTCTTTACCCTTTGGAAGCGTGTGCGTAAATACGGGGCGTATGCGACGGGTATCACGCAGAATGTGGACGACCTTTTGCAGAGCCATACGGCAAGGACAATGCTCGCAAACTCCGAATTTATCATTATGCTCAATCAGGCTTCCACGGACAGGCTGGAGCTGGCGAAGCTCTTAAATATCTCCGACCTTCAGATGTCGTATATTACGAATGTGGAAGCCGGACACGGGCTTATCAAGGTGGGCAGCTCCCTTGTACCGTTCGCAAATAAATTCCCGAAAAATACGAAGCTGTATAAGCTGATGACAACAAAACCGGGCGAGAGCGCATAAGCTCCCGCCCCTTGTTTTAGAAAGGAAACGGCAATGAGAAAAAAGATTTGTATTGCACTGATGGCGGCGTTTATCGTCTTGCTCGGCGTCAGCAGCTATTTCATTATCGACCATTACAAGGAGGCGAAACATCAGGAGCAGATGTACGATTCTCTCGTACAGATTGTAGAGGACAGCGAAACCGAGCCTGCCGAGCCGATCATTTATTCGGAAGATAAGACGATACTGCCGGAACTTACTGAGCTGTATCGGCAAAACAATGATTTGGTCGGATGGATTTGCGTGGAAGATACGAACATCAATTATCCCGTTATGCAGACGGTGGATAATCCGAACTACTATCTGAAGCGTGGATTTGATAAAGAATACAGTTCTTACGGCTGCCCGTATGTGCAGGAGGATTGTGATGTCCTAAAACCCTCGGACAATTTAGTGATCTACGGTCATCATATGAACAACGGCTCGATGTTCGCCGACCTTGAAAAATTCAAGGACGAGGATTTCTGGAAGGAACATAAAACGATTGCCTTTAACACCCTGACAGAGAAATATGAGTATGAAATCCTTGCGGTTTTCAAAACCGTTGTCTACACCGACAGACCGGAAGCCTTCAAATATTACCGCTTTACGGACGCTCAGTCGCCGGAGGAGTTTGACGCTTATATTGATAAGTGCAAGGAGCTTTCCCTTTATGATACGGGCGTATCGGCGGAGTACGGCGATAAGCTGATAACACTTTCTACTTGTGAGTATTCCCGCACAAACGGAAGGCTTGTCGTTGTGGCAAAGAAAGTAACAGAAAGTAGTGGTGTCAATGCTCCCGCAAATGACGGGGCGGCAGAGATACCGAGCTAATGCCCTGATAAAGAAGCTGTGCGCCAATTATGATGACGGAAACTGCCTGCTTCTCGATGAGGGAGAAGGCTGCGTCTGCGTACAGAGTATATCCTACTCGCTTTTATGCAGGTATTTCCGCAATGCGGTGCTTCCGGCAGATCCGGCGTTGGAAGCGGAGATACTCGGAACGCACCCTGACAGGTGCGTTTCCTGCGGCGCTCCCATTATCAGGCGTGGCAACAGGAAAAAGTATTGTGAGAAATGCGCCGGTATCGCATACAAAAGGCAGCAGGCAGAGTACGCAAGGAAAAAGCGCACAGAATCGAAAAATAGAGGGTAAAAAGTCCTTGATTTAAGCGGCTTTTCAGCCCTCGTACTTTGAGGGGCAAGGTGTTGATACCTTTTCCCCTCTTTTTTTACTTCAAAGCGTCCACAGGCGCTTGGAAAGGAGGTTTTCTATGCCGGATATTAAGACAAGGGATATAGCGAAAGGCACGATCAAAACGATTGACAAATCGGCGGTTGCCGCCGAGCGTATGAAATCCGCCTTTATCCAGACTAAAGAAAAAGCGGAACACTCCGTTGATGTCCCTGAAAGCAGTGCGGAGGAATACGCTTCCAACCGTTTGGAAAGCGGTATCGACCGAGTTTCCCACGAAGCCGTACACCAATTTGACAAGCAGGGGCGCAAGGGCGTTCAGGCGACAAAGCAGAATATCATCAAGGCAAAGGACGGTATTCAAAAATTCAAGGAGAAAAGGGCGGCGCAGTCGCTTCAAAAACAGGCGGCGGGTACTGTCCGAAACAAAGGAGTAAAGGTCGCAGAACAAACGCAAAAGACGGTTAAGGAGTCTGCCCGTTCCGCAGGGAAAAAGACGATTAAGACGGTCGGGAAAGGCTCGGCGAAAACAGCGCAGAAAACGGTAAAAACCGCAGAGCGCACCGCTAAAACGACCGTCAAGACAGCACAGCGTACCGCAAAGGCGGCGCAGAAAACAGCGCAGGCTACGGTCAAGGCTTCTCAAAGGGCAGTTCAGGCAGCACGGGCGGCTGCAAAGGCGGCAGTCGTTACAGCGAAAGCGATTGCAAAAGCGATAGCGCTTGCGGTCAAGGCGATTATTGCCGGAACAAAGGCGTTGATTGCCGCAATCGCCGCAGGCGGCTGGATAGCGGTTTTGGTGATTATCGTGATTTGCCTGATTGGTATGATTATCGGCTCCGTGTTCGGTATCTTTTTCTCAGGAGAGGATTCTGGCACGGGTATGAGTATGCAGACCGTTGTGCAGGAAATCAATACCGAATACGATACCAAATTGCAGGACGAAAAAACCTCGGTATCTTATGATGTCCTTGAAATGAGCGGCAGCCGTGCCGTTTGGAAAGAGGTGCTTGCGGTATATTCGGTCAAAGTCAATACCGATCCGGATAATCCTCAAGAGGTTGCAACGATGGACGAATCGAAAAAGCAGCTTCTCACGGACATTTTTTGGGAGATGAACGAGATAAGCTCCAGCACCGACACCAAAACGGAGACGGTCATTACCGAAACCGATGACGGTCACGGAAATATCGTGGAGACGGAAAGCACGGTCACGCAAACCTATCTGTATATCACGGTCAGCCATAAGACCGCCGATGAGATGGCGGCGCAGTATAGCTTTAATGAGGAACAGAAAGAGTATCTCGCAGAGTTGCTTGCCGATGAAAACAATTCATTGTGGTCGCAGGTGCTTTATGGGATTACGGGGACAGACGATCAGATCGTAACCGTTGCGCTTTCCCAAATCGGAACAATGGGCGGCGATCCGTACTGGTCTTGGTACGGTTTTAATTCCCGTGTAGAGTGGTGCGCTTGCTTCGTTTCGTGGTGCGCTAACGAGTGCGGGTATATCGACGCCGGCGTGATTCCGAAATACGCAGGCTGCGTCAACGGCGTACAATGGTTTAAGGACAGAGGGCAATGGCTGGATAACAGCGCAGAGCCTACACCCGGAATGATTATCTTCTTCGATTGGGCGGACGAAAGCGGTCAGGACGGATTATCCGACCATACGGGTATCGTCCAAAAGGTGGAAAACGGCAGAGTTTACACGGTCGAGGGCAACTCCGGGGATTCTGTTCGTCAGAACAGCTATCCGGTTGGGTATTATGAGATACTCGGCTACGGTGCGCCTGCCTATTGATCGGAAGGTAAAAAACGAGCCGCTTGCTTAAATGCAGGCGGCTTGATTACATAAAAATTCGCAAAAAGGTATTGACAAATAGAATCTCAGTGGGTATACTTTGCTTGTAAGATAGTTAGTTACTCAACTAACAGACAAACAAGCAGGTGTAGGAGGTGCTATGATTGAATGTAAATCCGAATATAGATAAACCGATCTTTCTTCAGATCGCAGAGCAGCTTGAAGATTCTATATTTACTGGTGCTTTTCCTGAAGAAACACAAATCCCATCGACAAATGAAATTTCTGCGCTGCTCAGTATCAATCCACATACTGTTCTAAAAGGAATGAATGTGCTGGTTGACGGGGGAATCATCTACAAGAAAAGAGGTCTTGGAATGTTTGTGAAAGAAGGTGCAGTCGAAAAAATTCGACAAAAACGGCAAAGTCAGTTTTATGAGCAGTATGTTTCGACTTTAATAAGCGAAGCATTGAAGCTGCAAATGTCTAAAGAGGATATTATTTCTTTGATAGAAAGGGGTTATGACAATGAATGCCATTCAAATTAAAAATATAACGAAACGCTATAAAGATGTCACAGCGCTTGACGATATTTCTTTTTCCTTTGAGTTCGGGAGAATATATGGGTTTTTAGGAAGAAACGGGGCAGGAAAATCTACCCTTATCAATATTATCGCAAACCGGATTTTTGCAGATCAGGGCGAAGTCCTGATTGATGGTATTCCTGCAAAAGAAAATATGGGTGTCCACGAAAAGATTTTTTGCATGAGTGAAGCGGATTTATATGACAGAGATTTGAAGGTTAAGGATCATTTCAAGTGGACAAATCGTTTTTATAACGATTTTGATCTGGATAAAGCCTTTGAACTTTCCAAAAAGTTCAATCTTGATATTAACAAAAGGTTTAAGGCGTTATCGAAAGGGTATCAGTCCATTTTCAAGCTGATTATTGCGCTATCACTGAATGTTCCGTATGTAATCTTTGATGAGCCGGTTCTGGGGCTTGACGCAAACCACAGGGAACTGTTTTACAGCCTGCTCCTTAAAGAATTTGAGAACAATGAGCGGACGCTTATTATTGCGACACATCTGATAGAGGAAGTTTCCAATATTATTGAGGAAGTTGTCTTGATTGATAAAGGGAAAATTCTTCTTCAGGAAACGGTTGAGGAACTGCTTGAAAAAGGATATAGCATTTCCGGGGTGGCTCAGGAAGTTGACCATTATTGTGAAGGCAAGAATGTCATCGGATATGACGAGTTGGGCGGCTTGAAAATTGCCTATGTATTAGGAGAAAAAACGGCTTTACCTCAAGGAAGCAATCTGCAAGTTACGGCAATGAATTTGCAAAAACTGTTTGTCAAGATGACAGAGAAAGGTGGCGGCGAAAATGAGTAAATTAAAATCTGCGGTTTTATATGAATACTTAACTAAAGTAAAGGCAATAGGAATTTTCTATTTGATCCAATATTTGATAGTGGCTCTCATTTTTACGATTGTTGCAATTTGTACTAAAGGAAATGAAACTGGCTCAAATACTTTAGAGTTCAGTTCTGTTGTTTTTGTCAGTGTTATAGGCGTATTAGGCTACAAAGAAGATTTCAAGGCGTTGCTCCAAAATGGATATACCCGAAAATATATTTTTGGGGCGACTGTTTGTATGTTTACATTGCTGGCGGGTACAATGGCACTTATTGATACCATAATCGGTAACTCTCTTCATTTCTTCAACAGTAACTATTTTACCTTATACAGTAGCCTTTATTGGATTCGGAAATATTTTTATAAACTGGTTATGGCTTACTGCTTTATATTTGATGTTTTGCAGTCTTTTCTATTTAGCGATTTTAGTCATCAACAGAGTTGGAAAAACAATTTCTCTTTTGATCGGAGTTGGAATATCTGGAATCATTCTTCTTGTTATGGCGTTGTTCCAGTTTGTATTCTCAGATGAAATTGTAAGCAAGGCTATGGAATTGACGATGAGAGCAGTAGGATTTATGAGCGATGGTACAATAAATCAGTTTTTCCCAATTCTATCATTTCTCATAATCGGAGCTCTTTTTGGAATTGGCTCATATGCTGTAATCCGCCGTACAGAATTAAAATAAAACTATACCCAAAATAATACGGTGCTACCCACTTGGGTAACACCGTATATTTTTTCCGCTTTTATTGATTTTTATATTTATCCATTTCAACTAACATCTTATATAGATGTTCTTGCTCGGATTTACTTTTTGCTGCGACCAGCTCGTAACATTTCATAGGATAGCTGTCGGTGCTGCTTTCGCCTATCTTCTCAAAAAGCTGAGCAAGCGAGACATTCATAGCTGAAGCAATCTTTTCGATACTTTCAAGAGTGGCGTTCTTTTCCCCTCGTTCCACTTGCCCGATATAAGTAGGGTGGCAACCGGATAACTCAGCAAGCTTCTCTTGGCTCAATCCCTTATCAATTCTATAATTGCGGACACGCTGTCCGATTGTTTTTGCAATTTCACTCATAGTTCCAGCCTCCATTCATAGTCTATAAATATTGTTTCCGTAGTTCCACAGACTATTGATATTTATTGTTGACTTTGATATACTATGAGTATTATAATTAGATTTTTTGTGCTTTTAGGCTTTGAACTGGCTGGTGAACTTTAATGAGGGGAAAAACGGCTTGCTTTACCGGACATAGAAAAATACCGCCGGAGAGCATACCGGAACTCTCTCAGCGGTTAAAAAACACCTTGCTTCGACTGATAGAAGAAGGATATATGTACTTTGGCGCAGGCGGAGCATTGGGCTTTGATACGCTGGCTGCTCAATGCGTTTTATCCTTGAGAAAGCGATATTCGCATATCAAGCTGATTTTAGTCCTTCCGTGTACCACACAGACAAAAGGCTGGAGCAAAGATGATATAGCGGTTTATGAGGAGATCAAAAGTCAGGCGGATAAGGTAGTATATACTTCTCACGACTATTTTCGGGGCTGTATGTTCAAAAGAAACCGCCATTTGGTAAATGGCAGCAGCGTCTGCATAGCCTATTTAACACAGGAGAAAGGCGGGACTGCATATACGGTAAATTATGCTCGGCAAAACAATGTGCAAGTGATAAACTTAGCTGCTCAATAGATGTGAAGAATGGGAAGATTGAAAAAAGTTCATCTCCGAATGGAAAGTATACTTGACATTTGCGCCCTCTTTGCTATAATAGAGATATGGAAAGCTGGCTTTCCATAGAAAGGAGGCGCACCGTGAAAAACCGTTTAGAGGAAATCCGGAAAGAACGGGGAATCAAGCAGGAAGAACTGGCTGCCGCACTGGAAGTATCTCGGCAGACTATCGGCTCGTTGGAAAACGGACGATATAATCCTTCGATTATATTGGCGTTTAAGCTTGCACGGTATTTTAATATGAGTATTGAAGATATTTTTATTTACGAGGAGGGAAAGCAATGAAAAAGAAAACCGGAATGTATCTTGCAATCGGTATTATCGGCATTGCTTTAGCTCTGATCGCAAAGTTTCTTTTACAGGACTATTTAAGTGATTCGCAAAGCGGAGCGATGATCGGGATAGGTGCCGGATTGTTCGGCTATGGGATTGCGAAATGGTGTGTCGGTCTGTGGGGCGCAAAAAATCCTGATTTGATGAAAATCAATGAAATTGAAGAAAAAGACGAGCGCAATCAGCTCATTCGCAGCAAAGCACAGGCAATATCCGGCGAGATACTGCACTGGCTGCTGATGGCAGGCGCTTGGGTATGTATTTTTTTCGACGCACCACTATGGATTGTTCTTACTCTTGTAGGCGCTTTCCTGCTTAAAACAATCCTTGATTTTATTTTGATGGCATATTACCAGCATAAGATGTGACGGAGGATATTATGAAATTTGTAATTGAGCATTTGTCAAAAAGCTTTGAGAAAAAGGAAGTCCTCAGAGATATTGATTTTACTTTTGATGAAGGGAAAATTTATGGGCTGCTCGGCAGAAACGGCGCTGGAAAAACAACGCTGTTTAACTGCCTGAACAGGGATTTGAAGGCGGATAGCGGCAATTTCTATATAGAAGATGAAAACGGCGTCCGCCGTGAGGTGTCCGCAGAGGACATCGGATATGTACTCTCTACCCCGACCGTGCCGGAGTTTCTTACAGGCAGGGAGTTTTTGAAATTCTTTATGGACATCAACGAGAAGTCTATCAAAAATCCGAAAAGCATTGACGAGTATTTCGATTATATGAGTATTGAGCCGGAGGACAGGGATAAACTGCTCAAGGACTACTCCCACGGTATGAAAAACAAAATGCAAATGCTCATCAATATCATCGCTCAGCCGAATATCCTGCTGCTCGACGAGCCTTTGACATCCCTTGATGTGGTTGTGGCGGAAGAAATGAAACAACTGCTCCGTTCACTGAAACAAGACCGCATTACCATTTTCTCCACTCATATTATGGATTTGGCGCTTGACCTCTGCGATGAGATTGTGCTGCTTAATCACGGCGAACTGGAGGTCGTGGAGAAAACCGATCTGGACAGCAGGGAATTTAAGGATAAAATCATTGCGGCACTCAGGGAGGAAGGAAATGAATAAGACGCTTAAAATATCTTTTTCCCTGAAAAATACATACCGTGTCAACGGTGTCCTGTTTTCCTTAAAGCAGATACCGCTCGTAAAGCGGCTGCTTCCGGCAACGCTGTATCAGGTAAAGGGGCTGAAAATCTTTGCAAACATTTTGTCCGTGCTGTGGGAAATCGTTTCTGTATTCCTCGGCAAGTTCCTTTACTTTATCACGATGGTATGCGGTATCGGTATCCTTTATAACGGACTGCCGGAGAATGAGGTGTTCCTGCATATCCTGCTGATTCTCACGGTAATCGGCAGCTTTGTAAACACACACCTTTTCAATCCGACAAAGGATAAATATTATGCGATGATCCTGATGAAAATGGACGCACGAGAATATACGCTTGTAAACTATTTCTACTCCATCCTGAAGGTCGTTGTGGGCTTTTTGCCCTTTACGATTCTGTTCGGTATGGACAGAGGCGTACCTTTGTGGTTTTGTCTGCTCCTGCCCCTTTGCATAGCGGGTATGAAGCTGTTTGCGGCGGCTGTTACCCTGTGGGATTATGAGAAAAGGGGATTTGGCTACAACGAAAATAAGCTGTCCAAATATGTGTGGTGCTGTATCGCCCTGCTTTTAGCCGCAGCCTATGCTCCGCCCGCCTTTGGTTTTGCTTTGCCTGCGGTCGTACCAATGGTTATATTTTTAGCGTGTATTCCCCTTGGTATGGCAAGTATCACAAGGCTCACTACCTTCCGTGATTATTACGCAATCAACAAGGAATTATTAGCCGGATTGACCAATCAGATGGACAGCACGGCACAGACAAAGCTTATCAAACAGGCAAATGAAAAGAAAATATCCGCAGATACTTCCATTAGCAGCAACCGCAAGGGCTTCGAGTATCTGAATGAGCTGTTTATCAAAAGGCATAAAAAGATACTCTGGAACTCGACAAAGAAGATTTCCTATGTGTGCGCTTTCCTTGTCGCCGCCGTGCTGGCAGGCGTCTATCTGCTGCCCGAAGAAAAAACCGTCATTAACGAAATCGTGATGACTTGGCTTCCGTACTTTGTATTTATAATGTACGCTATCAACCGTGGCACGAACTTTACACAGGCGCTTTTTATGAACTGCGATCACAGCCTGCTGACCTATTCGTTTTATAAGCAGCCGAGCTTTATCCTGCGGTTGTTTCAGATTCGCCTGCGTGAGATTATGAAAATCAACGCTGTTCCGGCGCTCGTGATCGGTATCGGACTGGCGCTGATCCTGTTTGCCACCGGAGGGACGGACAATCCGCTGAACTATGTAGTGCTGGTTGTTTCCATCCTGTGTATGAGCCTGTTTTTCTCGATTCATTACCTGACGATTTACTATCTGCTCCAGCCTTACAATGCAGGGACGGAGCTGAAAAGCGGCACATATCGGATTGTTTTGTCAGTAACCTATGTCGTCTGTTTTGCTCTTATGCGGCTGCGTATGCCGATTATGATATTTGGAATAATGACGATTGTTTTCTGTGTGCTTTACAGTATTGTCGCCAGCATTTTGGTATACCGCCTTGCGCCGAAAACCTTTAGGCTGAGAACATAACGGGGCGGTTTTACCGCCGGAAATCCATAAAAAGAAACGGAGGATTTATTTATGAGAAAGTGTCTCAGATGTGGAACGGAAATGAAAGAAAACTGCGCCATCAAGGTAGAAGGCGCAGGATACGGAATTGTAATGTCATCGGACGAAAATAAGCTGTTCGGCGGCAGAATCGGCAAGCCGAAGGTAGCAATCTGTCCCAAGTGCGGCGAAGTCTCCATCTATGTGGAAGATGTAGAGAAGCTGTGACGGTAAATGGAGGCGGTATGAAATGAAAAAGATTTTATCTGTGTTTTTGATGTCATTCATCGTATTCGCTCTCTCTGCTTGCAATGCTGATGTCGTGAAGATGGAAGATTATGAGTGGAAAATGAGAACGGTTATGAGCAATGATACGGAAGCTACCCAATATCAGGATGAACTCGTGGTTGCCGTAGGAGAAGCTGACGAGCTGTATCCTGACGCTGAAATCGTGGATATGACTTTGACTGCTAAAGATGGAGAAATCACGATAACGGATACCACAAACGGCAAGACATATAACGGCACTTATGAGGTAATGCAGAAAACGCCGAAGGGAACGGACTATGAGATTATCATTGATGGAGTGACCGGCTATGCTACCGTAGCTCCTACGGAATACTATGATGGCTCAGAGATTCCAACACTACCAATCAATATAGATGGCTATTCCTTATACTTTATCCCAAATGAGTCGTAATCTACTCAGGTTAGAGAAAGGCATAATGATGAAGATCGAGATTGAAAAGGATTTTCCCCAGTATTTTAAGCCAGCCTATCCGGAAGAATTTGAGCTGTTCTCTCACTTTGAAGTAACAGCAGGAATACCGACCGTTCTCTTTGCTGTCACGACTTGGAAAGAGAACGGGAAACCGAATGTGTGCTTTCATTCGTGGAGCTGCTTTCACGGAGATAAGACCGCTTTTTTCGCTGTGATGGGCAACCTGTATCAGCATACCCACACCTATGCCAATATCCAAAGAGAAAAATGCTTTTGCATTAATTTTCTCCCGATAAGCTGTTATGACAGGTTGGTAAATACCATTCATCAGAATGAATGGGACGATGACGAATTTGCAGCAGGAGGCTTTACTGTTTCCAACGCCAAAACCATTCACGCACCTGCGATCAGCGAAGCGTTTCTCACGATGGAATGTACCCTGAAAGATATACAGGATTTAAGCGGTGCAGGTATTACGGCTATGGTCATCGGACAGGTACAGCACATCTCTGTGGAAGAAGCGTATGCACAAGGGTATGAATTAAGATATGGCAAGGACGGATTTATGCTGCTCGTGCCTGCGCCGCAAGACCTTGTTACCGGAGAGCCAAATCAGTCGGCGATTGCCACCGTGCATATTGAGAAATACGACTGATTTAAGGAGAGAGCAAAAATGGCGGTTTCAAATATAAAAGCGCTGATCCCCGGCGAACTTCAAAAAGTGTGGGAGCTGGTGTTGAATACGGAGAATTACGCTGCTTGGAGAAGCGACTTGAGTAAAACAGAAGCGATAAGCGACAAGCAATTTATCGAATATACCAAAAACGGCTACCCTACGACCTTTACCGTGACGCTTGTTAAGCCATACAGACGATGGGAATTTGATATGGAAAACAGCAATATGACAGGTCATTGGACTGGCATTTTCACTGCCAAAGGCGATGAAACAGAGATAGATTTTACGGAACAAGTGAAAGCGAAGAAATGGCTGCTGAAGCCTTTTGTGAAATCGTATTTGAGAAAGCAGCAGACACAGTTTGTTGCGGATATAATGAAAAATTTTTCATAAAGACTTATATATAGGAAGGCGGTTTGTTATGAAGAAGTATGAGTATATGACAGTTGATTTAAGCGCAGAGCCATCATTTAATGTTCATATTAAGCTGGATCGGTATATTGAGAAACTCAACGAATATGGAAAACAGGGTTGGCGTTTGATTTCCGGAACTGATGACTGGAAGTATTCGATCTTTGAGCGAGAAATTGATGATGAAGAATAATAGACAGGAGGCGTATAACCTATGAAAGATATGATCGGATACTGCGGACTGGACTGCGAAAAATGCGACGCATACATAGCGACCGTCAATGACGATCAGGCTTTGCGGGAGAAAACTGCGAAGCTGTGGGCAGAGTTAAACAACGCCCCGATTCTTCCAGAGCATATTAACTGCGAAGGCTGCCGTATGAATGGGGCAAAAACGGTATTTTGTGATAGCCTGTGCGGGATTCGGAAGTGTGCGTTAAATAAAGGTGTTTCCACCTGCGGAGACTGCCCGGATTTAGAAACCTGCCCGACTGTTGGGGCAATCCTCGAAAATAATCCGGCTGCTTTGGATAATTTGAAAGGGTAATATACATAATGGAAAATTTCATAGCACATTTGAAAGAAGTTATACCTGAAAAAGATAGTCTAAAACTCGTGAAAAAGGAAGCTGAAAATTATTACAAGCAGCATTCGCTTGATGAATGTTTCGCTACGGGATTGGAATTATATCAGTCGGAAAATTTTCAGATACAGGAAGTCGGTGTTTTCTTGGTAGGATATGCAGCCTGCAAAAATACAAGCGCATTATCATTTCTGAAAGATACCGTGAGTCAGCACAAAAGCTGGAAGGTGCAGGAAATTCTTGCAATGGCATTTGATAATTACTGCAAAATTATTGGATATGAAACAGCGATTCCGGTTATTAAGGAATGGCTAAAAAGTGATTGTGCTAATACAAGGAGAGCTGTATCAGAAGGATTGAGAATTTGGACAAGCCGCCCTTATTTTAAGGAGCATCCGCAGATGGCAATACAGTTTTTATCTTCTCTCAAAGATGATGAAAGCGAGTATGTACGAAAATCAATAGGAAATGCTTTGAAAGATATAAGCAAAAAATATCCTGAACTGGTTTCCAATGAACTGAAGCAATGGGATTTATCGTCAAAAGAAATAAAACAGGTACATAAATTAGCAAGTGCTTATCTGAACAAGTCATAAACAAATACTGTTATGCGGAGGGAACACAATGCTTGAAAATACTCCTACTCAGTCAACTATGACTGAATTGCTCGGACAACCTTTGTTTGCAGTCTGGCAAGAGCTGTGTTCAGCGATTGATGAAAAATACGATATGGAACGGCTATGGAATACAGGCGGTAAGAACTGGGTTTATGAATATAAGTACCGCAGAGGCGGTAAAACGCTTTGCAGTCTATATGCGAAAAAGAATAGCCTTGGTTTTATGATTATCTTTGGAAAAGATGAAAGAGTAAAATTTGAGGAGATAAGGGAAACTCTTTCTGATCCCGTTTGCAGGCAATATGATGAAGCAACAACTTATCGTGACGGGAAATGGGTAATGTTTGAGCCGACTGATACTTATGAGTTCGATGACTATATGAAACTGTTGGCTATTAAAAGAAAGCCTAATCGGAAATAACGATACTGTGTTTTGGAGAAAATTAGAATGAAGTTGAAAAATCCTATGTTGGTAGTGACCGATATAGACAGATCAGTTGAATTTTATAAAAAAGTCTTTGGACTTCATATCATTATGGACTTTGGAGCAAATAAGACACTGACAGGTGGCTTAGCCCTGCAAACGGCTGAAACATATAAGGAATTTATTGGTACAAGTGACATTTCTTTTGGCGGCAACAACTTTGAGCTTTATTTTGAGGAAGATGACTTTGACAAGTTTGCTGATAAGCTGAAGGAATATGATATTGAATATGTCCACCCGATTATGGAACATTCTTGGGGGCAGCGAGTCGTTCGCTTCTATGATCCGGATAAGCATATTATCGAAGTCGGAGAGAGTATGAAGGTCGTATGCAAGCGCTTTTTGGATAGTGGAATGACGCCGGAACAGGTTGCAAAGCGAATGGATGTACCTATGAAATTTGTTAATGCCTGTATGCGGTAAGGCTATTTTTTGACAAAGGAACGAGTAAAATATGAGCTACTCTATAAGGGAAATGCGAAAGGAAGAATATAGTCTGCTCAGTGATTTTTTGTACGAAGCAATTTATATTCCGGATGGTACGGCTGCGCCGCCTAAATCAGTGATAACTTGTCCCGAATTGCAAGTATACATTGCAGATTTTGGAAACAGCAAACACGATAAGGCTTTGATTGTAGAAGTTGACGGAAATATTGTAGGAGCAATATGGGCAAGGATTATGAACGACTACGGACATATTGATGAGAATACGCCTTCCCTTGCAATGTCTGTTCTTAAAGCGTACAGAGGTATGGGAATTGGAACTTTGTTGCTTACACAAATGTTGTTAGCAGAAAAAGCTGCTGGTTATGCAAAGATTTCCTTATCTGTTCAAAAGGACAATTATGCAGTGAAGTTATATCGAAAAGCGGGCTTTACAACGGTCAAAGAAACGACTGAGGAATACATTATGGTAGCTGACCTAAATTCTATTTGCAAAACGGAGGAAGAAAATGGCTTTTGATTACAAGAAAGAATACAAGGAATTTTATATGCCGAAGAACAAGCCCGGAATTATAGAGATTCCAAAAATGAACTACATTGCAGTCCGGGGGAAAGGCAATCCTAACGAGGAAAACGGGGAGTATAAAAGCTCAATCGGCTTGTTATATGGAATAGCCTTTACTATAAAGATGAGCTACAAGGGGACGCATAAAATCGAGGGATTTTTCGAGTATGTAGTGCCGCCCCTTGAAGGTCTTTGGTGGCAGGAAAATACGCAGGGACTTGATTATGCAAGAAAAGAAGATATGCACTTTATCTCTATGATCCGGCTGCCGGATTTCGTAACGAAGGAAGATTTTGAGTGGGCAGTTCAGGAGGCAACGAAAAAGAAAAAACAGGATTTTTCTAAGGTTGAGTTCTTCCCCTATGATGAGGGAATGTGCGTCCAGTGTATGCACATCGGCTCTTATGACGATGAGCCTGCTACCGTTGATCTCATGCACGACTATATGAAAGCAAACGAGTATGAGCTGGATATTACGGACACGAGATACCATCACGAAATCTATCTGAGCGATCCGAGAAAATGCGATGTGAGCCGATTGAAAACGGTCGTGCGCCATCCGATCCGGAAAACTGAATAATGGGAGGATATTATGCCAAAAGAAGTAAACCCCCAAGATACCACAAGGGCTGCGGCGTATGCGCTTTGGATGAAAGCGCCCAACCCAATGGTCACTTTTTTCAAGACCTTTGATGTGACCAATCTGATCAAGGTCAGCAGGAAAAGAAATCTGAAATTCAATATGCTGCTGGATTACTGTATCGGCAGAGCCGCCGTAAAGGTAAAGGAGTTTTATATCCTTCCGGTCGGCGATAAGCTCATACAGTATGACACCATAGCAGTCAATACCATCGTGAAAAACAAAGAGGGCGAAGTCAGCTCCTGCGACCTTTCCTATAACGCCGAGCTAAATCAATTCAACGAGGAGTATCTGAAATATACGGCACAGGTTGCCGCAAGCTGTCAGGACAGGGACTTATCCGAAAACAGTATGGTCATCGGCACTTCCGCCATCATAGATACGGAAATCGACGGAGCTGTTGGTATGAACAGCGGCATTTTCAACAATCCCTTTATTATTTGGGGCAGATACAAAAAGAAATGGCTTCGGTATTACCTGCCCCTCTCTTTCCAGTTCCATCACACGCAGATGGACGGCGCACACGCAGGAGTATTTTTGAAGAACTTGCAAAACGAGATCAATCTGTTGAAATAATGGCTGAAAGAAAGGAGTACGCTTATGGAAGAATTGGAAGCGATTATGCAGAAATTCGCTGCATCGGGTTGGGACTTAATAGCTGTCCCGGCTCAGGAATGGCTGGACGGAAAAGCCGATAAGGATACTTTGGTATCAGCAATCAAACAGGCTGATAAAGAATGTGGGAACTGTGGATGTGAGTTAGATCCGCTGTATAAAAGAGCTATGGAGCTTCTTTAATCCCATAGGAGGTATAAATATGTTAAGCTTAGAAAAAGTAAAAAACGAATTGAAAACCTTTGGTTATGAATATACTAACAATATTCTATGCGGACATACTAAATCTAAGGTAAAATGGGTTTTGCCAACAGGGATTGTCAATGTAATGGCATTTGAACAAGCAACATCGTATTTGTTCGGATTTAGCGATAACGGGATTAACCTGTTTCCTGTTCACGGCGATTGGGACATTGCAGACAATTTATTCATTCCGTGGAGTGAAATAACAAGTTTCAAAATGAAAAATGGATTATTAGAAAATGAAATGATCCTGTCAACATCAGCAATGAAAATAGAAATGAAAATCAACAAAGTAGTAGCGAATAATTCGTGGGTTAAGGACAATTTGAATTATTTGAAATCCAAGAATTATTTTTATCATCACTGATTCAGGTTGAAAATCATCTAAAATGGATAAGATCATAGGTCAGAAAAACCGTAGGGCTTTCATTGAAGCTCTACGGTTTTTAACATTTATTGAGTATGACTATCCTTTGGAATAGGGAAAGAAATTGTAACGGTAAATCCACCTTGTTTACCGTGATCGAAAGACACTGTACCCTTATGGGCGGAAACGATCTGTCCGACAATCAAAAGCCCTAAGCCGTGCCGTGGCTCGGTTGTCCCGCTGTCACTCATCATATAGTGGGGCGTAGTCCTGAGTTTCTCTAACTTTTCATCGGTAACGCCGACGCCGTTATCTTCTACGACTATTTTATATTCTGTATCGCTTTTTCGGACGCATACTGAAATCGTACAGCCATCAGGATTGTGCGTTTGAGAATTTGTAATCAGATTTCCGATTGCCCGCCGCAACAACTCTTTATCTCCATTTATGGCACAGGCAGTCAATGCTTCATCTGTATTCCATTCTATCGGATACTTTTCTTCCATATCTAAATTGATAAAGTCAACAACGCTTTGTCTTGCGATTGCTACGAGATTGACAGGCTCTGGATGGATCGGCTGCATATTATATTCTAACTTCGAGGCAAGATTCAGGTCATTGATGAGATTTTTCATTTTTGTACTTTGCTGACGGATAATCCGTGCCTTTTTCCTTTCGCTTTCCGGCAGGCTTTCATTGTCCTCAATCTGTCCGGCATATCCCATTACCATAGAAAGTGGTGTGCGAATGTCGTGAGAGACTCCGGAAATCCAGTTTGCTCTTGCTGTTTCCTTTCTTTGCAGGTTTCGCTTCTGTTTTTGGAGAATATCCGATGTTTGATTGATTTTAGCGGCAAGGTCGGATAAAAGTCCTTTTTCCTTGACATAAACAGGCTCACCTGAAGGTAGCGCCTGTATGCCGTTTGTAATCGGTTTAACGGATTTCAGCAGCTTGGAATTGGCGATCATATAAATCAGGAAAATCAAAAAAACATTCACACCGATTACAATCAGGACAGTATACGGGGCGTTTTTGATGAAATCATAATCCCAACTCGGAGACATATGTTTCCAATATCGGTCTTTCGGATAGCCGACAACGACCAATCCATTTTCGCATTCTCCCGTATAGGTCGGGTATCCATCAATATATCCTCGTGTCAGACTTGCAATGTCGGAGATCGTATAGTGCAGAGGAACGGTATCCGGCAGATTTTCCGTGTGCCATTTTACCTCTAATGTGTCATTATCTATATAGATTGCCCACGCATTCTCCCCGCTTAACCGCTCCGTCATATCGCCGGATAAGATATATCCCGTTTCTGTTTTCTGTAAAGCTTCAGCAGTTTCTTTTGCAGTCGTCCACGGTCTGCCATTTGCCGTTTGACTTGCGGAAATAGCAGCAAGAATAATAATGTTAAGGACGATGACCAAGACTGTGCTTAACAGCAATATGCCTACAAACCGCCGAATGAGTTTCGTAATATCTTTCATATCATTTCCCCGTTAATACTAACTTGTAGCCTAAGCCTTTTACCGTAATGAGGGATACCGGCTTTGACGGGTTAGCTTCAATTTTTTCTCGGATTCTGCGGATATGCGCCATCAGCGAGTTTTCATATCCGTATGGATTATCTCCCCACGCAGCTTCGCAGAGCTGATCGATGGTTACAATTCTTCCCGCATTGCGGTAGAGCGCCAGCAGTATATCGTGTTCTTTTGCAGTCAGCGGGAAATGTTTATTTTCTTTTATCACTTCGGCACGGTCAAAGTCAATTTGGCTTCCGGCAAGTTGGACGATAGGATCTTCGCCTTTGTAGTACCGCCGCAGAATGATTCCGATACGCAGGGATAATTCTTTTGGCAGGAACGGCTTTACCATATAATCATCTGCACCAAGTCCCAATCCTTTCAGCTTGTCCTCATCTTCTCCACGGGCAGTTAAAAAGAGAACTGGGACTTCGGTAAAAGTCCGCATTTGTTCAAACAGAGAAAAGCCGTTCCCATCGGGCAGCATTACATCGAGAATGGCAAGATCAGGCTCCCAATCCCTGCATATTTTCAGAGCTTCGGCTACTGTTCCAGCAGTCTTGATTGTTTTGAAACCGTCCTGCTCTAAAATAGATGTTACCATTTCACGCAGATCAGCCTCATCATCTACGATGAGGATTTTTTTGGTATTTTAAGTAATCATAGTCCATAATGCAATTCTCCTTTTTCTATATTATAGCATATCATTCCTGCA
>ENA-OQHL01000741-OQHL01000741.1-human-gut-metagenome-genome-assembly--contig:-NODE-741-length-20879-cov-5.523130_pt1 | contig 20879 bp, 19 predicted proteins | sample MGYA00242565_ERZ504723 | MGnify/ENA primary metagenome ERZ504723 (study PRJEB26092, sample SAMD00036211) | human gut metagenome | host: Homo sapiens | study: EMG produced TPA metagenomics assembly of... | reverse complement strand
CCGGAATTTCCCTGCGAATGGCATCATATTCTTCCTCACTGACCGGCGAGCCGGCAATGATGCCGTTTCGCAGGCTGCTTAAGTCATAGTCCTTATGGGCCGGATTCCTGGTGATAGCCAGGAACATGGACGGCACACCGTTTAACACCGTACAGTGATGCTTCTGTACCGTCTGCAGCACAGTTATGGTCTTATAATACTCCACCGTATGCATGCAGCAGCCGGTATGGATACTGGTCAGCAGACTGGCCGTTAAGCCAAAACAGTGAAACAAAGGAACGGCAATCATCATCTTATCGGATTCTTCCCAGCCCATATGGCCGCAGATTTCCAGCGCGCTGTTCACCAGACTGTAATGACTCAGCATAACCCCCTTTGGCATTGCCGTTGTTCCCGAGGTAAACAGGATAGCTGCCGTATCCTCCGGCCCCACCCTCCGGATATAGCCGCCAATCTCCCGTGTCACCTTTTTCATGCGCTCCGCGAAAACAAAGCTTTTTTTCTGTCATCCACTGTCTTGCGGTATCCCGGCCAATGTAGATCCAGCGCTTCACCGTTCCCTCTAACTTCGGCGTGAGCTGTGCCACCATGTCCTCGTAAACTAGCTTTTTGTAGCCTTCTCCATAATACACAAACTCTACATCCGCATAGCGGAGCACCTGCTCCAGTTCCTCTGTGCTGTAGCAGGTATTCAGAAGGACCGGAACTGCCCCAATCTTGCTCAGGGCCAGAAATACAATGATCCAGTTGGGTGAGTTGGTACTCCAGATCCCCACATGGGTGCCTTTTCTGATTCCACAGGAAAGCATTCTTCCTACCATATAATCACTCAGCGTATCAAGATCCTTCCAGGTATAGCGCTGCTCATCTGCCTCTAGCGCGATACGGTCCGCGCTTTCCCTGACCCGGTTTCTGAGACATTCCGCAATTGTCTTTTTAATCAGCCTCATAACAAACAACTCCTTGCATCTTGTCGACAAGTTTTTTCTGTTAATAACTTAACACCTTTCAGGCTGATTTGCAAATAATTTTTTTCGTACTCACGGACTTTCGTCAATACTGCTGATTTTCATTTTGGGCCTTTGTCTATTTTTAGTGGTAGATAAAATATTCCTGTGCCACCTTTTCGCGAATGTAGCGCAGACGGTTCGTGGTGTTTAAGTGCAGATGCAGGATCTCGTGGGCTTCTTTCGTCTGATTCTTCATCAGCGCATTCATCAGTGCAGTATGCTCCTTTATAATTTCTGCCTGCCTTCCGGTTCTGACCACATCAAAGTTTCTCCAGCGCCGGAAATGAATATAATCTTCCCGGATGATCTCCATCACATCCTTCTTTCCCACTGCGTCCAGAAGACATCCATGAAATTCATTGTCCAGGGCATAAAACGCATCCATATCAATGTTCTCCGATATGGCCGCCCGCTGACGTTCAATACAGTCCTTCATGGCTTTCCCCATCCGTTCCCGGACCTCCTGTGATTCAAACTGCAGAAGTCGGGTTGCCTCCTGCTCCACCGACTCCCGGATAAACAGGATCAGCTCCACTGCCTTCATGTCAATCAGGCTCACAAATGTCCCCCTCTGGGGATACACAGTCAGAAGTGTCCGTTCCTTTAACCGGCTGATGGCGGTCCGGATGATATGCCGGGATACCCCGTACTGTTTGCAAAGCTCATTCTCACTGATCTTATATCCCGGCAGATACACCAGTTTCTCTATTTTATTGCATAAATCCTCATAAATTTCTTCGCTGCTCATGGTTTCCTGCAGTATCATAATTCCCTTCTCTCTTGCTCTCTGGATTTTTGGTTCATATATACGAATATTCTGTTATTTCTATCACAATTATAACAGATTTCCATTTTTTTCTTTCGCTTACCCCAGAATCATTGCCCAGACCGGGATGGATATCAGGGAAAGCAGGGTTGAAATAACGATACATTTGGTAGCAAAGGTATAATCACAGCCGTATTTTGCTGCCAGAATCGCGGAGGTACTGCCAGCAGGCATACCCGTGATCAGCAGGCAGACGCCGGTCAGGAACGGATCAATTCCAGCCAGTCGGCATCCTGCAAGCAGCAGCGCCGGCAGAATTACCAGACGCAGTGCCGAGATAAACAGGGTATTGCGATCCAACATACTGCGCAAAGACATTCCGGAGAACATCATGCCAATCAGCACCATGGTCATGGCTGTGGTACAGCCGCCGGCAGATCGTACCCCTTTATCCAGCGCGCCAAGAAGTACCTTTACAAGATCCGGCACCAGCGGAATCCCGCAGTTTAATACAGCATTATACCCCTGATTTAACGGTGCCTGGAAGATCATCAGTCCCAGCCCGATATAGACAGCCACAATGCATGGATGCACAACCAGCTTTTTCACCACGCTCTTCATGTCCGGACTCTCCGTGAAGCAGGCAATGCCAGCGGACCACATCATGACACGCATCGGAATAATGAAGATGGACGCGTACATCATGCCCTCTGCGCCATAAATTCCCTGCGCGATCGGCAGTCCCAGGAAACCGGAATTGGAAACGATCGTGCAATACTGCATGACACGCTTTACTTCCTTCGGCTTATGATTATAAAGAATCTTGCTGAGAATATAGCATACCAGCTGAACCAGCAAGGAAATTGCCAGTACAACCGCAAATTTTCTTAAAATATCCAGATTAAATTCCATTCTGAAAGAATTGATGATATTGCAGGGCAGAAAAAAATACAGCACCAGATCTGTCAGAATTGCTTTTGCGTCATCCTTCAAAATCCCCGTGCTCTTTAAGATTGCTCCGGCTGCCACCAGAAAAAACATCATGACCTGCAAAGTCCATAAATTACTGATGTCCATTGTGTCTCTCCCATCTTCCGTCCATTCTATAAATGTGGCCGGTCACTTGCTGACCGGCCACACAGCGAAACCTGAATTTTTCAGCTTCCGTAATATTTATTTCATCTGCATGCCTACACGGATCATGCGGAAGGTTCTGTCTGCAGCGTTTGCGTAAAGTTCCTCCGCGCGCTCCAGAGCCTCTTCGATATCCATAGCACCGTTGATGGTCGGAATGATGCTCTCTACACCAAAATCGTAGATTTTCTCTGCACCGTTGCCCATGCCGCCTACAATGGCAACTGCCGGAACGCCCTTTGCCTTGCAGCGCATACCAATGCCGCTCGGTACCTTACCAAATGCAGACTGCCAGTCAATGCGGCCCTCGCCGGTTACAACCAGATCCGTGCCCTCTAACAGGCCATCAAAATCAATCAGATCCAGCACAGTTTCGATACCGGACTTTAAGTTTGCCTTTAAGTAACCGCACAGAGCTGCGCCCAGTCCGCCGGCCGCGCCTGCGCCTGCCTGGTTTTCTACATCCATGCCCTTCTCACGCATGAGTGCTGCGTATTTCTTCATGCCTGCCTCCAGACGGTCCAGGATCTCCGGAGTGCCGCCCTTCTGCTTGCCGAAGGTGTAGGTTGCGCCGTCCGGTCCGGTTAACGGGTTGGTTACGTCGCACATAACCGTAATCTCAGCTTCTGCTACTGCCGGATGCAGACCGCTCATATCAATATCAGCAACCTTCTCCAGATCAGAGCCAACGCCGGTCAGCACATTACCCTCTGCGTCCAGGAAACGAACGCCCAGCGCGCTCATAGCGCCCATGCCGCCATCGTTGGTAGCGCTTCCGCCAATTGCGATAGAAAGCTTGCGGTAACCGTGATCCAGAGCATCCTTAATCAGCTCTCCGGTGCCGTAGGTGGTGGTATTTAACGGATTTCTCTTCTCAGTCGGAACCATCGGAAGTCCGGAAGCTGCTGCCATCTCGATGATAGCAGAGTCACCATGGAACACACCGTAGGAAGCCTCGGTCTCCTCCATGAGCGGTCCGTGTACCTTTACCTTGCGGTAATCACCCTTGGTAACAGCAATAACAGCGTCAACGGTACCCTCACCGCCGTCCGCAACCGGAACACCAACTGTCTCGCAGCCCGGGAAAATGCGCTGTGCGGACTCATTTAACAGTTTAATGATCTGGTCAGAAGATAACGTTCCCTTGAAAGAATCGGAAGCAAACAGTAATTTCATAAAGCCCTCCTTATATAGTGGAATCTCTTATTTATGATTGTAATCGAAAACGGACCGGCATTCCAGAAGAATCGCCGGTCCATCATCAATGCCGTAATGGTATTCTGTTCTGTATTCAGTTGAAATTAGAGCAGGCCAGCCTTGGTCATCTCAGCTTTGATCTTGTCTAATACCGGTCCCTCCGGAGTAGCCAGGTTCGGAGTATACGGAACACCGATGTTGCGGCCGCGTAAGTTAGCCATATCCTTTGCTGCTACCGGGAAGCTTGCGCCGTCCATGGACAGACGTACCGGATTTAATTTGAACTGAGCCTCAAGGGAACCCTGAAGATCACCTGCAACATATTTGTTGTATACATCGGTGATCAGCTCCGGCATAAAGTTTGCTGCGGTACATACACCACCAACTGCGCCGTGGCACATAGAAGCGTACAGCAGGGTATCCTTGCCGCCGAATACCTTGAAGTCTACGTCTCTGTTTCTGCGGATGAACTCAGAGGTCTGGGTGATATCACCGCTGGTATCTTTCATACCAACAATGTTCGGAACCTCATGAGCCAGTCTCTCAACCAGGTTAGCAGACAGGGTGTAGCCTACACGGCCCGGGTTATTGTAAAGCAGTACCGGAGTCTCCGGGATTGCGTCTGCGATTGCTTTGAAGTGAGTGAACAGCTCGGTCTCAGTTGGCTTTAAGAACATCGGCTGCAGAACAGATACGCTTGCTGCGCCGTTTGCTACTGCCATCTTTGCAAGACGAACGCACTTTTTGGTGCTGATAGCGCCGATACCGAAGTATACCGGAACACGTCCAGCGGCCTGATCTACAACGATCTTTAAGCCTCTCTCCATCTCGTCCTCTTCTACTACATAGAACTCACCGTTGCTGCCGAATAACAGGATGCCGCTTACACCGCCATCGATTACATAATCAACCTGGCTGCGGATCGCAGCCTCGTCGATCAGCTCATCTTTGTCGATCGGGGTGATCATCGGGACAACTACGCCCTTAATAAAATCTGTATTCATACTATCTCCTTCCAGCGCACATGACGCCTTATCTGACACACTGCTGCCCACGGACCCGTAAGCAGCAGTGTATGATAACTTATTTTATATGATTGATGCGTTAAACTTATTTAACGATGCTGGTACCAGAAATCTTCTCGTAGTACTTGACGATGCTGGAGTGATCGTCTTTGTCGCATCCCTCAGATCTTAAGAACTGCATGATCTCCATCATCTCAGCGGTTAACGGAGCCGGAGAGCTGATTGCGTGAGCTGCGTTCAGAGCGTTGTTCAGGTCTTTGATGTGAAGCTCGATACGGAAGCCCGGCTTGTAGTTGCCTGCTAACATCATCGGCGCCTTAGCATCCATAACGGTAGATCCAGCCAGACCACCGCGGATTGCCTGGTATACTAACTCAGGATCGGTGCCAGCTTTCTTAGCGAAGGTCAGAGCCTCAGCTACAGCTGCGATGTTGATAGCTACTACCATCTGGTTAGCCAGCTTAGCTACGTTACCGGAACCAAGGTCACCAACGTAAACTACGGAACCAGCCATAACCATCAGCATGTCATAGTACTTGTCGAACAGCTCTTTCTTACCGCCGCACATAACAGAAAGAGTACCGTCGATTGCCTTCGGCTCACCACCGGATACCGGGCAGTCCAGCATGTCGATGCCGTGCTTAGCCAGCTCAGCGCCGATTGCCTTGCTCTCGGTTGGGTCGATAGAGCTCATGTCGATTACAACAAGACCCTCTTTTGCACCCTCAACAACACCGTTCTCGCCCAGAACTGCTGCTCTTACGTGCGGGGAGTTCGGAACCATGGTGATAACAACGTCAACCTGAGCTGCCAGGTCCTTGTTGCTCTCTGCTGCGGTTGCGCCGCAGGATACCAGGTCTGCTACTGCATCTTTATTGAAATCGAAAACAACCAGCTCGTGACCTGCTTTAACCAGGTTCTTTGCCATCGGTCTTCCCATGATACCTAATCCGATAAATCCAATTTTCATTTTGAATTCCTCTCTTTCTTTAAAAAAGTAAAACTTCTTTTGGTTTCCCTGACAGGAGTTTTGCCTTGCGGCTCCCTCGCTATCAGCTTATGTCTGCATTATAATCAAACGGTCTGCCGCAAACAATAGGCAGAATGTCCAAATTCAAAGTTTAAAATGATGCAAATGTGATATTTTTGCATTTTTGTTTCATATTCATTGCAATTCATTTTATTTTCAAATCATTTATCATTCATTCACACAGTTCATCTGCAATTTCCGCTGCTTTTTGATCGTATTTTCTCATCAGTCTTTTTCAATTCCGTACTTCTTCATGTGGCGCCACAGCGTTGCCTTGCTGATTCCCATGGCCTGGGCGGTTTTTTCCCGGCTTCCGCTGAACTTGTGCAGCAGTTCCCGGATTTTTACCGCCTCGTCCGGCAGAACTGCCAGTTCCTTTTTCGCAGTTCCTTCTGCCTCTGCTGCCGCGCTGTCTGTGCCGTTTCCAGTGAGACGCTCCGGGTACAGCTCTTCCAGAAGCCTTCGCACTGCAACCTCATCAATAGAACGCTTTCCTGCCATCAGGATCAGACGCTCGCAAAAGCTCTCAATCTGGAACAGATTGCCCTTCCATGGGTAATCCAGCATCACTTCCATGGCGCCTTTCGTCAGCACATGATAACGGGAGTAATGCTCACAGCAGTCGTGAATAGTGTCCTCGATCTTTTCCAGTAAATCTTCCCGCCGTTCCCTGAGCGGCGGCACAAACAATTCCAGGCCGGACAGCAGATAATAAAGATCCGGACTGATCTTTCGCTCTGCCATCAGCTCGGAGAGCGGACAGCCGATGGTCACCATGACCCGCACGTCTACTTTTCGCAGGCTCGCGATATCCGCGCCATGGCAGACCCGGAAACGAATGAGCTGATACAGGCGGTATTGATTGGCCGCCGTCAGTTCCTCCACATCCCGAAGAAGCAGCGTTCCACCCTCTACCTGCAGCACGGCACCGCGGTTTCCAAAAATCATATTTTTCTGTTCCTCTCCGGACAGTCCCTCACAGGGAACATCAAGGAAGGGGCCCTGGGCACGGATGCTGCTGTTGTGAATGCTCTCCGCCAGCATCCGTTTCTCCGTTCCCGGTTCTCCGATCAGCACCACCGGATGCTCCGACAACGCATACAGATTGGCCTTTCGGATACACTCCTGCATGGCCGTGGATTTCTGCAGAATATCTTCAAACTGTACCAAAGGCGGCAAGGCCCGGCTATTCTCCCTTTTCTGGGTCATGCGGGATTTCTCCGGCGCCACCGTTTTTTTCTTCATTTTATGGCAGGTGACAATTGCCCCATCCGCCCGGGATTCGTAAAGAACCGGAGCAAGCACGGCAAAAATCGGTGTTCCGCCCCATTCAAAGAACAGAGAGTAATCCTCGCCTTTTTCAAAGACCCGCTTCCATGCCTCTTCTCCGATCATGGGAGCGGCCTTCCGGATGTTTTCTCCCTTCAGCTCTTCTTCTTTTTTTCCGATCATGTCTTCCATCAATGGATTGACTGCCGTGATCACACCATTTCCATCCAGACGGATGACACCGCTGTAAGAATAATCCAGCAGAGTTTCCAGCTGAGCTGCAGTCTTCTTCTCTACATTCATGGCATATTCCATGTTTTCTGCCGTAGAGAAAGCCTGACGCATGGAATCCTCTGTCATGGAAAGGAAGAGGGAAGGTACTCCCGCCTCCGTCGCAATCGAAACTGCCGTATCGCCGCCGATCACCACATCCGCGCCCTCGGAAATAGCCCGGCGCACAACCACAGGAAGCTCAGCCCCCTGATCCGCGAAGTAGGTTTTCAGCTCAATGTTATAAAGTTCATCGAAATAAGACATATCGCAGAACATATTGCGGAAACCAACCACTGCAACCACCGGCTTTTCCTTTCCGGCAATCTGCTTCGCACGCATGATAAGAAGCGCCATCTCCTGCGCCGTCAGAACAATCTCAACTACCGGCGTGTCGGTATATTGCTTGATGATGGATGCTTGCAGGCCGCGGGCAATGATGATTGTCGCCCCGTCCGCAATGGATCGGCGTGCCTCCATAACCGTATCCCCGGTATGAATCACCCGCATTTCCTGAATCTCAAATTTTTTCTCCTGCAAAATGTTATGGGCCTGGTGGATCATCTCCTCCCTGGACACCAGAAGTGCTATTTTCCCCACGCGTTTTCCTCTCTTTCAAAATATGCCGCCACGCCGTGTACGGCGGGCGGCATATTTTTACTGCTGCTCTTTGATATTCTTTGATACAGTAATCTCCTGATTATCGATGTGCTCACGGATGGCCTTTTTTGCCTCTGCCACATGTCTGGAGCGGATTGCTTTCAGAATGTAGTCATGCTCCACCACCAGAATCTGGCGCTTGTCTGCATCCTTGATGTACTCCAGGCGGTAGCGGTACATCTGCTCACGCAGATTGTTTAAGATCTGAACCAGGCGGTTGTTGCCGGTTCCGTTGTAAATAATATCATGGTAATGCTCATCGGTCTCTGCGATGGTCATGGCATCGGCACTCTGGATTGCACTGCGGAATGCTTCCTGTGCTTCTTCCAGCTCTTTGATGTCATCCTCGGTCATACGCTGGCAGGCAAGCTCAATGGCAAGTTCTTCCAGCGAGCGGCGTACCTCCAGCACATCACGCAGGCTCTTCTCGGAAATCTTCGCAACCTCAGCGCCCTTACGCGGAATCATGAGCACCAGGCCCTCCAGCTCGAGCTTGCGGATTGCTTCACGGATCGGGGTACGGCTGACGCCCAGACGGTCTGCAAGCTGGATTTCCATCAGACGCTCGCCTGGTTCCAGCTCACCCTTTAAGATAGCCTGACGCAGGGTGTTGAACACGACATCGCGCAGCGGAAGATATTCATTCATATTTACCTTAAGCTTGTTTTCCATGATTTTTCTCCTCTTTCTGATTGTAAAAATTCGTTAAATAAACCTGTTTAGCCAGTTCTGCTGACTCGCCATAGCGCAGCTCCTCATAAGCCTCCTGCGCAGCCTTGGGATTCGTGAAAAGTCCGAACACAGTTGGGCCGCTTCCGCTCATCAGGGAACCGATGGCTCCAAATTCCAGCATTTTATCTTTAATCTCCTGAATCACCGGATATTCCTTTACGGTAACAGTCTCCAGCACATTGCCCAGTTTTCCAGCAATTTTTTTCAGGTCCTGGTCTTTGATGGCCTGGATCATGCCGTCAATGTCCGGATGCTGCTCCGGACGCAGGTCATTGGCATGTAGATTTTCATATACAAATTTCGTAGAAACATTGATTCCCGGCTTTGCCACCAGCACCTGACACTGGGGAACTGCCGGCAGTTTGGTCAGCACCTCACCGATGCCTTCAGAAAGAGCGGTTCCTCTTAAGATACAGTAGGGAACATCCGCGCCGATCCTCACGCCGCGCTCCATGAGCTGTTCTGTACTCATGCCAAGACGAAACATCTTGTTCACGCCAAACAGAACGGCTGCCGCATCACTACTGCCTCCCGCCATACCGGCCGCTACTGGAATGAATTTGCGCAGGCGGATCTGAATTCCTTCCTGAACCTGAAATTCATCCATCAGAAGCTTTGCCGCTTTATACACCAGATTATTTTCATTGGTAGGAAGGTAATACAGGTTCGTTTCTACTTCAATACCCGGTTCTTCCTTCCGCACCAGATCCACACGGTCAAAAATACCGACGGTCTGCATGATCATGCGCACATCGTGATAACCGTCTTCACGTCTGCGCAGTACATCCAGTCCCAGATTGATCTTGCCGTATGCCTTAAGGCTCAAATGCTTTATCATTGTTTTTCTCCGATTGTATTTCCGCATTACTTTGTATACAGTATATTATAGTGCGGGTTCTTAAAATCTGCAAGATATTTTGGCATTCTTTTCGGTTTTGTAACATTTCGACAAAAGTATGTTAAGATCACGCAAAAAAATATAATTGACAATCAAAAAATCTTTGCCTATAATAAGGCACATATTTATTTCATATATCGCAGATGCAAGAACAAAGGCGTTCCGATTACTAACCGGAGCGCCCTTTTTTTACGTATCAATACACTTCTCTAATCATAACTTTGTTCTCCCCCACGCATCTGCGGTATAGGAAATAAATAGAAATCCCAAATACAGTTAAGGAGGCTGGTAAGTATGAAAAAGCTGGAAATCATCATCAAACCCGAAAAGCTGGAAGACTTAAAAGGTATTCTGGACAGTTGCGGCGCCCACGGTCTTATGATCAGTAACATCATGGGTTACGGCACGCAGAAGGGTTACACGCAAATGTACCGCGGTACCAAATACACGGTCAATCTTCTCCCGAAGGTGAAGGTAGAAACCGTCGTTGCTGAGGATATTGTAGAGGCAATCATCAGCAAGGTTACGGAACAGATCACCACCGGTAATTATGGTGATGGTAAAATTTTCGTTTACGATGTAGAAGATGCCGTACGAATCCGTACCGGCGAGCGCGGCGACGAAGCGCTCTGATGTTTTCGCATTCTGCTGATCCCCCACTTCCGGCAGAACGCAGTCGTTTTAAATTTCATACAGACCAGTGATTATCGAAGGAGATAAGGGCGTTAGCCATTATCTCCTTCTTCTATTTATAATATTATAATGGTCTGCACTACAGGAGGTCACGATTATGGAAAATATCTTAAGTGAAGTATTTGGCATCTGGTTTCTGATCGGCGCGGCATTCGTATTCTTCATGCAGGCCGGTTTCGCCATGGTAGAGACCGGTTTTACCCGGGCAAAAAATGCCGGCAACATCATCATGAAAAACCTCATGGATTTCTGTATCGGAACGGTTGTATTTATGTTCCTTGGCTTTGGAATTTTACTCGGTGAGGATACACTGGGCGGCTTCATTGGAATCCCGACTCTCGGCATCATCACCGATTACGCAAATTTTGACTGGTCTAACTTTGTATTTAACCTGGTATTCTGTGCCACCACCGCTACCATCGTTTCCGGTGCCATGGCAGAGCGTACCAACTTCTTATCCTACTGTATTTATTCCGGCATCATTTCTGCTGTTGTTTATCCGATTGAAGCACACTGGATCTGGGGCGGCGGCTGGCTGGCACAGATGGGCTTCCACGATTTCGCAGGTTCCTGCGCCATCCACATGGTAGGCGGCTTCAGCGCACTGATCGGTGCCTGGATGGAAGGCCCGCGTCTCGGTAAATACAACAAGGACGGCACCCCGAACGCGATCCCGGGACATAATGTTGTCATCGGTGCCCTCGGCTGCTTCATCCTCTGGTTTGGCTGGTACGGCTTCAACGGCGCTGCCGCAACCAACGGCCCACAGCTAGCTTCCATCTTTGCAACCACCACCATTGCACCGGCGATCGCAACCGTTACCTGTATGATCTTCACCTGGGTAAAATATGGCAAACCGGATGTTTCCATGTGCCTGAACGCTTCCCTGGCCGGTCTCGTCGGTATCACCGCAGGCTGTGACACCATGGATGCCATGGGTGCTTTCTTTGTCGGCGTTGTCTCCGGGCTTCTGGTTTGCTTTGGCGTATGGTTCTGCGATTATGTGATCCGCGTAGATGACCCGGTAGGTGCTGTAGCCGTTCACTTCTGCAACGGTCTCTGGGGCACCATCGCAGTAGGTCTCTTCGCTACTACCTCTGCTCCGTCCTGTGAGATCAACGGACTGTTCTACGGCGGTGGTGTTCATCAGCTGATTTTACAGCTCACTGGTGTCGGCTCCGTCCTCCTCTGGACCGGCGTAACCATGTTCATCGTGTTCAAGGTCATTGATAAAATCTTTGGACTGAGAGTCACTGATCAGGAGCAGTTAGACGGACTGGATATCCATGAACACGGCATGAACGCCTACTACGGATTCCGCATCGACAAATAAAAATTTAGGGTTAAAACCAATAAAGGTCCGAAGCCGGGATAACCGGCTTCGGCTTTTCTGACTATTCTGCTATAATAAATAGAAAGGAAAAAGGCATTCTCTTATGAGAATGCCTTTCAATACGTGCGCGAGAAGATTCGAACTCCCGACACCTTGGTCCGTAGCCAAGTGCTCTATCCAGCTGAGCTACGCACACATATTATTTAGTTTGTTGAGCTCTTGTTCGCTGCAACGATGTATATGATACCGCAGGTTTGCCGTTTTGTCAACACTTTTTAAAAACTTTTTCACAAAAATTTTTGCAGATTTTGCAGATGGCCGAAAAATGGCTTAAATACGCCATTCTCCGGCCATGTATTCCATTTATGACAGCATGCTTTTATACCGTTCCCAGCAGATAATTGATAAACTGCTGCGCGGTACGTCCGGAAATTCCGCCATGGCTTAACTCCCATTTGTTGGCTTCCGCGCGGAGTTCGTCATCTGACATGGTAAGATCTGCCCTGTGTGCTAGCTCTACCACGATATTGAAATACTCCTTCTGAGATGGCTTGGAGTAATTGATGGTCACGCCGAAACGGTTTACCAGGGACAGCTTCTCCTCCATGGTATCGGAACGGTGCATGCCGTTCTGGCTCTCCACATCGTCGCGGTCGCTCCAGTTTTCCTTGATGAGATGTCTGCGGTTGGAGGTTGCGTAGATCAGGATATTGTCCGGCTTGGTCTCCACGCCGCCCTCAATGACTGCCTTTAAAAACTTGTACTCAATCTCAAACTCCTCGAAGGACAGATCATCCATATAAATGATAAAGCGGTAATTGCGGTTCTTAATCTGGGCAATGACAGCAGAGAGATCCTTGAACTGGTGCTTGTAGATTTCGATCATACGCAGGCCCTGGTCATAAAACTCATTGACGATGGCCTTGATACTTGTGGATTTACCGGTACCACTGTCACCGAACAGCAGCACGTTGTTTGCCTTTTTCCCCTCTACAAAGGCCAGGGTATTGTCAACCAGCTTTTTCTTCTGGATCTCATAGCCGATCAGGTCATCCAGCATGACAGCATCCATGTTGTTGATAGCGCAGAAATTCACGCCGCCATCTTCTCTGGACTGGATGCGGAATGCCTTATTGAGGCCGAACATGCCGACGCCATACGCCTTGTAAAAACCAGTCACCGCATCAAAGAATTCATTCTCATCTGCTGCTGCCGCCAGCTTTTCGCTTAACATCCGTACCTTCTCGCTGACGTTCTTATTGTACATCAGTTCCTTCTTGCCAATGGCCTTATAGTTTGACAGGCGGGTAAAGCAGTCAATGCCCAGGTACTCCTCCAGCGCGCTGAAATCATAATGGAACAGCTCCATAAATGCCTTGAAATCACTTTTCGCAAAATAATTGACGCTTCCTTCATTCGCGCCCACCTTCTCACAGGTAATACTGAAGGGATTCTCATTGGTAATCAGCAGAAAGGTCAAATAATTTTGCCATAAGTTTTTATCGAAAGCATAATCCGTCGCTACCTGAAGCAGGTGCTTGATCTGGGTAAAGGTTCTGGTAACCAGTTCCTCCCTGGTCTGGCTCTTGTCGTCTGCCTTCCGGATGATGTCGGCCAGTTCCATCAGAATGCTATCCTTCGGCATATCACCGTAGATGAGTAACCGTGAAACAATCTTGTACATCTTTCTCTCCTCGTCTTTCTTCTTTGTATGTAAGGTAATTATATGGATTCTACCACAATTTTCCGCAAAATAAAAGACAGAATAGCCGAGGCTACTCTGTCTGGTATGGGGGAACAAATAAATTGAAAGTCTTCTGAGTTATGCTGCTTTGTACTTCTCAATGTTCTGGAAAAGCTCATTGCAGTCGTTGCTGTAGATTTTTAAGTTCACGGTCTGGTTGAAGCCCAGATTCATGATACCAAGTAAAGATTTCGCGTCAACGACAACACTGCCGCGGCAAAGATCCATGTCAAACGGATACTGCTCTACAGTCTTAACAAAATCAAGTACCTCATCCGGATTACGGAAAGTCAGATTCATCTCTCTCATAATGGTCACTCCTTCTAAAATTGAATTAAATCAAATATAGTCAATGAATATGATGTCTTGTTTTTTATGTTGACATTATTCTACCATTTTCGTCAGAAATGCAAAGAGGAAATTTTTTAAAAAGGAGTAACTATTTAAGGTGTTATTCCTTTGTCAATGGTTCTGTTTCCGAAACTGTGCCGGAAGCATGCCCACTTCTTCCTTAAATACCTTACTCATGTACTTTGGATCGGAATAGCCTACCATTTCCGCGATCTGGTTTAATTTCAGGCTGGAATGCAAAAGCAGCTCCTTGATGCGCTCGATGCGCATTTTCCGCACGGTCTCCGTAAAGGATATGCCGGTTTCTTTTTTGATCAGCGTGCTTAAATACTCATCGGTCATACACAGCCGCTCTGCCAGCTCCTCCAGCGTGATGCCCTGGCTGTAATAGGTCTCGATCATGGACAGGGCACGCTTTACCAGCAGGCTGACGCTCTCCGGCTGATCCTGTCCGCCGGTAATCGCATCCATAAAAGTTTTGCATCAGCTCGCGGATGCGCTGCCAGGAAATTGCCTGAGATAGTTCCCCCACAATATGACGCATGGAAATGTGATCCGTCACCCGGCCCATGGAATCCGCGACTGCGATCATAGCCACCACAAGCCTCGCCCAGGCTTCGCGGATCTCATCCGGATGATGCGGTTCCTCTACACAGTATGCCATAATCTGCTCCAGTATGCGGTCATAGGCAGCCCGGTCCCGCTTCACCACTGCCTGCTTTAACTGAGACTCCAGATCCAGGGAATATTTAAGCGGCACTGTCTGGACGGCACTGATCTGTTTTTCCGTCATCAGCTTTCCTTCCGGAAAGCAAAGTTTCCACATACGGGCCTGTTCCAGCTTCTCAAGGCCGGAGGAAAACTCCGTCAGGCCCTGGCAGACTGTCCAGCCAAAGATCGGCGGGTGCTTCAGATTGCTGTAGGCCGATGGGATGACCAGCTTTTCGCACCAGCTGCGGATTTTTTCCGGATCCTTCATATTATAAAAGACTATCACGATGGATCTGTGGTGTACTGTAGTCAGCATACAGACGGAATACTCGCTTCCTGCTGTCAGATACGGCTCCAGAAACCGCTCTGCAGGCTCATAATAGTCATCATAGTAGTCACTTAAATATGCCGTCAGAATGGCAAAGGTACCGTGGCTGTCAATGCCGTAGGTAGTTTCTGCATAGACCTCCAGTTCCTCATCCACGGTAAGCTCCGCCAGAAGTGCTGAACGAAAGATCTGTTCCAGCGACAACAGCTTTTCCTGAATCTTGCGTGTACCTGCCTCCTGCCTTAAGGAGGCACTGGCAGTCCCCAGCGTTTTTTTCAGTTCCTCAAGCTTGATCGGCTTTAACAGGTAATTTTCAATGCCCAGCTCAATGGCCCGCTTCGCATAGGAAAAATCGGAATAGGCCGTCAGTACCACGGCTTTCCCTGTAAACCCTTCTTTTCTCAGCTTTTCCAGCATACTCAGGCCATCCATCTCCGGCATTTCAATATCCATGATCACAAGATCCGGCTGTTCAGCCAGGATACGCTGGTATCCTTCCGATCCATCCTTGGCTGAACCAACGACCTCATATTCCGGATCCAATTTGGGCAGCATTTTTACCAGACCATTCCGGATCGATTTTTCATCCTCCACTATGATAATCTTCATTCTGCTCGTCTCCCCCCTTCTGCACAGATAAACAGATGCACACTGGTTCCTTCTCCTTCCCGGCTCTCAAAATACATCTCATGCTCTTCCCCATAATAGAGCTCCAGCCGCTTTCTTACATTCGCCACACCTACATGATTTCCATCACTGCTGTTTTTATTATTCAGCTCATTTACAAGCTCCTGCGGCAGGCCGCAGCCGTTATCACGGATCCGGATATAAAGCTGCGCTCCAAAAAGCTTCATGGTTATCTCAATGCAGCATGGCTTTGTCATCCGCCGAAATCCATGATTGATGGCATTCTCAACAAAAGGCTGCAAAAGCAGCTTGTGGATCCGGTACCCCATCAATTCCTCCGGCACTTCTGTTTTTATCATGAGCGGCTGGTCCAGCTTCTCCTTCTGCAGCATCGTGTAACGTTCCAGCCAGGAAAGCTCCTGCCCGATGCTCACCATATCACCCGGATTGCGGATGGAATAGCGCAGGATATCTGCCAGCGCCCCACCATATTGCTGACCTCAAAATCATCGTGCTCCAGTGCCTTCCAGTTGATGGTATCCAGTGTATTATACAGAAAATGCGGATCGATCTGGGCCTCCATAGCCTGCAGCTCTGCGTTTTTCTGATCCACCGTAGACTGCTTTACCTTCTCGACCAGCTGCTTTAACTGGCCGGACATCTCATTAAAACCGGCCACAATACATTCCACTTCGTTGGCCGGATGCTCTACACTGGGTATTTGAACATCAAAATTACCGTTTTCAATTTCCGACATGGCATACACCAGCCGTCCCACCAGATCCAGCACCGGCCTCATCATAAATGTAAGCAGCACCGTTGACAACAGCATCAGAGCCACCATCGATCCCAGACCTATGCAGATATTAGCCTTGATCTGCTGGTCATACTGTACCTTAGAATAAAAATGGTATACATTCCAGCCGGTTTTATCATTCTTTGCCTTCAGCACACGATAACCGCGCTGCGACTTTACCGCAATACTTTTTCCGATCTGGTCAGGATCCGCCGCCGCGATAATCTGGTCTGAGTCACAGATATAAACTGTAGATTTGTCACTGACCTGGATATCATCCCACAGCACAGATTGATTTACACTGAGAACCACTATACCGGTCTGACGGTTGATGTTTCTGTAATCTGCAAGACGTCTGGTCAGTTGAAACATATGAACCGGCTGGCTTTCTGTTCCAAGCACATAAGAGCTTCCCTGATACACAGCCATCTGATCCTGCATATTAACCTTCGGAATCTTGTTTGCCCATTTTGTGGAAACAAAGGAGGCTGCTTCCTTGTCATAAAAGCAGACCGTACCGGATTCCGTGATCAGGGTAATCCCCTCCACTCCGACATTCCGGTTGCAGATATGGGCCAGGCTGCGACGGATCTGATATTTTACCGCATCCGAAGGCTTTTCTGACTCATTGATCTGCTCCACCAGTTCTATGATCTCATCATTCGTGCAGAAATCGTAAAGCACCATATCATACTTATCGATGACCATCTCCAGCGTGTGATTGGCAGTATTCAGCTCTCCCCCCAGTTCCCTCTGCAGATTATGCTTCATCGTCCTCCAGGTCTGCACCTGCAGATAAAGCGTAAAGCACAGAATTGGAATAATCAACACTACAGCCAGAAAAAAAATCATAGACCGGAGGCTTCTATTCTTTTTCATATTTCGCCCTCCTGATGCGGCTGATACGCTCCGAAAGCTGCTCTAACTCATCCTGGGTATCTTCGCCCAAAATGACCCGGTTAATGCTCTCCGCGATTTCCATGGACAGGGATGGCCAGTAGGGCTCTATTTCCCTAAGCTTCGCCTGCTTCAGATAACTCCAGTAAGCCTTCTTTGCCGGATCGGTCTGGATCTGCTTTTTTAAAAGATCCCTGCGGGCTGCCAGATATCCCACACTGTCCAGATATAGCTCTGTCTGCTCTGGCTGTTCCATAAACCTTACAAACTCTCTTGCTTCCTTTTCGTGCTCCGCACAGGTCACTGTGAGTACTTCGCCTCCGCTGATCGTAATGGAATTTTCACCACACGGCAGCTTTGTCGTGGCAAAATGCAAATCCGGATTTTCTTTCCGGATCTCATTCTCGTAACTGGATGTCATAAATGCCATGGCAATATTTCCGTTTGCAAACTCCCACGCAATATCTGAAATTGTCATATTCACATTATCCTCACTGAGGGCCCTATTCTCCGCCAGCTGCTTTAAAAATCCAAAGGCCTGTCTGCCTGCCGGAGAATCGATCTGTGCCAGGCTTCCGCCATAATTCCAGAAAATAGGCAAAAAACAGAAACTGCTCTCCTCACTCTGCAATGCCGGAAATGCGCAGCCGGACACCTGGTCTGAAGTAACCGCTTCCGCAGCTGTCACAAACTCCTCCAGAGTTGTGGGCACTCCGACTCCCGCCTGCTTCAAAAGATCTTTATTATAATAAAATATCAGGCAGTTGAGCCCCAATGGCAGCCCAACCAGACGGCCATCCTTCGTGCGGCAGCTGATAAGCGCCCTGGAAAGATAGTTCTCTGCTTTTATTTCTGATGACAGATCCTTCAAAATTCCAACTTTATCATAGTACTGGATATCTGAAGAATCTACAATGGCCAGATCCGGCTGTTCCCCATCTGCAGCTGCCAAAACCAGACGCTTCTTAAAATCCTCATCTGCAATATAGTTGATCTGAATTTCAGTGTCCTGATGCGTGTCATTGAATTTCTGAACCAGTTTTGCCAGACACTGCCTGGATTCTTCCCGGTCCCAATAATGCCAGAGACGCAGAACTGTCTTTTCCTTCCGTTCGGGTTCTTTAACAGGCGCACAGGCCACCAGAGCTGCCACACCGCATAGAAGAAGAGCAAGCACAGCCTGTCTTATAATGCTCCTTCTATCTTTCTGTCTCACATTTTCTGGTTCTTCTGCTCTGTTTCCTTCCGTCATGTTCTGCTTATGTCCTTCCCAGTCACACTTTCCCATGTTATGCCTTTCCCTGTTCATCTTCTCTCTGCTTCATACGCTCATGCTCTTCTTTGATTTCTTCATACAGATGATAAAAAGTCCAGCCGGCATTACTTTCTGTCACAACAGCCTTCAGTTCCACCTTCGGCACGCCCGCTTTTCGCAGCCCAAATAAAAGCTCATCGATCCTGCGGCCGGTAAAGCCATGCATCACCAGCATCTCATCCGGAATAGCCGGAAGCTCTGTTTCCGACACGTACCCATTCTCTGTGCGCTCATAACCTGAAATCCCGGCAAGCGTTCCCACCTGTTGAAGCACCTGCTCCGGTGCCACATTACGGATACGCACTCCCATGCGTACCAGAACACCTTTTAATTTCATCACCTTGGATGAGACTTCCGGATTATAATAAAGGACCAATTCATGTCTTGCTTTTCTGATCATGTTTTCTTCTCCTATTTGCTATTCTGTTTTCATTTCTTATCTTATGTATACAGCGTAACAAAAAAAGGTATCTCTGTAAATACAGAAATACCTTTTCACGTAAATGCCGCAGGCCGGAATCGAACCGGCACGGGAGATTAGTCCCGCAGGATTTTAAGTCCTGTGCGTCTGCCAGTTCCGCCACTGCGGCATCTATGGCTGACTCGCCAAATGGGGCCTATAGGGCTCGAACCTATGACCCTCTGCTTGTAAGGCAGATGCTCTCCCAGCTGAGCTAAGACCCCTTTTACAATATAAAATTGTAATGATCTGAATACAGATCAGCGACCCGGATGGGGTTCGAACCCACGACCTCCGCCGTGACAGGGCGGCGCTCTAACCAGCTGAGCCACCAGGCCAAAATATAAGATAAAGTTGGAATTGAAAATGGACCTTCAGGGACTCGAACCCGGGACCGACCGGTTATGAGCCGGTTGCTCTAACCAACTGAGCTAAAGGTCCGAAACCTTGAGGTCCTTTCAGACCAGCTCCCCGAGTAGGACTTGAACCTACGACAGCGCGGTTAACAGCCGCGTGCTCTACCGACTGAGCTATCGAGGAATATATCTAAATAGGAAGGTATGTACCCTCAAAACCACATATTGAATTTCATCCGTATTTTCTACCTAAACCGTCTTGGTTAAGCCCTCGACCTATTAGTGACAGTCAGCTGCATGTGTTACCACACTTCCACCTCTGCCCTATCTACCTCGTCGTCTTCAAGGGGTCTTACTACTTGCGTATGGGATATCTCATCTTGAGGGGGGCTTCACGCTTAGATGCCTTCAGCGTTTATCCCGTCCCGACTTGGCTACTCGGCCATGAGATTGATTCTCAACCGATGCACCAGAGGTCAGTCCATCCCGGTCCTCTCGTACTAAGGACAGCTCCTCTCAAATATCCTACGCCCACGCCGGATAGGGACCGAACTGTCTCACGACGTTCTGAACCCAGCTCGCGTACCGCTTTAATGGGCGAACAGCCCAACCCTTGGGACCTACTTCAGCCCCAGGATGCGATGAGCCGACATCGAGGTGCCAAACCACTCCGTCGATGTGAACTCTTGGGAGTGATAAGCCTGTTATCCCCAGGGTAGCTTTTATCCGTTGAGCGATGGCAATCCCACTTTATACCACCGGATCACTAAGTCCTACTTTCGTACCTGCTCCACCCGTCGGTGTCGCAGTCAAGCTCCCTTCTGCCTTTGCACTCTTCGAATGGTTTCCAACCATTCTGAGGGAACCTTTGAGCGCCTCCGATACCCTTTCGGAGGCGACCGCCCCAGTCAAACTCCCCACCTGACATTGTCCCCCAGCCGGGTCACGGCTGCAGGTTAGAAACCCAGTCACACAAGGGTGGTATCCCAACAGCGGCTCCGTGAAGACTGGCGTCCTCACTTCTTAGCCTCCCACCTATCCTGTACATGTATAACCGAATCCCAGTATCAAGCTGGAGTAAAGCTCCATGGGGTCTTTCCGTCCTGGCGCAGGTAACCAGCATCTTCACTGGTATTTCAATTTCACCGGGTGCATTGTCGAGACAGCGCTCAAATCATTACGCCTTTCGTGCGGGTCGGAACTTACCCGACAAGGAATTTCGCTACCTTAGGACCGTTATAGTTACGGCCGCCGTTTACTGGGGCTTAAATTCAAAG
>ENA-OQHL01000738-OQHL01000738.1-human-gut-metagenome-genome-assembly--contig:-NODE-738-length-20919-cov-3.785013_pt1 | contig 20919 bp, 20 predicted proteins | sample MGYA00242565_ERZ504723 | MGnify/ENA primary metagenome ERZ504723 (study PRJEB26092, sample SAMD00036211) | human gut metagenome | host: Homo sapiens | study: EMG produced TPA metagenomics assembly of... | reverse complement strand
GGCTAAATTAAAAACATTAATGGCATCGATTTTGTGTGGCATTTCTACAATTTCCATCATGCCAACCACTGACTACTCTCACTATGTTCCGCAAAGCCCCAATACAATAACTCGTTCTGCTTGGCAGAAAACAGGTAATTCGCTAAGGGCATCAATAACTAAGGTGGGAAAATCAATTGGCGCAGCAAAAGCAAGCGAACAAGAACAGCAGTGTACGGAATAGAGTTGCAACAAACGGAGAAGTCGTAGCTGCTGAACAATATTACGAAGGGCCTCTTCCGCATCCACAAATATTAGAGTATTATGACAAATTGTTCCTGGATCCGGGCAGGCTATAATTGATGATTTTAAGAAAAATACTGAATCTATTCGAGAACTAAGGAAAATTGAACTTGATGCCGTTGTGTCTCGCGACACTAGAGGTCAGTGGATGGCGTTTATACTCGGATTATTAACCTTGATAGTAGCTGTGTATGCATTGTTTTTAGGACACACTTTTGTTGCCGGAGGAGCATTTTTTAGTGCAATAGCTGGTATAGGTGTGGCCTTCCTGAAAAGAAGTTAATAGGATTAATAACTAAAAGCACTTTGCGGAAGCAGAGTGCTTTTTTCTATGGAGGAATAACATGTATGAAAAAACTAAAAGTTGGATATCTAATAATCGCTTTCTTGTCGGCGTGGGTGTTGGCGCAGTTCTTTTTCTTGCCTGCTATCTGTTCAGCCGAGCCGGTATACATGATAACGGAAACAGAGCTGGTGACACTGGAACAAAACTCAAACAGGCAATTGGAAATCAGCAGTCAATCAGTAGCGGAATTGCAGATAGCCAAAGAACAGTTGAAAGCATCGGATCAGGAATTGACCGAAGCCAAACTGCAAATAGATCAGCTGCAGAAGCAGTTGACAGAGCTGAAAGCCTGGTCGAAGAAGCAGGAAGAATTGCAGCAGACAATCTTGATATCCTTACCTCCGTCCGCACCCGGGGTGCTGCGAGAGATCGGACTAAAGATTGACGTTGATGATTATGTTCGTGGCACCAGTTTCGGCGTGAGTAAGCGAATTGGTAGTAAATACATTGGACTTCGAGGCGAGTATGACTGGCGAGATAATAAAGCTGGCTTGTGGGTGACTTATGCATACTAAAATAGTAAAAGCCTACCGTAATTGGTAGGCTTATTTTTATTTCATTTTTGACTACACTTTGACTACAACTTATAAAAATAAATTGCCGCAGTTTAGAAGTTATTGCATACAAGAGTGGCTTGAATACTAGCTTTATCGCATGGGGCAAGGCTTTAGAAAACCATATTTTTTGACTTAGGATCTAGCGCCTTCGGCGTGCAGGTTCGACTCCTGTCACTCGCACCAATCAAATTATAAAGCTGTAGAATCATTAGATTCTGCAGCTTTTATTTTTTACACTTGCTGATTATTGAACTATTAAAGTTCAGGGGATAGCGAGTGTATTTTTTATTTGAGGCTGGTAGGAACTGTTGGAGAAATAATTAAGATTAATGTATAATATATGAAACAATAAAGGATATTAATTTTCTAATAGAATTAAAAACTAAAAAGTTATTGACAAAAACAGAAAATAATATTATATTAATACTAAAGAAAATATCATTAACAGCAGATAACAGACTTGGATATTTCGATTAACAAATGCGTATTCGGGCGCTGACCCCGTAAATAAAAATATAGGAGGATAAAGACATGAGAAGTATTACAACATTAGACCTGCAATATGCCCATAGATTTTATGGGTTCAAAGGTGAAGCACAGTATCTGCATGGACATTCAGGTATTCTGACTATTGAGGTGGAAGATTCTGTCGAACCAGGTGTCAATATGGTATTTCCCTGTAATGAAATTCAAAAAACTGCCTGGGACGTTTTAAAGAACTTCGATCATGCACTGATTTTGAGGGAAGATGATCCGCTACTGCCGGCAGTACTTGATGTTTACGAAAAACAGGGTATCCGTAATGGCGCTCCGCAGAACCAGATGAAAGGCGCGGCTTTCAAGACAGAGCTGGCAACAGCATACCCGGATTGTCGTCTTGTGGTTACAAAAGAAACTATGACTGTCGAGGGCATGATCAAGATCGTTTATGATCTGCTTAAAGACAAACTCAATATTGCGAAAATAACTTTTGTCAGCGGTGTCAATACTGCTTCGGCAGAGTTCACAACCAAGAATCAAATTGATCGTTGCCCGCTGTGTGGTATTGCCTTGAATGAAAATGGTGTTTGTCCGAAGTGCGGCTATAAAAAATGATAGTATAGAAATAATGAAAACAGCAGGCCTATAAGGCCTGCTGTTTTTTGTTGGGATAAGATGGACGAAGGGTTAGAGGATATTCATATTAAAATTACTGGAGGGAAAATAAAACAACAGCAATTTAAAGCAGGATACAGGGAAAATTTTTATTTGTATCTTGACTTGGAGTGAGCTTTAAGTGTTATGATTGATAAAAGAGGAACGCATAGGTGTTTGTAGAAAAAAATAGTGTTTATTTTACCATAGCAGAGAATATTACAGCGACGTGAAATTAGATAGCTAAAGTTTCTGCTTTAAAGTATATATGGGGGAAGGTTTGTTATGCGGGGGCTGAATAATGAAAAAAGATACGCCTTGCTGGACAGTCTGCGAGGGCTGCTGTTATTGGAGATGATCGTCTATCATTTTTTTTTGGGACCTGGTGTATTTATTTGAGCAGGATTTGCCCTGGTTTCATAGCAGTTTGTGTTATTGGTGGCAGCAAAGTATTTGCTGGCGTTTTATTTTTCTATCAGGCTTTTGCTGGCCTTTAGGGAAAAGGGCTGTGCGGCGTGCTGTGCAGGTTTTTGGTGGAAGTGTCCTGGTGATGGTTATAACGCATATTTTTGTGCCGGACCAGGCGGTTACCTTTGGCGTTTTATTCTTTCTGGGGTCAGGTATGCTGCTGCTGGAGCTGCTTGACCGGCGGCTGTGCAGGCTGGCTCCTGTCTGGGGCATTACAGCAAGTGGTATGTTATTTTTTCTGACCCGCAATATCAACGACGGTTATTTAGGTTTTGAGGAATGGAATTTTTTCAAAATACCGGAGCAGCTGTATCTGAATAAATTCACTACTTATGTAGGATTTACAGAAGCAGGATTTTTTTCCAGTGATTATTTTTCTTTAATGCCCTGGTTCTTTTTATATTTGGCAGGTTATTACTGTCTGCGTTTTTGTGAAGCTCTGGGCGGATTGCCTAAGATCTTTGATTATGGCAGCGGCTGCCTGAGTTTTTTCGGACGGAGGTCTTTGTTAGTCTATCTTCTGCATCAGCCGCTTTTGTACTTGCTGCTGACGTTGATTTTGGGTGGTAAGGTATTGCTTTAAGGAGAAGGAGTGTTGAGAGTATGGAATATCGTGAATTGGGACGGACAGGTATTAAAGTCAGTGTGATAGCATTAGGGTGCGAAGGCTTTGTTGCCAACGAAGGTGTCTTAACAGAGCAACTGCTGAATGCGGCAGAGCAAGGCGGCATCAACTGTATTGATTTGTATGCGCCGCAGCCGGAAATGCGCAGCCGTTTGGGTAAATGGCTGCGTGGCCGCCGCGGTAAATTTGTTTTACAGGCACATTTATGTACGGTTTGGCAGGAGGGACAGTATAAGCGGACCAGAGAGATCGGGGAAGTGAAAGCGAGCTTTGAAGATCTGCTGACACGGCTGGCAACGGACTATATAGATATTGGGATGATCCATTATGTGGACTCTCTGGAAGATTGGGAAGCGGTAGCTGGTGGCCCGGTAATGGCGTATGCAAGAGAAATGCAGGCTCAGGGAAAAATCAGATATATCGGCTTGAGCAGCCATAATCCTGCCGCAGCTATGCAGGCTGTACAAAGCGGTTTGATCGATGTACTGATGTTCAGCGTTAATCCCTGCTATGATCTGCAGCCGGCGAATGAAGACTGTTATGCGCTTTGGGATGGGAAAAATTATGACAGGCAGCTTGTGAATATGGATCCGGAGCGGGAAGCGCTGTATGAAACCTGCAGCCGCCTGGGCGTCGCTATAACCGTAATGAAAGCTTTTGGCGGCGGTGATTTGCTGGATGAAGAGCTTTCGCCGGCAGGAAAAGCTTTGACTGTTAATCAGTGTCTGCACTATGCTTTGACGCGTCCCGGAGTAGCGGCAGTGATGTCGGGAGCGCATACTGTTGACGAGCTGGAAAAATGTCTTGAATATATTACAGCTGCTGATGTTGAAAAGGATTATGCGGCTGCTTTTGCCGCTTTACCGAAAATCAGCTGGGAAGGGCACTGCATGTATTGCGGACATTGTGCTCCCTGTCCGCAGGGAATAGATGTGGCAGCAGTAACTAAATTTTTGAATCTTACCAAAGCGCAGAACAGTGTTCCTGAAACAGTACGCGAACATTATGCTGCGCTGCGGCATCATGCCGGGGAGTGCGTGAAATGCGGTGCTTGTGAGAAACGCTGTCCATTTAAAGTTACAGTTATCCAAAATATGCAGGAAGCAGTGAAAGTGTTTGGTATGTAATAACGTAAATAATCTTAAAAATAAATTATTGCTTGACTTGGAGTTGACTCCAGGTGTTAAAATAATCGCAGGAGGAGGTGTTGCTCTATGACGATTGCAGAAGTCAGTAAAACGTTTGGCTTGACAGCTGATACGCTGCGTTATTATGAACGAATTGGCCTGATACCGCCGGTCAAGCGCAGCAGCAGCGGTATTCGTGATTATGATGAAAAAGATTGTAATTGGGTAGAATTTATTAAGTGCATGCGCGGTGTTGGTATTCCGGTAGAAATGCTGATTGAATATGTGGCGATGTTCCGCTTGGGCAAGGAGACGATTGCTGCCCGTAAAGCTCTTTTGGTAGAGCAAAGACAGCAGCTTGCCGACAAGATAGTAGCTATGCAGGCTGTACTGGAACGGTTAGATATGAAAATAGATGGTTATGAGGAAAGATGTTTAAAATTTGAGGAAGAAAATTTAAGACAATAAATAAGATTTGCAGCAGAGGTCAGCCAGGAGTTGGTTGACCTTTATTTTTTATCTTCGATCATAATAAATGTCTGAAAGATAATAAATATTTATATAAACAAATAAAAGTGATATAATTATTATTATACGCAAATGTTTACTTGAATAATATTGCTCGATGTTTTGGCTGGGGAGGTATTTAGGATGCTGAAAAGAATATTGACTGCTGTGTTGATGCTGTTTGTTCTGCTGGTAGTCAACAGTGCAGGTGCTTCTAATACAGTACGCATAGCCTATTCGGATATTGATAATTTTGTCGGTATCAAAGACGGACGGCTGGCAGGTTATGGCGTAGCTCTATTTGATGCAATTGCCGAACATACCGGCTGGACTTATGAATATAAAAGCGGTTCGTGGGAACAGTGTCTGGAGTGGGTGAAAAACGGTGAAGCCGATTTTACTTTTCCAGCCCAGTACAGCGAGCAGCGGGCGGCGGATTTCCTTTTCAGCAGGCAGAACTGTATTTTAGATTTTGCTGCTATTTATACGTCCGGTACCAACAGCGATATTTTATATCAGGATTATCAGTCGTTGCAGGGTAAACGATTAGGCATGATCAAAGGCAACTATCTTAATTTATGTTTTGACAAGTTTGTGGGGAGTAAAGGCATCAGCGTTCAGAAATTTTATTACAGCAGTGGTGCCGAAGTCAATGAAGCATTGGCTGCCGGTAAGATCGATGCTATTATGAGTGGGAATTGTGTGCTTGACGAAGATAAAAAGCTGGTTGCTAAATTTGATTATCTGCCTGCGTATATCATTACGGGAAAAAACAATACGGCATTAATGGAGCAGCTGGATCAGGCGATGCGGGCGATAACGCTGGAAAATCCTTATTTTACTGCCGCGTTGTACGAGAATTTTTACGGACGTGCCGACAAGTTGGCCAAGGGGTTTACCAGGGCGGAACTTGCTTATATCCAGACAGCCGCACCGCTGCGTGTTGTCGGTGATGCCGATAATTATCCGATGGAATGGCTGGACGGTAAAAACGGCGTTTATAAAGGCACTTATCAGGATGTGCTGAAATTATTGGCTCAGAACAGCGGTTTAACGATGGAAATGACCTACACTCCTGATATGGCCTCGTCGTGGGAATTGCTGGCTGACGGCAGAGCTGATGTTATTTCCGGAATCGTCTGGACGAAAGAATTGGAGGCCCAATACGATTTTCTGCACACAGACAGCTTTCTAAAAGAAAATTATCTGATTTTGGGTAGGCGCGGAGAAAGCTTTGATTTTAACAGCCGTTTGAAAGTAGCTATGAAAACTTCATTTATAGGCACTGCAGATTACATCAGGCAGAAATACCCGCAGTGGCAGATTGTTGATGGCGACACTTTAGAAAGCTGTCTGGAAATGGTGGTCAACGGCAAGGCCGATATTATGCTGGGCAATTCTATTGTGATGACAACTAACAGGTATCTGAGCAAATATGCCAGCCTGATGCCTGTAATGACGGTAAGTATGGAAATACCTGTAGGTTTCGGCATTTCTAAAAAATGTCCGCCGGAGGTATTGAGTATTTTTAATAAATCAATCCAAAAGCTGGATGCAGGTGCTCTGGATAAAATAATTTTAGATAACAGCATCGTTAAACACAGAGCATTGGACTGGCGGGAATTTATTAAAATAATTTCTTGTTGCCGGAACAGTATTTTTGCGGTATTGGCTTTGAGTTTACGGGTATTTTCCTATTTTTGAAGAACCGCCAGCAGGCCAGGTTTAATAATAGTTTGGCTGAAGCACTGGCTGCAGCGGAACGGGCTAGAAGCGCTGCTGAATACGCACATAATGCTAAAAGCGAATTTCTGTCGCGGATGTCGCATGAGATACGCACGCCGATTAACGCGATTGTCGGAATGAGCGATATTGCAAAGCTGCGCGCTGCTGACAGCCAGCCCGTATTAGATTGTTTGGAGAAGATCGATACTGCGTCCAGGCATCTGGCTGCATTAGTAGATGATGTTTTGGATATGTCCAAAATAGAAAATGACAAATTGCAGCTGACGCCGCAGATAGTTTCACTGCACAGTATCATCTTTTCGACCCTGGATATCCTGCAGCCGCTGGCAGGAAAAAAAGGGTGTTCTTTTACAGCGGAAGGTAAATGTTGCAGATTGTTCTGTGTATGCTGACAGCAGAAGACTGCAGCAGATCATGGTAAATTTAGGAGCCAATGCAGTAAAGTTTACAGCTAAAGATAAAAAAGTTGTTTTAAAATGCGATATGCTTGGACAGGATGATGAGAGCATGCTGGTCCGGTTTGTCTTAGAAGATGAGGGAATCGGTATAAAAGAAAGCAATAGACAATGTATTTTTGAGGCATTTAATCAGGGCGGACGCAGTACAGATGCTTTTTATGGAGGAACGGGACTGGGTCTGGCCATTTCGCAGAAGCTGGCTCATATGATGGGCAGTGAGATCAAGCTTGTCAGTACATTTGGGGTCGGCAGTCGCTTCTGGTTTGATCTGCGTCTTGCCAAGGCCTCTTTTTTGCAGCAAACGTTTGTAACTGATGAGATCGATCTGCATGGTTACAGACTGCTGGTAGTAGAAGATAATGAAATAAATATGGAAATTGTTTGTGAGCTGTTGCGTAATGTCGGGGCCGAATTTGCTACAGCGAGCGATGGTGAAGAGGCGGTCGAGTTATTTGGCGAGGCAGAGCCGTTTACTTATGACGCAGTTTTGATGGACATCAGAATGCCAAGGATGAATGGTTATCAGGCTGCTGCTGCTATCAGAGCATTGCCGCGTCCGGATGCTATCTCGGTTGTTATAATAGCGATGACGGCAGACGTGCTGGAAAATGATGTGGAACAGTCACTGGAACAGGGCATGGATGCACATGTTGCCAAACCGTTCGATACCCGTCAGTTTCTGTTTTTACTGCGCGGTTTATTGCAGAATAAAGAAAATATGATTTGTAAATGAATAAAGTATTGACAAATTTAAATAGCCTAATATATAATTTAGGAGCTGGATATTCTGGTAGGTGAGGCTACCACAGGGATATGGATTGCTGCCGCGGAGTGGTGGAGACACCATGAGCAGGTTTGAACAGGCTATGTCGACAACAAGGCATAATCTAATGCAATTTCACCGCCCTGTGGAGTTAAAGCTTGAACAGGGCCGGTTCTGATTGAACTGTAAGGTAAATTTGTTTTATTGCCGCGTCTTTGTTTAAGCATTGACGCGGTTTTTTTATTTGCCGCGGCCAGCCGCAGAATTTTGATTATAGATATTTTATAAAAAGGTGAGGTGAGAAGAATGGACGCAGGAGGCAGTAGGGGCATAAAACCAAAAGGCGAAGAACCAGGAAGCGGTCTGCCGTCAGGGCGTCTGTTCTTCCGCGACAATTACATATAAATACTTTGTCTTTTCGTTGTGTGTCCTACTTTCCTGAAAGTATGCAGTAAAACCGTAAGGAGGTAGAAAACAATGAAAAAGAAATTACTGTTTTTAAAAAATAACCCGCAGGAGATCCTGCATCGTGAGAAGGTCAATGAAAGACTGCGTTTTGCTGCAGCTCATGACGTGAACACAGTTCTGAAGTATTTGGGAACGACTGGCAAAGGATTGCCGTCCGGTATGGTAGAGCAGGCTCGTGAACGGTATGGCGATAATGTTGTGACGCATGGACAAAAAGAATCTCTGTTCACGCGTATCTGCAAAGCTTTTATTAATCCTTTTACAGCGATTTTGTTTGTTTTGGCGGCAGTATCGGCTTTTACAGATATCTGGCTGGCTGATCCGGGTGAAGAAGACGCCGTTACTGTGATTATTATTACGACGATGGTTATGATTTCCGGTATCCTGCGTTTTGTGCAGGAAACGAGAAGCGGTAACGCGGCGGCTAAATTATCGGCTATGATCGAAACTACGACCTGTGTGGAAAGAATGGAAACGGGTCAGCAGGAGATACCACTGGACGAAGTCGTCGTCGGTGATCTTGTTCATTTATCGGCGGGCGATATGGTACCTGCTGATATCCGTATTATTTTTGCCAGGGATCTGTTTGTCAGTCAGTCGGCATTGACCGGTGAAAGTGAACCGGTAGAGAAATATCTTTGCCTGGATGTTCAGGCAGCTTCTATAACAGAAGAACCTAATCTGGCCTTTATGGGCAGTAATGTCATCAGCGGTACAGCGGTAGGAGTTGCCGTAGCAGTGGGCAATGATACGCTTTTGGGCGAAATGGCCAAGGCGCTGAACAGCAAGCCTCCGAAAACCAGCTTCGAAAAAGGTGTCAATTCTGTTTCCTGGGTTTTGATACGTTTTATGCTGGTCATGGTGCCGGTAGTTTTGTTTATCAACGGCTTTACCAAAGGTGACTGGATGAATGCGGCCTTGTTTGCAATTTCCGTGGCCGTAGGGCTGACGCCTGAAATGCTGCCGATGATTGTGACGACCTGTCTGGCTAAGGGTGCAGTCGCAATGTCCAGAGAAAAAGTTATTATCAAAAATTTAAATTCGATCCAGAACCTTGGATCTATTGATATTCTCTGCACTGATAAGACCGGTACGCTGACGCAGGATAAGGTTGTACTGGAATATCATCTGGATATTGAAGGCAAAGAAGCGCCGCGGGTATTGCGGCATGCCTTTTTAAACAGTTATTATCAGACGGGTCTGAAAAATTTGATGGATATTGCCATTATCAGCAGGACGAAACTGGAAGAGGAAGAAAACAAAGATCAGCTGGGCGATCTGGAACATTTTTACCAGAAGGTAGATGAGCTGCCCTTTGATTTTGAACGGCGCCGGATGAGTGTGGTAGTAGAAGACCGGAATGGGAAAACGCAAATGATCACCAAGGGCGCCGTAGAGGAAATGCTGAATATTTCGGCTTTTGTCGAATATGCAGGGCGTGTAGTGCCGCTGACGGCTTCTATGAAAAAGCTGGTTATGGAAAAAGTGGATGCGCTTAATGCCGATGGCTTGAGAGTCATTGCCGTAGCGCAGAAAACCAATCCTTCGCCGATAGGAGCTTTTTCGATAGCAGACGAGAACGAAATGGTTTTGATCGGTTATCTGGCTTTTCTGGATCCGCCCAAAGAAACGACTGCAGCTGCAATCAGGGCTTTGCAGGAGCATGGTGTTGCCGTGAAAATACTGACAGGGGACAATGAAAAGGTCACAAAATGTGTTTGCCGTCATGTAGGACTTGCAGCAGAAAAAATGCTGTTGGGTTCTGAGGTGGAAGCTATGAGCAACGAAGAATTGGCGGCAGCGGCAGAGTATACCACTGTTTTTGCCAAATTGGCTCCGGCGCAGAAAGCCAGAGTAGTACGCCTGCTGCGTGAAAATGGACATTCTGTAGGTTATCTCGGCGATGGCATCAACGATGCGGCGGCCATGAAAGCCTCTGATGTTGGTATTTCTGTCGATACGGCCGTGGATATTGCCAAGGAATCGGCGGATGTAATTTTACTGGAAAAAGATTTGCTGGTTTTGGAAAAGGGTATTCTTGAAGGCCGTAAAACCTATGCGAATATGATTAAATATATCAAGATGACGGCTTCGTCTAATTTTGGTAATATTTTTTCGGTTTTGATCGCCAGTGCTTTTCTGCCCTTCCTGCCGATGGCGTCGATACATCTGATTTTGCTGAATCTGATTTACGATATCTCCTGTACGGCGATTCCCTGGGATAATGTGGACAAAGAGTTTTTGACCAAGCCCAGAAAATGGGATGCTTCCAGTGTCAGCAAATTTATGCTTTGGATCGGTCCTACAAGTTCTGTTTTCGATATTTTGACCTATGCACTGATGTATTTCATCATTTGTCCGGCCGTTGTCGGCGGCCATTTGTTTCACGAACTGAGTGATCCTGCTCAGCAGGCATTATATATCGCTGTTTTTCAGGCTGGTTGGTTTGTTGAGTCAATGTGGACGCAGACGCTGGTTATCCATATGATCAGAACGCCAAAGATTCCATTCCTGCAGAGCCGCGCTTCAGCGCCTGTGACATTACTTACGTTTATTGGTATCGCAGTGCTGACAGTGATACCGTTTACAGCGGTGGGACATGCTATCGGGCTGGCTTCGCTGCCTGGTGAATATTTTAGCTGGCTGGCCGCTATTACTTTGGCATATATGCTTTTGGCTACGATGATGAAAAAACTTTATATCAAGCGCTATGGAGAACTTCTATAGTTGTTTATAGACACTGGAACGCATATAATATAAAGATACGAAGCGTAATAAATGGGGGAATGGATTAATGCTGGGGACTATCGTCAATACAAGCACGATCATTGCCGGCAGCGTGCTTGGCAGTGTGTTCAGACAGGGGATCAAAGAAAATTACAAAAAAGCACTCTTTGATGCGTTGGGATTGGCTACTGTTGCTCTGGGAGCTAATGCAGTAGTCAGCAATATGCCGCAGAGCAGGTTTCCCGTCTTGTTCATTCTTAGTCTGGCGCTGGGCAGCATTATCGGTACTTTGCTTGATATCGACGGCCGCTTTCAGCGTCTGGCAGGGCGGTTCAAAGGCGGGTCCGACCTTGGTCAGGGGCTGTCTACGGCAATACTGCTTTTCTGTATCGGGACCCTGTCTATTCTGGGGCCGATAGAAAGCGCGCTGTATGGTAATAACACTTATCTTTTTACTAATGCTACGCTTGATTTTGTAGCTTCGATGGTTTTGGCTTCCGCATATGGCATCGGCATAGCCTTGGCAGGAGTCGTACTGTTTTGCTGGCAGGGGTCGATCTATCTGCTGGCCGGTTGGCTGGCGCCATTTTTGACAGCTGAGCTGATGACAGAAATTTCGATTATCGGCGGAGTTTTTATTATGAGCTCCGGGTTTGCGATTTTAGAATTAAAAAAGTTTAAGACCTTGAATATGCTGCCGGCACTTATTGTTCCTGCAGTTTGGACACTGCTTTTAAAATGTTTTTTCCTGAGTAAAAACGGTCTCATTTGAAAATGAGACCGTTTTTTAGTTTTTTTAAGTGATTATCTTAACAAAAAAATAAGTTAAAAGTGTAAAATAGCTGTCAGAAAACAGGTTGTGGACTTGTAGAAAAACGTGGCGGTGTTATAATAAAACTGTAAGGAGAATTTAAAACAGCGGTTAGGGCCGAAAAGTTAATTGCTTTTTTAAATTCTCAGTGCTATAATATAGTAAAAGATAATTTTTATTTGTTGCGATTACACACTGCAAATAAATCAAAATTTTGAAAGGTGGTGGCAGTAATGCCAAATTTTGCAAACCCGTTTCAAGGTAATGTCAACAGAAAGTTAACCAAAGAAGAATTGATCCAAGCCGTACGTCTGGATATTGCAGGTGAGCTGGAAGCTATTTACTTGTATGATGCCCATGTACAGGCTACTGATGACGAAGTGGCAAAAATGGTTATTTCCGATATTCGTGACGAAGAAAAAGCCCATGTCGGTGAGTTGATGACTTTGCTGCGTTATCTTGATCCTGCTGAAGCAGAACATTTCATTTCCGGTGAAGGCGAAGTTAAGGAAATGCTTGAAGGCCTTGGTATGAAAGCTGCCGGGATTGCCGATGACAAAACGGAAGTTACCAATAAAGCGACTACCGTAGGCAGCCTGCTGGATAAATAGGAGGTATGGTCATGGAATTTTTAATGCGTGATGATGTTAATCTGTCTGCCGAGCAATGGCAGTCTATTGATAGTGCCGTAATCCAAGCGGCAAGAAATGTTTTGGTTGGACGTAAATTTTTACAGATTTACGGTCCTTTGGGTGCCGGTGCACAAAGTGTGAATGTAGATGTGCTGACTCCTGCTGAAAAAGGCAGTGTAGATTTCTTCGGTGAGGAAGAGGAAGCTGTAAAAGTTACAGGCCGCAGTTTTAAAGAGCTGCCAATGATCTATCGTGATTTTGTATTATCCTGGAGAGATATGGAACAGGCCAGACAGATCGGTATGCCGATCGATTTGGGTGCGGTCAGCGCTGCCAGCAAATGCCTGCGCTCAGAAAGAAGACCTGATGATTTTGCAGGGAATCCGAAAGCCGGTTATGAAGGCCTGGCTACGGCAGAAGGTGCTTTTAAAGTAAAAAAATCCGACTGGAGCAAAGATGAAAATGCTTTCAGCGATGTTGTTAAAGGTCTGCAGCATTTTGCGGACAAGAATTTGAGAGGCCGTTATGCTTTGGCAGTCAGCCCTGACCTATATGCACAGTTACAGCGTTTACAGGTCAGCACCGGATTACTGGAAAGCGAACGCATCAAAACCCTGGTTGGCGGCGGATTATATATGACTCCGGCTTTAGGTCTTAATAAAGCCGTATTGGTCTGCGCTGAACCGCAGAATATGGATCTTGTTATAGGTCAGGACCTTATTACCGGTTATATGGGTTCTGCTAAGCTGAATCACGAATTCCGTGTATTTGAAACAGCTTTGCTGCGGATCAAATGCAAAGATGCAGTAGTGGTTTTTGGCTGATCGTAAAATTTAAAGCCTGCCGGCATATTATGTCGGCAGGCTTTTTACTATGCAGAATAGCAATACTGAAAGCGTATTAATATTTATTTAATAAAAATACTTGATGTTTAATAATTGAAAATAAGCTATAATAAAATAAAAATGGATTATCGGTATTAAGGAGGCAGGGCATGGATAAAAAACGTGGTTATAATATAAAATATTTATTGCTGTTCACTTCAGCAGCTGCGTTGCTGTGCGCTCTGGCTGCATATATCAGCATTAACGATACCTATAAGTATACCCGTGAAAGAGCAGCTTTTCTGGCGGAAAGCTATGGCTCTCAGACGCGCTACGAACTGATGGATCTTTATGATGACGCTTTTGTCCTACGTGAGCTGATCCAGCAGGGTATGCTGGATGCCAAAGGTACAAAAATAGCCGTACACGAAAAAGGTTTTCGCAATATGTCAGAGCTTGGTATCCAGAGAATGAACAATGTCTGTACAGCCTTTGACGATATGGCTTTTGATCACAAATGTATCTTTGGCTATGGCAGAAGGTCCGCTGCAGGACGGTATTCCTGAAAAAACTGTGATTTCCTATTGCTTTCCTTATGAAATCAATAAAAGTGCCCTGGGAAAAAATCTGATGATCCAGCCGAAACGGGATGACGCTATCAGGAAAGTGTATCGCAAGCAGGGCGAGTTGGTGATCGAAGGACCGTTCAGAAGGATTCAGGATAATGAGCTGGTACTGACGGGGAGGGTCGCTGTAAAAAATTCTGACGGTTCACCCTGGGGTTTAGTTGCTGTGACTTTGGATATGAATCCGGCAAGTCCGAAATATGCGTTGCAGAACATCAATTTTGCCGCACTGCAGGGGCAGAAATATCGTTATCATTTATACAAGATAGAAAACGGAGCCAAATTGACGATTGCTGCTTCTGACCATGCGGCAATGGCAATGACAGGCGGAATGAAATATGATATCGAACTGCCGAATGCCAGCTGCATCATAGAGGTAGACAAAGCAGGCGGCTGGGTTGGTAATAATATAATTTTTTTGAATGCAGGGATTGCCTTTTTTGTATGGCTGCTGAGTGTTTTTGCCGTAAAAAAATGGCTGGAAAATAAAGAGGCCCACCGTGAGATTGCAGACAGGGAAGAAATACTGCGTCAGATTGCCGATAATATCAACGGAGGCGTTTTGACACTGGTCAATGATGCCGGCTTCTGCATCCGTTATGCTAACGATGGATTTCTAAAATTGATTGGTTATACAAGGGAAGAATTGGAAAACGTACCTTCGTTTTTGAGGGCGCATTTGATATATGAAGAGGATGCGCCTAAATTCCAGGCATTACTGGATGGTGTCTGGCATCTTAATGATAAGATCGATTTGGAGATGCGCCTGCTGCATAAAAACGGGCATTATATACCTGTTTTGATCCGTGGCAGCGTGGGGATAGATAAAGACGGCATGCTGGTAATGTACTGCGTTATTGTTGATATCAGTGAACAAAAGCGTATCATCCAGGAACTGGAACTTGAGAAGGAGCGTTATGATCTTTTAGTGCAGGCTTCCAACGAAATAATTTTTGATGTGGACGTGCTGCCGGAGCATATTGCCTGGTCGCCTCTGTATCGCAGGATTTTTGGCTTTGAACCTTTTGGTAAGCTTGCTTCTGAGTCTGCGCCTCCGTTAAAATCGGAGCCCGATAAAAATATTGCCGTTATCAGTGCGTTTATCCATAAAATTATTGCAGAGAAGCATTCCGGCAGTGAAGAACTGCTGCTCAGTTATGCCAATGGCGAGCAGCACTGGTTCAGGATCCGGGCTAACTGCATCATCAAAAAAGAAACAGTGATCCGCCTGGTAGGCAAGCTGGATAATATTGATGCAGAAATGCTTGAAAAAGAAAAGCTGCAGGATATGAGCCGTATCGATCAGCTGACAGGAGTTTATAATAAAGCCGGCTTTAAAACTGTGGTGGAAGCACTGTTGAAAGAAAGCGGTTCGGGCAGCTTTATCTTCACTGACCTGGATAATTTTAAAACAGTCAACGATACCTTAGGGCATCAGACAGGCGATAAAGTTTTACAGGAAATGGCAGCAAAGCTGCAGCAGTTTTTCCGTTCCGACGATATTATCGGTCGTTTTGGCGGTGACGAATTTTATATTTATGCACCGGGGCTTTCGCCGGAGGCGACAGTCAAAAGGGCGGAGGATTTATGCCGTATCCTGCATACTGCCTATGATGGCGTTACTGTTTCTGCCAGCATTGGCATTTGCTATTTCCCTGAGCATGGCCGGGATTTTGACAAGCTGGTGCATTTGGCTGATGTGGCCGCGTATGTTGTAAAAGAAAGAGGCAAGGGCGGCTATCATGTTTATGAGCCAGGTGATAAAATTTAGTTTTGCTTGCTATTAGCCGGCAAAAGATGCTAAAGTTAATTTAATATCATAAGTCGATCCACTGGGGGCGCATTATGCTGAGAGGCCGCAAGGCCGACCCTTAGAACCTGATTTCCGGGTAATACCGGCGTAGGGAAGTGGCGTAAGCGCGAGCCAAAGCCAATTTCCTGTGGGAGATTGGCTTTTTATTTTTAAGGGGGAGTTTAATAATGGCAACACAGATGCAGTTGGCCCGTCAGGGCATAATCACAGAAGCGATGCTTCAGGTAGCGGCGCAGGAACAATTGGCGCCTGAGGTCATCAGGGCTGGTGTAGCGGCAGGAACAATAGCTGTTTGCTGCAATATCAACCACAAAAATCTTGTGCCGCGCGGTGTAGGTCAGGGCTTGGCAGTCAAGGTCAATGCCAATATCGGTACTTCCAGCGCTTATCCTGATCCTGAACCTGAGCTGGCTAAGCTGCGCGCTGCTATTGATGCCGGTGCCGATTCTGTGATGGATCTTTCTACAGGCGATAATATCGACGCTTCACGTAAGGCTATCATTGCTGCATCCACTGTAATGGTTGGTACGGTACCGATTTATCAGGCAACAGTAGAAACTATTAAAAAACGCGGTGCCGTTGTTGAAATGACGAAAGAGGACCTGTTTGAAGTTATCCGTCAGCAGGCTGCCGACGGTGCTGATTTTATGACGATCCACTGCGGTATCAACCGTCAGGTTCTGCACGCTCTTGTCAGCGAAGGGCGCGTTATGGACGTTGTCAGCCGCGGCGGCAGTTTTATTACCGGCTGGATGCTGCATAATGATCGTGAAAATCCTTTATATGAATATTATGATGAAATATTGGACATCTGCGCGGAATATGATGTAACGATCAGTTTAGGTGACGGACTGCGTCCCGGCTGCCTGGCAGATGCTACAGACAGGGCGCAGATTCAGGAGCTTTTGAATTTGGGGGAATTGACCCAGCGGGCCTGGCAGCGCGGTGTACAGGTAATGGTTGAAGGACCGGGACATGTTCCGTATAATCAGATTGCAGCTAATATGCAGCTGCAGAAGCGTTTATGTCATGGTGCGCCTTTTTATGTTTTGGGGCCATTGGTAACTGATATAGCGCCTGGTTACGATCATATTACTTCTGCCATTGGCGGTACTCTGGCCGCGGTCAGCGGCGCTGACTTTTTATGCTATGTAACGCCGGCCGAACATTTGGGGCTGCCTGACATTGACGATGTACGTGAAGGCGTGATTGCAACGAGGATCGCGGCTCATGCTGCCGATATTGCCAAGGGACTGCCCCAGGCTATAGCCTGGGACAGGGAAATGGCTGTCGCACGTAAAAATCTTGACTGGCCGGAACAGATTCGTCTGGCACTCGACCCGGTGAAGGCGCAGGCTTACCGCGACAAGAAGAATAAGGCGGAGGATGAAGCTTGTTCCATGTGCGGCGATTACTGCGCTGTCAAGATCGTGGGACAATATTTGGAAGCGCACAGGAAAAAACAATAATAACCGTAAAAAGAGGACTTACATATGTAAGTCCTCTTTTTTATCAGTCTTTGTATAAATAATCCTGTACTTTGCTGTGACTGTCTTCAGGTCCGACCATGATGAAGACGTCCCCCGCTTCGAAAAGCGCGTAGGGGCCCGGCGAAACGATCAGCTCTTCGCCTTTGCGGATAGCGACGACGGTAACACCGGTACTTTGCCAGAAGTTTATTTCCGAGATCATCTGTCCCAGGAAACGGCAGTCTTGAGTTATTTTTACTTCATAAGGCAAGATAGGTGATGCCAAACGGAATTTTTCAATATATTCAAGCAGCTGATGGACATTATCTAAAATATCGTCCTGTTGTTTTTTCTGTTGTTCCGATAAGGTTTCGATATTTTTTTCAGTTCGGTAATGGTAGAAATATTGCGGAAACGGCTTACCAGCTGTGAGGCCCGTTCGGCCGAAAGCACTGTGCTGCCGCTGCCTGATTCAATGGCGACGATGCCGACATCCTGCAGCATGAACATGGCGCGGCGGATCGTTTCAGGAGAAACGGCATAATGAGCTGCAAGCATGGAGCGTCCGTAAATTTTTTCGCCGGCCTTATATTTGCCGGCAGCTATCTTGGAAGCGATATCGATAGCGATCTTCTGATAGATTGGTTCTGCTATTTTGTGTTTGTTAGCCATGGTATAGTCCTTTACAGTAAAAATTTAGTAAAAATCAACAGGCTTAAAATTTATATTTGTCTGCTGGCAAGGCGCAGCAGCAGACTCCACAAGTGGCCTGACAGGCGGCTGCGGAGATTTTCCGAAACAAACTGTTAACTGACAGCTGCAGATCTTCGCAGTGTAAAAAAGTAATTAAAGTAAATTGACAAGCTTTTATAAGTAAGTTAAACTAAAAAACAGATAGAAGCAACTCAATAATAACATAAAGTTGTCGGATTGAAAAGGGGGGAGTTTTGATGAAGAAAAAAATACTGCAGCTGTTGGGTATGGTTTTGTTTGTAGGCCTGCTGGCAGGCTGCGGCAGCAATAATGAAAAAACGGTAGTTTTTTCTGATGCCGGCTGGGACAGTGTGAAGTTTCATAACGCGGTAGCCGGTTTGATTGCAGAAAAGGCTTATGGTTTAAAAGTAGAAACGATGAACGGCTCGACGCCGATTATGGAAGCGGCGCTGGTGCGCGGTGATGTGGACGTAAATATGGAGCTCTGGACGGATAACGTTGCTACCTATCAGGCTGATAAAGCCGCTGGTGGGATAGTCGATCTGGGAATCAACTTCGATGATAATAAACAGGGCCTGTATGTACCGCGTTATGTGATCGAAGGTGATCCCCAGCGTGGCATTGCGCCGATGGCGCCTGATCTGCACAAGGTTTCTGATCTGGCCCGCTACAGTAAACTTTTTGTGGATGAAGAAAATCCTTCCAAAGGGCGTATTTACGGAGCCATCCCCGGTTGGGCGGTCGATGAAGTAATGTTTAAAAAGTATAAGCACTACGGGCTGGATAAAAATTATGTGTATTTCCGTCCAGGCAGCGAGGCGACCTTAAGCACAGCTTTTGTAACGGCTTACGAAAAAGGTTTGCCGATCGTTGGCTATAATTGGGAACCGACCTGGATCAGCGGCAAGCTGGATCTGGTGCTTTTAGAAGACGCGCCGTATAATCAGGCCGGGTTTGAAGCAGGTGAAACAGCTGCGCCATCAGTAGTTGTCATGGTATCGGCTAACAGCCGTTTTCCAAAACGGCAGCCTGAGTTTACAGAGTTCCTGAAAAAGTATCATACTTCCAGTGCTTTAACAGCGGAAGCTCTCGCTTATATTGCCGATAATAAGGCGACTTATGACCAGGCGGCCCGTTGGTTTTTACAAAAACATGATAATCTGCTTACGCAATGGCTGCCGCCCGATAAGGCCCAGACCATGCGGGCTGCGTTAAAAGAACAGTAAGGGGGCGGGCGTATGACAAGTTGGTTGTTGAATTTTCCTAATATCAATCTGAATATAGCAGAACCGATAGATGAATTTGTACGTTATATCAATATTAATTACGGCGAGGTTTTTGTTGCCGCCAAAAAGATGCTCAGTATTTTTATTAACGGCATCAACGGCGCACTGGATATGATTCCCTGGTGGCTGATGATTCTGCTGGTAGTTTTTGCCACAAAAAAACTGATGAACAGCTACAGAAACGGTGTCATTTACGGCGGCCTGCTGTTTATGATCGGTGCCTGCGGGTATTGGCATATGATGAATGAAACTTTAGCTATCGTGATCACGGCAGTAATTTTTTCATTGCTGATAGGTTTGCCGATCGGGATCGCTCTGGCGGCGGTACGCGGCGCTGATACGATCGTGCGGCCGATACTGGACGCGATGCAGACGATGCCGACCTTTGTTTATATGATACCGGCAGTTATGCTGCTGGGACCAGGAAAGGTGCCGGCGGTTCTGGCAACAGTAGTTTATGCTGTGGTGCCTGTTATCAGGCTGACCAGTCACGGTATCCGCCAGGTCGATCAGGAGGTTGTTGAGGCCTCCCGCTCGTTTGGTTCCTCCAGCTGGCAGACTTTGTTTAAGGTGCAGATACCTCAGGCGCTGCCAACGATCATGACCGGTATCAACCAGACGATGATGATGGCGGTGGCGATGGTAGTTACCTGTGCCATGATCGGTGCGAACGGACTTGGTATGGAAGTTTTGATCGCTATTAACCGTATGGAATCCGGACGCGGCATTATCGCCGGTTTCGCCATTGTTATTATTGCGATCATTATTGATCGTCTGACACAGAGCCTGGTGCAGAAGGAGGGTAAATGATGCAGGAAAAAGATACGGTTTTAGAAGTGAAAAACTTATATAAATTGTTTGGTCCCTATGACTTCCTGGATGAAAGAAAAGCTGCCTTCAAGCTGTTGGAGCTTGGAGCCAGCCGGATGGACGTTATGGAAACGACAGGTATCATGGCTGCGATCAGCGATGTTTCCTTCAGCGTCAAAAGAGGTGAGCTTTTTGTACTTATCGGTTTATCAGGCAGTGGTAAATCAACTATCGTACGCTGCCTTAATATGCTGCATAAGCCGACAAAGGGCGAAATTCTGATCGATGGTGAGGACATTACCAAATATAATGAAAAACAGTTGCAGGAGCTGAGGCGTACGAAGGTTTCCATGGTCTTTCAAAACGGCGGGCTTTTGAGCCATCGCGATGTACTGGGTAACGTGGCCTATGGCTTAGAAGTACGCGGTGTCGGCAAAGAAGAACGTGAAAATAAGGCTATGGAAATGATCAATATGGTCGGACTGACGGGTTATGAGCACGAAAAACTCAGCAGCTTGTCAGGCGGGATGAAACAGCGTGTAGGTATAGCCAGGGCGCTTGCTAATGATCCTGATATACTTCTGATGGATGAAGCTTTTTCGGCGCTTGATCCTCTAGTCAAAAACGATCTGCAGTTTGAGCTGCTGCGGATCCAGGAACGCATGGGTAAAACAATTGTTTTTATTACCCATGATATCAACGAAGCCTTTAAGCTTGGTAACAGAG
>ENA-OQHL01000736-OQHL01000736.1-human-gut-metagenome-genome-assembly--contig:-NODE-736-length-21004-cov-9.434737_pt1 | contig 21004 bp, 21 predicted proteins | sample MGYA00242565_ERZ504723 | MGnify/ENA primary metagenome ERZ504723 (study PRJEB26092, sample SAMD00036211) | human gut metagenome | host: Homo sapiens | study: EMG produced TPA metagenomics assembly of... | reverse complement strand
ACCGGCTTTAATGCTGTTTAATACCATCTATTATTGTTTGAGCAGACTGTTTCATATCATTTCTATCCATAAAAAGACAATGTATACATCTCATCCATCTTGAAAAGAAAGGAATATGGTCAAGTTCTACCTTTGCCACAAAGCCGTGCTGAACAGGAAGTTCGGCTAAAAGCAAGAGAATGTCAAAATTACTTTGGTGATTACTCATAAAGAGTATACCGTTTTGGTCAGGAATGTTCTCAAGACCTTTAATATTTATTGTAGAACCGGAATCTGCAACTCTATCTTTTGCCCATTCTTTAACGTATTTTGCAGAAAACGGGTCGCCTTCTGTTCTATTATCAGTTAAAAGAAACTGTTCTGCTTTTTTCAGAGGTTTTCTGGAAGAAAAAAGAGAAGCAGCAGCTCTTGTGTACCAAAAGAGGGAACGAAACATAAAAATACCTCCTAATATTTGAAAAACACTTTTTTAAGTCTTTATATGTGTTATATTATATATTAGAATGTTTTGATTTTCAAGAAGTTATTTGTGTGGGAGTTTAATTGGATTTTTGATAACACAAGTAAATTATAGTATTTGTAAATCTAGTGGTAACTAGATAGTTTTGATTTTTAGGAGAAAATTATGAACGAAAGAGAAATTGCTCTCTATATTTTAATGGACGTTTTTAAAGACGGTGGTTACAACAATATAGCTTTAAGAAAAGCTCTTAATGCTCATCCGGAAATGACAAATGTACAAAAGGCTTTCGTTACAGAAATTGTAAACGGTACTTTAAGAAATTTAATTAGAATTGATTATATTGTAAATCAGTTTTCTAAAACACCTGTAAAAAAAAATAGAAGCCTTTTATTCGTACTAATATTAGAATGGGTATATATCAGCTTATTTTTATGGATAAAAATTCCTCAAAAGTGCTGTTTGTAATGAGGCTGTTAAATTAGCTAAAAAGCATAAGTTTGCATCATTAAGTGGATTTGTAAATGGTATATTGAGAAATGTTGCAAGAAATATTGATAACATTTCATATCCAAATAAGGATAAAGAGCGGTGAAATACCTTAGTGTTGTTTATTCATGTCCTGAATGGATAATTGAATACTGGCTTAAATCTTATGATTTTGAAACAGTTAATAAAATATGTATTGCCAACAATAAAGCACCGTCAATCAGTCTTTGTGTAAATACTTTAAAAAATACAAAGGAAGAACTTGCCGATACTTTGAAAAATGAAGGTGTTGAAATTGATATGGATACACTTTTACCAAACAGTCTTTATGTAAGAAAGACAAGCAATATTGGAGAATTGGAAAGCTACAAAAAAGGTCTTTTCCACATTATGGACGAAAGTTCTATGCTTGCTACAAGGATATTAAATCCAAGTGAAAATTCTGTAGTTATTGATGTTTGTTCTGCCCCAGGTGGCAAAAGTTTTGCAACTGCCGAAATTATGAAAAATACCGGCAAAGTTATATCAAGAGATATTTATGAGCATAAAGCAGAACTTATAAAAGAAGGTGCTGACAGATTAGGGCTTACTAATGTGGAAGTTCAGGTTAAAGATGCTTCAGAAGATAATGAAGATATAAAGGCAGATTTTGTACTTGTTGATGCACCTTGTTCAGGTCTTGGACTTGTAAGAAAAAAGCCTGATATTAAAAACAACAAGACTATGGCTGATGTAGAGGAGCTTGCTTCTTTACAGAGAAAAATATTAGCTGTGGCATCAAAGAAAGTTAAAAAAGACGGTATATTGGTTTATTCAACTTGTACTGTTTCAGAAAAGGAAAATGTTGAAAATGTACGTTGGTTTGTGGATAACTTTGATTTTGAACCTGTAGATTTTTCAGAGCTTTTACCAGAAAAAGTTAAATACGAAACAGCGAAAAAAGGTTATATAGAAATTTTGCCTAGTGATTATGGCACAGATGGTTTCTTTATTTCAAAATTTAGGAGAAAATAAATGGATAAGAAAGATTTAAGGTCATTGACTTTAGAACAATTACAAATTGAATTAGAGAATATGGGCGAAAAGTCTTTTAGAGCAAAACAGATTTTTAGCTGGCTACATTCAAGACAGGTAAGAGATATAGACAGTATGACAAATATTTCAAAGGCTCTTAGAGAAAAATTAAAGGAAAATTTTGAACTAAGAAATATTGAAATAGTTGAAAAACTTGTTGCCCACGAAGATAATACAGTAAAATATCTTTTCGATGTAGGAAATTCTATGGTTATAGAGTCTGTATTGATGAGATATTCCTATGGTAATGCTGTATGTATTTCAACTCAGGTAGGCTGTAGAATGGGTTGTACTTTCTGTGCATCTACAGTAGATGGATTGGAAAGAAACCTTTTAGCCGGCGAAATGGCAGAGCAGATTTATGAAATACAGAGGGACACCGGTGAAAGAGTTTCAAATGTTGTATTAATGGGTAGTGGTGAACCTCTTGATAATTTTGATAATGTAATGGATTTCCTTACGATTATAAATGACAAAAATGGTGCTGAATTAAGCCACAGACATATTACAGTATCAACTTGTGGACTTGTTGATAAGATTTATGATTTAGCAGAAAAGCATTTGCAGATTACCCTTGCTATTTCACTTCACGCACCTAACGATGAAATAAGACAGAGAACAATGCCTGTTGCCAGAAGTTATTCTATAGACAAGGTTATAAAGGCTGCTAAGGATTATGCTAACAAAACTAAAAGACGTGTTACATTTGAATATGCTCTTATAAACGGAGTAAATGATTCTACGGATAATGCAGCAGAGCTTGCAAGCAGATTAAAGGGTATAATGTGTCACGTTAATCTTATACCTGTAAATGATGTAAAAGAAAATGATTACTTAAGAAGTTCTGAAAAAACTATTAAAGAGTTTGCAGAAGTGTTGCAAAGTGGTGGAATTGAAACTACAATAAGGCGTAAACTGGGTAGTAGTATAAATGCCGCTTGTGGGCAGTTGAGAAAAAGATACAAAAACAAAGAGGTGTAGTTATGGTAGGCGTAGGAAAAAGCAATGTTGGTATGTTAAGACCGAGAAATGAAGATTCAATTCTGGTTTCTAATGAGGCTATAGGTGTCTTGCCAAATGTCTTTGTTGTTGCTGACGGTATGGGAGGACATAAAGCTGGGAATGTTGCTAGTGCGTCAGCAATAGAGGGTTTTACAGAGTTTGTTAAAAAGCCTGAAAATGAGAATGAAGAAGTTCTTGACGTTATGATTAGTGCTGTAAGCTATGCTAATGAGCTGGTTCATAAATTAAGTCAGGAACACGAAGAATATTCAAATATGGGTTCTACATTTATTGCTTGCTGTATAGATAATAAATCTGCGTATATTGCTCATGTAGGTGATTCGAGATTATATCTTTATAGAGATGGCGAACTTAATCAGATTACAAATGACCATTCATTAGTAGCTGAAATGGTTAGAGCCGGCAGAATGACAGAAGAAGAAGCCGAAACAGATTGCAGAAGAAATGTTATTACAAGAGCAGTAGGCACAGACTGTTCTGTTAATATTGACGGTATTATTACTCCTATAAAAGAAGGAGATAGTATACTTATGTGCAGTGACGGGCTTTCTAATATGGTTGCCAAAAGTGGCATTAAGCAGATTTTAGATATGAATATTAGTGATGAAGAAAAGGTAGATGCTTTAATATCAGAGGCTAATGATAACGGTGGAGCTGATAACATATCAGTTATTATCATAGGTTTATAGGAGGTGATTTGTTGTGGTGCTTGAAAAGAATATGCTAATAAATAATAGATATAGAATACAAGAGCAGATTGGTGTCGGTGGTATGGCTATAGTTTACAGAGCTATAGACGAAAAACTGGACAGAGAAGTTACCTTTAAGGTTTTAAAGGAAGACTATATAAATGATGAGGAATTTATAAAGAGATTTAGCACAGAGGCAAGAGCAGCAGCTCGTTTATCCAACAGCAATATTGTTAATGTGTATGACGTAGGAAATGACGGAAATATTCACTACATTGTTATGGAATATATAGATGGTTTCACGTTAAAGGAACTTATATCTTCAAAAGCTCCTTTTACTGATGAGGAGGCTGTTGGAATTGGTCTTCAGATTGGTGCGGCTTTGGAACATGCTCATAAAAATGGCATTGTTCACAGAGATATTAAGCCTGAAAATATTCTTATTACAAAAAGTGGAAATATAGGTACAATAAAGGTTACAGACTTTGGTATTGCAAAGGCTACAACTTCAAAGACAAGCCCTATTGATTTTATGGGTTCTGTTCACTATTTTTCTCCTGAACAGGCAAAGGGTGAAAATGTAGATACCAGAAGTGATATTTACTCTCTTGGTATTGTGCTTTTTGAAATGGTTACCGGTCAACTTCCTTTTACAGGAGAAACAGCCGTAGCCCTTGCTATGAAACATTTGAAAGAACCAATACCGGATATTAAGGCTATTAATCCTAATGTATCAGATAAACTTGTGTCGGTTATTAAGAAGGCTACTTGTAAAGAGCCTAAAAACAGATACCAGACTATTGCTGAACTTGTTAAGGATTTAAAATATGTTTTGGCAGAAATTCATATGTCAAAGAAGGAAAAAGAAAATGTCTATACTGATGAAACAGTTATAATGACAAAAGACGATGTAGATACAATAAGAAATAGCCAGAAACATACTGAAAATAACAACAAAAAGAATAAAAACAATAATTCTAACAAAAATAATAAGAAACAGGAACTTTCACAGGAAGATGCCGATTATAAGAAAAAGGAAAAGAAGGTTATACTTGCTGCAATTATAACAGGTATTGTACTTATCCTCGGTATCACAATGGGAAGTAGAATGATAAACAATACCCTTTATGCCGGAACTATAAAAGTACCAAACTTTGTTGGTATGACAAGTGAAAAGGCAGAGGCTTTGGCAGTCAGAAAACACATTACTATTGAAACAAAGGAAATTTATAAAGAAAATGTTGATGAGGGTGTAGTTGCTGACCAAAGTGTTAAGAAGGGCGAAAGAATAAAAGAAAATGAAACTGTTACACTTTATGTAAGCAGTGGTAGTAATTCAGTAACTGTTCCTAAATTTGAAGGATATATGAAGTCCAAGGCTGAAGAAATTGCCGAAGCTAATAATTTAGTTCTTGTTGTTGAGTACGTTACAAGTGATGAACTTGCAGGTACAGTAGTTGAACAGGATATTAAAGAAGGCGAAAAGGTAGCACCTAAGTCAGAAATTAAGATTAAAGTCAGCAGTGGTGGCGTAGATGAAGAAGTCAAAGTTCCAGATTTTTATGGAAAGACAAAGGAAGAAGCTGAGGAACTTTTAAAGGAAATAGGCTTAACTGGTAAATTTATTGATGGCTACAGTGATACAGTTCCGGAAGGTCAGGTTATGGACCAGGGAATTGATGCAAATTCTCTTACAACAAAGGATACTGTTCTTACACTTACTGTAAGTCAAGGTCCTAACAAATCTGTTGCTGAAGCACAGGACGAAGTTACTACATTAACTCCGGTTATTTCACTTCCAAGTAGTGAACCAAAGGAAGAAAAGACAACTGCTCCACAGGGACAGGCTGTTAGAGAAAATAACGAAACTGTTAAACCGGTACAAAATCCAACAGCTGCTACAAGAAGTGTAAGTGTTTCTGTTTCTCCGGACTTTAATAACAATAGTTATAACACTGACGGCAGTGATGTTTATTCTGTAAAGGTTGTAGCAGAGTCTAAGAACGGGTCTACAAGAACTATACTTAATGACAAGTATAAGGTTTCTGACTTCCCATTCAGTGTAAATGATAAAATTAATTCTGATACAACTTACAAGGTTTACTTAAATAATCAGGTTATTTCAACTGAAAATCATTAAAATTTTTAAAGAGATGCTGTAAATTTAACGGCATCTCTTTTGTTGTCTTTACACTTTCTTTTATTTGTGATAAAATTACATTTAAAAGTCGTTTAAAATTGAGGTATATATGAATATAGGTAGAATAATAAAAGGTGTTGGCGGGAATTATTACGTCAGTGCAAAGGGAAAAATTTATAAATGTAGTGCAAGAGGTAAATTCAGAAAGGCAAAAATAACTCCTACAGTAGGAGATTATGTTCAGTTTACTATTCTTGATGAAAATGAATGTGAAGGTGCTTTAGATACTATAGAAAAGAGAAAAAATATTCTTCTCAGACCTAGAGTGGCAAATATAGATTGTGCTATTATTACATTTGCAGCCACTTCTCCAGACATTAACAGAGATTTATTAGATAGATTTCTTATTCTTGCAGAAACTCAAAATATACCAAAGGTAATCATATGTATAAACAAAAGTGACTTGGTTTCACAGGAAGAAAAAGATGCTTTTGCAAGTATTTATGAGCCTTACTACAAAGTTGTATTTACTTCTGCTGAAAAAAATATGGGCATAGACCAGTTAAAAGAAGAAATACACGGTTGTGAGTCGGTTTTTGCCGGTCCTTCAGGTGTAGGTAAGTCTAGTCTTATAAATAGACTTATACCGGAAAGCAACAGACAGACAGGAGAAATAAGTCGTAAAATTGAAAGAGGAAAGCATACTACAAGACAGGTAGAACTTTTGAGAGCCGATGATGAAACATATATTGTAGACTCTCCGGGGTTCACATCTCTCAGTTTAGACTTTCTCCAATCAGAAGAATTGGAAAAATATTTTAGAGAATTTAAACCATACCTAAACAAATGCCGTTTTAACGATTGCAGACATTTACAAGAGCCTGATTGTGCCGTAAAGGAACAAATAGGCAAAGATATAAACAAAGAACGATATGACAGTTTTGTATCATTATATGAAGAACTTAAACAAAGGAGATAATAAAAAATGAATAAACTTTCACCATCTTTACTTTCAGCAGATTTTACACACCTTGCAGAAGCTGTAGAAGTTATGGAAAAAAATAATGTACCTTATTTACACGTTGATGTTATGGACGGTGTATTTGTTCCTAATATTTCAATAGGTGTACCGGTTGTAAAGAGTCTTAGAAAAATAACTGATTTAGTTCTTGATGTGCATCTTATGATTATTGACCCAGAAAGATACATTGAAGCCTTTGCAAATGCCGGTGCTGATATTATCAATATTCACTATGAGGCTTGTCGCAAGTGTAAGGATACACTTATTAAAATCAGACATCTTGGAAAATCTCCGGCTATTACTATTAAACCTAAAACTGATTGGAAGGAAATTATTGACTTACTTCCATATGTAGATATGGTTTTAGTTATGAGTGTTGAACCGGGTTTTGGTGGTCAGAAGTTTATTGAAAGCACTCTTGAAAATGTAAAGGGTTTAGCTGATTACAAGAAAGAAAACAATATGAATTTTGATATTGAAATTGACGGTGGAGTTAATGCTGACAATCTTCATAGACCTCTTGAAGCAGGTGCAAATATTATTGTTGCCGGTTCAGCTATTTATGGTAAGGAAGATATTCCTGCTGAAATTAAGAAATTCAAGGAAATTATGGACAGATACGAGGATTGATATTTATGAAATACGTTCTTGTTGGAAGTGGACAATTTTCAGAAAAAAGCAATTTTAAGGAATATGCAAAAAAATGCAAAGTGATTGCCTGTGACGGTGGTATTGACCACTGTAGAAAAGATAACATAGTACCGGATATTATGGTTGGAGATTTTGATTCTGCTACTAATGAAAATTATATATATTTTAAAAATATAGGAGTTGAAGAAATAAAGTTTCCAACCCACAAAGATATGACAGATATGGAGATAGGTATGGATTTGGCTTTACAATATGGTGCTGATGAAATATATATTTTCGGTGGTATAGGAAGTAGACTTGACCATTCATTGGGAAATGTACACTTAATGTGCAAATCTTTAAAAGAAGGCGTAAAGGTATTTTTAATAAATGAGGATAATACCGTAACTCTTGTGGATAAGTCTATTGAAATTAATACCCATAAGGGACAAACAGTATCTCTAATTCCTTTAACTACAACAGTGGAGGGTGTAACTACTGTAAATTTGGAATATGCCCTCAATAATGCTACTATGACAATAGGCTCAACATTGGGTATAAGTAATGTAGCAACAGAAGATACTATTTCAATAAGTGTTAAAAATGGCATTTTAATAGTTTTTTTATCACAGGATTAATAAGTTGTATCAAATAGAAGATTGCATTTGCATAGAATAAAACGGGGTGTTTTATATGAGGTGCAATAAATCTTTTAAAAATCAAATGTTGGCTATAGGACTTATTGCTTTTGGGGCAGGGTTGCTAATAGGAAAAATCATAAGTGGAAATATATTTTTCTTTGCAATAATTGTTATAGCAATAGGTGTATTTATAATATGGGACAAATAAAAATGGAGTTCTCGGAAACAATATTCTGAGAACTCTTTTTTAGTGAGTTGAGAAGATAAATCCACAGGTAAATACAGGATTTTTGGATATATTAAGTGAAGAATATGAGCTTTAAAAGTCAACAAGTTTTGATAAGGAATTTATATAAAAATTGTTAAAAATATTATTAAAAGCTATTGACAATATTTAACGATTGTGGTATCTTATTATCAAAGGTTAGACACTCACACTAATAGAGTGCTAACAACAAAAGAAATGTGGTGAGTAAAATGGCTCTAAGTGATAGAAAGCTTAAAATATTGGAAGCAATTATTAACTGATTACATCGAAACAGCAGAGCCTATTGGCTCACGAACGATAGCAAAAAAGTATGATTTGGGTATTTCTCCAGCCACTATCAGAAATGAAATGAGTGACTTGGAGGAAATGGGTCTTATTGAACAGCCTCATACTTCAGCAGGACGTATTCCTTCTGACAAGGGCTACAGACTTTATGTAGACAATATGATGCAGAGTTCTTCAGGACTTAGTGGAAGTCAGGCTGAGTATTTAGCAAAAGCTATTAATTACAATGTTACTAAGATTGAATATCTTATGCAACAGACAGCGAAGGCTATTTCAATGCTTACAAATTATACAGCTGTTGTTTCGGAACCTGTTGACAATCAGGTAAAGGTAAAGCATATACAGCTTGTGCCGGTAGATGAAAGGTCAATAGTTGCCGTTATTGTAACAAGTGATAACACAGTTAAAAATAGTGTTATAAAAATAAAGACTATGCCAGATACAAATACATTGGCTCAGATTTCTAGGTCTATTAATTCCTTAATAAGCAATGTTTCTTTAGAGGAAATAAATAGAGAGTTTGCTGCTGCTGTATTTGATGTATTTCCTGAATATCAGGAAACAATAGCTAAGGTTTTAAAAGTCGTTATTTCAGATTTGAGACACAACAGAGATGTTCACTTATATACAAGTGGCGTAAGAAATATGTTAGGTTTTCCTGAATTTAATGACTTGGATAAAATAAAGAACATCTTCCAAACATTTGAAGAAAAGGAAATGCTTGTTTCCCTTTTGGGTAATGAAGATAATCCGGCTGACAAGGTACAAATTCTTATAGGTAATGAAAACTCTATTGAAGAATTAAAGGATTGTAGTGTTATAAGAGCTAATTATAAATTCGGTAACAATTCAATAGGCAGAATTGGTATTGTTGGTCCAACAAGAATGAATTACAGTCAGACAGTGTCTGTACTTAATGAAATAGTAAAAACTCTTGATAATTTTATGAGCAATGGTTTGTTGGAGGAAGATGACGGAGGTTATGATGGATAAGGAAAAGATGCAGGAGCAGACAGAAGAAACAGTTGAAAACACAGAAGTGAAAGAAGAAAACACTGCTGAAGAAACTGTTGAAACTGTAGAAGAAAACAAAGAGCCTACAATGGAAGAAAAGCTTGAAGAAGCTCAGAAGCAGGCAAAGGATAACTTAGATAAGTACATCCGTCAGCTTGCTGAATTTGAAAACTTCAGAAAGCGTAGTAATTCAGAAAAGACAGCAATGTATTCAAACGGTGTTAGAGATACTGTTGAAAAGTTACTTCCAGTTATTGATAACTTTGAAAGAGCTGTTGAAGCTGCTGACGACAAGGAAGACCCAATGTACAAGGGTGTTGAAATGATATTAAAGCAGTTTATGGAAATATTAGAAAACTTAGGCGTTAAGGAAATTCCTTCAAAGGGCGAACCTTTTGACCCTAATGTTCATTCAGCAGTAATGCACATTGATGACGAAAGTTGCGATGAAAACGTTGTTGTTGAAGTTTTCCAAAAAGGTTATACACTTGGGGACAAGGTCATCAGACCAAGTATGGTTAAGGTGGCAAACTAACCCAGTTGACATATAAAAAAGTCGTATATTTTGAAAGAATTTTAAAAGGAGATATGGTTTATGAGTAAGATTATTGGTATTGACTTAGGTACTACAAACTCTTGTGTAGCTGTAATGGAAGGTGGTCAGCCTACTGTTATTGCTAATTCAGAAGGTGCTAGAACAACTCCTTCAGTTGTAGCATTTACAAAGAGTGGCGAAAGATTAGTTGGTGAAACTGCTAAAAGACAGGCAGTTACAAATGTTGACGGTACAGTAATTTCTATTAAGCGTCACATGGGTGAAAATTACAAGTTCAACTATGATGGTAAGGGTTTCTCTCCACAGGAAATTTCAGCTATGATTCTTCAGAAGTTAAAGAAAGATGCTGAAAGCTACATTGGTGAAGAAGTTAAGGAAGCTGTTATTACAGTTCCAGCTTACTTTAGTGATGCTCAGAGACAGGCTACAAAGGATGCAGGTAAGATTGCAGGTCTTGATGTAAAGAGAATTATCAACGAGCCTACAGCTGCTGCTTTAGCTTATGGTCTTGATAATGAAAAAGAACAGAAGATTATGGTTTACGACTTAGGTGGTGGTACATTTGATGTATCTATCATTGACATCGGTGATGGCGTAATCGAAGTTCTTGCAACAAGTGGTAACAACCACTTAGGTGGCGATGATTTCGACCAGAGAGTTATGGATTACCTTGTGGCAGAATTTAAGAACGCTAACGGTATTGATTTAAGTGCAGATAAGATGGCTATGCAGAGAATTAAGGAAGCTGCAGAAAAGGCTAAGAAGGAATTATCTTCTTCTACTACAACTAACATCAACCTTCCTTATATTACAGCTGATGCTACAGGTCCAAAGCACCTTGATGTTACACTTACAAGAGCTAAGTTTGATGAATTAACTCAACGACTTAGTAAATGCAACTATTGTACCAGTTCAGAATGCTTTAAAGGATGCAGACCTTGAACGCAAGTGAAATTGATAAGGTTCTTCTTGTTGGTGGTTTCTACAAGAATTCCAGCTGTTCAAGGACGAAGTACATGAAGATATGGATTAAAGAACATTTAAGGGTATCAACCCAGATGAATGTGTTGCAATCGGTGCATCTATTCAGGGTGGTAAGTTAGCTGGTGATGAAGGTGCTGGCGATATCCTTCTTCTTGATGTAACACCTTTAACATTAGGTATTGAAACTGCTGGTGGTGTAGCTACTCCATTAATCCCTAGAAACACTACTATTCCAACAAACAAGAAGCAGGTATTCTCTACTTATGAAGATAACCAGACAGCTGTTGATATTAATGTAGTTCAGGGTGAAAGACCTCTTGCAAGAGACAACAAGAGTTTAGGTCGTTTCCGTCTTGATGGTATTGCTCCAGCTCCAAGAGGTATCCCTCAGATTGAAGTTACATTTGATATTGATGCAAACGGTATCACAACTGTAACTGCTAAGGATTTAGGTACTGGTAAGGAACAGAATATCAAGATTACTTCAAGCACTAACTTAAGTGATGAAGAAATTGATAAGGCTGTTAAGGAAGCTGAACAGTATGCTGAACAGGATAAGAAGCGTAAGGAAGCTGTAGATGTTAAGAATGAAGCAGATAGCCTTATTTTCCAGACTAAGAAGCTTATTGACGAATTAGGCGATAAGATTAACGAAGCTGACAAGGCTAAGATTAATGCTCAGGTAGAAAATCTTGAAAAGGTAAACGAAGGTTTACAGGCTGAAACAATGAGCGAAACAGATGTTACTACATTAAAGAACGCTTGCGAAGATTTAAACAAGACTGTTCAGGAATTCTCAACTCAGATGTATCAGCAGGCACAGCAGGCTCAGCAGCAGGCAGGTGCTCAGGGTGGAGCAAATCCTGGTGCAGATGATGTAATTGATAACTAATTAAAGGATAGTTTTTAAATACTGTCAATATAATAATAGCAAAGGAGCCGGTGGCAGCATTGGCTCCCTTTGCTGTAATATAACAAAATGATAAATCCGACAGCTTAACTGTCAGGTCGCATTTTCATAGGATAATGCTTGGTTAATTAAAAGGGAAAGTTGGTGTAATAATGGCATCTAAAAGAGATTATTATGAAGTCCTTGGTATACAGAAGGGTGCAGATGCTAGTGCAATAAAAAAGGCTTATAGAAAAATGGCCAAAAAATATCATCCAGACGCAAACCCTGGTGATAAAGAGGCTGAAGAAAAGTTTAAGGAAGTCAATGAGGCTTATGAAGTACTTAGTGACGACCAAAAGCGTGCCGCTTATGACCAATACGGCCACAGTGCCTTTGAAAATGGTGGTATGGGTGCCGGCGGATTTAGTGGTGGCTTCACAGGTAATTTCTCTGACATGGGCGACATTTTCGGCGATATTTTTGGTGGTGGTTTCAGCGATATTTTCGGTGGTGGCTCATCAAGAAGACGTAGAAACAATGCTCCACAGCAGGGTGCAGATTCAAGAGTAAATATTACTATTACATTTGAAGAATCTATGAAGGGCTGTCAGAAGTCAGTTACTGTGCCAGTTTATGAAACTTGTTCAGATTGTCATGGTACAGGTGCAAAGGCTGGTACTTCTCCTGAAACTTGTTCGTACTGTCATGGTAGTGGTATGGAAACTGTTGTACAGCAAACTCCTTTTGGTAGAATGCAGACACAGAGAACTTGTTCACATTGTCATGGCGAAGGCACAATTATAAAAGAAAAGTGTCCTAAGTGTAAGGGTAATGGTTACACTAGACAGAATAAGGAAATTACATTCGATATTCCAAAGGGTATTGCACATGGTCAGAGCCTTAGAAAGAGAGGCTTTGGTGGTCCGGGTAAAAATGGTGGCGGAAATGGCGACTTATACGGACTTATTAGCGTAATGCCAAGTAATGTATTTACTCGTGATGGCGATGATATTTACGTAACTGTTGAAATCAGTATGATTGATGCTGCTTTAGGTGCAGAAATTGTAATTCCAACTATTGATGGCGATGAAAAATATACTGTTAAGGCAGGTACTCAGCCAAACGATATGGTTACATTGAGAGGAAAGGGCTCTTATAATGTAAGAAATGCCAATGTCAGAGGTAACGAATATGTAACTATTAAGGTTACAGTTCCAAAGAGCTTGACTGAGAAACAGAAAGAACTTCTTCACGAATTTAAGGGAGATGCTCCTAAGAAGAAAAAGCTTTTTGGTAAATAAAATAGATAAATGACAATAAGTTGCTATATTTGTAATAAATTTTCAGTTGACTTTTTGCTGTAATATATTATAATAATATAGCAACACTTATGGGGATGCAATGGTTTCGACGGGGATTTTGAAAGTCGGGATAGCCATTAGAAATGGGTAATTCTTTAAAAACCCAAAACTTTTAAAAATAAACGACAAAAATAATTTTGCGTTAGCAGCCTAAGTTGCTGCTCATCAACCCTAGTCCTCTCACCTACTAGGTGTTTGGTGTCGACTCGGTGAGGCACTTTTTCTACAAAGCTTTGAGTAGAGGAAAGATTTTATGAAGCTACTGAGGTATAAAGCCTGTTTGTCGGCGTTATAACGAGGGAATGTTAAAAGATAAACTGTAATGGGAGAAGTCCTGACCGACGGATTTTCGGACAGGGGTTCAACTCCCCTCATCTCCACTATATTATAAAGATACCGGCATTGTATATTGATAGTTTGATATACAATGCCGGTATTTTTATGATAAAATGTATATATGAATTTAACAAATCAGAAGTTATTAAGGAGGATATGGATGAAACTGTTTTTATGTTCGCACTTTTCAAGTGTAGGAAGTTTGATAAAAGAAGAAATTGATAACAAGAAAGTCGCATTTATTCCCACAGCTTCGCTGCGTGAAGGCTATACCGGTTATGTCGGCTCGGCTCGAAAGCTATTCAATAAACTGGGAGCAACCGTAACGGAAATTGATATTTCAACGGAGGCTTATTTAACGATACAGTCCGTTTTTGAAGATGCGGATGTGATCTATTTTACTGGTGGAAATTCTTTCTTCCTTATGGATCAGCTCCGTAAAACGAGAACGGATGAGCTATTGAAGAAGGAATTGGCAAAGGGAAAACTGATGATTGGTGAATCGGCGGGTGCGATTATATGCGCTCCAACTATCCAATATATTGAACAAATGGATGAAAAGCCGGAGGACTACTCACAAGAAGATGATGCAGGGCTTGATTTGATTGATTTCTATGTTCTTCCGCATTATCTTACAGCACCATTTAAGAAAGTTACTGAGAAAATAATGACTGAATTTTCGGATTTGAATCTATGCCCAATTAACAACCGTCAGGGAATTGTAATCGATGGTGAAGGTTCAAAGGTTATTTGCAAAGACTAATTTGAAAATTCCAGTTGATATTTCACATATTTTAGGAAATTTAATAACTGTTATATTTAATTATCAAATTCTTCGCAAACCCTTGAAAATACTAAGTTTGTAGCAAGTGAGCTTTCCCTTACTCTTTCCCTTGTGTTATATTCTCACATTGGTTTTCATGAACCTTAATATGGGAAAAAATAAGGGAAAGAAAATTTCATAACACAGTATAACAATAACGACATGGTGAACTGATTGAAATGTTTTCGATATTTAACTCTATAACTGATTATTAAAAGAAAATGGAGATAAGATACGATGAGAACAATTTATGCAGAATACAACATAAATCACGATAGTATTGATGTTTACACAAGTGCCGGATATATGCTTCGCATTGATTGCTGGAAAGCTGAAAAAAATCTAAAAACCACATACGGATCAGAATGTGCGCTTACTTCATTGGCTGTGGATGAGCCTTTGGAATATGCAAGATTATATCTTGAGGGTAATTTACAGATGTGGGTAGATGCAGAAGACTCACTAGAGTTATAATCCTTATCCATATAAATAATATGCAAATATATATCCCATCAATATAGCGAATATACTGAAATAAAAGTATCTTTATAATCAATTTTAACCAAAAGAATATGTTCTTAGAGGAGGTGTCTCCCGAAAGAACATATTCTTCTATTATGGGTAATTATAAATATAGAACATGCTTTTCTTGTGCTACAATTTCTTCACTATGAGTTACAACAATAACTGTTTTTCCCTGTTCACTTAACTCATGCAATATATTCATAACAATCTCACTATTTTTTTTGTCTAAGGAACCAGTTGGTTCGTCTGCTAATACAATCGAACATTTCTTTAGCATTAAACGAGCTAACGCAACTCTCTGCTGTTCGCCACCAGATAATTGATAGACTTTTTTGTTAATTACTTTCTGTAAACCAACTTTTTCAAGAGCTTCATTTATTGAAATATCCGTTCTACCTGATTTTTTTATTATTTCTAGATTTTCTTTTACTGTTTTGTTTTCCAAAAGGGCAAAATTTTGAAATAAAAATCCAACAACTTCTTTGAAATATTTCTGCTTTTTTCCTTTTTTTGCCACATCAAAACCATTCACAATAATAGAACCTTTGTCAGGAGTTTCAATACCTCCAATCATATTAAGTAAAGTACTTTTTCCGCATCCACTTTCGCCACTAATTACCAAAAAACGGCTATCTGGAATTTCCAAATGAAAATTTTTGAACAAAATTTTATCATTATATGCTTTGCATAGATTTTCAATTGTTATCATAAGCAACCTCCTTTTAATGATTTCGGTATGTTTGTTTTTTCAACAATTGTGATATTAAAGAAAATAATTGTAAATTCTATTAGTGCCATAAATGAACTAACAAGAATGCTAATTCCTACTTCAGTCTGTACCGATAATAAAGAATAGATAAGCATACCTACTAATATCACAAAATTTTCCACTACAATCATTTTAAGAAGTGTTTTGTGCCGTTCAAATAAACTATATCCAAAGATTTTCATCAAGGAAATTTTCATTGCATTTTCTCGGAACTCTAGTCTACTTACTGTAACAATAATCATAATATTTAAAAGCAATACAATCGTACAAAGAGAACTTAAAAATCCCACGAGTTTTATTAAAAATGTGTGATTATATAAATACTGTTCATGTACGTTTGTAATTACTAGCTGATAATTTCCAAGCATATCTTCATACTTTTTGCTGATATTTCTTAGCTGTTTTTCATCACATTGAAATAAAACTGCTCCTGCTTTATAGCTTTCAAGATACCCACCATTGACTGCTAAATCTTTGTTTGCCTGATAAATAATTATCGGATTTTTGCTTTTTTCGATACCATTTATTCTACTTGTATCTAAATAGGAAAAGTATTCTGTTTCGCTATACTCTATGTACTGAATATTTAATTGTTGTAAATTATCATGATTTAAAACATGGCTCAAGGAGTCATAGGCTAATTGCTTGTTTTTAGCAAAATATCTATTCTTTGGAATGAAAATAATCAAATCAGAAGATTCATTCTCTACTGCATTTATCTGCTTCGTAAAACCTTGTAACATATCTTTTGCATGATTATTTACATATATCACATCATTTTTATCATTTAAAATATTCAAGCATATTACAGGCTTTAATGTGTTATATTCATTCTTGTATAGTTTATTCCAAAAAGCTTCTTCTTTTTCAGCATTAAAATCAGTAGTCTTTACGGTAAAATAATTTGCATCATAATATTCTTCTAACAAATGTTCATTTGTAAATAGGTTATTATGAATACTACTAATATTAGTGGTAATTGTAAAAACAGCGGCTACCCCTGCTATAAATTTTAACGAATAAATTAAAAAATCCACTCCTCTTTTGTGTGTTGCATTTGCGAATGCCTTTCTAATATCAAAAAAGCAAAAAGAACAATATGGAATAGTGGAAAGAATAATTCCAATGGAATATAAAATTGTGACGAGTCTATTCTCATATGCTCCCGATATATAATTTGACAGCAATATTTTTGCAACAATAAATAATGCAATGTCAAAAGTTACATCGAATAAAGCAGCCTTAAATGCTATGAAACCAGCACTTTCTCCTAAGGAAACTCGTACAACAACCTCTTTTTTTCGCCTAACCACTTCAATTACATTTAGAACAATCATCAATGCAATAATCATACCCCATATAATAAAAATCATGTCCTTTTCCGTAGAATTCCAATATTCTGGATAAGTTAAGCTATATTTTTCTGATAATTTCTGATATGCAGAGATAATATTGTCCTCATTTCCTATGTATGAGATAAAGTTTTCATAACCCACAGAGGTACTTTGCAATTCTGAGAGATTATGAAATTTTACTTTCGTAATTCCGGAAACTAAAGCGGTATATTCTGATTCTTCTATGTTTGCAGTATTTTTTAATGTTTGTCTGATTACTTTATCATCGCCATAAATATGAAGTGTTGAAAGGTATTTATTATTGATTTCATTGTACTGAGAAAAAATATGTACATCATTCTCCGTTGCAGTTTCTGATACATCTTTCAGAAACTGCGACATATCTTCACTAGCAACTTCATAGCGTGATGACGTAAAATATGCTGTAGAAAAGTTCCAAAGCTGATCTTGAAATATTTCAGATTGCATAAGTATTCCAAAAATCAGGAAACAAAACAAACATAAGTTTTTAATTGCTTTCATTTATTTCAACCCCAGATTCCATACTTTATTTGCTTTTTCAAATATCGTAGTCAATATTGTGCTATTTTCATCAACAATCCATTGATCTTCTTGATCTTCAGCTTTTTTGCTACTTGACAACATAATTTGAGTATTCAAATCCTTATAGTCATTAAATAGCACGCCTTGACTTATTCCTTGGTGAAATGGTTTTATCCAAATAATTAGTGCATATCGAACATCTGACTCAGCTATCGCAAGATTTCCATTCCAAAGCAAATAATCAGGGACAGACACACTATACTGGAATCCATCTTTATCTGTGTAAATTTTTACTCCAGATTCTTCTATTTCAGGGAAGTCTTTCTGAAATTCGTTATATGGTTTATAACTCCCGAAGTACCAAAATAAATTATAGCAACAGAACAAAATAACCAAAACAATTCCTATATATTTTATTTTTTTCTTCATTTATATACACTCCACAAAAAAGAGTGGTTGGAATTCCAACCACTCAGCCATTATCCCGAACCTTTGTTTAGTAGCTATTACCGTAGGTAATACTATTTCCTTTATGAGCAACCTCAATTTTAGACCAATTACCTTTACCAACATTTGAACCCGAAAAAGAACCATTTCCATTCTTGACATATGCGTAATGATCTTTAGTTGAATGATATGCGTGTGCATAATCTTCATTAATAGCAAGAGTATTATAACCATAAGTCAAAACACCTTTTCCGCCATCAGATGTAGTGCTCAATTCCCACTTTTTATCAAATGTCTTATTCCCGTTTGTAACAGAAAATGCCATTACTGGAATTGATGAAGAAATTAACATTGCACTAATAGCTACCCCTACAATCACTTTCTTTGCTCTCATAAGTTTTACCTCCTTTGATCTGCTGTATTTCTATTTATATTTTATCAAATATTTTGTATCTAGTCAATCAGTATCTTGACTTATATAGCGTCGAATTGTAAGATATATTCCTTGTAAAATTAACCAAAAGAACAACAGATTTATTGATAATGCTTTTTTAATTACTTCTCCAAAATAAATGATGACAGCCGCACTTGTCAGTATCATCAGTAGTGTAATAACATCCCAACAGTTTTTCTTATATAATTCTATAACCTTTATTTCTATCAGTATTGCCAGTATCCCTGTCCCTGCCACACATATTCCAACAACCAATATCATCAATAACCAATATATGATTCCGGCTATAATCTCATTTGGAATTTTTGTGCTGATTTGTGCCACAGATTGCCCGGCATCAATCGTCCAACCGATAAAAGTTTGTATGAATGATGCTGCATCATGGAAGAATGATTTGCAATCGGAAAGGAACACATCTGACTGTACTGCCTGAAAAAGAGTGGTTGTCAGCGAATACCATGCAAGAAGGAACAAGGTTGTTTGGAACATTACCGTTTTTGCTTTATATTGTCCTGCAAGTTGCTCTTTTTGTGTTTCGTATCTTGCTTTTGCATTCTGATAGGCTGTCCGGTCACAGGCTTCGCATTTTTTATAGAGTACCGGCTTTTCTACCGGTATCTCTACGATTTTCTGATGTGTCCGGGCATAATCCCGTTGTTGTGTTAAGCATCGTATTTTATCTTGACATTCCTCTATCGTGACGTTTGCGCTTCGCAGCTTCTCTTTCTCGCTCCGCAATGCTCTGTCTGCCAGCTTCAAGTCGTTCTTTAATGCTTGAATATTCCCGGCTCTGTTCTCTTTGTTTAATTTCTCGTTCAAGGTCAGAGATTCGTTGAGCTGCGTCTTCAGTTCCACGATAAGCTGGTCTTTCTGTTCCAACTCTTCTTGTATCTCCTCGGTCAAGAGCAGAAGTTCTTCCAACTGTTCGGCGTTCTTTAATTCTCTGGATTCGTTCATCTATATCACGTCCTTTCTCTACCTGCTGTTCCAGTTCAGCAATTCGGTGTTCTGTTTCAGTAATAAACTGTTTTCGCTGTTCAGCTTCTGTGCCAATATCTGCCATTGCTGATTTTCGTTTTCCAAAAGTTCTATCTTCGTTTTCTGTTCTTCCATCTTGGAAAGTAGTTCCTCGGTATTTGGCAAAATGTTGAGCAGCTCGGATAACTCGCTGTTTAATTTTTGCAATTTCTGATTCTGTTCCTGCATAAGAGAGAGTTGGGTGTCCCGGTTCTGCATTTCCAGAAGCATTTCTGCCATTAAGGTCTGCTGTTCTTCGATTTGCCCAATCATGGACTCCATTAAGGGTATAATTTCCCGGCTTTCTTCTAATGTCATTTAATCGCTCCTTCCATAATGATAATGCACCTGATACTTTCCCAAAGGTGTCCAGTATCTTTTGCAATAACGTGTTTTGTTGTTTTATGATTTGATTTTCCGCTACTTTCCACGAACCTTTTATTTCCTGCCCGGCAAGAAACTTTTGTTCAATCTTTCTTGCGTCAGCACCTTCATGGATGGTAGGAATCTGGAGTTTTCCCTGCTTTTCGTAAGAACGGTGATCGACCTGATTATGCAAAGGCAGATGTTCATTACACACCTTTGCCCACTCGCTCCGCCACAGTTCACAGTTTTTTGGATTGTTCCATCCCGTAGCATCGGTCAGTACCCGTTTCCATTGCAGGCGGTTTCTTGCACCAATCTTCTGGATTCCGTTTTCATCTAATACAGGGATACGGATTCCATGACGGTCAGGGTTTTTCTTATCCTGCCACCAGTTCGGATGGGATTCATCAATCACGATATTTCCGCTTTTATCTCTGACAAAATCCCAATCTTTGACTTCTTTCTTCCCCCAAGAATGATCCGGGTTAAAAGGGCGCATTGTCAGAAGCAGATGGACATGAGGATTGCCATCCCCTTTGTCGTGGATACTCCAATCAGCACACATTCCCTTATCCACAAATGTTTTTTTGATATAGTCGGCTGTATATTGAATCTGTTCCTGTCTGCTCCATTCTTTGGGGAGGGCAAATTCAAATGACCTGCCAAGTTGGGCATCTGCACTTTTTTCAATCTTCAATACCTCATTCCATAACCGTTGTTTCTGAAATGTGATTTTAAATTTTTCTAAAGCAGCTTCTTTATCTTCTGACCTTTTGTATCGGACAGATTTTTGAAAGCGTTTTATATTTTCTTCTGGTACTATCTGCCATTCAGGAGGTGCG
>ENA-OQHL01000730-OQHL01000730.1-human-gut-metagenome-genome-assembly--contig:-NODE-730-length-21082-cov-10.891148_pt1 | contig 21082 bp, 19 predicted proteins | sample MGYA00242565_ERZ504723 | MGnify/ENA primary metagenome ERZ504723 (study PRJEB26092, sample SAMD00036211) | human gut metagenome | host: Homo sapiens | study: EMG produced TPA metagenomics assembly of... | reverse complement strand
GCGGATGCCGGCTGCGCGGATCATGGCCAGCCAGTCGGTGTGCGCCGCCAGCGGCCCGTGGGAAAGATTCATGCGGATGCCGGTCATGCCGGCTTCCACCATGTGCTGCAAGATCGCCGGCTGTGCGCAGGCCGGGCCGATGGTACCATAAAAATCCAAGGTTCATTCCCTCGATTCATTTTTTATTTCTAATGTATATTGTAACATGAACTGTCCGGGTTGAAAAGAGCCGGACGCGGGCAGAATAAGGGGATTGAAAAAATGCGGTAGCAGCCTGCGCGGGGAAATTGCGAAAAATCAAAGACCCGGAACCTTTTGGAGCCGTTTTGGCCCTGAAAAAGTTCCGGGTATCGTACAGTATTTTTTGGATGCTTTTTATCGGCAAAGGCCGAGACGCTTTTTGAAGCCCTCCCACAGGCGCACCACCCGCTCCCGCGGCAGGAAATACCCGCAAGGACGGCGATTGCCGGGTGCACTGTGTGGCGCGGGTACCGGTACACCTGCCCGAATAACAAAAGAGGCTGTTGCACATCGTTTTAGCCAAAAGTGCAGCAGCCTCTTTTTGTTGTGGGCAATCAGCCCTCCGATGCAAAAAAATTCTTTTGGTCAGCCTGACCACCGTGCCGGAAAGCAGCAGCAACGCGAGCAGGTTCGGAATGCTCATCAGGCCGTTGAAGGTGTCGGCGATGCTCCACAGCAGGCCCAGATCCATCGTTGCGCCCAGAATGGACACAAAGGAGTAGACCAGAAAGAAGGGCTTTGCCACCTTATCGCTGCGGCACAGGAACACCAGGAACCGGGAACCATACAGGCCCCAGCCGATGATGGTGGAAAAAGCAAAGCAGCACAGGGCCACGGCGGTAAAGATGGAAGCCCAGCCGCCGTAGGTGGTGGTAAAGCCGCTGATGGTCAGCTCTGCACCGGCTGCGGTGCCGTAGTTCACGGTGGTGCCGCTGCACAGAATGACCATGGCAGTCAGGGTGCAGATGACGATGGTATCGGCAAACACTTCAAAGATGCCGAACATGCCCTGCTTGACCGGCTTTTTGGTGTCGGCGCAGGCGTGGGCAATGGAACCGGTGCCAAGGCCGGCCTCGTTGGAGAAAATGCCGCGGGACACACCCTTCTGCATACTGACGAACAGGCTGCCGATGGTGCCGCCGGTGAACGCTGCCGGGTTGAACGCACCCGCAATGATGGACTCGAACACATAGGGCAGGCGCTCAAAGTTCAGCACCATAACGCCCACGGACAGCACGATGTAGAACAGAGCCATAAAGGGCACCAGCTTTTCGCTCACGCTGCCAATGCGCTTGATGCCGCCCAGCAGCACCATGGCCACCAGCATGGCCACTGCGATGCCAACCACGAGGTTCAGGGTAGAAAGCGCACCGCCGCCCACCACGCCGTACTCCAGCAGAGCGGTATCGATAGCGGCAACGATGGTATTTACCTGTGTGGCATTGCCGGTGCCAAACACGGTCAGCACGCCAAACAGGGAATACAGCACAGCAAGAAACTGCCAATGCTTGCTCAGGCCGTTTTTAATGTAGTACATGGGGCCGCCTACCCATTCGCCCGTCTCGCTGCGCTCACGGTAGTGCACCGCCAGCGTGACCTCGGCAAACTTGGTGCACATGCCCAGCAGGGCAGAGCACCACATCCAGAACACGGCACCCGGGCCGCCGATGGCAATGGCACCTGCCACACCGGCAATGTTGCCGGTGCCCACGGTGCCGGCCAGCGCGGTGCACACCGCCTGAAAGGGGGTCATGGCGCCATCGGAAGCGTCTTTTTTGCGGAACATGCGTCCGATGGTGGTCTTGATGGCGTAGGGAAATTTGCGGATCTGCAAGAAGCCCGTGCGAACGCTCAGGAGCAGGCCTACGCCGATGATGCACACCATGGCGGGCACGCCCCAGATGAATTGGTTGACCGCCTGATTGACGGCCGTGATCGTCTCGATCATATTTTTCCCACATCCTCTGTTAAATTGCGCTTTTCCAGCCGAAATGCCGGAAAACAAACATCTTATTCTACCGCAGTTTTTGCGTACTGTCAAATAAAATGCACAAAAAAGAGGGAGGTTTTTTGGCAAACTCTCCCTCAACTGCTTGAAACTATTTTATTTTACTTGGCCTTCGCCGTCCAGCGCTTTCAAGAAGGCTCAGCACTTTCCAACTGCCTTGCGGTACACCGGGTAAGCCACGATGGCGGACAGCACTTCGGTGATCCAGAATGCATGCCACACGCCGTTGGCACCAAGGAAATGGCACAGCACAGCGGCCAGCGGCATGATGAATACGATGTAGCGGCACAGCGAGATGACCAGCGATTCTGCGCCCTTGCCAAGGCCTTCCAGTGCACCGGAAGAGGTGGTGGATACGGCAGAAACCACAAAGCCCAGACAGATGATGCGCAGGGCAGTCTGGCCGATGGCGACGGTTTCGAGGTTGGAGATGAACAGCTGCATCAGCGGGCGGGAAGCGAACAGGCAGATGACCGTGCCCGCAGCCATGATGGCAGCACTCATGATGAGGGTGAGTTCGTAGAGCTTTTTCACGCGGGCGTGCTGCTTGGCACCGTAATTGTAGCCAATGAGCGGGCGCATACCCTGCACGATGCCGTTGGCGGGCAGATAGAGGAAGGTCTGGAGCTTATAGTAGATGCCCAGCACCACCACATAGCTCTCGGAGAAGGCCGCCAGCAGGCCGTTGAGGAAGGTGACCAGCAGGGAGGGCAGGGCCAGATTCAGGATGGCAGGCACACCGATGGCGTAGAGACGGCCTTCGAGGGAGAGGTCGGGCCGCAGGGCCTTCCGGCGCAGATGGACGGGCGACTCGGTGGTGCTGTAGACCACGAGGTAGATGACAAGAGTAGCGGCCTGTCCGATGCCGGTAGCCAGCGCCGCGCCTGCAATGCCCATGGCAGGCACCGGGCCGAGGCCGAAGATGAGGACGGGGTCCAGCAGGATGTTGCAGACACAGCCCGAGATGAGGGCGGTCATGGTGAGCTTCATCCGGCCCACGGCCTGAAAGAGCTTCTCAAAGGCGAGGCTGGCCATGTTCACGGTGGCGAACAGGAAGACGATGGTGGAGTAGGTACACGCCCATAGAGACGATGGCGCCGTCGGCGGTGAACCGGGCCAGGAAGCCAGGCAATGATGCGGTAGCTGCCAGCGTACAGAGGATGCCGTGGAGGCAGCCCGAGAGGGCCATGCCGTGGGTGGCGGCGGCGTCCGCCCTGTCGTGGTCGCCTGCGCCCCGGTAAAGGGCCACGGAGGGCGTTCGATGCCTATGCGAGCCGATGCAACGCGTTCACGAAGTTCTGGATGGGGAACACGAGGGAGAGGGCCGTCATGGCCTGCTCGTTGATCTGGGCCACAAAGAGGCTGTCCACGATGTTGTACAGCGAGTTCACCAGCATGGAGATGACGTTGGGCAGAGCCATCGACACCAGCAGCGGGAACACCGGCTTCGTCTTCATAAAAGTATCGTTCATGGGGGCAAAAGCTTCCTTTCCTGAAATTTCCGCACAAGAAAAGCCACACAACGGCGGCTTGAAGCGGGCCATTGTGTGGCGAAAAGTAGCAAACATCTATGCTGTAAAAATCCACACGGGTTTTATTGAAGTGCTGAGAAATACGGTGCATCGCAAAAGCGGTGTTACGGGACGCCGCCGGACGGCACCGGGATGCGGGCCGGAAAGGGCAGTACGGGAAGAGCCTTTCTGACCGGCCTGCGATAGGATACCATGAAACGGGTGGATTGTCAAGGGAAAAGTATGACTTTTCACAAAAGGCTTTTCAAGCGGCCATTTCGTGATACAATAAAGCCAGACAGAAACGGAGGAAAAGCGCCATGAAATGGATGATCGCGTCCGACCTGCACGGGTCGGCTTATTACTGCAAGAAGATGGTGGAGGCCTTTGAGCGGGAGGGGGCTGACCGGCTGCTGATGCTGGGCGACCTGCTTTACCACGGCCCCCGGAACGACCTGCCCCGGGACTACGCGCCGAAAGAGGTCATCCCGATGCTGAACGGCCTGAAAAACAAACTCTGCTGCGTCCGGGGCAACTGCGAGGCCGAGGTGGACCAGATGGTGCTGGATTTCCCGGTGATGGCGGATTACTGCATCCTCCCGGCGGGCGAAAAGCTCATTTATGCCACCCACGGGCATATCTATAATGGAAAGAACCCGCCGCCGCTGGCCGAAGGGGACATCCTGCTCCACGGCCACACCCACGTCCCGGCGTGGACGGAGTTCGGGCAGAGGAATGTCTGCCTCAACCCCGGCTCCCTGAGCATCCCGAAGGAAAACAGTCCCCACAGCTATATGATTCTGGAAAACGGCGTCTTCTACTGGAAAGACGTAGAGACGGGAGAAATATACCACACCCGTGTACTGTGAGAAACCGGCACTTGCAATTACCATACCGGTGTGGTATGATGAAGACAGAAACAAAGAAACAGGGTCTTTTGCCTCGGGCGCTGAGGGGTGCGCGGGGCCGACGGCCTTTTGTTTCCCATAAAGGTTAGGCAAAACTAACAAAATGACGAAAACCACCCGGGCGGCTTGTGCAGTCTGCCCAGTGGATGACGATCCTTAGGAGGTACTGACCAATGGTTCAGACGACGCTGAAAGTAGACGGCATGATGTGCGGCATGTGCGAGAGCCACGTCAACGAGGTGGTGCGCAAGACTGCGCAGGTGGAGAAGGTGACTTCCTCCCACACGAAGGGAGAGACGGTCATCGTCTCGGCCCAGCCGCTGGACATCGAGGCCCTGAAGGCTGCCATTGCCGACACGGGCTATACTGTGACCGGCGCAGAGGAAAAGCCGTATGAGAAGAAGGGATTCTTCTCGTTTTTGAAGCACTGATGACTTCCGGCCCCGGAGAGGGGCCTGTATAAGGAGGCAGGCAGAGATGAGGATACTGGTCTATGGTGCAGGCGTGCAGGGCTGTGAGCTGGCCCACCGTTTGCTGCAGAACAAAAAGAATGTCGTCACCATGCTGGCGCGGGGCGAGTGGAAGGAGAGGCTCGACCAAAGGGGCCTCGTCATCCGCCACTGGGCGCAGTGCCGCACCACGGTGGATCGGGTGGCCACCATCGACACGCTGGCCCCGGACGACTGCTACGACCTCGTTTTCGTGACGCTGCAGGCCGGGCAGCTGCCCGACGTGCTGCCCGTCCTCAAGCAGAACAGGAGCGAATACTTCGTCTTCGTGGGCAACGACCCCCACGCCGTGGAGGTCATGCAGGCCATGCAGCGCCCGGCGGATAAGATCGCCTTCGGTTTCCAGAGCAGCGGCGGCCATCGGGATGTGGATAAGGTCGTCAGCGCCCACGTCGGCGTGGGTATGACCATCGGCGGGGCTACCGCGCCCCTTTCGGGCGTCTTCCGCTACCGGGTCAAGACGGCTTTCGAGGGCGCAAAGTACAAGCTGACCTTCGTCAGCGACATGGACGGATGGCTCAAGTGCCACCTCGCCCTCATCCTGCCGGCCTGCTATCTCTGCTACGCCTGTAGCGGCGACCTCTCCAAGGCGACGAAGGAGCAGCGTGACCTGGTCCTCGACGCCGCGTGGGAGGCCTGCGAGATGCTGAAAGCCGCCCACATCCCCGTGGACGACAAGGAGAACACCGACTGCTACCGTGCCGGTACGCCCGGCCGCCGGAAGATGGACGCCATGGTCCTGGCGCTCTGTAAGACCCCGCTGGGCCGTCTCTGCGTCTCCGACCACGCGATGCATGCTGTGGCTGAGATGCAGTACCTCGATGAGGCTTTCGAGGGTCTGCGCACCCGGACGGGCGTCCGGATGACGGCGTGGGACACCCTGCGCAGCCAGATGCCCTCGTGGGACATCATGCGGAAAAAGACGGCGAGAGCAAAGCGATAAGTGCATGGAAAAAGAGGCAGATGCGAGTCTGCCTCTTTTTTGTGTGGGAAAACCTCTCAGTCTGCTTCGCAGACAAGGCCGGGTTGCGGCACCCAGCATCCGCAGCGCTTTGCTTGCGTCTTGCTGGCCGCTGCCCCAACAACGACTTCCTGTTTCCGCCACTGGCGGCGGTCGTCGTTGTTGCCCCTACCGAGGGGAGCCCTTGGCAGGCCGGGCAGCTCTGAGCTGGACGCTTGAGGCGCAATATGGCGCAAAAGGGCGGGCCTTGCTACAGAGGGCAGCAGCTTCTGGACAATGCACTTTGTCAAGCTGCCGCTGGCTTGGACAGCAGGGCACTACAGTCCACGAAACAGATAAACTTTGCTCGTCCAGGGGAAACTTGACCGATATGCCAAGGGCTCTCCCTTTGGGAGAGCTGGCGCGGAGCGCCTGAGAGGGCAAGGATGCTGACAAAGAATCGGGAGCGCGACGATAAGTATCGCTCTGACAAAAAGTCTGCTTATCGCTGTGTAGCGGCTTTATCGTAAATGGCTTGCCCTCTCCGTCACCTTCGGTGCCACCTCTCCCAAAGGGAGAGGCTTCAGTGCGTCCCCCAAAATTCCGCTAATTTTTTCTTCAGCTCTTCCGTATCCCTCAGATACTCCAGATGCCTCCAATGCTTCGGGAAGAGCCGGGCGTACTTGCTCTGGGCAAAGCGGTCGTCGAGGAGCAGCACCACGCCCTTATCTTCCTGCGTCCGGATGACCCGCCCGGCGGCCTGCAGGACTTTGTTCATCCCGGGCCAGCGGTAGGCGTAGTCGAAGCCCGCCCCGTTCTGGGCGTCGTAGTAGCGGCGCAGCATCTCCTGACGGGGACTCACCTGCGGCAGGCCCACGCCCACGATGGCGCAGCCGATGAGCCGGTCGCCCGCCAGGTCCACGCCCTCGCCGAAGATGCCGCCCATGACCCCGAAGCCGAGAAGCGTCTTCTCCGGGCGGGGCGAAAACCGCTCGAGGAACGCCGCCCGCCCGGCGTCGTCCAGACCGCTCTCCTGTGCCAGTGTGCCGATGTCCGGGTAGCGGGCGGTGAAGTCCTCCCACACCTGCCGCAGATAGGCATAGCTGGGGAAGAAGGCCAGATAGTTGCCCACCCGGCTGGACGCCAGCGCCGCGAGGGCGTCCGAGAGGGGCCGGATGCTGGCGTCCCGCTGGCGGTAGCGGGTGGAGATGGAGGGCAGACAGTAGAGCCCGAGGTTTTCTGCCGGGAAGGGGCTTTCCAGCGCCACGGCCCGGGCCTCGGGACAGCCGAGGACGGTGCGGTAGTAGCCCGGCGGCGTCAGCGTCGCGCTGAACAGCGCCGCCGCCCGCCCTGCCGAAAGGCTTGCGTCCACGAAGGGGGACGGGTCGAGGCAGAGCAGCTGCAATTCAAGGTCACTGCCCCGGGCGGTGAGCTGGGCGGCAAAATGCTCGTCGTACCGTTCCGACGCCCGCAGGATGTCCTGCACCTCAAAGTAGAGATCCAGCAGGACCGCGTGGGCTTCGGCGTCGGGATCGTCTTCCAGCCAGTCCTGCAAGGGAGCCGTCAGCGCCCGCAGCGGGGCCAGCAGGGCTGAGGGAAGCTCCTTGCAGAACACCGTGCCGTCCTGAGCGTAGTCGGCGGCGGGCAGCCCGATGGCGGGCGTCTCCCCAGATCCCAGCAGGGAGGTCTGGCCGCTGTCGTCCTCTTCGGCGGCAGTGCTGCCCCGGCGGGGCGCGAGGGTCGAGACCGCTTTCCGTCCCTCTAAAAAGGCTTTGTCGGCCTTGCTCAGAGCTGTTTTAAGGGTGCTTTTGCCCCGCCCGAGGGCGCGTTTTGCCTCGGTGAGGCTGCTCTTGCAGAAGCGCGCCGAGTACATGGCCCGCGCCCGCTCGGGCAGATTGTGGGCCTCATCCACGAGGAAGAGCCAGTCGCCCGCGCTGTCGAAGAACCGCCGCAGATGCACTACGGGGTCGAAGAGGTAGTTGTAGTCGCCGATGATGACGTCGCACCACTCGCTCAGATCCAGCCCCAGCTCGAAGGGGCAAACCGTGAACTGCTTTGCGGCGTCGGCCAGCGCGGCCCGGTCGAAGCGGCCGGTGCCGTCGTCCAGAAGGGCTTTCAGGGCCGTGTTCACCCGGTCGTAGTAGCCGTTTGCGTAGGGGCAGAGCTCCGGCAGGCAGGCGGGATGGCCCTCGGCATCCGGGTGGAGGCAGACCTTCTCCTTGGCTGTCAGGGTCACGCTGCGCAGAGCCAGCTTGGAATCAGACGCCCGCAGCCGCGCAATGGCATCCTCGGCGGCGGACTGAGTCGTGTTGCGGGCCGTCAGGTAGAACAGCTTCTCGCCGCAGCCGGTGCCGATGGCCCGCAGAGCAGGGAAGAGAACGCTCATGGTCTTGCCGATGCCGGTGGGGGCCTGACAGAAGAGCCGGACGCCGCTTTTAGACGGCGCGGCAGTGCAGGCGCGGTAGACTTCGCCTGCCAGCGCCCTCTGCCCGGGCCGGTAGACCGGGAAGGGGAAATCCAGCGCCGAAAGGCTCACGCCCCGCTGCTCCTTCCACGCCAGCTGACGCTGCGCCCAGGGGGCGTACTGCTCGAGCAGATCCTGCAAAAACGCTTCCAGCTCTTCAAGGGTGAAATGCCGCACGAAGCGGAGGATGTCGTCGGTGTCGATCTGGTAGTAGGTGAGCCGGACGTCCAGCTTTTCCAGCCCCTGCTGACGGCCATACAGCGCCCCGTAGACCATTCCCTGCGCCCAGTGGCAGGGGTTCATGTCCTCGGCGATGTCGTCGGCGGGGACGGCTGTGGTCTTTATCTCGTCGATGACCGTCACGCCCGCCTCGTCGGTGAAGATGCCGTCGGCCCGGCCTTCGATGGTGAAGGGGATGCCCGCCGCCTCCCGTTCGCCGGAGAGGAAGACTTCGGCGGCGTAGCCTTCGCCTGCGGCCTTTTGGAGCTTGCGGTGGATGCGTGCGCCCTCGTTGGCGCGGTCGAAGCCGGTAAAGCGGCTGTCGATGCTGCCGGTGCGGAGCAAAAATTCCACCAGCTGGCGGACAGGCAGGCGAAAAGCAGGCATAGCGGGTCACTTCCTTTTTTGACTTTTTATATTTATAATTGGCAGGCCCGTCTTTGTACAACTCTCAGTCTGCTTCGCAGCCAGCTCCCCTAGTAGGGGAGCCCTTGGCAGGCCGGGCAGCTCTGAGCTGGACGCTTGAGGCGCAATATGGCGCAAAAGGGCGGGCCTTGCTACAGAGGGCAGCAGCTTCTGGACAATGCAACTTTGTCAAGCTGCCGCTGACCGCCGCAACCCGGGCAGTGGCACGAAGTGCCTGAGAGGTTGACTCTTACGCCAGCCCCAGCATCCCGGCGCACTGGGCGGCAGCTTCGTCCACCTTGCCGAAGTCCACGGCGGCGCGGTAGTACGTCTCAAGCTCGTCGTGGCAGGCTTTGGCCTGTGCCATCAGGTCGGCGGCCTGTTCCAAAAGCTCTGCTGCCGCCCGCTCGTTGAAGCGGAGACGGGCGCGGTAGCCCGCCAGATTTTCCCGGTCCACGAAACGGGTACACCGGACGGCCTGCACGCCGGGCAGCTGCACCGGGTGCCACCGGTTGTCGGTGAGGAAAGCCAGCCGGAGGGCCGGGATGAAGAGATGGTCTATCTTGTCGTCGGGGTGCATGGCGCAGGGGCAGGTGATGATGTGGTAGCCCCGGGCCAGCGCCTCGGCCCGGATGAGCTCGAGAAGCAGGCGGGAGACGGCGCCGTAGTCGTCATGGAAGACCACATACCGGTCGGCCAGCGCCTGTACGGTGCCGCGGTAGAAGACCGGCCCTTTCGGCGTGATGGCCGACAGCAGCCGCAGCTCTTCGCTGGCCGAGGCCCCCTCGGGCAGGCGGGGGAGAGTCCGGGCGCAGAGCCGCTTGACGTAGCGGCGGACTTTCTCGAAGTTGGCACTGCACGCCTCAGCCCGGCGGCTGTCCAGCAGCAGGCTCCCGGCAGATGCGATATACCGCGCGGCCCGGCTGCGCAGGGCAGTGTTCTGGGCGAAGAGCCGCTTCACCTCGTCGGCGTGGGCGTGGAGGGCATCGGCGTCCAGGGTGTGGTACAGGCTCACCACCTGCTCCTCTGCGCCCGGGGCGTCCGGCTCCATGACATGGGGTGCGGTGGCGTCCACGATGGCGGCGCGCTTGTCGAGAAAGATGACGCCGTCCAGACTGTCGGGGTCGCTGGCGCAGTGGATGCGCTGGATAGGCTCCCCCTTCTGCTCGGCCTTGACGGCCAGCCGCTTCATCAGCGTCGATTTGCCGCAGCCCGGCCCGCTTTTGATGAGATACATCTGCATCCCCGGTTCCCGCCGAAGCGGCTCAAAATAGCCCTTGAACCCGGCGGGGGTGGTGGTACCCAGAAAGAAATCAACAGAATCGCTGCGTACAGCATTCATACTCAAACACCTCACTTTTGCTATAGGGTATGCAAAAATGAGGTGAAAGGTGTACTCCTCCAGTCTGCTTCGCAGACAGCCCCCTCAATGAGGGAGCCCTTGACAAGACGGGAAAGTTTCCCGTCGAAGACAAAATCTTGCGGAATGCCAAAGCCTCCCTCTTAGAGGGAGGTGTCGCCGGAGGCGACGGAAGGAGTGTACGTATGCTCGCACACCTCGTGTATTTTATCCCGCAGGGCCACGAAGTCACCGAAAGCCTCCGGCTTGTTCTGGGGCTGACGGAGCAGGGCGGCGGGGTGGAACGTCCCCATGAAGAGGATGCCGTTCTTCTCAATAAAGGTGCCGTGCTCCTTCGTCACCGAAAAGTCGGCGCGTATCATCCGCTGGGCGGCGACTCGGCCCAGGCAGACGACGATTTTAGGCCGCAGCAGACGGAACTGCTCCCGCAGCCAGGGCATACAAGCCTCGCTCTCGGCGGGCAGGGGGTCGCGGTTCTGGGGCGGGCGGCACTTGACGATGTTGGCGATATAGCAGTTGGAGGCACGGTCGAGGTCGATGGCGAAGAGGTATTTGTCCAGCAGCTGGCCGCTGCGTCCCACGAAGGGCAGGCCCTGCTCGTCCTCGCTCTGGCCGGGGCCTTCGCCCACGAAGAGCACCTCGGCATTCTCCGCGCCCTGCCCGAACACCACGTTGTGCCGGGTGGTGTGCAGCGGACAGCGCTGACAGGCAAGACAGTCGGTTTTCAGTGTTTCCCAATCCATAAGCTCGGTATCCTCTCACAAACTAAATGACATTTTCTTAACAAATTATCGCACGATTCCTTCCTTAAAATATACCACAAAATTCAAGATTTGTCTTGAAGTTTTCTGACTCTGTGCTAGAATAAAAAAGAAGGGCATATCTGTGATGCCCGGAATAATTGCAAAGTAATTTCGGAGGTAATCAACAATGGCTGATATGTTTGCACCCCTGGTAGCCCAGCTGAAGGCAAACCCCAAGACGATCGTTTTTACCGAGGGCAATGACCCCCGCATCCTGGAGGCCGCAAGCAAGCTGCTGGCTGAGGGCGTGTTGAAAGTTGTTATGGTCGGCAACGAGGCAGAGTGCAAGGCTGCTGCCGCTGCTGGCAATTTTGATATTTCCGCTGCTGAGATCATCGACCCTGAGAACTACGCCGGCTTCGATGAGATGGTCAACACCATGGTCGAGCTGCGCAAGGGCAAGCAGACCGCAGAGGAGTGCACTGCTCTGCTGAAGAAGTCCAACTACTTCGGCACCATGCTGGTCAAGATGGGCAAGGCTGACTGCCTGCTGGGCGGCGCTACCTACTCCACCGCCGACACCATCCGTCCCGCTCTGCAGCTGGTCAAGACCAAGAAGGGCGCTCATCTGGTGAGCTCCTGCTTCATTCTGGACCGTGACTGCGGCGAAGAGGGCCTGAAGCGCATCGCTATGGGCGACTGCGCCGTCAACATCGACTACACCGATACCGTCGATAAGGCTACCGGTGAGGTCAAGGTGGCTGCTTCTGCCAAGCTGGCTGAGGTGGCTGTCGAGACCGCTAAGACCGCTAAGCTGTTCGGCATCGACCCGAAGGTCGCTGTCCTGAGCTTCTCCACCAAGGGTTCCGGCAAGGGCGGCACCGTCGCTCTGAGCCACGACGCTGTCATCAAGGCTCAGGAGATGGCCCCCGAGCTGGCTATCGACGGCGAGCTGCAGTTCGACGCAGCCGTTGCTCCCGAGGTCGCACAGGTCAAGTGCAAGGGCAGCAAGGTCGCCGGTCAGGCCAACACCTTCATCTTCCCCTGCATCGAGGCCGGCAACATCGGCTACAAGATCGCACAGCGTCTGGGCGGCTACGCTGCCTACGGCCCCATCCTGCAGGGCCTGAACGCTCCCATCAACGACCTGTCCCGTGGCTGCAACGCCGACGAGGTCTACAAGATGAGCCTCATCACCGCCTGCCAGTCCTGAGCTGACACCCGGCTGAACTGAAAAGCTGAAAAGAGCCGCTGCCGCATTTTGCGGGCAGCGGCTCTTTTGGCTATACATCGACTGCGGTTTATGGTATGATAAGCATAAGAAGCCCCGGCAGAGAAGGAGAACCTTCGAACGTGAAAATAAAAGCTTTGGCCTTTGTCCTCACGGCGGTACTGCTTTTGTGCGGCTGTGGGCAGAAGAGCGAAACGGCGGCAGCACGGTCATCCAGAACAGCCGCATCACCCTGAGCGGCGACAACGGGCGGCGCATCTGCTATCAGCTCAGCGCCTTGAAAGGGAATACGCTGGACGTCTCCCTCGGCTGCGGCATCGCCAGCACGAAGGAAGTCAGCGGCAACACCATCCGGGGCCGGATACGGCATAAAGTCTTCTAGGACTGCTCCGGCGTGGAGAATAACAAGGTAGAAGTGCGGAGATTCTCGATTCTGGGATGAACCGCTCATAAAAAGGAGGTTTTATCATGCGAAGAAAATTTATTGCGGCGGTCACATCGGGGGTTCTGGCCCTGACGGTCATGGCAGCTCTGCCCACCCATGCGGAGGCGGTGAGCATCTGGCTTGACCTTACCCCGGGGACGGAGAGCGTCGAGACGTTCCAGTACAAGGACTATGCAGACCGCTATTCGGACGCCTACGAGCTCTATGGTTACGATGCTGAGGCACTGTTCAACCACTATGAGACGGTCGGCAAGGCCGAGAATCGGGTAGGACGCTTCAAGAAGACGCCGGAAGAAGATGATCGGCATCCCTATGTGTGGGACGCCGATGAGCCGCTGGACCCGCTGCCGCCTTTGGACTTTCACGCGCAGCCGGACTGGTTCGATGCCCGTACCCTCCCGGAGAACCTGTCCAATGTCCGTATTATAAAAGAATATGAGCAGCTGGAAGCCTTTATAGAGAAAGACGAGTGGATCGGAGACCCCGTTCTGGTGCGGAAGGAAGAGCTCCTGACGGAGATGAGCAGCCGCGTCCGGAACTATGACGGCCGGCGCGGTGGAGCTGACTATCTCCGCGCCATCAGTCAGGACATCGACGTGCTGCTTGATTTCATGGGATAAGGATGCTATAAGATGAAAAGGGAAGAGCCTCACTGCAAAGCGGTGAGGCTCTTCCCTTTGGTGGAGCACAGAGGGTTCGTCTGGCTCACGTGTGGTGGAGGCGATGGGAGTCGAACCCATGTCCGAAAAGAGTTCAGCGTAGGTGTCTCCGGGTGCAGGCGATCTACAACATTCCCTCCGCGTCACGCCGGTCGTCAGGCTAACGCTTCAGTAGCTTCATGAGTTCCTGCCGGTCCGCAAAGCTTAGGTCCGTTCAGGTGCTGTGTCTAAAGGACGCCCCGGCCCCACACGACACAAGAGTGGGCGGAACGCGCAGCACTCAGGCTGCGAGCAACTGATAATTATTGTTGTCAGTTAATTTTTTGGAGGAGTTTAGAGCAGTTCCCCCACTGCTACCCGCTGCCCAGGCCTCGCTCCCCCCGTCGAAACCTTTACGCCCCCATAAAGCGCATGTTGCCATGCGCAGAAAGCTTGGTGTTCTCAGGGCAGGAATGCTGCCTGAAAGAGATCTAGTAGAATTTGCCGTTGGACTTCACAGCCCGGTCGATGGAGCGCTTGGCGTCGCGCTTGGCGGCGTCGGCACGCTTGTCGTAGAGCTTTTTGCCCTTGCACAGGCCGACTTCCATCTTGACGCGGCCATGCTTGAAGTAGAGAGAAAGGGGAACGAGGGTGTAGCCCTGCAGCTTGCACTGCTGGTGCAGACGCCGGATCTCGGTCTTGTGGGCCAGCAGACGCCGCACCCGCAGAGAGTCCTGATTGAAGATGTTGCCGTGGTCGTAGGGAGTGATGTGCATTCCCTTGACCAGCAGCTCGCCGTCCTCAATATCGACCCAGCTGTCTTTCAGGTTGACGCCGCCGGCACGCAGGCTCTTGACCTCGGTGCCTTTCAGCTCGACGCCCGTTTCCAGCGCTTCGAGCACGAAATACTCGTGACGCGCCTCGCGGTTTGTGGCGATGGTCTTTGTCGCCGGACGTTCCTTGGCAGGTGCCATGAAGCGCGCCTCCTTTCCTTTACTCTAGAAGCCGTTTTCATAAGCATTGCACATCGTCCGAACGGCCTTTTTGCTCGCATCCTGCGTTGTTTCCCCTTGCAATCCACCAAGGATTGCTGCGGGAAACCGCCTTGTATACGGGCAAAAATTCTCGTCGTTCGGCGCACCCTGCCTATAAAAGCAGCTTCTTTGTCTTGTCATTATATCACATTTTGCTGGATTTTCAAGAGCGATTTTTGAAAGAATCGTTAAGGTTCTATAAAATCTGCTCTTTACAGCTCGTCGCGGCCGGAGAGCGCGCGGTAAAGCGTCGTCTCATCGGTGTACTCGAGGCTGCCGCCCACGGGCAGACCGTAGGCCAGACGAGTGGTCTTGATGCCCAGAGGTTTGATGAGCTTTGCCAGATACATGGCTGTGGCCTCGCCCTCGACGGTGGGGTTCATGGCCATGATGACCTCTTTTACCTCGCCGCTGCCCAGCCGGGCCAGCAGCTCCTTCACCGAGAGCTGTTCGGCGCCGATGCCGTCCATGGGGCTGATGAGGCCGTGGAGGACATGATACAGGCCGTGGTACTCCCGGGTGCGCTCAAAGGCCTGCACATCGCGGGGCGTCTCGACCACGCAGATGGTGGAGCGGTCCCGCTTGGCGCTGGAACAGATGGGGCAGAGCTCGGCCTCGGTGTAGTTCTGGCAGACGCGGCAGCGGTGGAGCCGGGTGTGGGCGTTCTGGATGGCCTCGGCCAGTGCTGCGGCGTCCGCGTCCGACATACTCAGCACCTGATAGGCCATCCGGGTCGCGCCCTTGCGGCCGATGCCCGGGAACTGGCTGAACTGCTCAATAAGCTTTTCCAGCGGCGCTGCGGTGTAACCCATGCGTATCCCTCCCGCTTAGAGGCCGGGGATGTTCAGACCGCCGGTCAGCTTGCCCATCTCGGCCTCGGCAGTTTCGTCCACCTGCTTGACGGTGGCGTTGACGGCAGCGGCCACCAGGTCTTCCAGCATCTCGATGTCGTCGGGGTCAACGGCCTCGGGCTTGATGGTGATGCCAAGGATCTCGTGCTTGCCGTTCATGCGGACGGTGACCATCTCGCCGGAGGCGCTGCCGGTGTACTCGGCGGCTTCCAGCTCGGCCTGCTTGGCCTTCATGTCATCCTGCATCTTCTGAGCCTGACGCATCAGGGCGTTCATATCGGGGCGGCCAAAGCCTGCGGGCATTCTTGCTTTCATAATTGGTTCTCCTTAAAAGTTATTGTTTATATTTTTTCTTCGCGCTGTCCTCAATGCTCACGTCCAGACCCAGCTTTTCCAGCGCATGGAGCGACTGTTCGGCATTGGAGGTGTGCTTTGCGGCGGTGCGGGGCTCGTAGGGGCCGATCGGCACCGCGACGCCTGACACCTGCGCGATGAGTTTTTTGATGAGACGCTGGCTGTCCTTGTTGACACGGATGAAGTCCCGGAAGGTCTTGCCGCCGTCGATGAGCACCCGTGTGCCATCGAAGTACGCCTTCGATTTGCGCAGATAGCTGTGGAGCATCGGGTCCTTCTCCTGTAAGAGCTTGACGACCTCGCTCCACTGCTCGAAGGGATTGATGCCCTCTGCGGCCACCTTGCGGGGGCGGCTGAGAGCCGGGTCGGCGGTGTACTCCGGGGCAGGTGCTGCCGGTGAGACCGGTGCAGCGGGCTCCACTGATTCCTCTTCCGGTACGGGTGGTACAGGCGCAGTGACCGGCGCAGTCGGCTCATCCCAGGGCAGGGAGGCCGACTCCGCCACCGGCGGCTCGTCGGGCGGTGGTGGAAGCTCTTCGTCTGCGGGCGCGGGGACTCTGGAATATCCGGGACAGCGGCCTTCGGCTCTGCAGCGGGCGCGGGAGCAGGCTCCTTTTCCACTGCCGGTGCGGCCACAGGTTCCACGGGTGCAGCAGGGGTACTCATGAAAGGCTGCGGCGCAGGCTGGACCGGTGCCGCAACAAAGGGCCGGACGACCGGTGCGGCCGGAGCGACAGTCTGCACAGGCATTGCCGCCACGGGGACAGCTGCGGCCTGCGGCGGCTCCGAGAGGGTGAAGAGGGCCAGTTCCAGCTCGATGCGCTGGTCACTGCCCCGGGTCATATGCTCAAGGGCGCTGCCCAGCGTACGGATGGCCCGGATGGCCTCCCGCTGGCCCAGCTGAGGGCCTTTTTCGAGGTACTGCTGTTCCTCTTCGGGGGAAACACCGGACAGCAGGCTCTGCCCGCCGGGCAGAGCTGCCAGCATCAGGGCGCGGTAGTGGGCGATAAGCTCTTCCGTCAGACGTTTCACGTCCACCGACTGCTGCCGCAGTGCGGCCAGCTGAGCCAGCGCCGCTGCGCCGTCCTGCGCTTCCAGAGCATCCGAAATATGGAACAGGTAGCTCCGGTCGGTGACGCCCGCCATCCGGCGGACAACATCAGCATCGATTTTTGCGGTCACGCCGGCGCAGGTGTCGAGGATCGAGAGGGCGTCACGCATGGCACCGTCAGCCAGACGGGAGATCAGCTCTGCACCACCGGTCGTCAACTCTAAGCCCTCTTGGCCGGCGATATACTCGACCCGCTGGGCGATGTCTTCCGGCCCGATGCGGGTGAAATCGTACCGCTGGCAGCGGGAGAGGATGGTGGCCGGGACTTTCTGGATCTCGGTCGTGGCGAGGATGAAGATGACGTGGGCGGGCGGCTCTTCCAGCGTTTTCAGTAGCGCGTTGAAGGCCGCTGTGGACAGCATGTGTACCTCGTCGATGATGTATACCTTATAATGACAGGCACTGGGGGTGTAGGCTGTCTCATCACGCAGGTCGCGGATGTCGTCCACACCGTTGTTGGACGCGGCGTCCATCTCCACCACGTCGAGGATGCTGCCGTTGTCGATGCCCTTGCAGATCTCGCACTCGCCGCAGGGGTCGCCGTTATGGGGGTGAAGGCAGTTGACCGCCTTGGCGAAGATCTTCGCGCAGGTGGTCTTGCCTGTGCCGCGCACGCCGGTAAACAGGTAGGCGTGGCCTACGCGGCCCGACGCCACCTGATTGCGCAGCGCCGTGACGATGCCGCGCTGTGCGACGACATCCTCAAACCGCTGGGGCCTCCATTTGCGGTATAATGCGCGATACATCGGTGCTTCCCTCCCGTCAGTAATAAAAAATCGGACAGCGCTGACGGGGTTTGACCCCCGCCTTGCGTAACTCGGCATACGGATGCAGGCTGACTGAAACGCACGGGGCGCGCCGCTTAAGGCTGCTTGGTTCCCCACCTGACCTGGTTCACTGCGGCTCCATCGTACAGGACCCGCATCCGTATGCCGAACCACGCAGCAGGCGCTGTCCGACAAGGCACACGATTCGTGTGCCTTAGTATTGTACCACAGTTCGGTGAGGAATGCAAGAGGAAGCTAAGGCTGCTCCCATCCGGCCCGCAAAAGCTCCAGTGCGTGTGTTTCAAGCCGGGAAACGTAACTCCGGCTTATTTGGAGCAGCTTTGCCGTTTCCAGCTGGGTCAGCGGCGGCTGGCCCGCCAGACCGTACCTTAATAACATGAGTTTCCGCTCCCGGGCGGGCAGCCCCTCGATGAGGCGGCGCAGGCGCTGGGCGTCGTCCTGCTTTTCACAGCTGTCCTCCATGCAGAAGCCGTCCTGCAGCACATCGGCGAGGGTGAGGGCAGAGTCTTCCTTTCCGGCATCAAGAGTCTCCTGAAGCGAGAGGGTGGGGGCGTTCTTCCGCTCCCGCCGGAAGTGCATCCGGAGCTCGTTTTCGATGCACCGGCTGGCATAAGTGGAGAAGCGCGCCCGGCGGGTGGAGTCGAAGGTGTCCACGGCTTTCATCAGGCCAATGGTGCCGATGGAGATCAAATCGTCCTGCTCAGAGGGGAGAGCATAGTATTTCTTTGCGATGTGCGCCACTAAGCGCAGATTGTGGCGGATGAGCTTTTCCCGGGCGGATGAATCACCGGCCCGCAGATCGGCGAAGGTCTGGATCTCCTCCTGTGGGCTGAGCGGGCGGGGGGAAACTGCCCGCTTCCAGATGGAGCGCCAGAAACAGAAATTTTGTGGCGAAAAATTGCAGTAAGGTCAGCAGCACACGATATCCCTCCCGGTACATAGTTGTTAAAGTGTATGAGCCGGAGTGCGGATAGTTGCCGGAGAGGCCTTTTGTGCGCGGTATCTTTTCCGCAGGGAAAAAGCGTGGTATACTGAGGGGGATAACTCGGAATTTGTGGAGGAAACAAACATGGAAGATAATAAATCAATGAATGTCAAGAAAACGGTAAAATCAGGAATAACTTTTGGAAGTGCATTGGCTATGGTTATTAGTTATACAACGTGGAAGTCTGTCGGTTGGGCGATTTTTCATGGATTACTTAGTTGGGTATATGTCATATATTTCCTTTTACGTTACTAAATTCCCATTTATCGAGTGACGAAAACAATACATCCTTCAGCGGACGACCCTAAAACGCTTGTCCGCTCTTTTTATGCCAGTGCATCCTGACAGGAGAACTGCCCGGCGAAAACGTCTGCGGGCGGAGCATGGAACGGTCAACGGGTCAACAGCTCAAAATGATTCCGCTTTGTGACCAGCAGCCCTTCCTTTTGCAGCTTGGAAAGCTCCACCGACATGGCGGCACGCTCCACACAGAGAAAATCTGCCAACTGCTGACGGTCAAAGGGGATGTCAAAGGAAAGGGAAGACTGCCGGATGGATTCGGCAGACAGGTAGGACAGCAGTTTTTCCCGGGTGGTGCGCTTGCTGATATGGGTGATCTTCTCGTTGAAAAGCAGTATTTTGTTTGCCAGAACGCTGACCAGATTGCGGATGAGCTTCTGGTGATGGTCGCAGGCGGTGGGGCAGGAGGTGAGCAGCCGCTTGACGTTCAGCAGCAGGATCTCGCAATCCTCCTCTGCCACCACGCTGATGTTCAGGATGGCACCGGGGGTGGCGGCGTAAGGCTCCCCGAAAAAATCCCCGGTGCTGCACTTGGACAGGATATTGCGGTGTCCCCAAAGATCCTCCTGGATCACAAGGGTAGAGCCGGACAGCATGAGCCCCATGACCTCTGTGGAATCTCCGGCACGGAAAATATAGGAGCCCCGGGGGCGGGTGATCTTCGCTGCACTGACGCAGTGCAGGATGGACAGAATCTCATCATCGGTAAGCCCGGTAAAGAAGGGGCAGCTCCGCAGAACAGGCAGATATTTTTGCATAAAGACTCTCCTTGTTGGAATTCAAACAGACAAGATGGCTTTAGTATACTATAATAAACCTGCAAATGCAAAAAACACCCACAACAGGAGAGTATAGATATGATTCGGAAGATCATCCATATTGACGAAGAAAAATGCAACGGCTGCGGGCTGTGTGCGACCGCCTGCCACGAGGGAGCCATCGATATTATCAACGGCAAGGCAAAGCTGGTGCGGGAAAATTTCTGCGATGGCTTTGGCGACTGTCTGCCGGGCTGCCCTACCGGTGCCATCACCTTTGAGGAACGGGAAGCCCCTGCTTACGACGAGGCGGCGGTGCAGGAAAACAAAAAGAAAAAGGAACTGCAGGAAAAGATGAAGCACCTCCACGAGGGCGGCTGCCCCGGCTCCCGGATGCGGATGCTGGAACAGCCGGAGGCGGCCGAAAGTGCAGCTTCTGCCCCCGTACAGCCGGTCTCCCGCCTGCGCAACTGGCCGGTGCAGATCAAGCTGGCTCCTGTCCATGCGCCCTACTTTGAGGGCGCAAAGCTCCTGATCGCAGCGGACTGCACGGCCTATGCCTACGCCAATTTTCATCAGGAATTTATGCGCGGCAAGGTGACCCTCATCGGCTGCCCGAAGTTGGACGCTGTAGATTACAGCGAAAAGCTCACGGAGATCCTGCGCAGCAACGACATCCAGAGCGTGACCATCCTCCGCATGGAGGTGCCCTGCTGCGGCGGTCTGGAGATGGCGGCAAAAAAGGCACTGCAGACCAGCGGAAAGTTCATTCCGTGGCAGGTGGTCACCATCTCCATTGACGGAAAAATTCTGGATTAAAAGCACAGGGCAAAAAAACCACCGAGAAAACACAGACCCGATAAACGAATACCGCCGAGGAGCTTCCCAGTTGGGAGGCATCCTCGGCGGATTTTTTAGTTTATACAGCAGGTTTGCGGAGCAATGCGCCTGTTACCCGTATATTTTCCCCACGATCTTTCCGCATCGCAGGGGTGGCTGTCTATACCGATAGCCGGACTGTGGAAAAGTACAGGGAGCAACCTGCGTAAATTTTTACGCAGAGTGGCCTCTCTTTTTTACACAGCCAATGCCAATCAGCGCTTGAAAACGAAACGCTGCGCAAGTATACTATACTAGTTATGTTGTACAAGTTTGAGTGTGAACTGATGTATCAGTTGACCATAAAAGACATACCAGAATTGAAGTGTGCGGCGGGGTCGAAGCCCTGCGAGGATGAAAATGAAATTCGATAGAAGACTTACAGATGAAATCTACACTTCCGATACGGTAAGGCTGGGGAAATTGGTACGTTTTACACTGTGACGATTCAAAAAACAAAGGAGAGGTGTTTTACTATGATCTACAAAAAGCGATACGGTCAACCGTTTGATACCGAAAGTGTAGTGGGTTCTTTTTTGCCCATGATGGAAACGATACCCTATCTGACCAAGGAGCCGGATGGTTTCTCCTATGCCATGGAACCGCAGGATGTCCTGTAT
>ENA-OQHL01000729-OQHL01000729.1-human-gut-metagenome-genome-assembly--contig:-NODE-729-length-21109-cov-3.836527_pt1 | contig 21109 bp, 33 predicted proteins | sample MGYA00242565_ERZ504723 | MGnify/ENA primary metagenome ERZ504723 (study PRJEB26092, sample SAMD00036211) | human gut metagenome | host: Homo sapiens | study: EMG produced TPA metagenomics assembly of... | reverse complement strand
TTTACTTCTTCAGGTGGTTCACTTGCCATGATGCAGCCTTTTGACTATATGATTTCAGTAATGTCCAATCTGAATGTACAATCACAGATTTCAGCAGAACTTCTTGTTGAGGGAAATAATCATCTTACAGATAAGACATTAGTATTTATGGCATCAAAATCAGGAGATACAAAAGAGACAGTTGCAGCAGCTAAGTATGTCAAAGAAAAAGGAGCAACGATTGTGTCTGTTTTAGGAGTTGACAATTCGCCGATGGGTGAGTTATCAGATTATTCAGTTGTATACAAAGACGGAAGACCACAAGAGTATGTTTTGTATATGCTAATCGGAAAATTGTTGGAAAATAAAGGATTCTTTGATGATTACAAACAGTTTGCAGATGAATTGAAGAATCTTCCGGCAGCGCTGGTATCTGTAGGCAAAGCAAGTGAGCCAAAAGCAAGAGCATATGCAGAGAAGTATAAAGATGATCCATATCAGATTTGGATTGGCTCAGGTAATTTGTGGGGACCTACATATTCATTTGCAATGTGCGTATTAGAGGAATCACAGTGGCTGAGAACAAAATCTGTAACATCTCCGGAATTTTTCCACGGAACAATTGAATTGGTGGAAAAAGGAGTTTGTGTAGCCTTAAATATGACAGAAGGACAGACTAGAAAATTGGATCAGCGAGTAAAAGATTTTGTAGGACAGTATACAGATGACTTTACAGTATTTGATACAGCAGATTATGAATTGCCTGGTATTAGTGACAAATTTAGATGGATGCTTTCTCCGGTTGTGATTAACGCGGTATTGTCCAGAGTGAGCAAGAATTTTGAACAAATTAGAAATCATTCACTTGATATTAGACGTTACTATAGAAAAGTAGAATATTAGATTAATGAGTAGGATACCGCGAATAGAATTTGCGGTGTCCTTTTTTAGAGGTAAAAAATATGAAAATAGCAGGAATCGGCGATAATGTAATAGATCGTTATATGAATATGGGGATTATGTTTCCAGGTGGGAATGCAGTTAACGTTGCTGCTCATGCAGCACTTCTTGGCGCAGAGGCTGCATATGTAGGAAGCATCGGAGCAGACAGAGAAGGAAAAATATTGAAAAATGCTTTGGAAAGTTTAGGAGTAGATTTATCTCAATGTATCTTTGATCCGGAAGCAACAACAAAAAAATGTGATGTGAATGTAATTGATGGTGAAAGACATTATATAGGATGTGATTTGGGGACAAAATGGGCACATACAATGGACAATTCGTACAGAAGATGTGGAATATCTAAAAACTTTTGACGTAATCCATACAAGTTGTAATGCCAAATTGCATGAAGATGTATATAAATTAAAAGATTTAACAGGAATGGTGACCTTTGATTTTTCAGTAAAAGATAAATATCGTACAGAAGAGTTTTTAAATATGACATGTCCATACTTGGAATTGGGACAATTTTCCTGCGACCATATGGAAGAACCAGAAATACAGGAACTATTAAAAAAAGTTTATGCGCATGGGTGCAAAAATGTAATTGCGACTATGGGTGGCCGTGGACAGATTTTTTACAATGGAAGCGAATTTATAAAAGGAAAAGTCTATTTTGTAGAACCTGTTGACACAATGGGAGCAGGTGATTCTTATCTTGCGGCATTGATTGTATCTTTGCTGAAAAAAGGATGGAAAAAGGGCGTTGTTTTGCAGGCAGATGTGATCAAGGCAGCCATGGATGATGCAGCACATTATTCATCAGACAACTGCTTGCGAGAGGGTGGCTTTGGATTTAAAAATCAGATTGAGGAATAGAAATGAAATATATTATTTTTGATTTAGATGGAACATTGAGTCGAACAGATAAATTTATGATTCCATCAATTGAATTGGCAATGGAAAAAATGAATATATCAGTTTGGACAGAAGATGCTATTCGCTGCACGATAGGTGAACCGGTAGAAGTGACCAATCTCAAATTTTTTGGACAGAAAAAAAGCGAAGAAGCGGATAATTTCTGGAAATTAGTATCTGGTTATTATAGAACAATATTTCATAATTCTGTTGAGGAATATGAAGGTGTAGGAGATATGCTGGATTCTCTTCATGAAAGAGGATATAAAACAGCAGTATGTTCAAACGCCGATGAAGAGTATATAGAAGAGGTATTGGACAAACTTAATTTGCGCGAAAAAATAGATCGAGTAAGACCTATTATTCCAGGAAAAGGAAAAGTGGAATCATTAGCCCGTTTTTTACAGGATGAAAATCCAGAGTTCGCAATATTAGTAGGCGACCGGTGTTATGACTTTGAAGCAGCGCAGGCAAATCGTTAAGGAAAGAATCGAAGGTGGTGCAAACGAAAAAGCAGTATTAAGATTTTTCACTAACTGCCCTTTCGTTTGCATCAATTTCGATTTTTTCTGGTTGAACAAAGCGCGTCAGCTCTATATGGACTTTTAATTCTGACACTCTATTTGTAATAGGATAGCGTGTACACATAGAAACACATAGAATTTATAATTCAGTCCTGTATTATGACACCAGAAATAAGCCTCCCTCCTTAAGGAAGCTAAAAAAATATACAGTTACGATACGTTAACAGAGCATATGTGGTTTTGGTTTTATAAAATGTTGTTCTGTAGGCAGAGGAATAATTTTACCACCACAGGAAGAGCACTTGCATATATCTTTATTGTAAAGAAGACGGATAATGGCAGGTGCATCCATATCTTTCAGCTTGGAAATATATTTTTTGCAACCAAGGATGTTTCTACATAGGGTAATCTTTTTCTTCTTATTTCTGGATGAAAGAAGACCATAGTGCCTGATACGTACAAAACGTTTTGGAGGAACATGCATTAAAAATCGACGGATAAATTCCTCGCCGGATATGGTGATCTCTTTCCAAAGCCCTTGGTTTTTGTAATCTTTAGCGGAAAAAGTAACTGTAGATTCTGTCATGTCTTTGATACGGTAGTTGCTGATAGCAATCCGGTGGGTGTATTTTCCAAGGTATCTGATGACAGATTCGGCACCGTCAAATGGTTTCTTGCAATAAGGAATCCATTCCTTTGTATAGCAGGTATTTAACAATTCCTTGAAAGTATAGTAGTTTTTGTAAGGTGCAGCCGATCCATGAAATTCAAGCCTGTCATTTTCCCAGAGCTGCTTAAGTTCAGCCATATATTTTCCACGAAATATTTTGGAGATCACCTTAATCGGAAGAAAAAACTCTTTCCCGTTGTCTTTCCAATGATTTTTCACATCCAGCCCTCCACCAAGAACAATCGCATGGATATGAGGATGAAAATTCATGGTGCTTCCCCATGTATGGAGGATACAAATATAGCCGATATCAGTCCCAAGATATTTACTATCAGCAGCAAGTTCACTGAGAGTATCTGAAGCCGCATGATAAAGAGCAGTGTATAAGAATTTCTGGTTGCTGTAGATAATGGGATTAAGTTCTTCTGGAACTGTAAAAACTACATGGAAATAAGGAGCATCTAAGATATCCTCACGCCGTGCATCTACCCATTTTTCTTTTGGAAACTCCTGACACATAGGACAGCATCTGTCACGGCAGGAGTTATAGTGGACTGACATGCAGCCGCAGTCCTCGCATACACTTACATTCACACCAAAGGCACCGGTTTTGCAATTCATGATGTGATAAGCGGCCTTTCGCTGAGCGGGAGAAATACTATGTGTGGATTCAAAAGATGGATAAAAACGATGAAAAACATCCTGAATCGTACAATCCTTACTCATGATTCACCACCTTCCGGGTTGTCGAACGGGCTGCGGATTCCAAGAAGTGTCTTGTTGCTCACATGAAGGTAAACATCTGTAGAGCGAGGATCAACATGTCCCAGAAGTGACTGGATATATTTTATATCTGTGCCACTTTCGAATAGGTGGCTGGCAAAACTATGACGGCACGCATGAGAGGAAACATGACGGTTAATGCCGGCGAGTTTAGCACTTTTCTTAAAGAACTGGTTAACACTGGCTATATCAAGATATCCACCGGACCAGGAACTTGGGAAAAGGATATCTTTAGGGCGACCACATTTGTACCAATACTCTGTGAGAATGTCTAAATTTTTTTCGAGACAGAATTGTATACCTGTCAATTCTGCCTTTGGTTTCACGAACATGAATTGTCATGTTGGTACGTGAAATGTCATCATAATGAAGATGAACAACCTCTGATACACGTAATCCGGAAGAATACATAGTTGCAATAATCGCTTTATGCTTCAGATTCGGAGTGGCGTCAATGATTGCATTTATTTCATCGCGGGATAGAACAGCAGGAAGATTTCGCTCTCTTTTCATAGCCGGAACAGTGTCATCATCCCAGAGAATCTTCAGCACCTTTTTATATAAGAACTTGATTGCAGACCGATAGTGATTGTGAGTTTCAGGAGACCTTCCTTCCAGACGTTTGGCAGTAAGAAAACTTTCCGCATCTTCAAGTGTAAGATCAGAAACATTTTTTCCAATCCAACGAAGGAAGTAACTGACATCAGAGCAATACAGTTGAATAGTTCTTTCACGCAGGTTACGTTTTTCCGCTTCATTGCGGATGGATTCAAAAATATCTTTATACATAATAAAACCTCCAGAATAAGTAGTGTTAATAATTACATCTACCTATTCGGAGGTGCATTGGCGTCATAATTCCGATTGCGGAAGAGACTGGAAAATGTTATTCTTATCATAGGCAGTGGAGCTTTCTTAGTTCAGTTGTTTCGTGTGGTAACTTAACAATAACGGATTATGAAAAGTAATTCCACTGCTTTTTTAATAAAAATAAAACTGCGCCACAGCCTTGGCAGGCCATCGCGCAGCGATTTTGTTCAATCGGAATTTTGTGGAGAGGAACAAGTTTGAGGTAAGAGGTAATATTCTATGAAAATATGGTACAAAGGAGTTTTATGCAATACCGGCACATATCGTTATATGGGAGAAGATAAACCTGCGTTATATTATATTTATAGTCCAGACCAAGAAACAATGCTTAAAGCAGGATTTGTGGAAGATCATCCCTGCTTATGAGTCAAAGTATTAGCCGATGAGGAATATAATGAAATTATTACTATTTTGAATCAAATGATGGACTGATTGGATAACTTTCAGTTTGTAAAATTGAAAAATATGAATTTGAAGGGATGTGTTTCAAGTGACAAAGGAAGAACGACAAAAATATAAGGAACTAACAAAAGTGTTGCCTAAAATATTAAAAGATAAAATTAAAAAATATAAGTTTAAGAAAAAAGACTTTATGATTTGGTATAAGAAAAAAGAATTATTTTTCGATTTGCTTATTGATGTGAAAGTAAAGTCAGATGATAAGTGTTATTGTACTGCCGTAGAAACAATCAAACCATTGTGGTTAGATGATTTGTTATGGGATTTATTGAAAATGGAAACCAACAAAGAAACACCTTTAAGTTTGAGAACTATTGGTGCATTTACAGTTAGCGGAGCTGAATTGTTTAAAAATGAAACAGAATTAAAAGAATGGACAATCAGTGAATTAGAAGAAATCATAGATAATTATTTAGAACATTTTTATAAAACTGCTCAATCATCTTCAATCTGTGATTTTTACAATAATTTAGAAAATTCTATATACCATGTTGAATTAAGAAAAGCATTATCATTGATTCACGAGCATAAATATCAAGGTGCTTTAGATTATTTGAAAGACAAAGGTGAAGGTATTTTTAAGAATGGTGATGTATCTATAAATAATGCAATCAGAGAATACTGTATAAATCAACTTTCATAGATGGATAAAATCCAGTTTGTAGTGCAGTAAATTCCAGTTTGTAGAACTGTATTAAATCATCAAATCACATAGAGGTGGCGATTATGCGATATAAAAAATTTTTATTAGGTGTTATAGCAAGCGTGCTTTGTCTAGGACTATTAAATGGTTGTAGCAGTTATTCGCATGATTTTAACTCTAGTGAAGAAGCACAAAAATATATCTTATCCAAATTAAAGGACAAATACAATGAAGAATTTATCATTACAGAAGTGAAGAAGTATAAAGAAGAAAAAATAGGATTGAACTGGATTATGGCAGAAGTTTCCAGTAAAGAAAATTCTTCTCAAACTGCTACTGTATATACACGAAATACTGGACTTTTTGAGGATAGTTACCATGTTTATTACTATTCTGATGAAATAGAAGAACTTGCAACTCCTTTATTTCAAGATAAGCCTTTCATAAGAAATTATCAACTTGAAGTACAAGGGCATACAACAACGACAGAATGGAATGGTAAGGAAAGTGTAGAAGAATATCTGAAAAAAAGAGAATATGAAATAGAAACAAGCATATATCTTAATGATGGAAAAACAGACGAGGAATATGCAGAAGAAATTTCCCATATCATGCAGGAAATTGTAGAAAGTAATTTGGTTTTAAATATTTCAGTATATACAAATGATGATAACATTATTTTCTATTCTCTACCAGAACAGCACAGTCAACCAGATGTAGAAGTGATTTTAGAAAAAATGGAAGATGTGAGAAGTTTACAAGAAACAAAAGAAGATTACAAAGAGTGGAAAAAACAAAATCAAAATAATGCAAAAGATTAAGAGTGGAAATATTTAAAAAAAATGGTGATTATTTGTATTTAAGAGAAGAAGGAGGATTTTGGTATGCAGAGAAATAAATCAAATGAAATAGCAAGAGATATAATTAGAACAGCCAAGGAAACATTTAATGAAAAGATAAATAATATAACTCTTTTTAATCTTACAGATGAGCCATATAAAATGTTTAGTATAAAATGTACGATATATAATTATTTTGTGCTTGTATTCAATTATGATAGAGGGCATTTTGGATGTAATATAGTGTGTGGAGATGATGCTATTGCGTTACCAAATGATAGAGAGTGGGATAATGATTGTGATTTTGCTGCATTTTGGAAAAATGTAGATGAGCAGATAAGATTACGAATACCAGATAAATATTTGCAGGCATATGGTTGGTTATAAATTTAATTATGTCTCCACATATAATGGTCTCATAAATGTTGTAGGACTAATGTACAATCCAATATTCCTAGCGTTGCTAAACATTAAATCTGAAAAAGCGTATAAATTATGTAGACAAAATTTGAATAAATGGATAGGCAGTCTGGTTGTTGATCAGGCTGCTTTTTGCATAAAAATTTTTATGATGTCATGTGTAAAAAAAATATATACAAGAAATATCTGATAATATATAATTCTATTATAAATTATCGACAAAGAAAAGGAGTGCTATTTTGATGAAATATATACGGATTTACACAGAATCAAAGTCAATGAACAGTTATTATTATGAGGAACAGACCGGAGAAATGTTCATTCTTGAGCAAAGCAAAGGTGGGAACGGGCTTTCTGTTGGAATCATTGCTGGAATTTCACTTGTGATATATGCGTTTGTAAGGAAAATAGAAAAGCCAATTTCTTTTGATGCAAATCTGTTGTATTGGATTTCTGTGGGGATTGGAGTTGCGTTAGGCGTACTTATCGCTGGATATATGCTAAAACGTGCAAAAGAAAATTGAAAAATGTAAGAATCTATTCCTGTGGACTAGAAGAAAAGCAGACAATGGCAAAACAGAATCACAGATATTTTTTACATACATTTTTCTGATTCTTGTCATGGTTGGGATATGTGCAGTCTCTCATTTCCTAATGATATGGGTTGTCCCATCTGTCCTAGTATATGCTTTTTTAAATTCGTTGATGTGCTTGTTGACGATTTTACTGACAATCGCTTTTATAGGAAATCATCCCATAAAGGGATGGAAAATTGCAAGTAGAATACTGAGAGGAGAAAGGTAATGGCATATTTAATTCCAACTTTATATGTAATTGTATCTTATACATTTTTTCTTTTACCCGGTTTATTTGATCATGTAATGGAATTGAAGATTCTTTCAATTCTTTTACCGTTTATTATGGGAGTTGTTAATTTGATTATTGTATTAACCGTAGGAAGAAAGTGGACAAGAAAAACACTGTTAAACTGTACGTTGATTATTAAATATGGCTTGATTCCGTTTTATTTGATTGGAGGAAGCATTACGATCGGCGTAACGGTTGCGGCATTATTTCCATTACCGTTAATGGCATTGCTTGGACTTGTAACGATTGTCTTTTTGATTTTTGGTTATGGAATTTTGTTGGGAGCATCTCCCTATGCACTTGCATATATCATAAAGTCGTGTAAAGAAGGAAAACACTCGAAAATAGTGGCAATTTTGTCCGGTATCTGTCAGTTCCTTTTTTCGTTTGATGTGATATCCATGATGATACTGACAATAAAGGAAAAGCATTTGGTCAAAACAACAATCTGTGTTTTTGGGGGAATGTGCCTCATAATTCTTTTGATTCTGTTAGACGTGTTTGCGTCATTTGTATAAATTGCAGGAAAGATGATTTTTAATAACAAGTGAAAAATATTTTGGAGGAATGATTATGATCACAATGAATGAAAAAGATAAAAATGAAATGTTAGACTCTATTTTAAACGAAAAGGGAGAGTATCTATGCAAACTTTGGGGAGTTTTAATGGCTGATTCCAAAACTTATGCAGCAATCGGAGGACTCTCTGCGATAGTAGGAGGTGGAGCTGCCGCATTAGGAGCATTAAGTAATGCTTACTGTTATATAGGTGTTACAGAGCAACATTTGAATTTTGTTGTTGTAGACTCTGTAAATGTTCGTAATATTAAAAACAGAATATCTATTCCAATGGAATGTATCACAAAAGCAGAAGTGAAGGGTGGGCTCTTGCCGGGAAGAAAGGTTGTAACGGTATATTTTGAAAAAAACAAATTAAAAATTTCCCTTATGAATAATGCAATCGGTTCTGATATTCAGGGACAAAAAGAGAATGTAGAGCGATTTTGTCAGATGATTCAAAAGGCTTGTAAAAACTAAAAATCAGCCGTTGGTCATAAAGAAGGTGATTCATGATGCGTGATAAATTGAAAAAGGAAGAATTTTTCAGGGTATTATCCCTTTGATCTTGTTCATTGATTTATAATTGAAACTCGTTATTGAATAATAGGAAGTGGTAGTGCTAGGAGAGCAGAATGCTAAAATTATGTTATAAAAATAATGATAGAAGAACAGATGAATATTATTTTGATTTACAATCTCAGAAAGTATATAAAATCTGTCTTTCGACATATTATGCAAAACAAAATACAAGAGGTATTCCATTTGTTTTCATCTCAGGTGGGATATTAGCAATACTTTTAGAGCAGGTATCTCAACGTATATTATTACCTAAAAATGGTAGGATGCTGCTGTTGTTCCTGGTAATTGGAATATTAGTTCTGATTGATAAAAAAGTGAAAAAATCATTCATAGAAAAGTATCAATACATAGAGGAACAAACAATAGGAATTCCTATGGAAAAAGAGGAGGTATTAAAGCTATACACGCTGGGGAAATGGAACAGAAGGGCATTAGGCTTTATTGTCTTTATAGGTCTGTTTATTTTTCTTATTGGGATGTTTCTTGCAATACAGACAACGCATCTTACCGGAATATTTCTGGTTCTATTAGGTGGAATAATAGGGGATATCTTTTTTCATTACGGAGAATTTGTGGAAGTGGCAAAAGTAAAAAAATGTTTACGGACAAGTAGTGTTTGAAATGAGTTTTCAAACAGAGAGGGAGATGTTCTTTTTGGAACGAAATAGATATATTCAGGTATGCAGGGAAAATGAGTACGCTGTTTTATATTATGACAATAAAGAAGAAAAAATAATACGATATAAAACAGGGAAAAAATTTTCATTTTCCTTAAAATATCAATTATGTATTTTGGTTACGTTGTATTTGGGATATTTATTAAATGCTAAGGTTTATATGGTATTGGCTCAAAATAGTTGCTTGAAACATTTTATCGCTTTTTTGTGCCTTAGTATCGGTTACATTGGTTTATTATTTTTTGAAAATGACATAGCAAAAAAGATAAAAAATGAGGGAGTAGAAGTGCCGTATATCCTATCTGATGAATTGCTGCAGAAAGGGCAAAAGGATTTAAAAACGCAAAAAATGATCATATATCTATGGACTTTGATTTCCGTGGTAATATTGTGGATCTTTTACCTGACGAATTTGGTTATGGTTTTGGTACTATTTTTAGTCAGCATGATTGCTTTATCCGCTATGGCTGCGGCAACAAGACCAGTTTTACGAGCAAAATTATATCAAGCATATACTAGAAAGAAGGGAGATTAGATATGAACCCAATTAAAGTATTGGAATGGAAAGGAATGTATCCCATTAAAAAAAATACTACTTGTAATGATATGGCTGTTCGGATGCTTTTTATGTGTGGCAGGAATCATTTATTATTTATTTCTGACAATGATATTGTGAAGGATAATTTGATTGGTTTGGAATATTCATTTTGGAAGTAGGGGTGTCGTATTTCTTTTCTCCAAATTAAAAATATGTGCTTACAACATATCACTGTGTTCCTGGTTTAAATTCCAAGTTACAAAAAGTGGAGCTTGAAAAGTTACTTGAAGGAGAAGTATTTGAAAAGATATCGAAGAAAGACAGTAATATTACGAATTGTGATATTAAATTAAGTGAACATTGGATTTGTGCAAAAGGGAAACTGATTGCTAAAAATCTTCTTATTATTGGGTATCCAAGAGTAACGTCTAGCTTAATAGGAAGAGCAACGACACCTATGGTATTTATTTATATGACCGGGGATATTGTTAAGGTGGATTTAAAGACGGATTTATCTGTAGAAAAAATATCTTTACTGAGGAAATATTTCTGGCATAATTTGGGGATTGTATCAACTGAGGTTTTTAGGAAAATCTGAAGAAGAGGTAACAGATATTTTTTCAAAACAATTTCAAGTATTGAAAGAAGAGATGAACTTAGATGATCGTGAACTTCTCATAGAAATGATAAAGGAACCAGAAAAATATAGGAAAATATATATGGAAATATTACCGTACCATATAAAAAAATGGTGCAAAAAACAAAATATAGAGGAGAGAAAACAGTAAAGAATTCAATCACATAGAGGTGGTTCATATGCGATATAAAAAACTTATATTAGGTATGATAACAAGTGTGTTCTGCTTAGGACTTCTCAACGGCTGTAACCGTTATTCCTGTGATTTTCATTCCAGTGAAGAGGCACAGAAATATGTGTTAGCGAAATTAAAAGATAAATATAAAGAAGAATTTGTTATTACAAAAGTAAAGACCTACAAAGAAGAAAAAATCGGTTTGAATTGGGTGATTGCAGAAGTGGTCAGTAAAGAAAATTCATCTAAAACAGCTACCGTATATGCACGAAATACGGGATATTTTAAAGATGATTATCACGCCCATTATTTTTCAGAACAGTTAAAATCACTTGCAGATCCTTTATTTCAGGATAAGGATTTTGTAAAAGATTATCAATTTGAAATACAAGGTCATACAACTACCACAAAATGGAATGGTAAGGAAAGTATAGAAGAATACTTGGAAAAAAGAGAGTATGAAATAGAAGTATATCTATATCTTAATGATAGAAAAACGGATGAAGAATACGCAAAAGAGATTTCTGATATCATGCAAGAAATTGTAAAAAGTGATTTGAATTTTGATATTTCCGTATATGTAAATGATGAGGATCTTATTTTCTATTCGTTGCCTGACCAACACATAAAACCAGATATAGAAGTTATTTTGGAAGAAATGGATGATGTCAAAAGTCAGCAAGAAACACTAAAAAATTACAAAGAATGGAAAAAACAAAATCAGCATAATGAAACAAATCCTGAATGAAAGAGGAGGGGTATGGTGAAACGAAAAGTAGGAGCGATATTAGTTATTGTAGGAATGCAGTTGCTTATATTTGGAGTAATATGTTCACAATGGGTTTATATACGTATAGGATTAGGGAATCAATACATATTAGGGAGATCATTATTATCGACACTAGGAATCCTGTTTATGATACTCGGAAATGCCTTTTACAGAGTGTTGTATAGACCACATGAGGAGCATGCCTCAACCAAAGAAAAGTATGGAAAACCAAAGAACGTGCTATTACGAATAGAGTGGAAAAAGTGGTATCCATTAAAGAAATTTATTGCTTTTCTGTTGTGGAATATCTGTTTGTTTACAGTATTGATAAGTACGATATTTTATTGTTCTGAGCAAGAAACAGATTCTAAGACATTGTTTGGCTACATCATTTTTATAATCACTACAATTGCTACATTTTCACCTATGAGAAAGTATGTAAGTCCCAAATATCGTTGCCTTCCTCACATCGGAGATGTGCTTAGCAAAACAGAACTGAATAAAATGCTGGGGGATGAGGATTTTCAGGGAATAGAGAAATTTAAAGAAATGTCCATCTATCCATACGTAAAAGAAAGTAGAAATTGGTTCTGGATTGGTGGACTGCTGTTGCACAAAAAGATGGTGGTGGCAATAGATTTTGGATTGAGGACATCCCCTAATCATATGCATTCACAAATTAAATTGATGTACGTGGATGGAGAAGTAGGAGAAATTATTTTGTCTGACCTATATTATGAAAGAAGCACGGAACTATATGGGTATTTATGGAAAAAAGCAGGAATTTTAGGAGGCAACGTTGCGGGAATTCCGTGGTATAGAAAAAATACTGAAATAGCTAGGGAATATCTAAATAACAGTAAGTTTGGCAAAAGGATTTTATGAAAAAATGGAACATGTAGACGAAATCCGGATGCTGCTGATGGAGAAATTTGGCGATGAAGAGGATAAAATAAAATATCAAATCGGTGAAGAAAAAGCATCCAAGGCTATAAGACAGGGGAGGAATAGAAAGAGTATCAGAAAGTAAAACAAATTTGTAAGGGATAGAGTTTATTTTGGAAGAAATGTACAGCATCAAAATTTACAAGAGACAATGAAACATACTGGAGAATGGAAAAAAACAAAATCAGCATAATGAAGCAAATCCTGAACGAAAAAGGGAGTGGTAATAAGATGGGCATTTTGGACAGATTGAAAAGAGGAAAACGGACATCAAAGGAAGAGTGTAGTGGAGTTGTAAGCAATGCAAAGAAAAATAGTATGACAGCGGTTGAGTATGCAAAAAGCTTTCAAAAGAATTTTGATTTTTCTGAGAGAAGTATAGGGGATCTGGAAGAAATTCTGGATTATTATGCAAAGGATCTATTAGAAAGCAGACCAACAGAAAATCAAGTGTGGAGTATGTCCCTTATTTTTGGCTCTTATCTGGGGGGAAGTGATGTTAAAAAAACGGTCTTTCTAAAAGAGGGTATCATTGGGGAATGCAGAATACGGGCAATATTCCCCTGTTGATGGCTGATGATGAAAAATATGTTACCCCTATTGATAAGATTTACAAAAGGCTGGTAAATGGACCAGAAGATAATGTGGTTTCATTTTATCAGATGATGATGGAAGAAGGATAATTGTTGTGAAAATAAATATAGTTAAGATGACAGAATGGAAAAACTTATATCCCATTAAAAAGATAATATTATTATCCGTATGGCTATTTACAGTTTTAATATTGTATGCAAGTTTCGTGGCACTTATCAAAGACCATGATTTCAGAACAATATTCATTATTATCTTAGACAGCGTAGGACTTGTTAAGTCATTCATACCGATTAAAAAATATATTTTGACAAGCTATCATTGTATGCCGGTTTTTAATCAAATTTTCACGAAAGAAGAACTGGAAGAATTGCTTGAAAATGAAGTGTTTCACAAAATGACAGGAAGTAAAGAAAATCCTTTAAACAGACCGGAATTGTTGGAGAGTGAAAATTGGTTTTGTATTCATGGGAAATTTATTTCAAAGAACATGACAATGATAGGAAGAGCGTGGGTAGCTGCAAGCCTCAATAACAGAGATATCACGCCTGTGAAAATATTTTATATGACAGGAGAATTTCTCGAAGTCAAGACAGGACATTCGTGGAATATTTCTACTATACAATCCTTTAATTATCTATTATGGAATGAGTATAAGATAATACCTGTTAAAGTATTTTCAAAAGATTATGAACGGATTACCACAATTTTAAAGAGTACATATAGCAAAATTAAAGAGGAAAAGAACTTGTGCGAAAAAGAAATGATACGATATTTACTTGAGTCTGGTGCAGAGGTGAAAGCGTTATTTTGGAATGAAATACCGGGATTTAAGCCACTGAATAAATACGAAGATGAAGGAAAAAAGTAATGAAAAATACGAAGAAAAATTTCAACAGAAATATACTGATCTGCGTCTACGGTTTTTTCTTCATATGCGTATTATGCGGTTTTATCGTGTGGGCAGCCTATAGGGAAAGAGATTTTTCCCCGAAGGGATGGATGAACTGTGATCCAGCGAAAAGATATCTTTATATTGAAGATTTTGAAGAAAAATACGATGTAGTCGGGATGCAACGAAGTGATATAGAGGATTTGTTAGGCTCGCCTACCTGGAGAGAAACAGAGCCAGATACCGAAGAAATTATATACTACGAGTACCGCATTCAAGACCATATCCTAGCAGGATGGAAGGTATATCAAATAAGATTCCAGGATGATCTTGTTGCAGATACAAGCATTATAGTAGAAGATTGGTAGGAATATGACATGATACATTATATAAACTTTTTCTTTAACAATATAGAATATGATGAGAGTTATAATTGACCGCCAAAGGAGATAGAACCGATTCCTGTCTGGTAGTTGGAGAAAAAATGCAGGAAAATGGGAAGCTACATCGTTGCGAAAGTAAAATCAGTTATTGATATTGTGCATTTGATACGGCAGGTGTTAGCGTAAGCACATCTTTCCAAAAGGTGGGAATAGAAGAAATGAAACATATCATTGAATTTAATAGAGATGAACTAAGGATTGATAAAAAAATAATGAAATTTGGCTATGATATTAGAGATATTAAGGTGGTGGATAATCAAGTTATTGTTTTATTATCCATACCATTTCATACGAATGAAATAGATAATATATATGCGGTATCCTTAGATTGTAAAATCAATTGGAGAGTAGAAAGTCTAAATATCATAAGTCCAGATGGAGATAATCTTCCATATGAAAATCTGTTTTTTCATAATGGAGAATTAACAGCAACCGATTTTTATGGAAGAAGATATTTTATAAATCTTACAAATGAAAGGATAGAAAAGACGGATATCGTAAAGTAAAACATGGAGGGATTTATGTTAGAAGAACGGTCATATTTATGCGGAAATAAAAATGAAAGAATTGTTCAGGCGTTGAGAAAAGCTGGTTGGTACGATGGGCGTAAAACAGAAATTTCTTCAGTTTTAACTTATTATAAAAAATGGAATATTGAATTGAACGAATATGTAATCCATTTTTTTGAAGAATATTATGGAATAGCCGGAAGGTGGTATATAGAGGTTGAAAACTTAGCCTGGGGTCCGGACTTTGAATTTCTATTATTCCCCTATCCTGAGAACCAGAAAATGGAGATTGTAGATTTTATGTACGATGATTCAGAATACCGGATGGAATCAGAGGAATATAGAGCTGTAAAAGAGTATGCAAAGGAAAATATAATTTTAGTTGGCGAGATTGGCTATTATTATCCTGCGCGTGTCTGGATCGGAAACAGTGGCACATTCTATTGTACACATGATTATGAAGAGGATTGTTTAAAATTTGATTCGGTGATCGCACTGATTTCCTATGAATTATCCGCACATGAGTTTTCTTCAGTAGCAATGCGGAGGTAGTAAATGAGAGAGACAAAACGGACATCAAAGGATATTTTGAAGGATATGCTGTCAGGTGATATGTAGAAAATATGGAGTGCAAGCTGCGAAATTGTATCATTAAGTCAAAACCATGAAAAAATTATGGAACTTGTTCCGCATACAGATGAGATGTATCGTGCAGTAAAGAAACTTGAGCCAGGCGGTTTCATCATTCCACACCAAAGAGTCTTAGAGAAGGTCTTTCAAATCTTGCATTTACATAAAGAAGGAAAAGAATGTCCCTGCAGATTATTAGGAGGAGAATCCAATCCAAAGGACTTGATAGAAGAGGGATATTTTGAACTTGTTAATATGGTATATTGCGATAATAAGGATTACATAGATTCTTAAATAGTCAATTTGAATTTGAAGATATACAGTAGAGAGTGTGATGACATGACGGATATTAGTGGTATTTTTTCGATAAGTAGTAGTACAAACCCTCAATGGATTTCATTATGTGGACATTTGGAAGTTGTTATTGGAAATTATTTTCTTTCACAAGCAGGAAATCCAGGAGCATATTGGTATGCTATATACTACGACTCATCAGTAGACGGGTATAATGAATGTGTAGAAATCACAGATAAAAATTTAATTGGTTATGTATATTGTGATGATAGAGTAGCCTTTGTTTTGAACAGTTTCCTTGAACTATCTGCTATCCGGGACAGACCTCCCAGAACGATTTCAGATACCCGTACTATATCGAAATTCCTTCGCCCTGTCAATCGGCATTCTCCACAAATTCAGACCCTCATTTTTTACCTGGTCAGCCATGAAAAAATTTGTCTGATCTCCAATATCCGCCTCACAGCTTCCTTCCCCATGCTCCGCGTAAACAACAAAAGACGGCAGCCCATGCCCACAATACATGTTCTGCCGCCATTCTATCCTATTTATTATATATGTATTCCCATCCAGCTCACGCCAGGAGATCCGAGTGACGGTTCCGGGCCATATGCAGCGCGGCGGCACTCCGGTACCGTACGACCGTGTGCTCTCCACAAGAATCGGCGCACATGCGGCCGACATGATCAAAAATAATGAATTCGGCAAGCTGGTCGTTGTAAAAAACAATGTGATCACGGATATCCCGCTGGCAGAATCTGCCGGAAAACTGAAATATGTGGATCCGCAGTCTGATATTAGTAAAAGAGGCGAAGCTTATCGGAATCAGTTTCGGAGACTGATAGAGAATGTCATATCAAGCGTTATACAGGAAATGGCGCCCGCAGGTATTCGCGGATGTAAAAGGCCAGGACCATATCGTTAAAACCTTACAGAATCAGATCGGTTCCGGCAGGATCGGTCACGCCTATCTCTTCTGCGGAACCCGCGGAACAGGTAAAACGACGGTGGCAAAGATCCTGGCCCGGGCGGTAACTGTGAACACCCGGTGGACGGAAGCCCCTGTGGGGAATGTCCAAGCTGTAAGCAGATCTTAGCTGGAACATCTTTAAATGTGATAGAGATCGATGCTGCGTCCAACAACGGCGTTGAGAATATCCGTGAGATCCGGGAACAGGTCCAGTACCCACCGACGGAAGGAAAATATCGTGTATACATCATCGACGAGGTTCATATGCTGTCCACAGGCGCGTTCAATGCTCTGTTAAAAGACACTTGAGGAGCCGCCGTCCTATGTGATCTTTATCCTTGCGACCACGGAGGTTCATAAGATCCCGATCACGGTGCTTTCCAGATGCCAGAGATATGATTTCCGGCGCATCACGCTGGACACGATCACGGCCCGGCTGAAGGAATTGACAGAGGCAGAAAACATGCCGGTGGAGGACAAAGCACTCCGCTACGTGGCAAAAGCCGGAGACGGTTCCATGCGAGACGCCTTAAGTCTCCTGGACCAGTGCGCGGCGTTCCATTTCGGCGAGACACTGACCTATGAGCATGTGCTGGATGTTCTCGGCGCTGTGGACAACAGCGTATTCCGGGACCTGTTCCATGCGATCCGGGAGAACCGGACAAAGGATTGCATCCTGAAACTCGAGGAGATGGTAGTCCAGGGCCGGGAACTGTCCCAGTTTGTAGTGGATTTTATCTGGTTCCTCCGCAATCTGCTGCTTTTAAGGACAGCAGATGACGCGGAAGACCTTTTAGATATGTCAGAGGATAATCTGACACAGCTGCGGGAAGATGCGGCGCTTGTAGATGAGAATACATTGATGCGGTATATCCGCGTGCTCTCAGAATTGTCGAACCAGATCCGCTTCGCGAACCAGAAACGTGTGCTGATCGAACTCGCGTTCATCAAGCTCACAAAGCCGGAGATGGAACAGAGCATGGATTCTGTTCTGGAACGGCTGGAGAAGCTGGAGCGCATGGTGGAGGAAATGTCCGTGGGCGGTTATGTTCCGGTACAGACTGCCGGAATGGACGGCGATCCCATGATAAATGCCGGGCAGCAGATCCCGCCGCAGGCATATGCGCAGCCGGTCTACAACGGCGCTGGTGCGCCGGGAAACGGCATGGTCCCCTCAGGGCAGCCGGCACAGAATACGGCAGATATGCAGAACCAGCAAGGTGCGGGCCAGAATTATGAGCCGAGGACCGTATCCCTGCCGAAAGCCCAGCTGGAAGATCTCAACATGATCCGCAACGAGTGGGGAAAGATCGTCCGTGATATGGGCATGTCCATCCGCCCCAGTTTCCGGGAGACGGTCGTGGAACCGGCGGGCGACAGCTGTCTCTGCATCGTATTCAATGATCCGATGAACTTTGCCATCGGAAGCCGCCCGAGTGTTCTCGGGGACCTGGAACGGTATGTGGAACAGAAATACGGAAAATCCCTGTATTTTAAATCCCGTGTCCGGGAGAGCGGGGAACGGATGGATACACGCTACATCAGCGATGATGAGCTGAGGGAAAACATCCATATGGATATCACGATCGAAGATTAGCCGCAGCAGCATGCTGCGATTAATAATAAAATATCCGGGTCGAAAGCTGAAAGCAGGACCCGTTACTCCCGCCTGACGGGAGTGAGAAATGGCTGTAAGACAGCCACATAGAAAATAATGAATATTCAGGAGGAATTACACCATGGCAAGACGTGGCGGTTTCCCGGGCGGTATGCCGGGCAATATGACAAATCTTATGAAACAGGCGCAGAGAATGCAGCGCCAGATGGAAGAGAAGACAAAAGAGCTTGAGGAGAAGCAGTACACAGCAACAGCAGGCGGCGGAGCTGTATCCGTTACCGTATCCGGTAAAAAAGAAGTTGTCGCTGTAAAGATCTCACCGGAGGCAGTAGATCCGGATGACGTTGAGATGCTTGAGGACCTTATCGTTGCCGCTACAAACGAGGCCTTCCACCAGATGGAAGCTGAATCCAGCGCAGTGATGTCTGAGCTCACAGGCGGTCTCGGAAACCTGGGAGGACTTTCCTTCTAATTATGGATTACTACAGCAGTCAGATATCAAAATTGATCGAGGAGCTGTCGAAGCTTCCGGGGATCGGAAACAAGACAGCCCAGCGTCTGGCATTCCATATCATCAACATGCCGGAGGAACAGGTAGAACGTCTCTCCAGCTCGATCCGCGACGCGAAGCACAATGTTCATTACTGTAAGGAGTGCTTTACCTTGACGGATCAGGAACTCTGCCCGATCTGCCGGAGTCAGACGAGGGACCACAGCGTGATCATGGTCGTGGAGAACCCGCGCGATCTGGCGGCGTACGAGAAAACGGGCAAATTCAACGGGGTGTACCATGTGCTTCACGGCGCGATCTCCCCGATGCTTGGAATCGGCCCGGGAGATATCAAATTAAAAGAGTTGATGATGCGTCTTCAGACAGAGGAAGTAAAGGAAGTCATTATCGCCACAAACTCAAGCCTTGAGGGTGAGACGACCGCAATGTACATAAGTAAACTGATCAAACCGACAGGGATCAAGGTGACGAGGATCGCCAGCGGCGTTCCGGTCGGCGGCGATCTGGAATATATTGACGAAGTCACACTTCTTCGGGCGTTAGAAGGCCGGGTGGAGTTATAAAACCGGCAGCTGGACAGCTGGGCGGTTTCAGGAGATGCGAAAGAAATGGATAAATACGAGTTTAATATTAAAGTTGAGCAGATCAAAAAGATGGTCAGCCGCGGAGACTACGGAACTGCGATGAAGATCGCAGATACCATTGACTGGCACCGTGTCCGCAACGCAAGCCTGCTGTCCATGATCGCTCAGATCTATGAGAAAAATGAAGAGTACCAGGAGGCGAAGGATATTCTGCTCCTGGCATTCGAGCGCGCGCCGGTAGGAAAGCGCCTGCTCTATAAGTTGGCGGATCTCGCCTTAAAGGACGGAAGTACCGCCGAAGCGGAGGCATACTACAGAGAATTTTGTGATCTCGCGCAGGATGATCCGCGCCAGTATCTGCTCCGCTACAAGATCTTAAAAGCGAAGAAAGCGCCGGTGGATCAGCTGATCCGCGCGTTGGAAGTGTATACAGCATCCGAGGTGGATGAAAAATGGCTCTACGAACTGGCTGACCTCTACCACAAAGCCGGGATCGAGGACAAGTGTGTAGCCACATGTGACCGCATCATGCTCTTATTTGGTCTCGGCAAATATGTGGATAAGGCAATGGATCTGAAGCTCCAGTACGCGCCGCTGAACAAATACCAGATGGACCTTGTGGAAAACAGGGACAAATACGAGGCAAAGCTGCGCGCTGTTGAGGAAGAGTACAGCGGAAATGCCCCGGAGCTGGATGATTATGATGAGGGAACCCCGGATTCCGAGGCTTCCAAGCAGGTTGCCATGCAGATTCATGAGGATGCCCAGGCGAAAAAGCTGGCAGACGAGATGTCCAGACTCTCTGAGGAAGAGGGACGGACTGCTGTTGTCGAGGAAGACGATGACATGGGTGCCACAAGAACCATCGCGGACTTAAGCCAGGTCCGCAGAGGCGGACAGGCGGCTGCACCGGAAGTACAGGAGGAAGAAAACACGATCCCGACCGGGGAAGAGCGTGAGATCGAGCGCCAGAAGCTGGCGATCCGCGCCGCAAAAGAGCGGGAAGAGATGGAAGAGGAAGCTCTCCGCCGTGCTGAGGAAGAGCGGGAAGCCGCCAGACGCGAGGAAGAGGAACGCCGTGCGAAGAAGCAGGCGGAGATCGACCGCGAACGTGCCCGCCGAAACCAGGTCCGCAACATCCCGGCTCCGGAAGAGGAGGACGACGATGGAGAGCTGGAGCTGGAATCCCTGGATGACATGCTGGATACCAACAACCTGATGATCGAGGCGGAGACGGACGAGGAAGGGCTTTCCATGGCTGTCAACTCCTTA
>ENA-OQHL01000728-OQHL01000728.1-human-gut-metagenome-genome-assembly--contig:-NODE-728-length-21135-cov-5.122906_pt1 | contig 21135 bp, 20 predicted proteins | sample MGYA00242565_ERZ504723 | MGnify/ENA primary metagenome ERZ504723 (study PRJEB26092, sample SAMD00036211) | human gut metagenome | host: Homo sapiens | study: EMG produced TPA metagenomics assembly of... | reverse complement strand
TGGTGTAGCGTAGTCCTTCTGGCGTTCTGTCGTGAACGGCTTGTAAAGGCTGAAAGACCTCGAGACCGTCCTTCCGGATGCCAAGATGGAAACGTGCTTTATGATTATCACATAGCCAAGCTATGGGTGAAGAAGTGCCGTATAATGAAAGTTATAAGCGGGTGCTATACATTGAGTCGGTTTTCAAGAAATATGGCATTACTCAGGCCGATTTTGACTCTTCCATGGTCTGGTTTGCCCGTAATCCGGAAGTACTTACCAAAATCTACGAGAAAGTGAATGTACGGTTGAAAGCCGAGAGAGACGGTATCAACCACTTGATTGCCCTGCGTGACAACAAGCCGAAAGAATCACTTCCCGGAGACAGTATCGACGTGTGGATATGGCAGCATATCTATCAGTTGACGGGTATGCCCCTGGACAACAAGATAACGTTTACGTTGCCATCAGACACCAATTTCCACGACCGTGACACGCTGCGCTGGAGCGTGCGCTTCCGTTTCCACAACGGTGCACCGGACAGCATACATGCTCCGTTGATGGCGATGCAGATTCTTTACGAAAAGAATGACAGTGTCATCAGTGCCATTCGGAAAGTACAAGACACAGGTGTGGAAACGCTCACCTTGTTTGCCGATACTTTAGGAGAAATCAAGGAAATACGCGGGTTCATCTATTATCCGCAGCAGGAGACTCCACAGCCTTTGCTGGCAGACCGTATCTCACTGATGCGCTATCACGCCACGGACAGCTTGGTCATTGCCCCAAAGGACAGCCTTCAGCAGGCGACAGACTCCCTTCGCAAAGACAGTATCGGAAAACCTGAGAAATTGAAACCTCTGGAAATTCAGGAGCAGGAAAATACCACGACTCCCAGAACCATACGTCCCCGTCCGAAAGCATGAAACGCTACGCTTCCCATTTTCTGTTTCTTCCCGGGCATGGCTATCTGAAACAATATGTGGTGGAGATAGGTGAAGGACAGTGTGTATCACGTATCTTCCCATTGACAGAAGAGGTGGAGAATACGGAATGGCTACCGGGAGTCATAGCTTTGCTTACGGAGGCGAAGACAGATTATCCTCACTTTGATAAGTGCCGCAATATACTGACGGCAATCCCTCCGGGCATCGAGGAAGAACTGCCTTGTTTGATTCCCTGGCTGTTTTTCCCTTTTGATTTTACTACAATGCAGCCTGGCGCCGGAACTCAGCGCAAACGACTGCTGTAGCAATAGCCACGTTCAACGACTCCGATGTCTCACGGCTGGCGGGATAATTCGGTATGTATAGTTTGCGGTTGATGAGTGCCTCCACTTCTTTTCCGATGCCATTCCCTTCATTACCCATCACAATCAGCCCATTTTTCGAGAGCGGTTGTCCGTACATATTCTCTCCGTCCAGGAAAGTGCCGTAAACGGGAATATCCTTCAGTGAGCGGATGAACTCGGGTAGGGGAGTATAATGCAGTCTGACGCGTGCGATACCTCCCATCGTGGCCTGCACAGTTTTGGGATTATAGATATCCACCGTGTTGGGCGAACAGAAAATATGCTCTATCCCAAACCAATCAGCAAGGCGGACAATCGTTCCCAGGTTACCGGGGTCTTGCACATCATCCAAAGCCAGACAGAGGGAGTGGCTGATGACGGAAATATCCGTCTCCTCATCCGGCTGCCGGAACACAGCCAGCACTTGTTGGGGAGTTTTCAGCAGGCTGGCACGCGAAAGTTCCTCCTCCGATACTTCCGTGACATCCGTTACGGTGGAGAGAGGGCGGTTCCGGGAAAGCCATTCTGAAGTTGCCAGCAAGAACTGACAAGGAAAATGTCCCAACAAATCCCCTACGAGTTTAGGTCCTTCTGCCAGAAATACCTTGTCGGCCTTCCGGTTCTTTTTCTGCTCCAACGAGTGGATATATTTAATGCGATTTTTACTTAATGCCATAGGACACACATGTTATCATTTGACAAAAATACGTGATTATTTCAATATAATCAAAAACTCTGCACTCTTCCGGCGTTTTTTTATTTCGGGAACAAAAAAATACAAGTATATTTGTAGCTGTTTATGCGCAATTAATGACTCGGTATGAATAAAGGTTTCCGCTACGCGATACTTACTACTATCGTACTTTTGTTGGCTTCCTGTTCTTCTACCAAATATGTGCCGGACGGCTCGTATTTGCTGGATGAAGTGCGCATACATACTGATAATAAGGAAGTAAAACCATCCAATCTCTCCATGTACATCCGCCAGAATCCCAATGCGAAGTGGTTCAGCCTGATAAAGACCCAGTTGTATGTCTACAACTGGTCCGGACGGGACTCTACACGCTGGATAAACCGTACATTGAGGAAATTAGGTGATGCCCCGGTCATATACAGTGAGGAGGAAACCAACCGGACCAGGGAAGAAATCACTAAGGCTGTGCAGAATATGGGCTATATGGGCGCCCTGGTGGAACCAGTACGCCAAGTCAAGAAGAAAAAGATGAAGTTGGTCTATAAGGTGACAACCGGCAAGCCCTATAAAGTTCGTACCTTGAAATATGATATCCAGGACAGTAAAATAAAGGAATACATGCGGCAGGATTCCGCAGTAACCTTATTATCCGAAGGCATGTATTTTGATGTCAATGTACTGGATGCAGAACGCCAGCGCATCACAAACAAACTGCTTCAGAATGGATATTACAAGTTCAATAAAGAGTACATATCCTATACTGCGGATACTGTCCGTAATTCTTATCTGGTAGATTTGACACTGCATTTGGCTCCATACAGACAGCATAACGAGGATACGCCGCAGAATCACCGGCAATACACTATCAATAAAGTGAGTTTCATTACCGATTATAATGTGTTGCAGGCATCCACCCAGAACAGCATCGAGGTGAATGATTCATTGCATTACAAAGGCTTTCCTATCTACTACAAAGACAAGCTTTATCTGCGCCCCAAAGTGCTGACCAACAATCTGCGCATCACTCCGGGAACTCTCTATAACGAGCAGAACGTGCAGCGTACCTACTCCAACTACGGACGCCTGCAAGCCCTGAAATATACCAATATCCGTTTTTTTGAAGTGCAACAGAGTGACAGTGCAAAGCTCAACGCCTATGTGATGCTGACCAGAGGCAAGCATCAGTCCGTATCCTTTGAAGTGGAAGGCACAAACTCTGCGCGACCTGGGAGCTGCCGCTTCGGTGGCTTTTCAGCACCGCAACATGTTCAAAGGTTCCGAAACATTCATGTTCAAACTACGTGGGGCATACGAGGCTGTGTCCGGTTTGCAGAGCTCCTTGAATCAAGACTACATAGAATTAGGTGCGGAAGCAACCATCAACTTCCCACGGTTTATGTTTCCCTTTGTATCCAGCGATTTCAAGCGGAGGATAAGGGCTACTACAGAATTCGGATTGCAATATAACTACCAGATGAGACCCGAATTCACGCGCATTGTAGCATCTGCCGGATGGAGCTACAAATGGGGGGTACAACAACAGCGTTCGCAGCATCGCATTGATTTGCTGGACATCAACTATCTGTATATGCCCAGCATAGACCAGACATTCAAAGAGGATTATCTGGAGAAAGACGAGAACTACATCCTCAAATACAATTATGAAGACCGCTTTATTGTCCGCACCGGCTATAGCTATATCTACAACAGTGCCGGAAGAGCATTGATGAATAACTCCGGTATCGGAAATTCCTATACCATCCGCCTCAATTTTGAATCGGCGGGTAACTTGTTGTATGCTGTGGCAAAGCTCGGAGGAATGAAAAAGAATGCATCGGGGGAATACACTTTGTTGAACATTCCTTTTGCCCAATACCTGAAAGGCGATTTTGACTTTGCCAAGAATCTGGTCATTGACAACCGCAATTCATTGGCATTTCATTTTGGTGCCGGTATTGCCATTCCATACGGCAATGCAACAATGCTTCCATTTGAGAAGCGCTACTTCTCCGGCGGCGCCAACAGTGTGCGCGGATGGTCTGTACGTGATTTGGGGCCCGGTTCTTTCCCCGGCGATAATAACTTCATGAACCAGTCGGGAGACATCAAGCTGGATGCCAGCATTGAATACCGCACACGGTTGTTCTGGAAATTCAGAGGAGCCCTCTTTGTAGATGCCGGGAATATCTGGACAATACGGGATTATAAAGACCAGCCGGGAGGTCAGTTTAAATTTGACAAGTTCTATAAGCAGATTGCCGTGGCATATGGTTTGGGATTGCGTCTTGACCTGGATTTCTTTGTATTGCGTTTCGACGGAGGTATGAAGGCCATCAATCCGGCTTATGAAAAGAAAAAAGACCGTTATCCCATTATTCATCCTAAATTCAGCCGCGATTTTGCTTTCCACTTTGCTGTGGGATATCCGTTCTAATGAAAGTTGAAAATGGAAAGTGAGAAATGCTTATTGGGCATCTATGTACCAGCCACTTTCCATTTTCAATTTTCCATTTTCCATTAATTAAAAGCGTAGTACGTGCCAATCATCGTCGCCTGACGTGCTGCTGCCACACCTTGGGCATCCAGCGTCACTGTCATTTCCTCACCGTTCGGAAGGGTCATTTGTGCAGTGCCGTCATTGTTCATTTGCAGCAATTCTGTGCTGACACCATCGGCAACAACATTCCAAGTATTCAACTCTTTGTTGTAAATGAGTTCCATAGAAGCAGTCTCACCTTCTTTGGTGATAGAATAGCCGTTTTCAAGTGTCTCTACCAGGTAGTCACCGTTTTCGCCTTTCACTTTCTTTACATCACCAATGCTGGCCATAGGGTTTGAACCACTCCAGAATTCGATGGAGTTGATGACCAATGCATCGGCCAGATAGCAAACGCCATATACCGGGATAATATTGAATGCCAGATAAACCAGTTCGTTTACAAACTTGGTACCAATACCTTGATTCCAGCTGACCAGTTTACTATGCAGTCCAAAAGAACCGATACAAGAACTGAAAAGAAACGAGCCGCAAATCATTACGGTCGCAGCCATCTTCAAATTGAACTTTTTCATAATCACTCTTTTTTATTTTACTGTGTTTAATTAGCTTTATAGCTCATCGAGTTATTTTAAGCATCCGCAAATATAGGATTTTTTACGAAAATACATCCTATTTGAGCTTAAAATCTGTTTTCAGTAAAACGGAAGTGTCTATTTACGAGCCTTTTGGAAAAGAGCTTTTCTTATCCAGCGGTCAACGGCAAACTTGCCCGGACCTATGATATACATCAATATGAACACTACCAGATATACAAAAGCCAACTCTTTCGTGGCAAACGGGTCATTACCATGAATTACAAAAAAGGCAACAGCCATTGTAAACACCATTGGTATCATAGCCAAACGATAGAGAAAACCTATAATGAATGCCATGGAACATGCCAATTCACCAAAGATAGCCAGTCCTAAAGACAGCGGACTGCCTACACCCAGCGGGTCAGGGAAAACGGCCGACAGCTCTTGAAAGTTAGTCCACTTCTGGATACCGTGGTTCATTAATAATATACCGAATACAATTCTTGCAATCAATAGCATAGCAGATGTTGCCGTTCCGTCCGGTTTGGCGGGAAATAAAAGTTGTTTTAACATATTCATTCGTTTTTAAGTTCGTATATGAACTATAACAAATATTACTCAATAAAAGTTTACTCCCGCTTCAAGGGTTTGATGATAATCCGTAAAGACGGGTCATAGGTAAAGTAACTCCACATCCAGTCTACGAAGATGAAAAGACGGTTCTTTACACCCACAATACTCATCAAATGGATGAATAGCCACACAGCCCATGCCGGAAAACCGCCAAAACGCAGTTTCTTAAGCTCGACTACGGCATGATTGCGGCCAATGGTCGCCATGGAGCCTTTGTTTTGATATATAAACGGCTGTAACGGCAGGCCTGTTTCTGCACGCTGCAAGTTCCTTATCAAGTTGCGGGCCTGCTGGATGGCTGGTTGCACCACTTGCGGGTGTCCTTTGGGATACTCCTCAGAAATCATAAGGGCCGTATCCCCGATAGCGAAAATATTGGGATATTGAGAAAGACGGTTATAAGTGTCCACCTTCAAGCGGTTTCCCGGTCCATAGGCATCGGCAGGCAATCCTTGAAGGCTGTTTGCCTTGACACCGGCCACCCAGAATACATTTTTGGTATCGATGGCAGTCCCGTCATTCAATGCCAATTGATAATTCTCGTATCCCATCACCCGTTGGTTCAATTTGATTTCCACATCACGCTTCTTCAGATAATCGGCCACTTCTTTGGAAGACTCTTCTGAAAAAGCAGACAAGAGCCGGGAAGAGCCATCCAACAAGATGATACGCATCTCATTGATATTCAAGTCCGGATAGTCTTGAGGAAGGACAAACTTCCTCATCTCGGCCAAAGCACCAGCCAACTCTATTCCCGTAGCTCCACCGCCTACAATGGCAAAGGTCATCAGACGCCTGCGATCTTCTTTATTACCGGTGTTCTGGGCTTGTTCAAAACTATCCAATATCTGGTTTCGGTTGAACAAGGCTTCCGAAGTATTCTTTAGTGCCATGGTCTGTTTCTCCAGCCCGTCGTTTCCAAAATAATTTGTGTTGCAGCCGGTGGCAATGACCAAATAGTCGTATGCCAGCGTGCCGATGGAAGTCTCCAGCAGATTGTGTTCCGGGAAGACTTGCTGTGCTTCACAAATACGTATATGGAAATGCTCTCTTTTTTTGAAGATTTTTCGGTATGGGAATGATATGGCACTCGGTTCAATACCTGCTGTGGCCACTTGATAGAGTAACGGTTGGAAGATGTGATGGTTATTCTTATCCAGTAAAACTATCTGAAACTTGTTGCTTTTCAATTTTCGTGCCAGCTTTAATCCGCCAAAGCCGCCGCCTACGATTACCAGTCGTTTCTGTCCCTCTTTATCGGGAATGTCCATTGCTGTTTTCATAATTCAATATCATGTTGTTCTTTGTAATATTAAAATAACAGTATAAATCGAGGAAAGTTCTATAAATGATGTAGTTAAAAAGAGTAAACCCCACATGCAATGTAGAAATGAACATTAAAAGAGAAAAATTGGAAACAAAAAGAACAGTAACATTGTTGTAATGAAGAACATAAAAACTAACTTTGCCACGGAAGTTTTCTACAAGTAAATGGACACTAAATTGACAAAATGGATATTACCAATATTGATGCTGATTACAGAAACGGCTGTTCATGCACAAACACACCTTGCAGAAGCAAAAAACTCTGTGGACTCAATTTCTACGTATCCGATAGACTCGCTTCCCAAGAAACGCAGTTTTTTCGGAAAAATTTTGAATTACTTCAACGATGCCAACAAAGAAAAGAAAAACAAGAAATTTGATTTCAGCATTATAGGCGGGCCTCATTATTCCAGTGACACCAAATTTGGAATCGGACTGGTGGCGGCAGGACTCTACCGTACCGACCGGAACGATAGTATTCTCCCTCCGTCCAATGTCTCTCTGTATGGGGATGTCTCCACAGTGGGATTCTATTTGCTGGGAGTACGTGGAAACCATCTGTTTCCCCAAGACAAATACCGGTTGAACTACAATCTGTATTTCTATTCTTTCCCAAGCCTTTACTGGGGACAAGGATATGACAATGGAGCCAATGATGACAATGAGAGTGAATACGATCGCTTTCAGGCGCAGGTTAAGGTGGACTTCATGTTCCGGATGGCACGTAACTTTTATATCGGTCCGATGACAACATTTGATTACGTGTATGGACATGACTTTGAAAAACCGGAATTATGGAAAGGAATGAAAGCGCGTAGCACCAACGTGAGCTTGGGGTTTTCCTTGTTGTATGATTCACGCGATTTTCTGACAAATGCCTATAAAGGATATTACCTACGGATAGACCAGCGCTTCAGTCCGGCCTTTTTGGGAAATAAATATGCATTCAGCAATACGGAACTGACGACCAGCTATTACCAGTCCGTGTGGAAGGGTGGGGTGTTGGCAGGCCAGTTCCATACTCTGCTGAACTACGGAAATCCGCCCTGGGGACTGATGGCAACATTGGGAAGTTCCTATTCTATGCGTGGCTATTATGAGGGGCGCTACCGTGACAAGTGTGCAATGGATGCCCAGCTGGAACTACGCCAACATGTATGGAAGCGAAATGGAGTTGCCGTATGGGTAGGGGCGGGAACCATATTCCCGAATTTCTCGGAATTGGAGGCCAGGCATATTCTTCCTAATTATGGTTTCGGCTACCGCTGGGAGTTCAAAAAGAGAGTAAACGTACGTTTGGATTTAGGTTTTGGCAAACACCAGACCGGATTTATATTCAATATCAATGAAGCTTTTTAGAGACATAAAAAAATGGTTCGACAATCAGGAACATTTGTTCTATCTGTTTCTGGTCATTCTGATAGTGCCCAATGTAGTGCTATGCTTTACAGAACCCATATCATGGACGGCAAAGATATGTAATATCCTGCTACCCCTTTCTATATATTATGCTGTAATGGCTTGGTCGAGAAACTGTGGCAGGACATTCTGGCTGCTATTTCCGTTCATCTTCTTCGGAGCCTTCCAGCTTGTATTGCTGTATCTTTTCGGTCAGTCCATTATCGCAGTGGATATGTTTCTGAATCTGGTGACAACCAATTCGAGCGAGGCGCTGGAACTGCTGGACAATCTGATACCTGCCATCGTTATTGTGGTAGTGCTCTATATACCTGCATTAATTCTGGCAACCATATCCATTGTACACAAACGCAGACTGTCCGAAGCATTCATCCGGCAAGCTCGCCGTCGCACTCTGTATGTGTTGTCTGCCGGAATATTATCCTTAGGCACTGCTTATTTGACAGATAACCGGTATGAGCCGAAATCCGAACTGTATCCTGCCAACGTATGCTACAACATAGCACTTGCTTTTCAACGGACGGCCCAGACGCGGAATTATCACAAGACCTCTAAAGATTTTACCTTTCATGCTAGAAGTACTCATCAGGCTGATGAAAGGGAAGTATATGTAATGGTGGTGGGAGAAACCTCACGGGCATGCAACTGGGCTTTGTACGGCTACGAACGGGAGACTAACCCGGGACTGTCGGGCATTGGCGGACTGACAGCTTTCAGCCATGTGCTGACAGAATCAAACACTACCCACAAGAGTGTTCCGATGTTGCTGTCACCGGTCAGTGCTTCCAGTTTTGATTCCATCTATTATCAAAAAGGGATTATCACAGCATTCAAGGAAGCCGGTTACCAGACCGCCTTTTTCTCGAACCAGCGCTATAACCACTCATTTATAGACTTCTTCGGCAAAGAAGCCGACACGTATGATTTCATTAAAGAAGATGTGGGGGATTCCAATTACAACCCCTCTGATAACGAACTGTTGAAACTGGTAGCAAAAGAACTGGGCAAAGGAGTTTCCAGGCAATTTATAGTTCTCCACACTTACGGTTCTCATTTTAATTATAAAGAGCGCTATCCGGCAGAGCAGGCTTTCTTCCTGCCGGACATGCCCGTTGATGCGGAAGTGAAATACAAAGACAACCTGATTAATGCCTATGACAATTCTATCCGCTACACGGATAATTTTCTGGTTCGTCTGATAGATATGCTTCGAGAACAACATGTCAATTCTGCCCTGATATACACTTCAGACCATGGAGAAGATATTTTCGATGACAACCGGCATCTCTTTCTGCATGCTTCACCGGTACCTTCCTATTATCAGATACATGTGCCATTCTTTATTTGGATGTCCGACAACTACCGGCAGAGATACCCATCGTTATTGGAGGCCGCACAAGCCAATAGGCAGAAGAATGTATCTTCCAGTGCCTCATTCTTCCAGACAATGCTGGAAATAGGTGGAGTGGAGACCCCATACCGGAATGACTCTTTATCTGTCACCAGCGCTCTGTTTATCGAAAGACCCAGAGTCTATCTGAACGACCACAATGAAGCCCGCACACTGGATGATGTCGGTATGCTCAAGGAAGACTTCAAGATGCTGGAAGAGAAAGGCATCAGGTAATCAGGGAAAGAGAGCAGGCTGTTGCTATTTTGCCCTGATTCTTGATATAAAATTCTGAATCACCGGATACATCTCCTCTACCGTATTCAGCTCCATGCAAGCCGTCTCCAACGGGCACCAGCCGGTCTTGTCACGGTTAATGATATGGGGAACCTCTTGGGCAAAAGTCGTTTCAATTCCTGCTTCGCACAGCAATGCCAGCGCAGGAGTGCTGATTATATCGGCATAGACCGTTTTAAAGCCTCCCAGTACCATCAAAGCAGCGGCACCTTTCCCTATAACCTTATCGGCAATGGCAGCCCCCTTCATAAATGCAGAATCTGCCTGGTACAAATCATACAAATCCGCTACTCCCCGTTGGGTGAAAGTACGGACTTCCTCCCGGTTCTTCATAACACAAGAGTATCCTCCCTTGTGCAGTATGTCAATGATACTCTCCATTTTATAAAGTCTCTTGTTTCAACTGTTCTACAAATTTGTCAATACGATGCAGTTCTTTGGGAATATCAATCGTTTGCGGGCAATGCGGAGAACACTGGTTGCACCCGGTACAATGGTCGGCCTGCCTCAGTTTGGGTACACTTCGGTCATATCCTACGAGAAAAGCACGGCGTGCTTTCCGATAATTCTCATCCTGGCTGCTTTCCGGCACATTTCCTTCATTGACACATTTATTGTAATGTATCAATATGGCAGGAATGTCAATTCCATACGGGCAAGGCATGCAGTACTTGCAGTCGTTGCAAGGTATGGTGGGGTACTCCATCATCAAATCTGCCGTATCATACAGATACTGAGTTTCCTCTTCCGTGAGTGGTACCAATGGAGAGTAAGTACGGATGTTATCCTGCAAATGTTCCATATAAGTCATGCCGCTCAGCACTGTCAGTACATCCTGGGGAGAACCGGCATAACGGAATGCCCAAGACGCCACACTGCGTTCGGGTTCGCGCTGCTTCAGCCGTGCCACAATATGGTCGGGGACATTGGAGAGCCGCCCACCCAGCAGAGGCTCCATAATGACAGCAGGGATCTTACGCTTGGCCAGCTCGTCATACAGATACTCTGCCTTGAAGTTGCTGCCCGAAGCATGTTTCCAGTCCACATAATTCAACTGTATTTGTACAAAGTCCCAATGAACTTCACCACGGTCATGCATCTGCAAGGCATAGTCATAGACTTCGATATCTCCGTGGAACGACCATCCCAAACGGCGGATGCGTCCTGCTTCACGCTCCTTGACAAGAAAATCAATCATACCGTTGTCTATGTAGCGTTTGCGGAATTGCTCCATGCCACCGCCACCAATCATGTGTAGCAGATAGTAGTCTATATAGTCCACCTGCATATCCTCGAACGACTTACGGTACATGGCGATGGAACCCTCGCGAGTCCAGGTATCAGGATGAAAATTGGATAGTTTGGTGGCAAGATAGAACGATTCGCGTGGATGGCGTTTCAGAGCTATTCCCGTAGACTTCTCACTCCATCCTTGTACATACATCGGAGACGTATCGAAATAATTCACGCCATGGGCAATGGCATAATCCACCAGTTCGTTTACAGCATCCTGGTCTATCATTTCCCCTTTTCCATCCGGAGCAGGAACGGTAGGCCAGCGCATACAGCCGTATCCTAAAATAGAAACTTTGTCACTCCCCAAACCAGGAAAACTACGATAGGTCATTTTATCCGTCGGAATGGGGCCCAATACTTTACTGCCTTCACTGCTTCCTTCCTTAGAACCACATCCATAGAGGGCAGCAGTAGATGTGGCGGTTGTAATTCCCACTATCTTCAAGAAATCACGACGGTTCATATTGTTTTTATGATGTTCTTCCATACTTATAGAAATTCTACTTTGTTATATAATTCGATGTCTTTCATGTCCTTCCACATAGATGGCACTGAACGGACGGGCCGGACAAAGATTCTCACATGCCCCGCAGCCGATACAACGCTCCACATTGATTACCGGAATCTTTGGAGAATCCTTGTCTTCAGGTATACTCGGCACCATTTGTATGGCTCTCGTCGGACAATGGCGTGCACAGTTGCCACACTGCACACCATCCGTCAGTGGTATGCAATTTTTCTTTACCCACACGGCATGCCCTATCTGAACGGATGATTTATCAGCTTTGGTTATCGGACGGATAGCCCCTGCAGGACATACCTCCGAACATTTTGTACATTCCGGTCTACAATAGCCGCGTTCGTATGACATTTCCGGTTGCATCAATTTCCTTAAGTCTGCAGAAGGACGAAGAACCTGATTGGGACATGCCGACACACAGAGCTGGCAGGCCGTGCAGTGTTGCGCCATATTGCGGGCACTCAATGAGCCGGGAGGAGTGAGGGGAGTGCTTCGCTCAAGAATCTTCTTATCTTCAATGGCTGCCAGTCCTCCGTCTACTTTCTTTTCCTGCGCTTTTAAAACAGAAGTGGCTGCAACCAGAGCCGTTGCTGTGAAAAAACTGCGGCGGGTTTCGTTTATCTGTTCCGAATCTGCCTTGCCCGCAGCAGGTTTACCGAAAGGATGATACTTGTAGGAAATGGCTCCATGCTTGCACTTCTCAATGCAGTTCATGCAAACCACACACCGGCTTGCATCAATCTGATGCTCCTTAAAGTTGATGCAGGCTGCCTTGCAGTTGCGTGAACAAAGACTGCATTGGTTGCACTTTTCCGAATCTATTGTGATGCGGAAAAGCGAATAACGTGAAAGGAAGCCCAAGACCGTTCCTACCGGGCAAATCGTATTACAATAGGTTCGTCCGTTGCGTCCGGCCAGAACAACAAGCACAGCCAAAGTAGCGGCAGCAATAATAAAAGTCGGCAGGCTCTTCAACCATACATCCGTTTCATAAAAGGCATAACTGTCTGCCCGTTCAGCCAGATAAGCAAGCAGATTGTTGCCCCATTGCCATATAGGTTGAAAAAGATTATTGGCAATACGTCCGTATGCACTATAGGGTGCAAGTAGAGCAGCCAATGAACCAATTCCGGCAATCAAAGCAATGATAAACACACCCAATACGCCATAGCGCAGCCAAGATAAGGCCGGAGAATAAGAGTAAGGAAGCTTCCTGCGTTTTTTAGGTTGCCGGCCCAGCCATGCCAGTATATCCTGAAATACCCCTAAGGGGCAAATCACAGAACAATAGATACGCCCGCATACCAAAGTGAGAATTACAAGAAACAATATCACTCCCACATTCAGCGCCAATACAGCCGGCAAAAACTGGATTTTGGCTAACCAGCCGAACCACCCATGCAACGTTCCCGTAAAATCAAGGAACAGCAAGGTGATGAGTGCAAAACAAATCATTGCAAAAGTCAGTCTAATCTTCCGTAACATGATAATCCTTTATTTTGAGTTCCTAAACATTCTATATCAGCGATATGAGTACAAAACAACTGCCGAAATAGTGAAATTTTCTTTATGCAAAAATAAAGAAAAAAAGGAAAGATATCATCATTCAATGGAATTAAAAACGAAAGAAATAAACGGTGCAGAATGCCTTTACTATAATCCAAGCGGTCTACAGAAAGAATCAACTTATGATTTCCGAAAAATTTCCGTGTACGGTCTATCGCCCGCCGTACTTCCGGTCTGGAAGAAGCATTGTGATACAGTCCGTAGTTGATTCCCATAGGAAGAGCATCGGTCTCAACTACTCTATTCCCGAGTTGTGCTTCGTCCAGTTTAAAGTCAATACGCAGTACCCGTTTGACAGCACTGATAAAATGCCGCATATAGTCATAAGTATGGAAAGCTATAAAGTCAGCATCCAATAATCCTTTCAGGATTTCTGCACGTTCCGGTAATATCCGGAAAAGTTCATAGGAAGGGAAAGGGATATGATGGAAATATCCGATATTCAAATTCGGGTAAACCTTCCGAAGCATTCCGGGAAGCAGCATTGGCTGATAGTCTTGAATCCACACCTTGTCACCTGGATGTATCACGCGGCAAATGGCATCGCAGAACAACTGGTTCACTTCCTGATACGATTGCCAGAAAGAGTTCCGATATAGCGTATAAACAAAAAAGTAGTGACATAATGGCCAAATAGTACTATTACTATAGCCTTCATAATAATTCTTTATCTGTGTTTCGGACAAGAATACTGGGTGAAAATTTATTCCTTCCAATCTAGAAGTGATTTCCTTTTTACTTTCTTCGTTGTCAACGCATATTCCAGGCCATCCAATCCAATGTTTTTCGTAGGAAATCTGAAGTGAGTCCAAACCGGTAGCCAGTCCACCTTCACTTCATGAAAACACGAACGTTTCATCCTCTTTGGTAACCTTAACGGGTAATCTGTTTGATATAATATAAAATTTCATGTATGAGTTAACACAAGAAATATGCCAACTCATACAATATTTTATTTATTGCTTATAATCAGGATTTTAGAAAAAGATAAAGAGAAAAACAAACATTCAAAAAATGAAAAAGAATGTTCCATTTCGATATGGTCCTACTATTACCAATTATCACTGGAAATGTCTTTCTTCACCAATGCTTCAATTCTTTGCTTATAGCAATTTATCCCTTCTGCTATATTTTTACTAGCTTCCGAGGTCCCCATTCCATAGACTATAAGAGGAGTTTGCCATACCATTCCGGCATGTACAGCACTTGCTTGATAAGGTCTTAACAACTCATCCACCGTAAAACGATTTCTTCCTCCGCTTCTATAAGCATCATGTTCAGAGCCGGCAGTAGTGACCACCATCAATGTCTTACCAGCCACAGCAGGAGTTTTTGCCAGATAAGTAAATACTTCATCCAACCATCTCTTCAATAAAGAAGGAGCCGACATCCAATAGAACGGAAACTGAAATACAAGCGCAGATGCATGCGATATGATAGTGCTCCATATCTCTGCATTAAAAGCATCTTCCACACGCATCTCATATAAATTGTATATGGCCACCTCTCCCATGTCACTAATAGCATCCATCAATGCCTTGTTAGCTCGCGACTCTTTTATATTGGGATGTGTCAGAAGAACCACTACTTGCTTTGAATCTTTATCCATATTGTTTTTCTTTTAGTTTAAAATCATTGATGTGTGTACAAATATACAAAATATAGATATACGAGTAGGAGGAAATAAAAGTTTTCTTCCTACTTTCATTTTCTGACATATATTTTCGAATGTGACGAAAGAGGCGGAAAGCGGGTGAGGGCAAAGGTATAAAAACAAACTTCTGAAGAATTTATTATGCGGACTAACGAAAAATAATGTATCATCCCCATATAGATTTACTAGTGATTCCGTATGAGGAGCTTATACCCATCAAAGCATGTTCTTGTTAAGACAAATTAAAAAAGGAACAACAGTAGTTGTTCCTTTTTTAAGTACACCCTCAGGGATTCGAACCCTGGACCCACTGATTAAGAGTCAGTTGCTCTACCAACTGAGCTAAGAGTGCATTCCTTATTTCTTGTTTGCGGGTGCAAAAGTAGTCCTTTTATTTTATTCGTGCAAACAAAACGGTGTATTTTTTGCGATGAAATGGGATTTTTTATTCAAACTCGTATAAATCAGAAGGAGTAGTACGCTTCAAAGCACACAACTGTACATCCTTTCCTACGATAATTCCTTTTTCCCTTAATTTCCATTCCACTGTTTTATATGCCAATTCAGGATGATTGTTGTCCTTGCTCAAATGACAAAGCCAAATATACTGTAAATGTTCCGTCATATTTTCCGAAAGAAATTCAGCAGTAGCAATATTACTCATGTGTCCGGTGCGGCTGGTAATCCGTTCTTTCAGGTATTGGGGGTAGGTACCCATGCGTAACATTTCCTCATCGTAGTTGGCTTCCAATATCAGATAATTGGCCTTTCTGATATATTCTGCGGCCGTAGGAGTAATTTCACCAAGGTCTGTAAGAAAAGCAAACACTTTTCCGCCTATCTCAATGCAATAGCCCACATTGTCCGTGCCATCATGAGGTACCTCGAAAGATTCGATATGAAAATCTTCCAACTGCATGGGTTGCTGCTTTTCCAGGTAACGGACAGACGAATATAACTTTTCTGTCATGCAATAGCTCCGGTTGATGCCCTCATGAATCCGGGCGGTTGTATAAATAGGAATATTCAGTTTTTCACCCAATCCGCCTACTGCTTTGATATGGTCCGCATGATCATGCGTAACAAATACCGCACGTATCATTTCCATGCTGATACCTGCTTCTTTCAGTCCTTTTTTTATCGTCCGTACTGCAATGCCGGCGTCGATGAGTATTCCATATTTTTCTGTGCCTATATAATAACAGTTGCCGCTGCTTCCACTGGCAAGGCTTATAAATTTTACTTTCATCCTAATCTCCTTAATTACAAAAAAGCCGTCGCTTTTAAAAAAAGTGACGGCAAATATACAAAAAGTATGCAATATATAAACCTTATGCCTTCTTCTTTTTGTCGATGAATTCGGTAGTTTTGGCAAAAACGAATAATGCTATTGCCGCAACCAATCCTATAACAGCGAAATAATACCAGATATAATGTGCATTGACACTAGCTGCTTCCCACGCTTCGCGGGTTTCAAACAAGACTGGATCAGGACAATATTTTGTCAGAAGCACCCCCGCAATACCGAATCCGAAAATAGAAGAGAGGAATGAATGAAGATGACTGAAACCGAGGTACATACCTTCTTCGCCCTTGGGGGCCTGCAAAGAGAAGTATTCCAGATAACGCGGTGAGATAAAACATTCTGCCAAAGCTTGCACAACAATACCAAACACCATCATCAAAGTAATATTGCTCATGCCGGAAATAATATCGTTGCCCAGCAAATTACCGCATGCCATCAGCAATGCCGATACCGGAATAAGAAACATGCCTATATTCATAGAAGTAATAGCTGTGCGCTTTGCCATCCACCGGGTGATAAAACTTACGCAGCAAACCACTACAAACGGGTTTACATTGGCTATCCACCCCGGTTTGGCTGTTTCACCCGCCATACGGATGACATATTTGGGCATAGTTGCATAGAGCTGTTGCTGCACCATCCAAAAGCCGGTTACGATGAGGATAAGAATCAACAAACGCCAATTAGTGATAATACGCAGAAAACCTTGCCCAATTTCACGCATGCTTTTCCCTTCACCTGCTGTATGTGCCGATTTATACAATAAGATGACAGCCAATAATGCCAGCACCGTCATGGCAGCCGAGAAGTAATTGATATAAATATAAGCTTGCTCACCGATAACATTCCGTAGAGGGTCGACCACCGTTTTTCCGGTAAAAGCTCCTATATTCACCATCATATAGAAGATGGAATAGCCGCGAGCACGGGTAGCCTCTGTTGTTTCCTTAGCCACCGATCCCGATATGATAGACTTGATGAACGAACCTCCTACCATGATAACAAACAATACGGGGACAATCATCCAGCGGTCATTACTATCCGGCAATCCTGAAAAACGGGTTGTCTCGCCATACTCCACCAGACCGGCTGTTTCCAGTAGGGTGGGAAGCAATCCCAAGCCCAAATACCCGATGGAAAGCAGTGAGAAAGCAATAATCATCGACTTTCGGAAACCTATCTTATCGGCATATGCGCCCGTAAAGATAGGCAACAAATAGAGCCCTCCCGAAAACAGACCGGAAATCATGCTTGACTCAAAATCATTGAAACCTAAAATATTGGAAAGATAAATGGTAAGAACAATAAATACAGCATAATATGCCATGCGTTCGAACAGTTCTACTGTACTGCTTACCCAAAAAGCTCTGCTGAAGCCTTTGGAAGCGGGTTGGGGTGATGTCATCATCCTTTTGTACGATTAAAATTTATGTATTAAATGAAAAAATAAATGCAAAAATAGGAAATTAATATCGTGTTTGCAAGATATTAATTTTCTGCAAACACAATATTAATAAGTTGCAGACAAGATATTAACTTCCCATTTATCACTATTTATCTTTTCATTTATATAGAATACTCCGTATCTTTGGACGCTTTTATAAAACGACCATTCATGAAAGATAAAATCGAATTTATAGCTTTTGACGCTGATGACACACTGTGGGAAAGCGAACTTTATATTCAGGAGTTCGAGCACAAATTCTGTAACCTTTTAAGGCAATATCTGCCTGCTTCATCCATATCACAAAGGTTTTTTGAAACAGAAATGAAGAATCTGCATATGTATGGCTATGGGCTGAAGAGCATAATGCTCAGTATGACTGAAACCATCTGCAAAGTGACAGACGGAAACGGGAATATGCATCTTATAGAAGAAGTAATAGGATGGGGACAAGAGCTTCTGCAGAAACCGGTTACACTACTGGAAGGCGTGAAGGAGACCATATCGTCACTTCATGGGAAATATAAATTGGTGTTGGCCACTAAGGGGGACTTGTTCGACCAGAAAAGAAAAATAGAAGCTTCCGGACTGCGAGAATATTTCCATCATATCGAAATTATGAGTGACAAGAAAATCGATGATTACCAGAGGCTGATTGATACATTGGGCTGTCCGCCTGAAAAACTCCTGATGATAGGTAATTCTGTAAAATCAGACATACTTCCGGTATTGGAACTTGGGGGATACGCTGCCCATGTACCATACCACGTGACTTGGGCATACGAGCAACATGAAGGGGAAATACGACATCCCAATTTTATACGATTGGATAGTATCAAAGGAATATTAGATAAGCTATAAGTTATGGGTGAAACTGCATAACTTATAGCTTACTATTGCTTTTTAGAATTGGAAGAAATTCTTAGCGTTATAATAGCTGATATCTTCAATCATCTGGTTTACGCGTTCCATCTCGGAAATAGGAATTTCACCATTTTCTACATCACGGCCTACAAGATTACACAATGTACGGCGGAAATATTCATGGCGCGGATAGGAGAGGAAGGAACGGGAATCGGTCAGCATACCAACAAATCGGCTCAATAAGCCCAGTACAGAAAGGGCATTCATCTGCTTTTCCATACCATCCTTCTGGTCAAGGAACCACCAACCGGAACCGAATTGAATCTTACCGGCAACCGTACCATCCTGGAAGTTACCCAGCATAGTAGCAATGACTTCGTTGGCGCATGGATTCAAATTATAAAGAATAGTCTTGGTCAGCTTACCATTGGAGTTTAAGCGGTCGAGAAATTTAGCCATAGCTTTTGCTGTAGTAAATTCGCCAATGGAATCAAAACCGGTATCAGGACCTAACAGTTTGAACATCTTACTATTGTTGTTGCGAATAGCACCATAATGGAACTGTTGTGTCCAACCTTTCTCCCAATCCATTTCGCCGAACACAACCAGCATGGCCGACTTGAATTTCAGAATTTCCTCCTTCGTCAATCCAGTACCGCCATATACCTTGTTAAAGATAGCCTTAACTTCCGCTCCTGTATAATCCTCGGCATAGAATTCTTCAATTCCGTGGTCAGACAGTTTACATCCTTGTTTCGCGAAAAAATCGTGACGCTTACGCAAGGCAGCAACCATATCGTCAAAGCAGGAAATAGCCACATCGCTCACTTCGGCCAACTTTTCTACATATGCGCGAAAATCGGCAGGAACTTCCACCGCCATTGCCTTATCCGGACGCCAAGTAGGCAACATCTTGATTTCAAAGCCGCTCTCACGTGTCTTGATATGGTATTCCAAGGAATCAATAGGATCATCTGTAGTACAAACCACTTCCACATGATAACGGCGCATCATGCCACGGGCGGAATATTCAGGCTGTTTCAGCTTCTCATTACATTCATCATAAATTTCACGGGCCGTATGAGGATTGAGAATTTTATCGATTCCAAAAGCGGTCTTCAATTCAAGGTGGGTCCAGTGATACAACGGATTACGGAAAGTATAAGGTACCGTTTCGGCCCACTTCTCAAACTTTTCCCAATCTGTAGTATCCTTACCGGTACAGAAACGTTCGTCCACACCATTGGTACGCATGGCACGCCACTTGTAGTGGTCACCTCCCAACCAAATCTCAGTCAGTGACTTAAATTGATAGTCTTCCGCCACCATTTGAGGAATCAAGTGACAATGATAGTCGATAATCGGCATTTTAGCCGCATGCTCGTGGTACAACTTCTGTGATGTTTCCGTTTGCAACAGAAAATTTCCGTCCATAAAGTTTTTCATCTTCTTGTGTTTTAAGTATCTAAAAATATTACTTTCTATTTATTACACCTATATAGTATTGATTGTAAAGCTAATAGGTCGTATAATTGTTTTTAGTTTTATTAACCGTTATCGAACACAAAAGTAGAAATTTTACTTGGAGAAACAAAATAATTCGTATCTTTGCGGCGAATATTTATAATATTTAAGCTTCAGACGTCTCACCTTTACTGCCTTAGGCAGCATACCTCAAGATGGAAAACAAGAACTATACCATTAAAGACATAGCACGCATGTCCGGCGTCTCTGCCGGCACTGTAGACCGCGTACTGCACAACCGCGGAGACGTATCCGTTTCCAGTAGGGAAAAAGTCCAGAAAGTACTCGACGAGATAGATTATCATCCCAATATGTTTGCCATCGGGCTGGCGGCTAAAAAGCACTATCATATTGTCTGCATTATACCTTATTATATAGAACATGATTATTGGTATGCTGTAGCAGCGGGAATTGACCGTGCCGCACAAGAATTACGGCCGTTCAATGTTGGAGTTAGCTATCTGTACTATCGGCATGCGGACAAATCCTCCTATAAAGAAGCATATGCTGTGCTCCGGGAGGAAAATGCCGACGCCGTACTTGTTGCCCCGAATTTCCGAGAGGAGACCATAAAACTCACTGCTTATTTGGAGGAAGCGGATATTCCCTATGCATTCATAGACTTCAATATTGAACAGACGCATGCCTTGTGTTATATCGGACAAGATTCCAAAACCAGCGGATACATCGCTGCCAAGATTCTGATGCGTAGCTATGAAAAGGGCAGGAGCTTGTGTTATCTTACCTGAACAATGCAAAGAAAAACGCAATCCGGCAAGAACTCAGATGCACGCCGCTCGAGGGTTCATGCAATACCTTTCCGAGGAACATAAGGATTTGATTATCCATGACATTGT
>ENA-OQHL01000727-OQHL01000727.1-human-gut-metagenome-genome-assembly--contig:-NODE-727-length-21144-cov-7.383927_pt1 | contig 21144 bp, 15 predicted proteins | sample MGYA00242565_ERZ504723 | MGnify/ENA primary metagenome ERZ504723 (study PRJEB26092, sample SAMD00036211) | human gut metagenome | host: Homo sapiens | study: EMG produced TPA metagenomics assembly of... | reverse complement strand
CCGCCTGATAAAGAAAAAGGATCCTGACGACCATTCCACAAATGAGGTTGATTCATTTCAAATACAAGTTCCTGTTGGATAGTTGAGATAGCAGGAAGGGTTACTGCTTATTCTCTTCACCACCTTTTCCCATCCAAAAGACGGATATTAAGTTCCACTCCTGATTAGTAGTATTCCCGTTTGATAATTCAACAAGTGCACGTACTTTCGCATACTTATGACTCACACTATCCTGTATCAAACGCACTCCGGGAGAAGCATAATCCAAAGGAGAAATACACGTTCCGTCAGTGATCAATAAATGTACATCCCGGTAGATTCCGCCATAAATATTAAAGTCACCGACTAAAGGCATGATATCCAGTTGTTCCCCATTATTCACTCGTACTAATATAGCGTTCTCTTTTCCATATTCAACCTTTCCGGTAATTTCAAAGATAAAAGCTCCATATCCTCCACGATGCTCACCTATATGACGATGATTGATAAATACATCAGCGACATTATTCACTCCCTCGAAACGAATAAAAAGACGTTTGCCTCTCCATTCGGAACGAACAAATAGTTTCTTTTCATAATTACCAATACCCCGTTTATAGTCTATTTTCCCGGATAAAGCATCCTGCGCATTCCAGGTATGGGGCAAATCAACTCTTACTTCTGTTCCCTTTTGCACCTGATGCGAAAACCGGAATTTCCAATTATCATTTAACAGGATATCCTGCCGTTGCGCAAACGTAGACATACTACCAAGCACAAATAAAACAACCGGCAACAAACGGACGGAGAATAAAAAACATGTTCTCATACTATTTCTTTATTGATGTTTTCTTTACTTTGATAAAAGAAGATAACGATTCAACTTTATCCTTATACTTCTTCTCATTTACCCGATTCTTATTTTCTGCTTTATCAATCCGGTGGTCAAACAGCATGCCAGCTTTCTTCACATCCCCTTTCATCCATTCGGCATAACTATATCGCTGGTCAACAGCATTATCTCCACCCTCCCATTGAATATAAACTTCATCTTTAGTCTTAGCTTTCAGGTTTCTGAAAACTCCGGCAAAACTTTGCCCGCTCAGTTGCTTACCAGGCACAGGAAGTTTGCAGAGCTCGCATAGAGTCGGGTATAAATCAACAAATTCCACCATGGATTTTGTCTTTCCCTTTTTCATTCCCGGCACACGGATAATCAGCGGAACATGAGTGGAAGTATTCATCAGATTATGCTTTCCCACAAAATCATGTTCGCCCAAGTTCCATCCATGATCTCCCAGCAGAACAACAATCGTATTCTCCGATAATCCCAATTCATCCAACGCATCCAAGACCTTTCCTATTTGCGCATCCACATAACTCAAACAAGCATAATATCCATGCTTCACTTCTCGCTGGAAGTCAATATCGCTCGTATCCGTAACTCGTGCATAAGCATATATTTCAGTCGAATTACGAACCTGTTCGGGTAATCCTTCAGGTCTGAAACGATTGGCAGCCAAAGGAATCTCTTCACGCTTATATAAATCCCAATATTTCTTAGGAGCATTGAAAGGCAAATGCGGTTTCCAAAAACCACATGCTAAAAAGAAAGGTTCCTTCCTCTCTTTCAATCGCCTTAAATCTGCAATCGTCTTCTGTGCTACTCTGCCATCGATATAAGTTGTATCCGAGACATCAGCCGATTCACAGAACGGTCCTCGCAAAGTCTTAGGATGAATATAACGGGAAGACTCCTCGTTTTGCCACAATTCCCACTTATTATATTCAGCCCAATCCTTACCATAACCATCAGGATATACTCTCCATGGATATTCCGACCAACCACGGGCATGATCAGTTATATTATGGAAAACTTTTCCATTAGAAATAACATAATATCCATTCTTTTTAAAACACTCCGGAAGTGAAAGTGCATTGGACAATCTTTCTCTGCATTAGCATCGAAAGCAGTAAAACGTTCTGGATAACAAGGATATATTCCTGTGAACAGGCTCGCTCTGGAAGCTCCGCTTACAGGAATATTACAATATGCATTTTGAAAAAACCGTAGCCTGCTCCGCCAATCTATCGATGTGAGGAGTTACAATATCCTCTATTCCATAGCACCCCAGTTCAGGTCGCATATCATCAGCAATGATAAATAAAACATTCATCTTGTCTTTCTTCTGCCCATAAACATGGGCAGAAGAAACTAAAGTAATCATACTTACAAAATAAAAAGATTGAATGCTGTTCATAGCTATATCCTTTGGAATGTAAAAAACCAGATTATTTAAAATCAACTCTTTCAAAAGAAAATCTATTCTTAGTGTCAGTCTTATATTCTTTCAAATAAGGAGAATAAGTGTCCACCTTTACCTGTTTCTTTTTCACATCTATATCTACAATACGTAAAAAACCGGTTTGTCCTCTATTCGTTCCTTTCACTCCATCCTGAAAGTTAGCCAACATCTGATATACCTTATTGCCTTGTTCACCTGTACTAACCAACGTTCCAACACCGCCATTCAAAACATGTCCACTAAAGACAAAGAGAATATTGGGATATTTACTAACCAACTTATCCCACATTTGCTCGCCATTATTCACCGCATTCTCACCGGTATCCTTTCCCAAACCATATTTCTGTGGCAACCAACGGTCTCCCTCTCCCATACGTGTATCGTCTGAGTACATATACGCATGTGTATTAATAATCACCTTATGATGCGGATGTTGCTTTACAACCTCTCCCGCCCAATCAAGTACACTATTACGAGGTCCAAACTCCAAACATAGAATTAACCATTTTATTCCGGCAGCTTTGAAAGTATACCATACATTATCCATTTTCCCTTCTTCAAATGCACCTCCGAAATTCTTCATCTTACTATATTTCGCATAAGGAAAATAGTAATTAAACAATCGGGAATCTCTTTTATTCGAATTTTTGCCCAAATCGTGATTTCCCATAACAAAAGCATAAGGAACTTTATTATCCATCATATTCAAGGCAGAAGCTGCCACTTCCCACTCTTTATCAATATTGTGATCCGTCATATCCCCTTGCTGCAAAACAAAATCAATACTATCTGCATGTTCCACCGCCCACTGAGTCTGCGATCTCAAAATGTCAGGATAAAGTCGTGAATAAGTTTGTATATCAGGCAATAAAACCAATCTGACCTGTTTCTGTGTGCTACAACTCGACAATATCAAAATTGTAGTAGCCAATAAAGCCGCCAATTTTAAATGTTTTCTCATAATATTTCTATTTTTATTCAACTCAGTTGAAGGTATGTTGCATTATTTTTACTTAAATAGAACATACCTTCAATATTTAATTCTAGTTTCTAATAGAACCATCTTTCTTTATATCACGACTTCCGCTCCATATTTTAACCGAGGACCATTTCTCAGGCTTAGCTGTCCAGAACTCATCATCCGCTTGTAGACCCAAAGGCAAGAAAATAAAAGTACACAGATAATTACTACCAGTAGATACATATCTGTCGGCAATCTCGGGCTGGTGCCCACAAAATCCCAGATTCAGCCATCCATCCTTATCAAATGTACCTTTGGCTAATTGTTTTTTCATGACCTTAGTTAGAGCGCAACGCACTTGCGCCGGTTTGATATGTTCAGGCAATAATTTCATCCAGGATACCTGAGCTAATACCTGAAAAGCTCCAAAACGATACCCCATTGATCTTCCCAATACAGGATAAGTTCCTTCCGGAGATATCATCTTTTCTTGTTGATCGGCATAACGGATCAGGCGTTGTAACTGTACATCATAAAAATCAGCTCCTTCCACTTTATGTTCTTTCATGACCGCCAGTACATCTATCAACATGGGTTGAATCACATAACTATTGTAATAATCCAAATGAAAATTACGCCCGTCACCATACCAGCCATCTCCTTTATACCATTCTTTATGTCTCTTTAACGCATAATGAATTGGTTTCAATTCACATTCACCCGTAAACTCCAATAAGGCCGCTTCAATAGTAGCAGAGAACATCAACCAATTAGACTCTGAAGCCTTGATTCTGCGCGAAGCTTTCAATTCCTTAATAATTCTCTCTTGAGTCACTTTATCTAACTTCGGCCAAATCTGATCCTTAGAACGCAACAAGCCTTGTGCAAAAAACGCAGCATCAACCAACGGTTGTCCTCCAGGGCCATCAAAACGCATATAATCAGGCGATTCCGGGTTTACAGCATTAGCAATAGACTTCACCACTAAATTGGTATATTTAGCACGAAGCTGACCTTCTTCCGTATCATCAGGAGGTAAATTCAACCATGCAGAAATACCATCAAATGAACGTCCTAAAGCCTCCAAATGCGTCACATTCTTTCTTGTGTTGCCATTGTTTAATCCATCAAAGGTTTCAACAGGCATGTTTTTCCTCAAAGTATTCTGACTCAAATTTGTATATAGCGGATCAATAATCTTAATCATTGTTTTCACCCAATACTCACGATCCTTACTTTTCTTTGCAAAAGCATTACCTCCATTTACCAAAAGAGAAAATACCAGGAAAAAGAGGAATATTCTATGATTTTTATTATTCATGATTTTATCTAAATAAATTAATTAGCTTCTATTGTTTCCAAAGGAGGAATATTATTTCAAGATCCTGCATATCCTTTATTCTGATTAATATGCCCTTTGGTATTAGAATTAATCGTAGATGCAGGAATAGGCCATAAGACATGATACGGACTCATTGTAAATTCCACATTAGAAATAGTTTTAACTCCTTTATTATAAAAATCGGTAGACTCCATAATTCTATCATAAAAGAAATTATCTTCTGAGAAATTCTCCATCTTATAGACCTTACCAGTATAAGAGGGTTTTCCCGTTTGTGCAAATATATAGGCAATACGAGTCAACTCTGTTTTTCTAGGTTCTTCATAATATAACTCTCTCGCACGTTCATCCAAGATTGTTCCAATATTCATATCAGATGCCGCCAAATCACCCGCACCCGCTCTATTTCTTACTTCATTCACATCATCTGCCGCTTTCTGCAAACTAGCAGCATCGCCTTTCCAACAATAAGCCTCCGCACGCAACAGATAGGTCTCCGCCAAACGATATACATACCAGTCTGTATTACCACCTTCCGGTTGATCCACCCTGTCCGGATCCGGTATAAACAATTTGTAATGCGGCCAGCCAAACCAGCTACGAATTGTATCTTTACACAACAACTGCCCAGTCTCTCCATAAAGCTGTAAAGGTTTACCATAATATTTATTTTGCCCTTCCAACTTCGGTTCATTATATACTAAATCCTCCATATTCATCCAATTCCCTTTTGCATGACGCAAATCATCCGGATCATCCCAAATATACTGAGTAGAATAAGCAGTTCCCCGACAACGTCCGATTCCACGTCCATACTTTTTAACTAGTGAAATTTTAACTGTTCCAGTAGGATCCTTTTTGTCTGTTACTCCCTGTTTACCATCAGGAGTTAATATAGCATTCTTCGTATTTCCATAATAAGGCACTGCATTTCTCATCGTTCTGATTCCATCGCCTTGGCTTCCTTCTACAAGATATCTGTCAATAACCAACAAGATAGTCTCTTTATTTTCTGCCAATGCCTTATTCTCAGGGCGATGTAAATCCCAAATCACATTTTTAGTAGCATCAGCTTTTTCAGCTCCGAATCTATTTTTCATCAATTCATAACGCGGGTCACTTATTACAGCCGTAGCTGCTGTTATGGCTTCATCAAACAAACCGGCAGCCAAATATAACTTCGCCAACAAATGATAGCCTGCTGCACGTGGAGCTTTTCCTCTATCAACCACCTCAGGCATCCATTGACAAGCAAATTTCATATCATCTATCATTTTTATTTAAAATGACCTCACGCTTTGTTGTATAGAAATCGAGTTTCGCCTCTGTAAACTCTTTCAATAGTAAAGGCACATCACCAAATTGATTTATCAAACGATAATAGTGATAAGCCCCGAAAGAAATTTTAAGCAGTAGCCAATATCTCGTTCTTCTCCTGTTCAGACGAGTAAGTTGCTTCATCAATACGTGTAATCACAGTATTGGCATACCTAATATTATCATACGCTTCATTCCAATACCATCCTACTCTATTGGCATTGGGACTATTCAAATTTTTATCAGGCGTAATCACCGCATTTAGATCTTGGGCAACACTTGTTTTGTCCGTAGTTCCTTCAATAGCTACCTCAGAAAAAATATGTTCGGTAATAATGGCAGGTCCATCTCCATAAAACTCCGCTTTAATCCTTTTCTCACAAGTACCAAGTGCAGCCCACATACCTTTAGCATCTACCAGAGTATTCTCCGGAGAATAAAATGAAAGAGGTTTAGGCTCCAACCAGCTGTCCCCACAACTCGAGAGAGTTATCGCAACAAATCCTATTATCGCTAATTTACTAATATTATTCATAACATTGATTCTTAAAAGTTAATTACATAGTTACATTAATACCAAAAGTATATGTACGAGGAGTAGGACTACTATTTTCCGGATCCCAAAGTTTAAAATCCGGAGCCCAAACTGCCACATTTCTTACATTAGCATAAACTCTCAATGAGCCTAGTCCCAATTTAGTAATCCAACGTGATGGAACATTGTATCCGACAGATATATTATCTAATCGAATAAATGATTTTTTTCGATATACAGAGAAACTGTTTCCTCCTGTACTAGAATCAATTCTTGCCCACTCATTTGTCGGATTTTCCGGAGTCCAGTATGGTAACTTGTAAGCATTCTGTCTATCATTATATACTGTGGTTCCACTATGCTTAGCTACATCATATGTCCCTTTATGCCCCCAAAGAGAATACAACATGAAAGAAACATCTATATTCTTATATATCTTGAAATCATTGCGCAATGTCCATGTAAATTTCGGACTGGTTGTTCCTTGGAAAACTTTATCCTCATCTGTATACTGTCCGTTCCCATCAACATCCCTTAGCTTAAAATCACCAGGAGCTACACCGTACTTCTTTGCTTCCTCCGCTTCATCCTGCTGCCAGACCCCAATAACTTCCAATCCCCATATTTCATCCAGAGACTTACCTATAAACCATTTATTCTTAATATCGTCAGCCTCTTTCTGTCCTATTACTTTCCCATTCTCATCTAAAACATCAACCATATCTCCGTACAGGTGAACAATCTTATTTCTGTTCAAAGTAAAATTGAATGTTGAGCTCCATGCAAAATTCTTTGTATCAATATTCTTCGATGTCAGGCTTAGTTCAATACCTTTATTCTCTACTTCACCTAAATTAGACATTACTGAACTGAATCCGATCAATTCGGGTAATGTACGCTCAATAAGAAGATCTTTCGTATTAGCTTTATAAATATCGATATTTCCTTTTAATCGTTCATTAAATATAGAAAAATCCAATCCTAAGTTGAATGAAGCCGTACGTTCCCATTTTAATTCTTTATTTGCTAAAGAATTCACATAAAGATAAGACCCGTTATAAACCTTTCCATCCGGACTTACATACATATATTTATTATTACCCATTCTGGCTAAAGCTCTATACACCCCAATGTCTCTGTTACCATTTAATCCCCAGTGGAGGAGAAGAAACAGACATCCAAAATTGAATTTCTTGATTCTGATATGTATCAGGTATTTGCAAGGTATCTGGAGATTGACAGTGAGCCTTATGTAATGGAAATGCTGAAAAAGCTGGACGAAAGCACACTGACTGATGAGGAAGGATATGAAAAACTGACGGAAAAGCTGACGGTATATAGCGAAAAGCTGTATAAGGATGTGCTGACAGGGGCGTATAATCGCAGATATTTTGAGGAAAAAGTCAAAAATATGTCTTTGAATGCCGGAGTTGCAGTTATCGATCTGGATGATTTCAAATTGTTCAATGATACTTATGGTCATGATGGAGGAGATCTGGTACTGACAACCGTAGTAAATGTAATTCGACATTATATCCGTCGTACGGATATTCTGGTGCGCTATGGAGGAGATGAATTTCTGCTGATCCTGCCCGGAATTGAGAAGGAAATCTTTTCACAGAAGCTCCGTATGATCCAGGAGAAGATCCATGCGACGCATATTCCGGGTTTTAATCGTCTGAAGCTTTCAGTGAGCATTGGTGGAGCTATGTTTACCCATGGCAGATTGGAGGAAGCGATCACCAAAGCAGACCGACTTATGTATATGGCCAAGGGACATAAAAATATAGTAGTGACCCGGTGGGAGCAGAAGCAAAATACAGGCAAGATGGAAAAAAGGAACCTGCCTCAGCTTCTGGTTGTTGATGATTCTGAAATGAACCGTGAGATACTTAAGGAAATTCTGGGAAAAGAATACCGGATACTGGAGGCCTGTGACGGGGAAGAGGCTCTGAAGATGCTGGAGCAGTATGGAACTGAAATCTCATTGGTCCTGTTAGATATTATTATGCCCAAAATGGATGGATTTGAAGTACTCGCCTATATGAACAGAGATAAATGGATCGAGGATATACCGGTGATCATGATTTCCAGTGAAGGATCAGAGAGTTATATCCGCCGTGCCTACGAACTGGGGGCTTCGGATTATATAAGCAGACCATTTGATGCTAAGGTGGTATATCAGCGGGTTATCAATATGATCAAGCTTTATGCCAAGCAAAGGCGCCTGATTCATCTGGTAACAGATCAGATTTATGAAAAAGAGAAAAACAACCGTATGATGACCGGGATTCTCAGTCAGATTGTAGAGTTCCGAAATGGTGAAAGCGGGCTTCATGTGCTGCATATTAATATTCTGACTCAGCTTTTGCTGGAGAAACTGATGCGAAAATCAGAGAATTACGATCTTTCCTGGTCTCAGCAGCATATGATCGCCACAGCTTCAGCACTTCATGATATCGGTAAGATTGGAATTGATGAAAAAATTCTGAATAAACCCGGAAAGCTTACAAAGGAAGAATTTGAAGCCATGAAACAGCACACGATCATAGGTGCCCGGATGCTTGACAGGCTGGAAATGTATCATGATGAAGAGATGATGAAATATGCCTATGAAATATGCCGCTGGCATCATGAACGTTATGATGGAAAAGGATATCCGGATGGCCTGAAGGGAGAAGAAATCCCTATATCTGCACAGGTGGTATCACTGGCAGATGTGTATGATGCCCTGGTAAGTGACCGGGTATATAAGAAAGCATATTCTCATGAAAAGGCAATGGAGATGATCCTAAATGGAGAATGCGGAATGTTTAATCCTCTTCTTTTGGAATGTCTGGTGGAAATTCAGGATAAAGTACGCAAGGAACTTGGTATTAAAGATGTGAATGAATGTCTGGAATATCTGGAAGAGAGAAACAGATAAAATCCCCCTGAAAAGAGCTTAAACTCAGCGATGAATGGGTGCACATTTCTGTAGATCTGAATGGATTAAAATGGGAAGACAGAGTGATGCCGCCTGCAGCAGTGGGAAATCAATAAATTTCTATCAGATTGGAAGGATGCAGAGAATGTTGCGGCTTTGAAAAATAATAAATAGTCATTACAGAGATCGATTCATGAAATGCAAAAATATTTTGTAAAATATTTTCCTGAGTATCTTGACAGGGAATAAATAATCCTTTATAGTATAGCACAGATTTGGTGTGTTACTGGACAGGCAGGCATTAACCGGTCATAAATGTTATTTTTTAATGTTTATGGGGGTTAGTGCCTTTTTTTGATGTATTTTATGTGGTAAAACGCGGAATAATCATATGTCAGAAGGTTTTAATCTCCCGGAAACAAGACGGTTTATTCGCACGAATAAGGAAAAGGAGACAAAAGAACATGAAAGACAAGATTTTTGGAGTTTTGCAGCGTGTGGGAAGATCCTTTATGCTTCCGATCGCAATTCTCCCTGTTGCAGGTTTGCTGCTTGGTATCGGCAGTTCCTTCACAAATGAAACAACTATCGCTACCTATGGATTGCAGAAGATCCTGGGAAGTGGAACATTACTTAATTCTCTTCTGATCATTATGAACAAGGTTGGAAGTGCTGTATTTGACAATCTACCGCTGATCTTTGCTGTTGGTGTTGCCATTGGTATGGCAAAGAAAGAGAAAGAGGTTGCTGCTCTTTCTGCGCTGATTGCATATTTCGTTATGAATGTGGCTGTCAGTGCCATGCTTCTTATCAACAATGAAATCACAGCAGACGGTCAGATAGCAGCAGATGTACTGGAAGGAACCATTACTTCTGTATGCGGGATCCAGTCTCTGCAGATGGGTGTATTCGGCGGTATTATCGTAGGTCTTGGTGTTGCGGCACTTCATAACCGTTTCCACAAAATTGTGCTTCCGAATGCGCTGTCATTCTTTGGCGGCTCAAGATTTATACCGATCATTTCCACAATCGTATATATGTTTGTGGGAATCCTGATGTATTTTGTATGGCCGGCAGTTCAGAACGGTATTTATGCTCTGGGCGGTCTGGTAACAGGCAGTGGATATCTGGGAACTCTGATTTTTGGTATTATTAAACGAGCACTGATCCCCTTTGGGCTGCATCATGTATTTTATATGCCATTCTGGCAGACAGCAGTGGGCGGAACTATGGAAGTTGCAGGACAGGTGGTGCAGGGCGGACAGAATATCTTCTTTGCACAGCTTGCTGATTCTGCAAATATAGCACATTTCAGTGCGGATGCAACCAGATATTTCTCTGGTGAGTTTATCTTTATGATTTTTGGTCTTCCGGGAGCAGCGCTGGCTATGTATCGCTGTGCAAAACCTGAGAAGAAAAAAGCAGCAGGCGGACTTCTTCTTTCCGCAGCGCTGGCATGTATGTTTACTGGTATCACTGAACCGCTGGAATTCTCTTTCCTGTTTGTAGCTCCGGCACTGTTTGTAGTTCAGGTGATCCTGGCAGGTGCGGCTTATATGATCGCACATATGCTGAATATTGCAGTAGGACTTACTTTCTCAGGCGGTTTCCTTGACCTGTTCCTCTTTGGTATCCTGCAGGGAAATGCAAAAACAAGCTGGCTGAGAATCATCCCGGTTGGTATTATTTATTTCGTTCTGTATTATGTGATTTTTACATTCATGATCAGGAAATTTAATTTCAAGACTCCGGGACGTGAAGATGATGATACAGAAACAAAGCTTTATACAAAAGCTGATGTAAATGCAAGAAAAGAAGCCGGAAAGACAGCTGGTGCAGCTGCAGCAATCTCCGGTGATCCGGTAAGTGAACTGATCACCAGAGGCCTTGGCGGAAAGAAAAATATCGTAGATGTTGACTGTTGTGCGACCAGACTTCGTATCACAGTTGCAGAGCCTGAGAGAGTTCGTGATGAACTTCTGAAACAGACAGATTCCAGAGGAATCGTAAAAAAAGGACAGGGCGTACAGGTTATCTATGGACCTCATGTAACTGTTATCAAGGCGAAGCTGGAAGAATATCTGGAGACGGCTCCCAACGAATTCGCAGATGAGACACCGGATAATGTACAGGTACAGGAAAATGCTGCAGCAGGAAATGCAGATGGACAGAACAGTGCAGAGGTTGAGGACAAAAATGCAGGTACAGCACAGTCCTTGGCACCTGTAAAAGAAGAAAAGATCAGAAAAACAGCAATCATTTACAGCCCTGTAGACGGAATTGCAGCAGATCTTTCTACTGCACCGGATGAAGGATTTGCAGGAAAAATGATGGGTGACGGTGCAGTGGTGACACCAACAGAAGGTACTGTATATGCACCTGCAGACGGTGAAGTTGAGTTTATTTTTGATACAAAACATGCCATAGGTTTCCAGACAGATTCCGGTATCCCTATGCTTCTTCATATGGGAATCGACACTGTAAAACTGGAAGGAAAAGGCTTCGAAATCCTGGTAACAGAGGGGCAGAAAGTGAAAAAAGGCGATCCGATGATGAAACTGGATTTGGAGTTCTTAACTGCCAATGCTCCGTCCATCACTTCTCCGATTCTCGATACTGAACCGGAAGACAACCAGAGGATCAGACTTCTGGCAAACGGTGAGATCAAGGCCGGTGAACCGTTGTTTGCGGTGGAAACGCTGGAATAATATTGTTATAATATAGAAATAACGAAGTTAAATATGTCAAAAAACAGTTGGATGATCAAAAGAGATGATATCTTGATTATCTGGCTGTTTTTTTACGCATGTGAATTGAAAAGCATGACTTTTTGCAGGAGAAATCTGGGAATCAAAAATGTATCAAATTTGTGTGATGGGTAGGATTCTTATTCAAAATATGGTAAACTATATCAAACATGCTTTAAGGGCAAAGGGAAAATTGTTATAATGGCAATAAATTTTTATAGAGGGGATTATGACAGAGATGTACAGAGTTAGCAAGGTATTAAATAATAATGGTGTTATAGCCATTGATATGGATGAAAACAAGGAGTATGTGATTCTTGGTAAGGGTGTTGGCTTTGGGAAAAAGGTCAGCCAGCGTTTTGATAAGCCGGAGGGATGCACTACATATCGTCTGGAACAGGAGACAGAGCGTGGATCTGCGAAGGAACTGGTAAAGGGAATAGAGCCGGAGTATCTGGAGATTGCTGATGAAATTCTGACAGAGTCACAGAAAGTGTTTGGAGATTCCATAGACAGAGGAATTCTTTTTCCACTTGCTGACCATATTTCTTTTGCAGTTGCCAGAATCCGCAGAAATGAGCAGATCAGCAATCCGCTGACAGAGGATATCAAGGTTCTTTTCTACAGTGAATTTAAAGTTGCGGAAACACTGAAAACAATTCTGAGAGAAAGACTTCAGATAGAGATTGATGATCATGAGGTTGGATATGTGGCATTGCATATTCATTCTGCAATTGGTGACGAGAAGGTATCTGTTGCCATGCAGATTGCGAGAGCAGTGAGAGAGTGTATAGATATGATCGAGAAAGCAACAGGTAAGCCCATCGATATACTGTCACTGTCCTATAATCGTCTGATGAACCATATGAAGTATATGGTAGCGCGTGCATCTACAGGAGAGAAGCTGAATCTGGACATGAATGAATATATGTTGGATCAGTATCCCCAGGCCTATAAGGTTGCCACTGACATCTGTAAAAATCTGGAAGGATGTATTGGACATAAGCTGGATGAAACAGAGACAGGATATCTGGCAATGCATATCCAGAGAGTGTATAAGGATGCGGTATGATAATCAGTGAAAAAAGAAATTCCCTGCCCGACCGGAAATATTTTATTTCTGGTCTGAACAGGGAATTTTTTATAATTTCGGCAGAGTATCCTTATATTCCACATATTTACCTTCGGTAAGTAACTTTTCATATGCATCGTAAGCGTCCTGCAAAGTTTCGTATTTTTGATCTGAAGAAAGATATTTTTTGTAATCGTTTAGCGTAGTTACAGTTGCAAGGATTGTCACATAAGTTTTTTTGGAGCGAGTAGCAGTTGTTGTTTCGGAAACATAGAATTTGCCATCTGTTGTGCTGATGATAACTGGGATTTTTTTATTAACACCTACTTTATTGGTGTCTAAAGAAGTCCAAAAAAGATAATGATCGGATGGAAATCTTCCATTTCCATTTCCATAATATGCCCAGGTACCGTATTTCAGCAGACTTTTTTCTTTTTTGGCAATTTCGTTTTCAATTTTCTCAACTCTTTTGGTACCTGCTTTGGAATCAATTTCAAAGTTATATGCATTCATTATATCAGCATCAGTGTTTAATAAACCAGAATCCTTGAGCGGCCCCATCAAATCTTCATCAATATTAAACGGATATTTCTTCACACCACTCCCATTTCCGCCGGACCATGTAAATTTCACACTGTTATCATCATTAAGGGAAATCTCACATGTTCCATTGGCGACTGGAATTCCTTCCCAATTGGCAGTATCTTCGTCACCTACAGTATGGGAAATCCCGGCGATGGTGATAGTTTTTGCGGATTGCCAGTCATCTATTTTCTGTTTCAGTGGAACTATTCTCTTAGCCTCTTCGGGATCTTTTCCATCCAGATTTATATCTGCCATCATTTCGCCATACTCAGTGCGGACGTTTGCCAGGTCTGTTGATTCGCGGCTTCGTTCCACATATTTTGTGTAAGAAGGCGCCAGAAGTCCGACAAGAATTGCCAGGACTGCTACCACGACTACAAGTTCAACCAGGGTAAAGCCTTTATTTCTTTTGTGCATGTATTTTACCTGTAAATAAAAATATTAAATAATAGTTATGCCAGAGGTAAAATATATACTTTACCCCTTAAGCTTTTTAGAATGATAGCACAGAATCTGTTACTGTGCAATATTTACAGAAAAATATTTCTTTACAGATACAGGGCAATCGTATGGATCATTTTTTTTACATCCAGTGGCTTGGCCAGATGTGCGTTCATGCCACAGTCCAGTGCGTGGCGGACATCTTCTGCAAAAGCATTGGCGGTCAGTGCGATGATGGGAATGGAAGAAGCATCCGTCCTGTCAAGCTTCCGGATTTGGCGTGTGGCTTCGTATCCGTCCATCAGAGGCATCATAATATCCATAAGTATTACATCAAATGTCCCCTCAGGGTGACTGGAGAAAATACCCCAAAATAGCAATAAGCAGCCTCTTTTTCATTCCCTGTAAAATATCTTTAAGTGAAGTATATACTTTACTTTATATTTTATAATATTCATGTTATAATGGTTTTGTAAAGTCATTACTTTCATTTTTGCTAAATATTTTGAAATATTAAGTATAATATATAAATTGAATTAAAGGAGGTTTTTACTATGGAAATTGGAGGCTTTTTCCCCTATCAACCTGTTGGCTCTGAGCCAAACAACTATGTGGAGCATACCTGCCCTGATCCCGGGGACACCGCTCATCTAATGTCCGGCCGTTGTGCCATTTATTACTGTCTGAGGGATCTGATGTTAACAGATCAAAAGCGTGTGGCATATCTGCCTTCCTATGACTGCGAAACAGTTCTGGGCTGCTTTGTAAAAGCAGGATATGAAATTCATTATTATGATTTTGACAAAAATCTTTCCCCTGTGTTTGAGGAAGAGATGATCCCGCAGATCAGTGTTCTCCTTGTCTGTGGATACTATGGTTATCCTACCTATGATGAGAACTTTGTCAAAAAATGTAAAGCCAGTGGCGTTTCTGTAATAGTGGATACTACCCATACAGCATTTTCTCCATTGCCGGCCTGTCCGGATGCTGACTATATTGCGGTCAGTCTCCGAAAATGGATGGGTGTTGCCTCCGGTGGTCTTGCCATCAAGCGAAAGGGCACCTTTGGCGTAAAGCCTATTCCTATCAATAAAGAACAGTTTTCCCTTAGAGATCAGGCTCTTCAATCCCGAGAGACCTACGAGCATACGGGAAATGAGGATTATAATAAAGAAGGCAATGATGTTTTCTGGAAAGCGGAATTTATGCTTCGTGAGATTTTCGATATCCAGGAAGGGGATGAAGCTTCCCTTAAAACGATTCTTCATTATCCATTCCGGGATGCCATCCGTAAACGCCAGGAAAATTACCGTTACCTTCTGGAACACCTGCCGAAACGCTCCGATATCCGCCCGGTATTTCCTTATCTTTCAGATGATATCTGTCCTATGTTTTTCCCTTTCTTTGTGGAAAACCGGGACGCCCTTATCAAGCATTTGGCAGACAGGCACATTTCGCCTAAAGTATACTGGCCTGTACCACCTTTTGTAAAGGTTGAAGACTATCCAGGAGCTCAATATATTTATTCCCATATCATGTCTGTCAGCTGTGATGAGCGCTTTAACACGGACGATATGCAGAAAATTGTAGAAGCCTTTGAAAACTATTAAAGATCTTAAAGCATTTTGAGAATATCCGTTTGATAAATCTAATCAGGCCACAGACTGGAAATCACCAATCTGTGGCTTCTTCATCTTCCCAGGTTGACATCCCATCTGCCGTTTGCTACACTAAAATCACATATCTGACAAAGGAACGGGAAATATGAAGAAGAAAAAAATTATAATTTTATCTATTATGATAATTGTGATTGCCTTACTCCTTGAAGCGAGCATCCTGAAATATGTTAATGACAAAAATGCCCATAGAACATCAAAGGTGCTTCTTGATCGTGTGATTACTGTGCTTGATAAAAATGATGAGAGCAGGAACGAGCTGATCGAATCGTTAAAGGACGATTATATTGTAAGGGCTAAAGCTGTGTCATATATGATTGATGCTGATCCGGCGGTAGAATATGATGTGAATGAGCTGCAGAAAATAGCAAAATTAATGGCCGTTGATGAGATACATCTGTTTGATGATCAGGGAACTATTTACAGTGGTTCTGCGCCCAAGTATTTTGGCTATAATTTTGATTCCGGTACGCAGATGGAGTATTTTAAGCCTATGCTTAAGGATAAATCGCTGACCATGTGTCAGGATGTTACTCCCAATACTGCAGAGGGAAAGAAAATGATGTATGCCATCACCTGGAACGAAGACGGAACCAAGATGCTCCAGGTGGGAATTAAGCCAAAGAGACTTCTCAATGAAATAAAGCAGAATAACATTTCCAATGTAGTTGCCGGAATGCCGGTATATAAAGGCATGGAAATTATGGTTGCAGATGGGGATACACAGGTAATAGAAGGAGCCACGGACAGTAGCAAATTAGGGAAAAAACTGGAAGATGTGGGGATATCAGCGGATCATGTCAGTGCTGACGGTGCGACTGTAACACAGATCAGAATGGATGGAAAGCACTGCAGATGCATGATGCACCAGAATGATAACTATATTGTTATTGTAACTGTAGAGGATTCATTTTATCAGCAGGGCGGCATGATTGCTATTTTTATAGTAGGCGCATATTTGGTACTGGCATCCTGCTGTATAACCTATATGTTTTCCAAAGTGATGAAAGAAAGACTGGAAAAAGAAAAACTGATATACACCTCAAATACGGATGAGCTTACCAGATGTTTAAACAGACATGCCTATGAAAATGATATGAAAAAGCTTAATCTTAGTGAGGAATGGGTATACATTTCTGCAGATCTGAACGGATTAAAACAGGCAAATGATTCTTATGGCCATATGGCAGGAGACGAACTTATATGCGCAGCTGCAGATTGCATGAGAGACAGCTTTCATGAGTATGGAAAGGTATACAGAATTGGTGGGGATGAATTTGCTGTTATCATTACAGAGAATACAAGCCAGGTGGAAGAACTGATACATGGCTTCGACTCCAATGTGGCAAACTGGCATGGAAAGTTTGTTGATTCAATGACTGTTTCGTACGGATGGGTTTTCAGCACAGAGAGAAACTGGGGTAGTGCATATGAAATCTCAAAAGCTGCAGATGCAAGAATGTATCAGAGTAAGGAACGCTACTATAAGGAAAGCGGTGCAGACAGAAGATAGGCAGGTTACAAAAAAAGCCACAGACTGGTTCATCCAGCCTGTGGCTTTTTTCAGGGATCGTCAGGGGTATTACCATATTACTTTTATGGTAAAGATACATCGTCAGCAGATATGTCAGGCGATAAATTTTTCACATTTTCCGGAATCTCTTTCATTGAAGTTGTCCGGGATTTATGATAAGCTATGTACTTATAGCAATCATCTGAAGCAATGTACGCTAAGAGAAAACGAAAGTGTTTTTTTCTGTGGGAAAAGGAAAAGTTGAATTATAAGATAACATCATAATTATACATCAAGGAGAATAACATACATGATGAAGATCAGGCATAAAAAAATAGTGGCATCAGGTACAGCAGTTGCCCTGGCAGGCATCCTGGGGGTTGGCGCCCTGCTTCAGTCCAGCGTCTCTGTACAGGCATCCCCGGCTATGATGCCCGGTATCGAGCAGATTGTAAATGATACAACTGCTGAGAAGCCTTTTAAAATATTAGAAATCGTTGATAATACAAGTGAAGCGGAAATTGGCTATTACGTATCCGGGCAGGAGCCGTATGTGAAGCTTTATCAATACCAATATACTGATGATAAGAATCAGGCGCATACCATCACATTTGATTCGCTGGATGAGGGTCTGTCAAAAATTTCCGATCCTGTGAAGCGCAAAGAATTTGCCATGAATGTAAAACTGAATCAGGATGGCAGTATTGATACAAGTAACAGTACCGGAATCAAACAGATTCAAAGTGTGTGTTATCAAACAGATGGTCCAAGTACAGGAGAATCGGCGGATTATCCTCTTTCTTATGGTAATTGCCAGGAGAAATATTTCCTTACCCAGGAAGAGAAGGATTCAAAATTATGGAAAGAAATTGAACAATTTATAGATCCGACCACTGATAAACCTATAACATATACAGTAAAGATAAATGGAACCTATCAGGAAAATCCAGCCGGAACCGGTGACTATACTAAGAAGGAACAGCAGTATTATCCGATTCGTGAAAAGGCAAATGACACAGATACAGGGGATGCAGATAATCCAAATGCCAAGTACAGAGAAAATATTCAGAATTTTTACTATGCTGACAGTGATGGGGCAAATGCACCTTATTTTCTGGAATTTTCCGAAGTAAATAATACTATGGTAAACAATGCGCTGAAAGATTCTTCTGGACAGGGAAAGGAAACAATTCTTTCGGAATATAACTATGAAAATGGCAGATATGGATATTATGAAAATGTTTACAGCGACCTGACTACCGAAATTGCAAATAATATTTTCAACAAGAATTATACCTTCCCTGGCGAAAACCCTGCCAGCCCAGCTGGAAATAAGCTTCTTATTCAGAATAATACATCTGCTGAAAATGCTTTTTCATCAGGCGGTGAGGAATTTACATCCTTAGATGAAGGAAATAGGACAGAGCAAAGCAACACAGAAGACAATATAACCGGACAAAATCAGCAGGATGTTGTTATGAGTGAACCTCAGATAGATTCAGGAGCAGCAGATGCGGGATTTTCCGATGGTGAATTTTCTTCTGAAGAATTAAACGCAGGAGAAAGTGGTGTAAGTTCCACAGACAGCAATGGACAGGATAACAATGTATCTTCTGCTTCGAAAGAGGAAAATATCACAGATAATGAAGCAACAAAACTGGAAGATACTAATGTAGTTGACAAAAACAAACATCGATTAATTGAATATATACCATTAACGGACCAAAATGGTACGGCAAAGGAAGTTAACACATCTGAAGACCCTCTGGTATATTATGGTATTACTATAGACCAGTATCCGTTTTATCAGTATAAGTTAATCAGTAATCTGAATACGATCAAAACAAAGGCAATTAACGTTGATGCAATTACAGATCCTAATTTCAAACTTAAAGAAAGACTTGAAGAAACCAAAATTGAGACAACTGAGGAAACTCAATACTGTAATATCACGATTCAGGATGGACAGTACTGGTTCTGGTTATGGAACAAGGGTGAAAGTGTCAACAATGCTGTTAAATATCCGATATCTATTGTAACCCAGCGTCAGCCTGTAGCATACAGTGATATCCGTCAGCTCCCGGAGGATTTGGGATACAATTACTATTATAAGGTAGATAAAGTCTATTTTTGCTGTAAAAAGGATGAAACTGCGGCAGCAGGAGATTCCCATGCCTATAAATATTATGGCTGGTATTCTCCTTCCTATGCGGATGAGAATAATCCGTATATTCTGGCAGAAAACGGAAAAACAGCAACTCATTATATTTCCGATGCAGAGTATAAATTAACTCCGGGCACAGGAAATTACGACTTCGTACCTGATGATACTGCCCCAGAACAGACAGTGGAAGTAGATCATATGTATTATCAGGGGGGATATACAAATCATGACTGGTTTAAGCAGTATGTGTTCCATCTGGAACCGGGTGAAGAGGGAAGTGATGAAAGGAAACAGTTTGATGCTTTTAAAATCGAGGTAACTACCATAACGGCAGATGATTTTAATGCGATATATGGAAGCGCTGAGGAAACGGCATTCGGTGACAGTGAAGCTACGGAAACAACTGGTGACGGCGATAGCACTGATCCCGATCATTCATCAGCAGATGATAGCGCAAACTCAGATGATGTACAGGCAGATAACTCTCAGACAGAAGATAACCAGTTGGATGATGGGCAGACAGACAATACCTTTGATGAGCAAAATACCGACACTCAGGATACAAACGAAGCCCATACAGAAGATCAGGCAGCAGCTCAGAATGAAGGATATACTTCAGAAGTAGATCCAATGGTCAGCGAAGCCGGAGTTGAGCTAGTGTCTATCGAAAAGGAATTTAGTGACAGTACAGACAATGAGGACAATCAGGAAGAAAGTTTTCAGGATGGTACAGAAAATGAGGTTATGCCGGAGGTGGAAAGTAGTTCTGATGAGTCATTTTCTGCCGGAGATACAGATTCTGATTCCGGGAAAACAAAGCTGGAAGATTATAATCTGATTTATTTAAATGCAACTGGATTAAATGAATCTTCCTACCAAAAGATTCTTGACATAGTTTCCCCTCAGAAATCAAAGAAAAAACCATGTATTATTAATCAGACAAAATTACAGAATAATGAAACTTTTAAGAGTAGTTTCACATCAATCATGAATGATAACGATGCGGATGGTCATTATGTGAATTGCAATGTATATTTCTTTAAAAATAGTTTCTTATCTGATGGTCAGGATCCAGGTAGTCTGTTGAATGTATCATTTGATAAAAATTTTAATCCCGCTTATACGGAAGAGTCTGACAGTTTTTCGGATGGTGATAATAATCTGATGAAGGGCTTTGAAGAAATTCTGAAGTATATAGAAAAGGAGAATAAATACAGAAAAATAAAAGAAAACTCGACAAATAAAGATAATACAGAAAATCAGGAGAAAAAAAAGGTTACTCTTCTAAGTACCAAAATCAGCCAGGCCAGAGCTATTGAGTATATTATAAATTACAGACTGAAAAGAAATGATCTGCCTACCGGAAAAATCAGGGTACTGGAACTTCAGCCAGCCCGCAGTCAGGGCGAGATTACGAGTTCACAGGTATTAGGATGGCTTGGACATGAAATGACAGTGATAAGTTGTTGTAATCATACAGGAGAACCTGCGGCGAATGTGCTGAACGATGAAGAATCAATATGGCATTCGGCATATACTTCTAGTGATAATAACTATAATCATAAAGGTAAGCATTATCT
>ENA-OQHL01000724-OQHL01000724.1-human-gut-metagenome-genome-assembly--contig:-NODE-724-length-21160-cov-3.701041_pt1 | contig 21160 bp, 23 predicted proteins | sample MGYA00242565_ERZ504723 | MGnify/ENA primary metagenome ERZ504723 (study PRJEB26092, sample SAMD00036211) | human gut metagenome | host: Homo sapiens | study: EMG produced TPA metagenomics assembly of... | reverse complement strand
GCCGATATTGATTTCCGGCAGCATCCTGTCGATAGCAAATTTGTCGTTATTCTCGCACAAACCGCCGGTAATATCATACTTTATGATCGCAGGGGCGCATCCTACCTTACCCATTACGGTAATGTGATGATAGGGACCCCGTACATGGTGGACGCATCAGATTAGCAGCGCAGGCATCCAGTCCGATATACTCTTTATAGGTATGTTTAACGTGGATGGCTTTAGCAACAAGTGCCCCATAGGGAGCCAGCATATAACGGCCCATCTCTGTAAAAATTTTTACGTCTCCCATTCCTGCAGGCACCAGGATATCCTCAAAAGCCTGACGTACGCCTTCGCCGATAACCATAATATCATTGCCCTCCTGATCGGGACGATAAGGGATACCGACACCGCCGGACAGATTGATGAACTCAATATGCGCTCCTGTCTCTTCCTTCAATTCCACTGCGACCTGGAACAATATCCGTGCCAGTTCCGGATATAATCATTAGTCACAGTATTGCTGGCCAGAAAAGCGTGCATTCCAAAATGTTTAACACCCTTGCTTAAAAGAATTTTATAAGCTTCTGTCATCTGCTCTCTGGTCATACCATATTTTGCGTCACCGGGATTATCCATAATATTGTTGGCAATGGCAAAATGCCCGCCTGGATTGTAACGGCAGCTGACCGTATCCGGGATATCAGAGTTTTCTCTACGCACTCGATGTGAGTGATATCATCCAGATTGATAGTGACATTCAATTGCCTTGCCAGCTGAAAATCTTCTGCCGGCGTTGCATTGGACGAAAACATAATTTCATCGCCTTTAAAACCAACGGCATCGGCCATCTGCAGTTCCGTATACGAAGAACAATCCGCACCGCAGCCTTCCTCATGCAATATTTTCAATATTGCCGGGTTAGGGGTAGCTTTAACGGCAAAATATTCTTTAAAACCCTGATTCCAGGCAAACGCCTTATTCACACGACGCGCAGTTTCACGAATAGCCGCTTCATCATATAAATAAAACGGCGTTGCATACTGTGCGGCGATCTCATCTAATTTTTCTTTACTTACAAAGGGTTTTTTACTCATTCTTTCTCACCTTTCTCTGCTTCAGGAAGCAATTCTATCAATTTTATTTCATTTTTCAAAGCATCCTTAAATAAATCTACCAGATTCTGTTTGCTGGAATATAAACAGGTTGAATTACTGCCATCAGCCAGATCTCCTGTCAAAACCTCCTGTGAATCGGCGATCAGACGGATCTGGCTATTGGGTTTATGCGCATAATAAATAATCGCACCCTCCAAAACAAAAGGCCTGCCGGTGATAATGACCACCTTTAATCCCCGACCTACCGCCTCAGTCAATTCACCACGTAAAGCTTCGATAGCCGAATCTGTTGCCGAAACATAAATACGGGCTTTAGCCTTAACAATCGTATTTTTGAGCTTATTGATGATTTCGGTCGCTCCCTTGATCGTAATATAACCATCAACGCTTTGTGACGTACTGGGAAGCTCACGCAGTAATTCTTCTTTCAGTTCCTGCAGTCTTCTTACCCTGTTTTCGCAAAACTCATCCAAGGGTACCGGCGTATATCTTGTAGCCTTATCCTCAAGCACATAAGCAGCGCCTTTTTCTACCAGACCTGCCAGCGCCGTATAAGTATTAGATCTGGAAATACCTGTCAGCTTTGTCGCTTCATAGCCGGTCAACCGTCCTTCTGCCAGCAGGGTCAAATACAGCGTAGCTTCCTGTCTGGTCAGATTAAAATAAGTAAGTTTTTCAATAATATCCATATTTCACCTTCATTGTTCCTACATAAGAACACTATAAGTGATTTTTCTAAGTTTGTCAAGGCTAACTTATATTTTTCATATATTTATGAAAAACAACAAAATTCGTCAGCTATCAAAATCGTAGTTATCGCTTCAATATTTTACGATAAATTGATAAATTCAGCAGAAAATTATTTTTATAATTAAAATTTATTATCTTGTATTTTAAATTCAAATATTATAAGATTATATAAATAGTATTTATAATTCAAATTATTCTAATTTTTTAAATCTTTTTCGGAGTTGATTCCCCCATGAAAAATTTAGGCAAAATAAGCGTTATCGTTTTATTTTTGTTATCGATATTCGTAGGCAGCTTTACTGTTTACTCAATCAGCAAAGTACAATCCTACGGAACACTCATCAATTACCTGGGCATCGTTCGAGGCGCAACCCAGCGGCTCGTCAAGCTTGAGCTGCAGCAGCAGCCTCACGATGAGCTTATAGCTTATATCGACGATATCATTTATGACCTTAAAAACACCGACGGTAAATACGGTTTGGAAAAAATTCCCAATGTTGATTATCAGCAGCAGTTTTCCGCCCTCAATACACTATGGCATCGGGTAAAAAGCAATATTTACGCCGTGCGCCAAAACCCTGCCAATTCACCACTGCTGCTGCAGTCCAGCGAAGTACATTTTGAGATCGCCAATAATACTGTTTTCGCTGCTGATAACTATACTACTTCCAAAAGTCACCAGCTGACACTTCTTTCTGCTTTAATGCTGGCAGGCATCATTATCATGTGGATCGCCTTATTTATGGTATACCTGCGTAAATTATATTCACTGGAAAGCAGCAACAAAACACTTTATGATATAACGACAAAAGACCCGCTTACCGGTGCTTATAATTTTGAAACATTTAAGAAAAAAGCTCAGAAACTACTCACACAAACGACTAAAAAATATTCGCTGAGCTATGTTGATTTTGCTGATTTTAAATATATCAACGATGTTTTCGGGTATAAATACGGCGATGAGATCCTTATCAATTATGCCGCTACCATTAGTAACGAACTGCGTACAGGAGAAGTGCTGGGGCGTGTTTCCGCCGATAATTTCGTTATTCTGCGTTACTATAATGAGAAAAACGACATTATGGTCCGGCAGCAGCAGGTCGATATCAAAATAACAGAATTCATGCATGATATGTACGGTGGTCAGGCAGTTTCTGTCCAATGCGGTATCTGCTATCTGGAGGACCTGGCAGAGGATCTGCAGATAGAAGGTATTTTAGACCGTGCAAATTATGCGCGTAAAACTGTAAAAACAGGACTTAACAGAAAATATGCTGTTTATGATGAAAGTATCCGTAAACAGCTGCGTTATGAAAAATCCATCGAAAACCGCATGCTGAAATCACTGGAAAATGAAGAATTCCTCGTTTACTTTCAGCCCAAGGTCGACTTGCAGACAGGTCTGGCAACACAGGCCGAAGCGCTGGTACGCTGGCAGACAGATGAAGGACTGATCATTCCGCCTGATAAATTCATTCCCATCTTTGAAAAGAAATATCTTATCTCATCACTTGACCAGTATGTATTTAAAAAGGTATGCGCTTTTATCAGACGGCGCCTCGATGCTGGCCTTCCTGTAAATACAATCTCCGTCAATGTTTCCCGACTGCAATTTTACAATTCAGATTTTGTAAAAACATATGAAGATATCAAAAACAAATTCCGTATCCCTGATCACCTTTTAGAAATAGAAATTACAGAATCAATCGCCTTTGATAATGTGACCTTTCTCGAAAAAACAGTCAGTGAACTGAAAAGTAAAGGTTTTTTGATTTCTATTGATGATTTCGGTACCGGGTTCTCTTCTTTAAGCCTTTTGAAAAATATTCCTATTGATGTGCTCAAAATCGATCAAAGCTTTTTCAGAGAAAGTATCCACAAAGAAAAAGACAACATCGTTATTAAAGGTATTATCGATCTCGTCAATAAATTAAGCATCCGAACTGTCGCCGAAGGTATCGAAACTGCCGAACAGGTAGCCTTCCTTAAATCTGTCAACTGCAATATGATCCAGGGGTATTTTTTCTACAAACCGCTGCCTGAGGATAAATTTGAGGCAATATTGAACAAAGAATACGCAGTCAAAAAAACAGCTCCTGCAACTGACTCAAAAGTTTTAGCTGCGGAAAACTGGACTCTGCAAAATAATTAACTATCTGTTTTCTTATATAAAAATAGCCTGTGCATTTAAATGCACAGGCTATTTTGCGTAAACAAAGCCAAAACATATTTTTATAACGACAGCAGCTGCGCCTTTAATAACGCTTTCTAAAAATACGATGCAGCGTAATACAAAAAAATAACCAGGTCGCTCCAGCTGCATAACCGGCTAAAATATCCGTCGGATAATGCACCCCCAGATAAACACGGCTCAGGCCGATAAGCAGGATATAAATGCCGGCTGCCGCCATCAATCCCCAGCGCAGCGGTTTACTTCGCAAGCCTAATCCTGCAAAATATGCCAGTATGCCATAAAAACAAATCGCTCCCATAGCGTGACCGCTGGGAAAACTGTAACCACTTTCAGCAATAACAGGGAAAATATCTGGCCTTACACGTTCAAAAATGCGTTTCAGTACCTGATTTAAAATACCACCACCGCATAAACAGACTAGATAAAGATACAGCCTGTCTTTTTGCCTGCTGTATAAATACCAGCAGCAGACAAGCGCACTTGCCAGAAGATAAAAAGTACTGGACCCGCTTGCCGTAACGAGCATTACCTCTGCTGTCAGCGGCGGTGTAACAAACTGCTGTACATAAGCAATAAACTGCAGCTCCAGCTGTTGCAATGCCGGCTTAATAAAAGTATGCTCAGCTATTTCTACCAGCACTTCCATCAGCACGATACTGATAACCAAAGTAACCAGCAAATACAAATAAGGGCGCCGTAAAGCCATACGTACAATGGCGTCCCGCAGATTACTCATTGCTGCCTCACTTTCCTAACCGTTCAGTTATATATATTTCAGACTTCAGCTAAAGTCTTTAAAGTTTTTTCCAGTACTTTTACTGCCTGCGTAACAGACTGAAAATCACTGCTCTCTTCTTTGGAATGGCTGACACCATTTATACTTGGTACAAAAATCATTCCTGTAGGTACGCCGCTTGCTGCAAAAATCTGTGCGTCATGTCCTGCCCAGCTGGGCATAGCCTGAAAACTGACACCGCACTCAGCCGCAGACTGCTCAATAACTTTCCTGACTGACTCTGACAACGGTACGGCAGCCACATGAAAATCATTCTCCTTTGTAATCACGACACCGCTTTTACTCGCCGGCCGCTCTAGTAAACTCATGATCTTTGCACGAACCTCTGCTAAAACCCTATCGTCAGCAGCCCTTGTTTCAATAGCAAGCTGCACTTTTCCAGGCACGATGTTCACAGCATTGGGAGTGACATTCAACTGACCCACGGTAGCTACGAACCTGTCATCAGCTTCAGCAAGCTCCTTGACTCCTAAAATGACTTCCGCTGCCGCAGCCAAAGCATCTCTGCGGCGCCTCATGCTAGTAGTCCCGGCATGGTTAGCTTCTCCATGTAAAGTCAGGAATAATCTATCGTAGCCTACAATAGCAGTCACCGCCCCGCAGGTCAGGCCACGTTCCTCCAAATCAGCGCCCTGTTCGATATGCAGTTCTACAAAAGCCGCCAGATCCTGAAACCCTACTGCGGCATCCTGCAACGCGCTATGCGGCAGTCCGGCTGCCTGCAGACATTCGGCCAGGGAGCCGCCTGTCAAATGCACGATAGACTCCGGCTGCTGTTTTTTAAATTCGCCGCCGCGTACACGTACGCCAAAGCAAGCCATACCAAAAGCCGTGCACTCTTCTTCGATCGTCGCAATTACCCGTACTGTTCGTTTCGGGCGATAGCCCTCTTCCTGCCAGCTGCGCACACATTCCAGTGCTGCGACGATACCCAAAGCTCCGTCAAAATTTCCGCCTGCCGGTACGGTATCGAGGTGTGAACCGCTCATGACGGCAGTCAGTTCAGGATCTCGTCCCACATAAGTCCCAATCAGATTCCCAATCGGGTCTACCTCTGCCAGCATGCCCGACTCCAGCATTTCCCGCTGCAAAAAAGCCTGCGCCGCCAAATACTCTGCCGTATAGGAAAGACGCGTCGTCCCACCCTGCGGTAATGTTCCGTAAGCAGCCAAAGCAGCTATAGTTTTCTTAATCCGCTCATATTGTACCGCCATAAAAATCTCTCACTTTAAAAATAGTCAGCCAGCTCTGAAGCGTGATCCAAAATAATGTCAGGCTTGATGCTGCCATGCTCCACGTCAGCTAAAGTTGCCTCGCCGGTCAGAACCAGTATTGATAAAACACCGTTATTGAGCCCAAAAGCAATATCTGTCGATAAACGGTCGCCAACCATGGCAATTTCTTCCCGTTTATAGCCTGTCCTGGCTGTAATAACATCGATCATATAGTGATAGGGCTTGCCTAAAATCTGCTGCGGGGCCTTCCCTGTAGCAGTTTTAATCAGCTCGATCATGGCCCCGCAATCGGGAATAAATTCTCCGCCTTCGATCGGGCAGCGTACATCCGGGTGCGTTGCTACATAAGGCACGCCCCTGTCGATAAGTCTGCAGGCAATAGTCAGTGTTTCGTAATTCAAAGACATATCAAACCCAACCACAACGAAATCAGTACCTTCTTTCCAGTGTCGTCGTTATGGTAAAGCCTGCCTCACGAATAGTTTTTTTCAGCTGTTCCGTCCCTAAAACAAATAATCTGGCCGCCGGCCGAAGCTGCTGCATATAATAAACAAAAGCATCCGAGGATATCAAAACATTATCACGAGTTACCTGTATCCCCATCCGCCCCATTTTTTCCACATAATGCTCGTGTCCTTTGGAGGAATTATTAGTTACCAGATAAAAATCACGTTCTGCGGCACGTAATTTCTGAAAAAATACATCCATCCCCGGGATTAATGTATTGCCTAAATTAATCGTACCATCCATATCAAACAAAAAACACTTGATATTTTTAAGTTTTGCACATTGTTTTTGATCAGTCATGCCAAGCTCCTATAATTCATAATCATATGTTTATTATATAGTATTTTACTGTTGAGGTAAAATTTTTCCCGCTTTATTTAGACTTTATTTTTTAAAGTTACTTGTTTTTTTATTCTTTTAGTGTTAAACTAAAATCAAGAACAGTAAAGGAGCGTGTTTAACTTATGAAAAAATATGACGCATTGATCATCGGCTTTGGCAAAGGTGGAAAAACACTGGCAGCTGCCCTCGGCAAAAAAAGGAATCAAAAACAGCTGTTATTGAAAAATCTCCGCTGATGTACGGCGGTACCTGCATAAACATCGGCTGTATTCCTACAAAAAAACTCATCCATACTGCAGCTGACGCTAAAAAAAATCAGCAGACAGATTATTCTGAAAAAAATAATTTTTATGCTGCTGCCATTCGTGAAAAAAATACTTTAACTGCGCTTTTGCGTCAGAAAAACTATGATAATGTCGCTGCAGCTGCAGATATTTATACCAGTGCCGCCCGTTTTCAGACTGACCATACGGTAGAAGTCCAGTTGCCGGACGGAAAAATATCTTTATACGGCGAAAAAATTTTTATAAATACCGGTTCTGAACCCGTCATTCCTCCGATCACAGGCTTACAGCTGAGCAAGCGTGTTTATACCAGTACTACTTTAATGGAACTCAGCACCCTGCCACAAAGACTGGTTATCATCGGCGGTGGCTATATCGGTCTGGAATTTGCCGCCATGTATGCTAATTATGGCTCCATGGTCACTGTTCTGGAATACGGCAATACCTTCATCCCGCGTGAAGACCGCGATATTGCCAATGTTATCCAAACACGTTTGGAAGAGCTGGGCGTTCGCTTTATCTTTAATGCACAGGTCGATGAAATAACCGACGAAAACGAATTGACTACTGTCAGCTATCTTGAGCGCAGCAGCGGTATGTCCGTTAAAATTCCAGCTGACGCTGTATTGGTAGCCACAGGACGCAAAGCAAGCACAGCAAGCCTTAATCTTGAAGCCGCCGGCGTTGCCGTAAATGAACGCGGCGAAATCATCGTCAATGAATTACTGCAGACAACCGTCCCTCATATCTGGGCGCTTGGTGACGTTAAAGGCGGACTGCAGTTCACTTACATCTCCCTGGATGACTTCCGCATTATTAAAGAGCAGCTTTTCGGTCAAAACGACCGTACAACAGCTAACCGGCCGCCTGTCGCCTATTCCGTTTTTCTAGACCCTACCTTTGCACGCGTCGGCCTCAGTGAAGCAGAAGCACTGCTGTCCGGCCATAAGATCAAAGTTGCCAAAATCGCAGAAGCAGCCAGTCCCAGGGCTCGCCTGTTTGGCAGCACTTCCGGTTACCTGAAGGCTATTGTTGATGCTGAAAGCAACAAAATCCTCGGTGCGGCATTTTTCTGCAGCGAAGCCTCGGAAATCATCAATATCGTCCAACTGGCAATGAAGGCCAACCTGGATTATACCGTTCTGCGGGATAATATTTATACACATCCTTCTATGAGCGAATTTTAAATGATTTGTTTCAACTTTAGATTAAAGGAGTATTTTTATGAGTCAGCAATATCCCTTTCAATGTAATATCGCTCAAGCACTCAATATTATCGGCGACAAATGGTCTCTGCTCATTCTGCATGGTATTATGAGCGGACACCAGACCTATAAAGAGATTTACAACAGCCTGGAAGGCCAGATTGCCAGCAATCTGCTTTCCAGCCGCCTGAAAGCGCTTGAAGCCGACGGACTGATCAGCAGCGATTTATACCAGAAGCATCCGCCCCGCTACCGTTATACACTTACACCTGCTGGCGAGGATTTGAATATCGTTTTTAACAGCCTGGTGCTTTGGGGTGAAAAACATCTTACTACCTGCTATAAACGCCTGATCCATAAAAGCTGTAATCATACTGTAGAAACACATTACTATTGTCCCCATTGCCAGCAAACTGTTGCTGAAGATCAATTAGCAGTAGTTGCCGCCGAAGAAAAGGAGCATCAGCATGAGTAAATGGAGTATCTTCGCACTTTGCATCATTGCAGCAGTCGGGCTTTGGTTCTACAACAACGGCGCCTGTCCTTTACAGGCTATGAGCCCCAGCAGCGATACTGCTTCATCAGGAAGCTATCAGCAAATAACTGCGTCTCAGGTCAAAGAACGTCTTGATAAAGGTGATAAAATTACTGTTATTGATGTTCGCACCCCTGACGAATATGCAGCCGGGCATATTCCCGGCAGTCTTTTGATTCCTTTTGATGAAATCAAAGTAAAATCCGATCAGTTGCCGCAGAATAAAAATACTGAAATAGTGGTATACTGCCGCAGCGGCAGACGCAGTGCAATCGCTGCAGATACCCTGATTTCATTAGGCTATGCAAAAATTTATGACTTAGGAGCAGTCAGCTCCTGGACCTATGGTTTGGAAAAATAAAGTAAAGTAAAAGGCGGGTTCTTAATGAACCCGCCTTTTATTTTACTTTATTTAACTGAGCAGCAGTCTGTCACTGTCCAGCATATCACCGCTGGCCTGCTCAAACATCTTCAAAAGATCAGGAATCGTCAAACGCGACTTTTCTTCACCTTCAACATCAATAATTACCCGTCCGTTATGCAGCATGATCAGCCTGTTGCCGCAGCGCAAGGCGTCACGCATATTATGAGTAATCATCAGCGTCGTCAAATGATCCCTGTTAACGATCCGTTCCGTCAAAGCCAGAACTTTAGCAGCTGTTTTCGGATCCAGGGCTGCCGTATGTTCATCTAACAACAGCAGCTTTGGTTTGATCAGCGTTGCCATCAGCAGCGTTAACGCCTGCCTCTGGCCGCCGGAAAGCAGCCCGACTTTAGCAGTCATTCTGTTTTCCAGACCCAGATCCAGCTCCTGCAGCAATTCGCTAAACCAAGTCTGATTATCGCTGTCCAAGCCCCATTTTAATCCAGGCGTTTTACCCCGTCTGGCGGCAATAGCAAGATTTTCTTCGATCATCATCCCCGCAGCAGTACCCATCATCGGATCCTGGAAGACACGCCCAATATATTTGGCCCGTTTATGTTCCGGCGTTTTTGTAATATCATTACCGTCAATAATGATCTTTCCACTGTCGATTGGAAAAACTCCGGCAATAGAATTCATCAAAGTCGACTTACCGGCGCCATTACCGCCGATGACCGTTACAAAATCACCCGGTTTCAAATGCAGCGATAAACCCTGCAGAGCTTTTTTCTCATTGATTGTTCCTGCAAAAAATGTCTTACAGATATTTTCAACACGCAGCATTTATTTCACCGCCTTTCGCAGACCAAGCTTACTTTTAATAAGCGGCAGCGACAACGCAAACGCTACCAGAATAGCTGTAAACAGCTTCAGATCGTTTGGCGGCATTCCCATCTGCAGTACAGCGGCAATAACCAGACGATAAACGATAGAGCCCAGCACAACGCTGATGATGCAGTTTTTAAAGCTGCGGGTACCAAACAGTACCTCACCGATAATGACTGAAGCCAGACCAATAACGATCGTACCTGTACCCATTCCGACGTCGGCAAAACCATTATTCTGTGCTACTAAAGCACCGCTCAAAGCTACCAGGGCATTACTTATCAGCAGCCCGAGAATGATCGTAAAATTAGTATCCACGCCCTGCGCCCTGATCATCTGCGGGTTAAAGCCTGTAGCACGAATAGCCGCGCCTATTTCCGTACCAAAAAACCAATAAATCAAACCTCCGATCAAAAATGAGCTGACGATACCCACACACAATACAGCCTGAGCATTACTGAAACCACCAATATCACGCATAATGGAAAATACTGTATCTACACGCAGCAGCGACAAGTTAGCCTTACCCATTACACGCAGATTGACAGAATATAAAGCGATCATCGTCAAAATGCCGGCCAGCAGAGCCGGTATTTTGAGCTTAGTATGTAAAAGTCCGGTCGCAACGCCAGCCAGCATACCAGCCAGCATCGCCGCACCAAAAGCCAGCCACGGAGAATATCCGCCAGCTAGTAAAGAAGCTGCTACAGCAGCTCCCAGCGGAAAACTTCCTTCCACCGTCAAATCAGCAATATCCAAAACTCTGTAAGTTATATATACGCCCAGTGCCATGATCGCCCATAAAAGTCCCTGTGCTATCGTTGGCATCAATAAGTCTATCATCTATCTTCCTCCTGTGATATATCCGTAAAAACGGGTCTCTCCTCTGAAACAAGGAGAAACCCGCGCTTGTTTATTTAGAGCTTTCTGCTGCCTTAAGCAGATCTTCGGGAATCTTGATACCGATTTTTTCAGCATTTTCCTTGTTGATAATGACCTTAAAAGATTTCTGCAGCTGGATAGGCATTGTCTGGGGTTTAGTCTTGCCGCTCAGAATATCGCCGGCCATTTCACCTGTTTGTTCGCCCAACTGATAATAATCGATCGCCAGAGTAGCTACTCCTCCGGCCATGACCATCCCGCCCTCGCCGCAAACTACGGCCAGTTTAGCCGGCTCAGTTACCTGGGCCAGTGTCGGCATTGCCGAAGCCAGCACATTATCTGTCGGCACGTAAACAGCATCTACTTTGCCGACCAGACTTTGAGCAGCCTGCTGGATATCATTGACATTAGATACAGTCGCTTCCTCTACCTGCACGCCCTTCTCTGCCGCATATTTTTTCAGCAGCTCTGCCTGCAGCTGTGAATTGACTTCACTGGAACAATAGATCGTACCAATAGTTTTAGCACCAGGCACTAACTTAAGCAGCAGTTCCAGCTGCTCTTTAATCGGATTCATATCGCTGGTCCCTGTAACATTACCTTTAGGTTCACTGTTGGAAGCAACCAGCTTTGCTACCTCATAATCTGTAACCGCTGTTGCTACGATAGGAATATCCTTGGTAGCATTGGCCATCGTCTGGGCCGCTGGAGTAGCGATAGCGCAGATCAGGTCTACTTTATTGCTGACAAAACGCTGTGCGATATTCTGCAGGTTAGACTGATCTGCCTGCGCATTCTGCCGATCATATTTTACATTTTCATTTTCTTTAAAGCCTTTAGCTGCCATTCCCGCTATAAAGCCTTTATTGGCAGCATCCAAAGCATCATGTTCAACTAGTTGGACAATACCTACATTTACTACTTTCTTACTGTTATCGGCAGCCTTTTTTTCGCCGCCGCAGCCCGCTAAAAGTCCTAAAGACAAAGTCAGGGCAATGCCTGCTGCTAAAGCACGCACTTTTTTTTGTTCATAATAACCATCCTTCCATTCTACAGTATCACTTTTGATCCTTGACGAACACATATAAGGATAGAATAATTCTATCATTTATTATCACAAAACACAAACAAAACAATAAAAACAGGGCTGTTTCGTAACAAACCAGCCCTGTTTTGTATTTTATTTTACGATCTCAGCCTTAGCCAAAATATCCTGCGGAATCGTAATCCCATTGCGTTTGGCAGTAGTCTCGTTCACTACGACCTTAAACTCTTTCTGCATCTGGACAGGCATTGTCTGAGGTTTGCCCTTACCGCTCAGGATCTCAGCAGCCATCACGCCGGTCTGTTCACCAAGTTTATAATAATCAATACCTAAAGTAGCCAGACCTCCGGCCCGTACCGGATCACTTTCGCCGCAAATAACAGGCAGCCGGGCTTCATCTGTTACTGCTACCAAAGTCGGCATTGACGAAGCCATCACATTGTCGGTCGGAACATAAACCGCATCGACTTTACCAACCAGACTATGCGCAGCCTGCTGGATATCATTAACTGTAGAAACCGTAGCTTCGATAACATTGATGCCTTTATCACCTGCCAGCTTTTTCAAAACATCGACCTGCAGCTGTGAATTGACTTCGCTGGAACTGTACACGGTCCCAATATTTTTTGTCTGCGGCGCTATCTTCAAAAGCAGCTCCAACTGCTGGTCAATCGGATTCATATCACTGGTTCCCGTAACATTGCCTTTCGGCTCGCTATTAGAAGCAGCCAGCTTTGCTACCTCATAATCGGTAACCGCCGTCGCTACAATGGGTATATCTTTCGTAGCATTAGCCATCGTCTGGGCCGTCGGCGTAGCGATAGCACAGATCAGATCCACCTTATTGCTGACAAAACGCTGTGCGATATTCTGCAGATTAGACTGATCAGCCTGTGCGTTCTGCCGGTCATATTTTACATTTTCATTTTCTTTAAAGCCTTTAGACGCCATACCTGCCACAAAGCCTTTATTGGCGGCATCCAATGCACCATGTTCTACCAGCTGGGCAATACCAACCGTTACCATTTTTTTACTGTCGTCAGCCTTCTTTTCGCCGCCGCAGCCAGCTAAAGCTCCTACTGCCATCAGCAGAGCTACACCTGCAGCTAAACTGCGTAAATTCTTTCTGTTCATTACTACCATCCTTCCATTCTACAAAATTCTACTTACAGCCTGGCAATTCCAAACTGAGATTATCGTTATTCTAACATCAATTATCAGAAAAATCAAACTTATAAGCTATTAGTTCTGCCGCTTTTTCTGCGCAGCAGCAGCCGGCGTTCAACCTTCCCTATCAGCAGCTCGTGAAAAGGAAGCCGCGCCAGTATTTCCATACTCCCAAGACTCAATACCAGCATTAAAACGAACAGCAGCGGATAAAAAGTCAGCATCGAAGGCGTGATCTGCAGCAAAGGCAGCAGATACTCAGTACACAGATACATAAAAAAGATATGGATAAGAAAAATACCGAACGAATAATTGCCCAAATACAGCACAAACCGCTTTTGCAGGGTATTTTTTCTATCAATATCCTCAGAATGATAAAACAGCATCGCTATCAAAATCGTATATAAAAACATATTGAGCGGAAAACAGATAAACTCCAAAATATAATAGGTCTTCCAATAGTACTTTTCCAACCAGCATACGGTAACTAAAGGAATAAAAATGATCAGCAGCCAAACCAAAAATTTCCGGCTCCTGCCGATCCACTCTAAAAATTCTTTTTTTATAATAGTAGGCCGCCATTCCCAGCGAAAAATAAACAAGATAACGCAGAAACATTGTCCCCATAAGCAGGTAGCTGATCCAAACAGTCTCAAACTGAATATTATTCAACACCTTCCAAGAGATCTGCAAAACAGCTGCCGCAGCAAAATAGTATTTCAGCCAGCCTGACTCACGGCATTTAGTAAAAATCCTGATTAAAAACGGATACACCAGATAGAACCCGATCAGCGCCCTGAAAAATCCCAAATGCACCGCAGCACTTCCCGTCAGCATATCAACGACTATTTCACCCAGCGTATATGTATGACCGTCAAAAACAAAAGCAGTTACTATATAGAGGGTAGAAAACAACAAATAAGGCGACAATACCGACAGCAGCATCTTCTTAAAAAAAGCAGCGCTGTAAATGTAAGCGTGCTTATTACGTCCTGTAAACAAATAACCCGCTATCGCCATAAACAGCGGCACTGCAAACAATGACAGCACCTCCAGCAGCATTGAAGAAAGTGCTACCATATTTTCACTGCCGCCGCTGCTGAAAAACCAGCTTGTGTGCATCAAAATAACACCTAAAACAACAAATCCCCGTAAAATCAAAACTGTATTGCTTTTCTGCATTTTCCTGCCAGCTTTCTTTACTGTTGTGATAATTATTCAAAAACAGTATAAACTCAAAAACAAGATTTGTTAAGCCCCACAGCATTCTCGAACACAAAATGTTCAAAAATAATACGCCTGTCCGGTACAAAAGCGCCGGACAGGCGTAAAAACATTTATATCATTTCTCCAAAATTTTACGCGCAGTGCTTTCCGTTACCAGCAGATGCGTAAATAAACCTGTTTTCAGAGCTCCTGTTATGGCATTCGGCGCAGCACCAAGTGCTAAACCGATAATTTTGGGACAATGCCGCAAAGTTCCTAACGGAATCCTGACAGCAAAATCATTTTCGCCACTGATAAATTCGCCCCGCTCATTATAATAATAGGACAAAAAGCTGCCGACTGCCCGCTGACGTTTCAAACTGTCACCAAAACGTGTCGCCGTTGCTTCATCAGGAACACTGGGAAAATCTCTGATCTCAACAAGAGCAGCATCCAGTTTCTGCCACATAGCGTCAAGTTCCAAATAAGCTTCAGTCGTTTCAAACTGCTGCCGTTCTTCCAAACTGTCCGGAAAAGCCGGTACAGCAAGACGATAAGCATGCCTGCCGCAAGCTGAGGCCAGCGTTTCTGCCAGTTCGTCCACACGGTAACCTTTATTGGGGATATGTGCCTTGCCGATCAGCGGCAGCACAGCACCAGGCTGCCGACGGTTACATTGCTGCGTCAGCAGACTGATGCTTTCGCCCAACAGATACCCCCATCCCAATCCTAAATTACGTTCATACAAAAGCTCACCGGACAGATAATCCGCAGCCGCTTTAAGATTTTCTTCCATTGAGTCCTGTACCGGCAGAACCATACCTCCATGCAGGGCATACCTTGTTTGCAGTGCCTCTAACAAAGCAGCATCGCCTTCTGTCGAACTGCGGATCTCGATATGTACGATCCCTGCTTCGCGCGCACGCGTCAACATCTTACTCACTAACGGCCTGGAAACTCCGATTCGCTTAGCGACCTGATCCTGCGTCAGCCCCTGTTCATAATAGAGCCGGGCCACGTTGACAAGATCAGTTCGTTCTTTGCCGCTCAGCAATTTATTTCACTTCCATCAATTCCATTAAAATACCGTCCTTCATAATAAAAGCAAGGCGGGTATTTTCATCGGCAAACCAGGGCTCAACAACAACAGTATTTGCTTTTACCTGTTCATCCAGGTCGTCTACCTTATAAGCAACATGGACCATAGTCTGCAGTTCTTTCGGCAAAGGTGTATCTTTCTCAAAACGCAGGTATTCAATATTGAATTCATTAGTTTCAGGAGCTACGATATATGTCTTGATAGCTTCGGCATAAACAGCGCCTTCCATGATTTTATCAGTGGGTACTCCCACGTGCATAAACTGTTTCATCATTTCACGTCCTTCATCAATGTTTGATAAGCCTTATACGCAGCTTCAGGTTTGACATTTTCGTGCACAACCATACGAATCGCCTGCAGCATAGCACTCGGACATTCTGCCTGCAAAACATTGCGCCCCATATCAACACCGGCTGCGCCTTCATTAACAGCACGGTAAGCCATATCCAAAGCTTCCGGTTCCGGAACCTTTTACCACCGGCAATGACGATTGGGACCGGACAGGCAGCAGTGATCTGCTCAAAAATTTTCACAGTAATAGGTCTTGATGATATGTGCTCCCTGTTCAGCCAAAAGCCTTGTCGCTAAAGCAAAATAACGCGTGGTACGTTCCATCTCTTTACCAACGGCGACGACACCCAATACGGGAATACCATAACGTTCACCTTTATTGATATAGTAAGAAAGATTGTGCAGGGAAGCAATTTCAGAAGCAGAACCGATAAAGCACTGTACGGCCATACAGGAAGCGTTCATGCGCAGAGCTTCCTCAATATCGGTACCAATGACACCCATACTCATATCGTCTTTCAAAACAGAGCTGTCTGCACTGCAGCGCAAAGCAATCGCCTTGCGGTTATCGGCTGGAATACAGGTTCTCAGCGCGCCACGAGTCGCCATCAGACAATCAGCATGATCCATCAGCGGCGGAATGACCAGATCCAGTCTTTCCAGACCAGCTGTACTGCCCATGATATAACCATGATCGAACGCCAGCATGATTGTGCGCCCGTCAGCCGCAAAAATCTGTGACAGACGTGCCTTCATACCCCAGCCGGCATTCTCATGACCTTTTACATGAAAGTGCTGGGCGGGCGGCTTGATGCCGATACCATAATCTTTAGCAATAATATTACCGTCTTTATCTGCCATTTTTATCTCCTTAAAAATATTACTTTAGTTTTTATAATACGGGGTGCGGCAGGGTGCATTCCAATATTTGAGCAGTTCATCATCCATACGGGCAATAAAGAGCTGGAATCCGGCCATTTCCTGTACTGTCAGCACTTCACCAACAATATTGGCAACAACTTCAATACCCTTTTCTGCCAGATAATGACAGCATTTACGGAAAACGATCAGTTGTTCCATCAGCGTAGTAGCGCCAACGCCGTTAACGATAACCAAAAGTTTTTCACCTTTTTTGATATCCAAATCTCTCAGAAGGGCATCTATCATAATAGCTGCAGTTTCATCAGCAGTTTTCATTTCAGTCAAGCCACCGCCGCCTTCACCATGCTGCCCCATGCCGATTTCCATTTTACCTTCTTCGATCTGAGCAATGACCATATCCGTAGCCGGATGAGTAGCGCCTTTAGCTGCAACAGCTATCGTAGCCATATTGTCAGCAAATTTCTGTGCAACAGCGGCCACCTCTTCCAAAGACTTGCCTGCAGCAGCTGCTGCGCCGGCAATTTTATACAACGGCACACAACCGACTAACCCGCGGCGATCGTCAGCATTACTGCGCGGAGCATTGGCTATATCTTCCTGCGTAACAACTTTTATTACGTTCAATCCCAGTTTTTTAACCTGTTTCATTGTCAGATTACCGGTCAGCATATCGCCGGCATGATTCAAAACAACAAACAAAACACCGTGGCCTTTATCTGCCATTTTGATTGCTTCTATACAGGCCTGCGGGCCAGGAGCGGCGAAAACATTACCAGCCACGGAAATATCTACCATACCTTCGCCGACAAAACCGCTGATAGCAGGCTCATGGCCGGTACCACCCAAAGTGACGATCGTAACGCGGTCAGCATCTTTCAATTTATTATTTACAACCAGGTTGCCATCTTCCAGATGGATGATATCCTTATTGGCAAGAGCCAGACCTTCCAGTAATTCACTGGTCAGATTTTCGGGATCGTTAATAAATTTTTTCATGCTTTTCAACCTCCAAAATTTTATTTGTTTCCGCACCTGCGGAAAATTAAGCCTTTTATAAGGCCTGCGCCATACCGTTGAATAAAATAGCTATGGATACAGCACCGGGATCTTTAGTACCGATACTGCGCTCACCCATATTTTTAGCGCGGCCGAATCTGGCAACCATGGTACTGGTCTGTTCCGCACCAGCGTCAGCAGCTGCAGCCGCAGCTGTCATGATTTCTTTTAAGCTTCCTTGTGTTTCAATAATGGCATCGATAGCCGGATACAGCGCATCGACCATAGTCTTATCACCGGGCTTTGCTTTGGAAATATCCATAAAATCTTCTTTGGCCTGCGTAAACATTTTCCGCAGCTCCAAATCAGTCAGTTCAGCCTGATCGTCGATTCCTTCGGCCATCCCTGTAAACACCGTACCCCAAAGCGGTCCGGCGCGCCGCGTTGATACCCATAAAAGCGTCGCCCAGCTCATCCAGCAAGACCCTCATCGTATCAATAGTAGTATCTTCTGTTTTTTCTTTCATCACATCAGCCATTCTGCCAATAGTGATTCCGTGATCACCGTCGCCAGCCACACTGTCAAGCTCACATAAATATTTACTGTTAGCTTTCAGCTCTGTACCAGCACGATTCAGCATTTTTTCTAAGTAAAGGCAAAGTCAGCATTTCCGATCACCTCACAAATGTATTTACCGTAATTTTAACATTTGTCAGAACATTTGTAAATTAATTTTCAGACAATTTACGACATTTTCACATTATAACTTCTGGCAGAATTTGTAATTTTAGAAAGCTTTTATCAGGCATTATTGTAAACGATTAAACAAGCAGTGTTAGCCGCACTATATACTTTAAAAGTATAAACTAAAATTATTATCATTTTTATTCCTGAAAATTTATGTAAGGGGACTTTTTTATGTCCGTTGACTCTGTCAAACAAAAGAATATATCAAAGACATTGACGCTCTGGAATTTTTTTACAATCGGGTTCGGTGCGATCATCGGTACCGGCTGGATTTTTTTAGTCGGCGAATGGATCATCATCAGCGGAGGACCCATTCCGGCCATGCTGGCATTTTTACTGGGGGCGCTGCTTTTACTGCCTATCGAAGCTGTATTCGGAGAGCTTACAAGCGCTCTGCCTATTGACGGCGGGGTAATAGAATATGTTGACCGCACCTACGGTAAAACAGTATCTTTTATTACAGGCTGGCTGCTGCTGCTAAGTAATATTATCATGTGTCCATGGGAAACGATTGCTGTCTCCACCCTTTTTGGCACCCTGTTCGGAGATATGTTTCCATGGCTGCGTTCAATCAGGCTCTACAGCATTTTAGGTGCCGATGTATACCTTTTCCCAGTACTGATAGCGCTTTGCCTTTCAGGATTTATCATCAGACAAAATCTGCACGGCCCAAAAGCAGCAGCTAAAGCCCAGTCTTTCCTGACTAAAGCGCTGCTCGCAGGATTACTGCTGGCCATTATCAGTGCTTTTGACAAAGGCAGTCTTGCAAACTGGCAGCCGCTTTTTCTTCCGGTCAATGAGTCGACAGCACATACTCAGGCCACCTCTCTCTGGACCGGTATTTTTGCCCTGCTTACAGTAACGCCTTTTTTCTATACCGGGTTTGACACTATCCCGCAGCAGGCAGAAGAAGCTGCTCAGGGCTTAGACTGGCACAAATTCGGCAGAATTATCAGCCTTGCACTTTTATCTGCAGCTACCTTTTACATTATCTGTATAGCAGCTTTCAGCAGTCTTATCCCCTGGACAAGTTTTGTCAAACAGCCTTTGGCCGCTCTTGCCTGTCTTAAGCACATCAATTTTAATTTATACTTTCTCATGCTCTGCATAACTGTTTTGGGAGCGTTGGGTCCTATGAACTCCTTTTATGCCTCATCCTCCAGGATTTTACTGGCTATGGCCCGAAAAAAACAACTGCCTGCAGCCTTCAGCCCCTCCGACCACTCTCAGGCTATTGCCAAATCTACACATATTCTGCTCAGCACAAGTATCGTTCTCGCCCCTTTCCTGGGAAGCAATATGCTGCTGCCTCTGACAAATGTTGCTGCCCTGACCTTCATGTTCTCCTGTATGATGGTCAGTCTGGCCTGTTATAAAATGCGCAGCAGCGAAGCAAATCTATACCGCCCCTACAAAGTCCCTGGCGGCAAAGCGGGTATCAGTGCTGCATGCTGCGTCAGTTTTCTCATTATTGCTGCCATGCTGCTGCCCGGCACCTCTGCTTCGCTGAGTAAAACTGAATACCTGGTGCTGACAGGATGGACTGCTTTGGGGCTGCTAGTTAAAAGCCTGCATCTTTATAAAAAAAATAAGGACTGCCGTTAAAACGGCAGTCCTTATTTTTTCCCCCAGAGTAATGACAACATAACCGAAACACTAAAAACATTATCAGAATGGCTGACTGAAAATTCACCATTATATTTTTCAACAATCTTTCTGATATTAAACAGGCCTATACCACAATAACGCTCATCAATCTTCACTGTTCTGTAAATATTATTCTGTTTTTTCACTTCACCAGTAAACGAATTAGCGATATCAATGAACAGATAATCTTTTTTGATATTGACGTTAAGAACAATAAATTTTTTCCTGCCCGGTTCTACGATTCTTTCACATGCCTCCACGGCATTATCAATCAAATTTCCAAAAAGAATACACAGATCCACGTCAGCGATATTTAACGAAGGCGGTATAATTATACTGCATTTTAAATTTATACCACGGTTTTCCAAATTAGCCAAACCATTACTGAGAATGGAATCAATAACTATATTCCCACTGTAAATAATGCCCTGCAAGCCTTTATTACAGGTATAAAGTTCCTTAATATATTCCTTAGCTTCTTTAGCATGACCACTGTCCAAAAGCGCATATAGACAGCTAATATGATTTTTGATATCATGCCGCAGACTCTGTAATTCACGCTGTGATATATCCAATCGTTCATAATGACGGCGCTGCAGTGACAGCAATTCTTCCATTACCGATGACTTTTCTCCGGACATATCCAAAAGAATATTTTTTTCCAGAAGGTAGAAAAGACTGATTGATGCAGAAAACAAAAGTACTGAAGTATAAATATAAAAGACCTGTATCCCCGCGGCAGATCCAAACCCAATATTTTTATGGGAAATAATGATTACTGAAATCATCACAGTCAGTGGAAACAGATATGAAATTACAGCATAAAGTAAATTTTGCTTATTCAGCCTCAACTCGCGAATACAAATCGTACCCCATAAACTCAAAACAAACAGTATACATGCCATCATCTGCGACCAGGGATCCATAACAATGCGATAATTAATCAGCTCCCGCGGCAAAGTCTGTTCACCCCAGGCCAAGGCAATACCTGTCATAGCCG
>ENA-OQHL01000723-OQHL01000723.1-human-gut-metagenome-genome-assembly--contig:-NODE-723-length-21177-cov-2.010974_pt1 | contig 21177 bp, 20 predicted proteins | sample MGYA00242565_ERZ504723 | MGnify/ENA primary metagenome ERZ504723 (study PRJEB26092, sample SAMD00036211) | human gut metagenome | host: Homo sapiens | study: EMG produced TPA metagenomics assembly of... | reverse complement strand
GTTGGGATTCCTGGCACTGGCACTTACACTTGCACTGTTGCAGCCGCTGGCCAACACACCGCCGCTGTATGGTAATCCGCCGGATGAACATGCGAGATATCTGATCCCGCAGTTTATCTGCAAGTATGGGAAGATCCCTACGGGATGGGAGGAAGAGGTGCGGATTCCGGCCTACGGATTTTCCTATGCTCTGTATAACGTATTTCCCTATATCGTGCAGGGATATCTCATGCGCTTTGTGAGCCTGTTTACGGAATCGGAAGTGGTACTGCTCTATACCGCAAGACTGGTGAACGTAACCTTTGGCCTGCTGATGGCAGTAGTGGTATATTTGATTGGAAAAAGAGTGTTCCGGGATGACCGATTCCGTTGGCTGTTCTGCTTTGCAGTAACGTACCTGCCGGAGGGATTGTTCCTGCACACTTATGTGAATACGGATTCCTGCTGTATGTTATCCACAGCCATGATGGTATATGCTCTGGTATGCGTATATCAGGATGGTATAAATCTCCGCAACAGTCTGTGGATGAGCGGTGGTATTATTCTGTGTGCTCTTTCTTATTATAATGCCTACGGATATATCGTAAGCTGCATTTTACTCTTTCTGTTGTCCTTTTTGCAGAAGAAGGAAAACGGCGGCTATTTCTATGACTGGAAGAATATGCTGAAATACGGCTGTCTGATCGCCGGAGTAGTTCTGGCGGGGATCGGCTGGTGGTTCATCCGAAGTTATATCGTTCTGGACGGAGATCTGCTGGGACTGGCCACCCGGGAAAAGATGGCGATCCAATATGCGGTGGAGAGTGTCAATCCGCTGACCATGCAGACTTATCAGTCCATGGGTTATACGGTGCTGGAAATGTTCCGGGAACGCTGCACACTGTCCGGTCTGTTCCACAGCTTCGTGGCAGCTTTCGGCTCCATGTCCATCTACGGAAGCATCTGGCTGTATCGGGCGTATAAAGCATTTTTTGTGCTTGGCACCGCGGGAAGCCTTCTGTATGTGATCTGCTATAAGAAGCGTCGCAAAATATCCGGAAGAGAATGGTTCTTCCATATTAATATGCTTTATTGCATTTTTATGCCGGCATTTCTGACGATTTATTATGCATACACCACGGATTATCAGAATCAGGGACGGTACCTGCTCCCAGCGCTGCTCCCCCTGATGTATTATATGATAAAAGGAATTCAAAAACTTTCGGAACTGAAGATCAAAGGCAGAACCTTTCCCCGGTGGCTGGTGAATACAGGGGTTGCGATATGTTTTCTGATCCTTGTCGGAGGCACAATAGATATGGTATATGTACGGGCACTTCCCGTATATCTGGAGACAGGACTGGTACTGAAATAGTGCCGGTCCTTTTTGTGTATACGATGAGCCAAGTACAGATTTGTGCTTGCACAAGAATCTGTATTTGGCGAATGAGGCTCTGAATAGTTTTTTTTAATATTTTTGTTTAGAATTATTTTCGGGAAAATCAGTTGACAATAATATCCTGTAGTGATATTTTAGGGTAAGAAGATGTTAGCACTCCTTTCAGATGAGTGCTAATAATCCCAAAGGGAGTGATGGAATGCAATTGGATGACAGAAAAAGAATTATATTGCAAGCCATTATCCGGAACTACTTGGAAACGGGAGAGCCGGTAGGCAGCAGGACCATTTCAAAATACACAGATCTGAATCTAAGTTCGGCGACCATTCGTAATGAGATGGCGGATCTGGAAGAGATGGGTTATATCATACAGCCGCACACTTCCGCAGGAAGAATTCCTTCCGATAAGGGATATCGCTTCTATGTGGATACCATGATGGCCACCAGAGAGCAGGAAGTCAATGAGATGAAGGATATGCTCTTAGAGAGGCAGGATAAGCTGGAGAACCTGTTAAAACAGGTGGTGAAGACCCTGGCTCAGAACACACAATACGCCACCATGATCAGTGCTCCGCAGGTACATCGCAACAAGGTAAAGTTCATCCAGCTGTCCCGGGTAGATGCCGGACAGATTCTGGCGGTCATCGTTGCCGAAGGTAATGTGATCAAGAACAATATCCTGGCGGTGAATCAGGAACTGGATGATGAGACACTGCTGAAGCTGAACATTCTGTTGAATACCCACCTCAATGGATTGTCCATGGAGGAGATCAATCTGGGAATGATCGCAGCAATGAAGCAGCAGGCCGGAATCCACAGTGAGATCGTCAGTGAGGTGATCGATGCTGTGGCGGATGCCATCAAGGCAGACGAGGACCTGGAGATCTACACCAGCGGTGCCAACAATATTTTCCGGTATCCGGAACTGGCAGATCAGTCCAAGGCAAGTGAACTGATCAATGCTTTCGAGGAGAAGCAGCAGCTGGGCGGTCTGATCCAGGAGTCCCTGGCAGATGAAGGCAGCACAGGTATTCAGGTGTACATCGGAGACGAGACACCGGTACAGGGCATGAAGGATTGCAGTGTTGTCACAGCTACTTATGAATTGGGAGAAGGCATGAAGGGAACCATAGGAATCATAGGTCCCAAGAGAATGGATTATGACAAGGTCATAGGAACGCTGCGGACGGTGCAGAACCAGTTGGATGACCTTTACCGCAAAGAATAGACAGATTCCAGAAAGGAAAGTAAGAATGGCAGATCAGGAAAAAGAAATATTAGAGGAAGAAATGGAACAGGATCTTTCAGATGCCGAAGAACTGAAGGAAGAAGAGACAGAAGATGAGGAACCCGTGAGCAAGGAAGACAAAAAGGCAGCAAAGAAGCAGGCAAAGCTGAACAAAAAGGAAGATTCCTACAAGGAGAAGATCGATCAGCTGGAAGACAGAGTAAAGCGTCAGATGGCAGAGTTCGAGAACTTCCGCAAGAGAACCGATAAAGAGAAACAGGCAATGTTCGATACCGGTGCCAAGAGTGTGATCGAGAAGATCCTTCCGGTAGTAGATAATTTTGAAAGAGGCCTGGCAACGGTTCCCGAGGAATCCAAAGAGGATCCTTTCGTAGACGGTATGAACCGTATCTACAAACAGCTGATGACAGAACTTGAGAACATCGGTGTAAAACCCATCGAGGCAGTCGGACAGGAATTCGACCCGAATCTTCACAACGCAGTGATGCAGGTGGAGAGCGATGAGTATGAATCCGGTGTGATAGCCCAGGAACTTCAGAAGGGTTACACATACCATGACATGGTCGTAAGACACAGCATGGTAGGCGTAGTACAGTAACAACGTTAACAAATATTTTTCAGGATAGAACATAACAAAGAGAGTAAAAACAGGAGGAAAATATTATGAGTAAGATTATTGGTATTGACTTAGGTACAACAAACAGCTGTGTAGCTGTTATGGAAGGTGGTAAGCCCACCGTTATCGCAAACACAGAAGGCGCAAGAACCACACCCTCTGTTGTAGCATTTACCAAGACCGGTGAGAGACTGGTCGGTGAGCCTGCAAAGCGTCAGGCAGTTACCAACGCAGAGAAGACCATTTCTTCCATTAAGAGAGATATGGGTACCGATCGCGGCCGTACCATTGACGGCAAGAAATACTCTCCTCAGCAGATCTCCGCAATGATCCTGCAGAAGCTGAAAGCAGATGCCGAGAGCTATCTGGGTGAGAAGGTTACCGAGGCAGTTATCACAGTTCCCGCATACTTCAATGATGCCCAGCGTCAGGCTACCAAGGATGCAGGTAAGATCGCAGGCCTGGATGTAAAGCGTATCATCAACGAGCCTACCGCTGCAGCACTTGCTTATGGTCTGGACAATGAAAAAGAACAGAAGATCATGGTATACGACCTTGGTGGCGGTACCTTTGATGTATCTATCATCGAGATCGGTGACGGTGTCATCGAAGTACTGGCTACCAACGGTGATACACACCTTGGCGGTGATGATTTCGATAACAAGATCATTCAGTGGATGCTGGATGAATTCAAGAAGGCAGAAGGCGTAGATCTGTCCGGTGATAAGATGGCTATGCAGAGACTGAAGGAAGCAGCTGAGAAGGCTAAGAAAGAGCTGTCCAGCGCAATGACCACCAATATCAACCTTCCTTTCATTACCGCAACCGCAGAAGGACCCAAGCACTTTGATATGAACCTGACTCGTGCTAAGTTCGATGAACTGACCAGAGATCTGGTTGACAAGACCGCAATCCCCGTACAGAATGCTATGAAGGATGCAGGCCTGAATTATTCTGATCTGGGTCAGGTACTGTTAGTAGGTGGTTCTACACGTATTCCTGCGGTACAGGATAAGGTAAGAGCCCTGACCGGTAAAGAGCCCAGCAAGTCTCTGAATCCTGATGAGTGCGTAGCAATCGGTGCTTCTATCCAGGGTGGTAAGCTTGCCGGTGATGCAGGTGCCGGTGATATTCTGTTACTGGATGTAACTCCTCTGTCTCTGTCTATCGAGACCATGGGTGGTGTTGCTACCAGACTGATTGAGAGAAATACAACCATTCCTACCAAGAAGAGCCAGATCTTCTCTACCGCTGCTGATAATCAGACTGCAGTAGATATCAACGTAGTACAGGGTGAGCGTCAGTTCGCCAAAGATAATAAGTCCCTCGGACAGTTCCGTCTGGACGGTATTGCTCCAGCTCCCAGAGGAATCCCTCAGATCGAGGTTACCTTTGATATCGATGCCAACGGTATCGTAAATGTATCCGCTAAGGATCTGGGTACCGGCAAGGAGCAGCACATCACCATCACCGCAGGCTCTAACATGTCCGATTCCGATATCGAGAAGGCTGTCAAGGAAGCAGCTGAATTCGAAGCACAGGATAAGAAGCGTAAGGAAGCTATCGAGGCAAGAAACGAAGCAGACTCTTTCGTATTCCAGACGGAGAAGGCTCTGAATGAAGTAGGTGACAAGGTACCCGAGAGTAGACAAGACTCAGGTACAGGCTGATCTGGAAGCTGTTAAGGCAATTCTTGGAGAGAACCAAAGACCAGGAGATTGAGCGACAGCGATGTAGATGAGCTGAAGGCTGCAAAAGAGAAACTGACCCAGAGTGCTCAGTCTGTATTCACCAAGATGTATGAGCAGGCTGCTCAGGCACAGCAGGGTGCACAGGGTGCAGCAGGCCCTGACATGAATGCACAGGCCGGTAGCAATGCTGGATCTAACGCAGACGATGATGTGATCGACGGAGATTTCAGAGAAGTATAATTAAACTTCACAAATAACGCAAATCGTGGTATAACAGTAAATGCTGTCGTAACAGTGATTGCGAATAACAGGTGGCACAGGGTATGCGAAAGCGTGCCCCTGTGCAATAACCGTTTTTAGATTTAAAATGACAGAGGTGCAAAAATGGCAGAGCAGAAGAGAGACTATTACGAGGTCCTCGGTGTAGATAAGAATGCAGATGATGCTGCAATTAAAAAAGCATACCGGGTACTGGCGAAAAAATACCATCCCGACATGAACCCCGGAGACAAGGATGCAGAACAGAAATTTAAAGAAGCTTCCGAGGCTTATGCCGTGCTGAGTGATCCCGAGAAGAGACGTCAGTATGATCAGTATGGTCATGCGGCATTTGACGGTGGTGCAGGAGGTGCCGGTGGATTTGACTTTAACGGTGCAGACTTCGGAGACATCTTCGGAGATATTTTCGGAGACATTTTTGGAGGCGGAAGAAGCAGAGGTGCCAGAAATAACGGCCCCATGAAAGGTGCCAACATCCGTACCAGTGTTCATATCACTTTTGAAGAGGCAGTTTTCGGCTGCAAGAAAGAGATCGATCTTACGGTAAAGGAAACCTGTAAGACCTGTAACGGCTCCGGTGCGAAGCCAGGAACCAGCCCTGAGACCTGTACCAAGTGTGGTGGTAAGGGTCAGGTGGTATTTACCCAGCAGTCTTTCTTCGGTACTGTGCGTAATGTACAGACCTGTCCCGACTGTCAGGGTACCGGTAAGGTGATCAAGGACAAATGCCCGGATTGCCGTGGTACCGGATATATTCCTATGAAGAAACGTTATGCGGTGGATATTCCCGCAGGTATCGACAACGGACAGTCTACCCGTATGCCGGGACTGGGTGAACCGGGTGTCAACGGTGGCCCCAGAGGCGATGTGCTGGTAGAAGTGATCGTAGGTCGTCATCCTATCTTCCAGAGACAGGATTTCGATATTTTCTCTACCGTACCTATTTCTTTTGCAGTAGCGGCATTGGGCGGCGAAGTGCTGATCGATACGGTAGACGGCAAGGTGGTATATGATGTAAAGGCCGGAACCCAGACTGACACCAAGATCCGTCTGCGCGGCAAGGGTGTTCCTTCCTGGAGAAATAAGGATGTCCGCGGTGACCATTATGTAACACTGGTGGTTCAGACTCCCGACAAGTTGAAACCGGAAGCAAAGGAACTGCTAAAGCAGTTCGATGTACTGACCGGAGATTCCCTGAATGCTGTGAAGAAAGCAACGGAAAGCGGAGAGGGAGAGTCCAGGGAGAATGACTCCAGGGACGGCAAGAAGAAAAAGTTTTGGAAGTAAAAGTTAATAAATAAAATTCCCCGTAGCCTCGGCTGGGGTAAGAAACGCGGCACGCTCGTGCTCTATCGCAGAGCGTAGCGGCACTGCTTATTCTTACACCCAGCCGGGGCTACTGGTTTGTTGGGAAAAAGTTAAAGGTATCTTTGAAGGCCAATGATATAGAATACAGTTTGGTTTTTTTGTCAAAAGGCAGGGTGAACGGTTTGACAGAATGGGCAGAAACGCTTACAATTCAAGTAGTTATGCTGTCTGTGACACGAAGGAGCCTGCAGGATGGAGAACCGGAAAGAGGAATTTCTGAAAATTGTATGTCAGAGTTATCTGATCGTTATTCTGGCAGTGCTGCCTCTTATTATATTCCCTGGAATGGATATTATAAACTGGGTGATACCAAATATTACCTGTATCGCAATGTTCACTGCTTTGCCAGGGGATCGCATTGCTGGCACTGTGTGTCTTTGCTGTAAGCAGCCGGTGGACAGGGGGAACATCGGATTTTGCCAGATCTCTGGCTGAAGTAGTGGAAAAAATCGGTCGATAAATGCAGAACACATGCGGTAACGACGGCAGTCTGCCTGTACGGAATCTGTGCGTTACTCTCTGCAATCTGCAGCCCCTATGGCAGTATCGCGTGGAACGGAGAGCGGGAATGGTACATGGGGAGCTGTCACGATCTGTTTGATGATCGGAGGTTTTTTACTGACGGCGAAGTACGGAGGTAGTTGTAAAACGGCGATATGGTTAGGAGAGGCGGCTTTTGTGGCGGTCACCCTGATCGGTCTGTTGCAGAAGCTGGGCTATGATCCTCTGGGACTTCTCAAGGGTTACGTTGTGGGGGACTGGGAATTTACCCATATGTTGACCACGCTGGGGAACAGCAACTGGCTCAGCGGGTATTACAGTGTGATGTTTCCCTTTTCCATGACGCTGTTTCACCGGGCAGTGGAAGCAGGGAAAAAAGGTCCCACACTGCTGGCAGGAACGTGCAATATGTTGGCCATGATGCTTCTGCTTTTACAGGGAAGTGACAGCGGTGTGATCGTGGCATGCACAGTCATGGGGGTGTGCTTTTGGCTCGACCGGAAGCAAACCGGACATTGGGAAGTATATTTCCTTTTTCTTGCAGCGGTGGCGCTGGGAATGTGCCGTTGGGGTAAATGGATGTTATATCTGGGAACGTTTGACATTCTCCTGCAGGATGGCATCGCCAAAAAAACTGGCAGCCTGGCAGGGATGGATTCCGGTTGCAGCAGGGTGTCTGCTGCTTTGGGGAGCCTGTCGCAGGATTCCGGAGAATAAGAAAAAAATATTGCAAGAGGGAGTATTGTGTTGTGCACTGGCAGGAATAGCGGTAGTGCTGGCATGGTATCTGCATCGGTTGTTGGTAATCGATTTTGCGGAATGGGGCAATCGCCGGGGAAGATTGTGGCAGATGGCATGGATGGGTTTCCGGAAAGGAAATCTGCATCAGAAGCTGTTGGGAGCAGGCCCGGATTGTTTTGCATCGTATCTGGGAGAACTGTTGCCGGGAGGCACGGTGCTTTTTGATAAAGGATATTTTGAAGGTTCTGTTTTTACCAATGCACATAATGAGTGGCTCACCACACTGGTCAATATGGGACTGCTGGGTGTGGCTGCCTATGCAGCTGTTTTTATCACGGCGCTGCAGACATACAGGAAGAATTTTCTCGCAGTATTGTTACTGCTTACCTACGGGATACATTCCCTGATCAGCTTTCAGCAGGTGCTGAATGCGCCGCTTTTTCTTCCTGATACTGGGATTGTGTGAAGCGGCGGCCCGGGGAGAAAAGACCAAAACCAATCAAATGGATACGGATGAGGAGTTGCTAGAAGCTATATGAAAAATATTTGGAAGATTTTTACCGGAGATCTGAAAAAACTGGTGAAGCAGCCTTTTGCGCTGGTTATTATTATCGGGTTGTGCGTGATACCGTCGCTGTATGCGTGGTTTAATATATTTGCCAACTGGGATCCCTATGCCAATACCGGAGGAATTCCTGTGGCGGTAGTATCCCTGGATCAGGACTATACGCTGAAAGACGGATCGGTGGTAAATATGGGAGAATCCGTACTGGAAAGCCTGCATTCCAACACCAGTGTAAAATGGATCTTTCTGGATACCGAGGAAGAAGCAAAAGAGGGCGTGGAAGCCGGAAAATATTATGCAGCCGTCGTCATTACCGATAAATTTACTTATAGTATGTACAATGTATTTTCGGATGATTTTGAGAATCCGGCGCTGATCTATTATCAGAATCAGAAGAGCAATGCCATTGCCACCAAAATCACGGATACGGTGGCAGGAACTCTGCAGAATACCATCAATGTAGAGCCTTTGATCAAGGTGGCGGCTACCATCGGTAGTTTGAAGAGGGCAATACGGTGTCGGATCAGGTACAGGGGGACAGTTATGTAGAGGAATTCTGTTCCAAACTGGAGGAACTGAATGACAATCTGAAGGAATACAGTGCCATGATCGACTCCTTTCAGGCAGGCAATGCGCGGCTGGAGTCTGCCATCACCCATGTCAACTATGAGATTCCCGCGATGCAGAAGAAACTGGACAGCACCACAGCCAGTCTGAACCAGAGCAGTCAGGATCTGTCTTCTACCAGAGACACCCTGGGCAATTTCAGCAACAACATCGATACTTCCATGAGCAATATCAATAACTCTCTGGAAAGTATCAAAAGGCTCTGGATGAAAGCAAACTGGCGGAGGATACCGCCCAGATGACGAGAGATCTGAACCGGGTGGCAAGAGATACCAATACGCTGAACGGACAAGTAAATACAACTGCTGGCGGCACTGATCCAACAAAAGCTGGAAAGCGTCTCTGACGGTAATGCTGCGAACGGCGGCACCGGCAGCAATATCAACGCAGCGGCAACTGATGCGGCTATGGAAGCATTGAAAGCCATGCAGAAGGAACTGGATCTGATGAATACCGTAGTGGGCAGCGTTCTGGAATCCACGGACGACAAGGCTGCGGAGAATGCAAAGGTCAATGTCAACAATGCCATGAATAATTTAAGGAGCGCCATTGACAGCTGCGAGACTTCTGTAAGTAATATGCAGGGAATCTATAAGAATAATCTGGTGCCCCAGATGCAGAAGGTTCTGACAAATATGTCAGATTCTCTGAATCAGGTGACCAATCTGGTAAATACCCTGAGCAATACGGTGAAAAATGTCGGAGTTGTCATGGAAGGTGTCGGTGACACTGTGTCCGGAACCAGTGAGAGTCTGGGACAGATCAAAGATGTGGTAGATAATATCAGCGCCAAACTTACAGATCTGACAGAGAAGCTGGACGGTGCATCCGAAGAGGAAATGATGGATATTCTGGTGCGTTTCCTTGGAGGAGATCCGGATAGTCTGGGGGCATATTTTGCATCTCCCGTAACCATGGAGACCATAGCCATGTATCCGGTGGCTACGTATGGTTCTGCCATGACACCGTTCTATTCCACACTGGCGATCTGGGTAGGTTCTACGATCCTGGTGGCACTGGTGAAAGTAAAAGCCTCTCCGAAAGGGCTTGAAAATGTACAGAGCTATCAATTGTATTTCGGCAGATATTTGCTGTTTTTCTTATTGGCACAGATTCAGGCAGCCATCATTGTGGCCGGAGATCTGTGGCTGTTAAAAGTAAACATTGTGGAACCGGGGCTGTTTTTCCTGGCGGCAAGCTTTACGGCTACGGCATTTTCCCTGTTGATCTATTCTCTGACACTGGCATTCGGAGATGTGGGCAAGGCCGTCTGCGTTATTGTTATGGTATTGCAGATCGCTGGTTCCAGCGGTACCTTCCCGATCGAACTGCTACCGGACACCTACCAGAAGATTTATATTTTCTTTCCCTTCCCCTATGCCATCCGGGCCATGCGTGAGGCACTGGCGGGTATGTACGGTACTGCCTATATGGAAGCACTGGCAAAATTGAGCCTGTTTATGATCGAGGGACTGTTGATCGGCCTGGTGATCCGGATCCCGTTCGTAAAACTGAACCATTTTGTGGAAGAGCGTATGGAAGACACTGAGTTAATGTGACACCTGTTCAGAACCATGAAAACGAAAACTCCGCAGGAGTGGGTTTGTGAATGAAGTTCCGAACAGGCAGAAAGGTAAAATCATGGAGAGAAATTACGAAGAAATTTTTCAGAAGGTTCTGGATTACGAGCAGGCCCTTCATGAGAAGAATAGAAAAAGAATAAAGATCGGTCTGAAATGTATCTGGATCGTCCCCTTGTTTTTTCTGGCACTGTTGTTCCTGACTGGCAGCAACAAGGTCATCTTCCTGATCCTGTGGATCGTGTCGCTGTTTGCCCTGTCAATCTATCTGATCGTTGTGGAATATATGGATTATAATCTGCAGGAGAAGATCATGGAGCTCAAAGGAGAAGAAGGCGATCTCAAAGCGGTGACTCCGACAGACTTTGACCGGGCGGCGCAGATCATCCGGGAGACCCGGAAACTGATTGGTGAAGGCCTGAATTCCCCAGCCGAGACCGGGACCGAAGAGGATCCGGAAGATGAAACCGAAGAGAATCCGGAAGACGAAAGCGAAGAGGAAAACGAAGACGAGACCGAAGACTGGGAGGATGGTGAATAGTATGTATAATATCTGGAAAATATTTACCACCGACATCCGCCGGATCAGCAATAATGTGGTGGCGGTCGTTATTATCATGGGACTCAGCATCCTCCCGGCACTGTATGCCTGGTTCAACATTTTCTCCAACTGGGATCCTTACGAGCCCGCAGCTACCAGTCAGCTGAAAGTAGCCGTGGCTTCCGATGATGCCGGGGCGGAGATCATGGGGCTGTCTCTGAACGTGGGAGACAGTGTGCTGGAGGCTCTGGGAGCCAATACCACTATCGGCTGGGTGTTCCCGGAGACCACGGAGGAAGCACTGGAAGGCGTGAAGAACAGTGATTACTATGCGGCATTGATTATTCCGGAGACTTTTACTCAGGAAATGCTGGGATTTATCGACGGTGAAGTGGATCATCCCACCATTTACTACTATGAAAATGAGAAAAAGAATGGTATTGCCCCCAAAATCACGGGCAAAGCGAAAAAATGCTGTGCAGGAACAGGTAAATGCCACCTTTATCAGTACTGTGGCAGAAGCGGTGATGAAAGCGGGAAATGCCCTTTCGGTGGTGAATGCCGGCGGGCAGACCAGTGTGGAAGAATCTCTGGATACCATGCAGGCACAGTTGCAGGATTATGTGGTTATGTTACAGTCCTTCCAGAGTATTATGACCTCCGCGGAGATGATCATGGAGACCAGCCAGAATATGCTCCCGGATATGGATAATATGCTGGAGAATGGACGAAATACCATGATCGGTATGCAGACCATGATCAATTCCAGCGTCGATGCGGTTGACGTTATGGGAGATATGGTGAGCAGCAGTATGGACATGGTCACGGAAGCGTTGCAGTATCTGTCGGTCTTTTCTGATGGATTGTTGGAGCAGATGGGCAGCAACAATGTGGGAAGCACCACGGACACCGGATTGGGCACGGCCATCGGACTGGTACAGGGCATGCAGGCCAATATGGATGTGCTGGGAAGCCTGATCACCGGACAGGATGCTCAGATTCAGGAGATCAACCAGTCTCTGAAAACGATCGAAGCGGATCTGAAACAGCTGCAAGACAGCAAGGGAGATGTGGATCATGATATCAATACTCTGCGGGCACAGATCCGGGAACAGATCCAGATCTGCAACAAACAGCTGAATAATCTGATGAGTGATTACAATAACAATGTCAGACCTTCTTTCCGGGCTACCGGCAAATCCATGCAGCAGGCTTTCCTGAATGCCGCAGCGATGATGAACGGTACGGATGTGAATATGGATGAAATTTCCGATATTCTGAAAGAGTATCAGCAGACTTTGCAGGAAGGTAATGTCAGCCTGCAGGATTCCCTGGTGATCGCACAGGAACTGCTGGACAAGGTCAGCAAAATAGCAGATAATATAAAACGGATCACCGGTGCGGAGACCTATGAGGATATTTTAAGCGCTATGGCTGCCGATCCGACGGCGGTGGCAGACTTCGTATCTTCTCCGGTCAGACTGGAGACGGTACCTGTTTATCCGGTGGATCATTACGGCTCTGCGGCATCGCCGTTCTATACGATCCTGGCAATCTGGGTGGGAGCGCTGTTCCTGGTGGCTATTATTCACGTGGGTGTGAAACCCATTGAACCGGGGGATCATTATAAGGCGCATGAGAGATATTTTGGCAGATATCTGCTGTTTTTCCTGATCGGACAGGCACAGACACTGCTTATTGTTCTTGGGAACCTTTATTATATTGAGATACAGTGTCAGCACAGGTTTTTATACTGGCTGGCGGCAGCCGTGGCCAGTGCGGCATTCAGCTGCTTTATGTATTCTGTGACTTTCGCTTTTGGAAACGTGGGTGAGGCACTGGCTATTGTAGTCATGGTCATCCAGGTGGCGGGAAGCGGCGGAACGTTCCCTATCGAGGTTCTTCCGCAGGTATTCCAGTGGATCTATCCGTTCCTGCCTTTTCAGTTCGGCATGAAAGCTTTCAAGGAATGTATTGCGGGAATGTACGGAGTGGATTTTTGGATCAATGTCGGTAAGATGGCACTGTTCATGATCATTGCATTGCTGCTTGGTCTGGCACTGGAGCCGCCGTTCCGCAAGCTGAATCATATGATAGAGAAGAGTAAAGAGAAGACAGGATTAATGATCTGATGAAGATGAAAAAAATGACTTCGGAAAAGAAACATAAAATTACAACCATTGGCTTATGGCTGATCCTCATTCTGTGCACGGCGGTATTGTTCTCCCTGTGTCTCAGTGAGGGGATCGACTATGATGAAGCATACAGTTATCGCACCGCCCATGACAATACGATGATGGGAATCATTCGCGTGGTACTGGCGGCCCATGATACGGATGTGCCGGTATGGTATATGGGATTGCGGCTGTGGTCGTTTCTGGCAGGAGACGGCATTATTGCCTACAAAATGTTTGCATTGCTGGGAACGGTATTGTCCATGCTGCTGGGGCCTGTTGTGATCCGCAGGCAGTGGGGAGCGAAGACAGCAGCCCTTTATATGATCATGGTAAGCCTGACACCTGCAATGATGAAGATCAGTGTGAACAACAGAATGTATTCCTGGACGGTGTTTGGAGTTACCGTCTGCGGACTGACCGCTTATTTCCTGCGGGAGCGGCTGAACAGTAAGGCCCTGTGGACGATATTGTTTCTGACGACCTTCTGCGGTATTTTCAGTCATTACTTTACCGCGTTCAGTTACCTGTTTATCTACCTGTATCTGGTGGCGGTGATTTGGCAGCAGGACAGAAAACAGATCTGGAAGCCGTTTGTCTGTGGTGGTTCCGTTGTATTGCCTTTTTGTGGCATGGCTGATAAAATCCGATTTCTTTCATCTGCTGGTTTCTGATGGAAACCCGACGAACCAGTCCAAATTCGGTATTTACGAAATTTTTTAATTTCATTTTCGGAACCAGAGTGAAGTATGCGACCAAAATGGGAGAACTTCTTTTTGTACTGACACTGGTCTGTGCGATCCTCTTTTGGAAGCGGCTGAGGAGAAGAAACGGTGTTTTTGCGGTTCTGTGTACCTGTATTTTCCCAGTAAGCTATTTGATGGCGGCGCTGCTGGCATTACATGCGTCCCACTTTTTTACCTACCGCCATGTTATGCATAGCATGGGATTGTTCTGGCTGGGAATGGCGATCATTTTATCCAGGATCAATTTACAGGAATGGATCGCCTGTCTGTCCTTCACTGTGTGGATGGGAGTGTCGGCCTACGGAATCTCTTATCATGAAGAATATGGTACAATCTCATATCTGGAAGAGACGAAGGCATTTATAGCGGAGAATATGGAGCCGGGAGATGTGGTCGTCTACGATACGGATTCCCGCTTCGGACAGCTATTCGGATGCTATATGCCGGACCAGATCTTTTATACCATGGAAGAGGTGCCGGATCTGGAAGAACTGGTGGGGAAAAGAGTCTGGTATTTCCAGTGTTTCGGACATCTGCTGGAGGAATCGGATAAATATACCGTAACCTATGAAAATATGGGACATTATGGATTTCAGTATATGGACGGGAATACGGATTTTGATATTTTAAAGGTGAACATAACGGAGGAAACGGGAAATGATTAAATGGGTGGAAAGAGGAGTCCTGCTGGCAGCGATACTTTCCATGTTGTTTGTATGGCCGTATGGAGGAATCCGTGAAGATAAAAAGGACAGTTCCTTAAGTGAGGATTATGGATATACAGAGCCCCTGCAGGTGGGAGAATATGCTTCGCAGTATTTTGTTGCGGAGACAGATTTTCTGAAAACACTGGAAATCGCGGTGAGCTATAATCAGGAGGAAGAACGGAACGGACTTCTGGGTCTGGAGATATGGAAAGAGGATCAGAAGATATATGAAGGTGTAATTCCTTATGATGCCATGGAATCGACAACATTTTTCCCTGCCGTCATCGAGACCCGGCTGAAAAGGGGCGCTGTATATGAATACCGGATCGTGAATCAAAGTATTTCCGAGAATCTGCCGCAGGTAGTATATACTACTACGGAAAAGGCGCATGTACCGGAAAATCAGCAACTGGTGGTACATGAAGCAACTGTGGACGGACAGGCATTGAACCGGTACACCTGGAGAGAGAAGCTGGATGCGGTCAGCGTATTGGAAATCGACAGTTTTATTGCAATAGTGGCTGCAATGATATATGCTGTGTTGGAACAATGGAAAAGAAAGGAAAAAAAGAACAATGAAGTGGGTTAAATTCAGAATAAAGACGGTAACGGAAGCGGAAGATATTATTATCAGCACCCTGTACGATCTCGGACTGGAAGGAGCACAGATCGAAGACAAGGTGCCCCTGACCGCCATGGAGAAGGAGCAGATGTTTGTAGATATCCTGCCGGACGGACCGGAGGATGACGGCATTGCCTATTTAAGTTTTTTTGTAGAGGAAAAAGAGGACGGCAGTCTGGAAGTGGCCGGGGAGAAGACCACGACCGAAGCTGTACTTGCGGATGTAAAGCGGGAACTGGAAGACTTACGCCAGTTTATGGATATCGGCGAGGCTTCTGTTGTGGTAGATGAGACGGAGGACATTGACTGGATCAACAACTGGAAACAGTATTTCCACCAGTTCTATATCGATGATATCCTGGTGATCCCTTCCTGGGGAAAATATCAAACCGGAAGATACTGACAAGATGGTGCTTCATATCGATCCCGGTACGGCATTTGGCACCGGCATGCATGAGACCACACAGCTGTGTATCCGTCAGCTGCGTAAGTTCATCACTCCTGAGACAGAGCTTTTGGATGTCGGCACCGGCAGCGGTATTCTGGCAATTTTATCCCTCATGTTCGGGGCAAAACATGCCGTGGGAACCGATCTGGATATCTGTGCTGTGGAAGCTGTGGCACAGAACTGCGAAGTGAATGGAATCGATCCGGCACAGTTTGACATGATGATCGGCAATATCATTACAGACAAAGAAGTGCAGGACAAGGTAGGCTATGAGTGTTATGATATCGTGGTGGCCAATATTCTGGCAGATGTACTGGTACCGTTGACTCCTGTCATCGTACATCAGCTGAAGAAGGGCGGTATCTACATCACCTCTGGCATCATTGATGACAAGGAGCAGACCGTGGTGGAGGCTGTGAAGGCCGCTGGATTGGAAGTACTGGAAGTGACCTACCAGGGAGAATGGGTCAGCGTTACCGCAAGAAAGAATTAAGCGCTTAAAATAGGAGTTTCTATGTATCAGTTTTTTGTAGAACCGGAACAGATCGACGTGGCAGCGAAGAGCGTTATCATCCGGGGAACCGATGTGAATCATATCAAAAATGTACTGCGGATGCGCCCCGGCGAAGAAGTGGCTGTCAGCAATGGAATCGACGGGAAGGAATATCGCTGTGGGATCCTTGCACTGGAAGAGGACTGTGTCCGTCTAGAGCTTCGTTTTATCAAGGAAGACGGAGTAGAGCTTCCGGCGAAGATCTATCTGTTCCAGGGACTGCCCAAGGCGGACAAGATGGAGCTCATCATCCAGAAGGCCGTGGAACTGGGAGCCTTTCAGGTGATCCCGGTGTCCATGAAGCGCTGCGTGGTCAAGCTGGATGAGAAAAAAGCGGATGCAAAAATCAAACGCTGGCAGGGAATTGCGGAGGCAGCAGCCAAGCAGAGTAAGCGTGGCGTGATCCCCACGGTGGCACCGGTTATGAGTTATGTGCAGGCGGTGAAAACGGCTTCTGAAATGGATCTGAAACTGGTACCTTACGAGCTGGCGGAAGGAATGCCACAGACGAACAGCTCATCGAAGCGCAGACCCGGACAGCAGATCGCTATTTTCATCGGCCCGGAGGGCGGATTTGATCCGGAGGAGATAAGACTTGCCACGGAGGCGGGAATTCAACCGATCACTTTGGGGAAACGGATCCTGCGGACGGAGACGGCCGGATTTACGACTATCGCATGGCTGATGTATCAGTTGGAAAATTAGACAGCGGACGGCACGGATCGCCTGCCTGCGGCATATTTTAATCATAAGAAGAATATAGTAATTATTCAGAGCAAAAGGAAAGCCCGGAAGAGTCGATTTGGCGAATAGGGCGCTGAATAGTTACTGAAGAGATAGATAGCAAGGAGAAGAAGAGAATGGAAGTCTATATGGACAATTCCGCTACCACAAGGACATTCCCGGAAGTGGCAGAGTTGATGACGAAGATCATGTGTGAAGATTACGGTAATCCCTCCAGCCTGCATATGAAGGGAGTGGAGGCAGAGAAATACCTCCGCTATGCCAAGGAGACTCTGGCAAGGATTCTGAAGGTGGAGGAGAGAGAGCTTTTATTTACTTCCGGGGGAACGGAATCCGATAATATGGCACTGATCGGCTGCGCCCTGGCGAATTGCCGCAGAGGCAATCATCTGATCACGACGCAGATCGAACATCCCGCTATCCTGCAGACCATGCGTTATCTGGAGACCCAGGGGTATCGTGTCACTTATCTGCCGGTGGATCCCTGCGGACGTATCCGGCTGGAAGACTTACGCAGAGCCATGACACCGGAGACCATTCTGGTATCTATCATGCACACGAATAACGAGATCGGAGCCCTGCAGCCCATTGAGGAAGCCGGAGCTCTGATCAAACAGATGAACCCGGATACGCTGTTCCATGTGGATGCGGTACAGGGATTCGGAAAAATCCCGGATCTATCCCAAGAAGATGCACATTGATCTGCTGTCCGTCAGTGGACACAAGATCCACGGACCGAAGGGCGTCGGACTGCTGTATGTAGGGGAACGGGTGAAGATCCAGCCCATCGTATTCGGTGGCGGACAGCAGCAGAACCTCCGCTCCGGTACCGAGAATGTGCCCGGTATTGCGGGACTTGCAAAAGCAGCGGAAATGCTCTATAGTCATTTTGATGAGGATCATGCCAGACTCTGCGCCTGCAAGAGACGATTCATTGAAGGTGTGGAAAGACTGGATCAGGTGAAGGTCAATGGACTTTTGCCGGATGCTCCTTACGGAGAGGGTACGGCGGCGCATATCGTCAGTGTATCCTTTGCGGGAGTCCGGAGTGAAGTACTCCTGCATGCACTGGAGGACAAGGGAATCTATGTTTCTGCAGGAAGCGCCTGCTCTGCACACAAGCCGCAGCCTTCTGCTACACTGAAAGCCATCGGCATCGATAAATCCCTGCTGGATTCCACCATACGTTTCAGCTTTTCCGTATTTACCACGGAAGAAGAGATTGACGTATGTCTCCAGGCATTGTACAATATAGTACCTATGTTACGCAGATACAGTCGCAGATAAGCGATTTGAGAAACACTCAGAAAGGAAACGAACGTGTTTACATCATTTTTGATAAAATATGCCGAGATCGGCATTAAGGGAAAGAACCGTTACCTGTTCGAAGATGCTCTGGTACGCCAGATTAAGTATGCACTGAAAAAGTGTGAGGGAGAATTCCTGGTGCACAAGACACAGGGCCGTATCTTCGTAGATGCAGAGTCAGAATTTGACTACGATGAAGTTGTGGCACACTTACAAAGAGTCTTCGGAATCTCCGGAATCTGCCCGGTAGTGCATATACAGGATGAAGGATTTGAGAAGCTGTGTGAGACTGTAATTGACTACATTGCAAAAGTATATCCCGATTGCAATCAGACGTTCAAGGTGGCAGCGAGACGTGCCCGGAAAAATTACCCCAAGGATTCCATGACCATCAACATGGATATGGGAGAAGCTATCCTGAAGGCTTATCCCAATATGAAGGTGGATGTACATCATCCCGATATTATGCTGAACATTGAGATCCGTGAAGAAATCTATATCTACTCCGTGATCCTGCCCGGTCCCGGAGGAATGCCCGTAGGTACCGGTGGCAAGGGAATGCTGCTTCTCTCCGGTGGTATTGATTCTCCCGTGGCAGGTTATATGATCGCCAAGAGAGGCGTCAAGATCGATGCGGTATATTTCCATGCACCGCCTTACACCAGTGAGCGTGCGAAGCAGAAAGTAGTGGATCTGGCGAAGATCGTTGCCCGTTACACCGGACCGATCTATCTGCATGTGATCAATTTTACCGATATTCAGTTATATATTTATGAGAAATGTCCTCATGAGGAACTGACCATTATCATGCGCCGGTATATGATGCGGATTGCGGAACAGATCGCGAAAGAGACTGAGTGCCTGGGCCTGATCACCGGTGAGAGCATCGGACAGGTGGCATCCCAGACCATGAATTCCCTGATCGCTACCAATGAAGTCTGTGAGCTGCCGGTCTACCGTCCGCTGATCGGATTTGACAAGCAGGAGATCGTAGAAGTATCCGAGAAGATCGGGACTTATGAGACTTCCATTCTGCCCTATGAAGATTGTTGTACCATCTTCGTGGCAAAACATCCCGTGACGAAACCGAACGTGAAGGTGATCCGCAGACATGAACACAATCTGGATGAGAAGATCGACGAACTGGTGAAGACCGCACTGGAGACCAAAGAACTGATCATTGCGGAAGCATAAGTGCGAATGCAGAGTAACTATTCAGAACCGGGGAAACAGAGGTACTGAATAGTTACTTTTTTGGAATGGCATATAAAAAACACCTCAAGAGGATTGCGTCTCTCAAGGTGTTCTCTGTTTTACTATGTATTCGGAATTCCGAATCGGTAACTTATACCAGATAAGGCTTTAATACTTCCAGAACCTCATCAGCGCCATCCTCTGCATGGATGTTCAGGTCGATAGGCTTGGAAAGATCCAGGCTGAAGATACCCATGATGGACTTTGCATCAATTACGTATCTGCCGGATACAAGATCGAAATCATAATCGAACTTAGTAATATCGTTTACGAAAGATTTTACCTTATCAATAGAATTTAAAGAAATCTGAACTGTCTTCATGTTGACTACCTCCTTAATGTGTGTCATACCTTCTGACTTTATATTAATGGGGGAACGCTCAAAAGTCAAGACGAAAACAATACAAAAAAAGTGAGGAATCCTATGAAAAGTGTAGCATTACACAACCTCGGATGTAAGGTTAATTCCTATGAAATAGAAGTAATGCAACAAATGTTACAAGAAAAAGGTTATACTATTGTACCATTTGATGAAACCGCAGATATTTATATTGTAAATACCTGCACAGTTACCAATATTGCAGACCGGAAAAGCAGACAGATGCTTCATCGTGCGAAGCAGAAAAATCCGGCGGCACTGGTGGTGGCTGTGGGATGCTACGTGCAGACCGGAAGGGGAAGATGTGGAGCAGGATCCCTGCATCGATCTGGCGATCGGCAACAACCGCAAGAAGGACCTGGCGTCCATTCTGGAGGAATATTTGCAGGATCTGGAACAGGAAGATGCGGTGGCAGAGAATGCAGAAAATGCCGGGCATGGTGTGGACAAGACTCTGCATGACACTACTGTCATAGATATTAACCATACCGCGGAATATGAAGAAATGACTCTGAAACAGACGGCAGAGCACACCCGAGCCTATATTAAAATTCAGGACGGATGCAATCAGTTCTGCTCTTACTGTGTTATCCCCTATGCCAGAGGCAGAGTCCGCAGCCGCAGGGCGGAAGATATCATCCGGGAGATCACCGGCATGGCACAGAACGGATACCGGGAGATCGTACTGACAGGTATCCATATCAGTTCTTATGGCATTGATTTCGACGAGGAGGCCTGGAAGCGGGGAGAAAGTGTCTCCGTATTAAAAGAAGATGAGGAGAGAAGAGATTATTCCGGCAGCAGTAAGCTGATCGATCTGCTGGAACGGATCCATGATATTGAAGGTATTGAGCGGATCCGTATCGGTTCCCTGGAACCCCGCATTATTACGGAGGAGACGGCAGCCAGAATGGCGGCACTGCCGAAGCTGTGTCCCCATTTCCATCTGTCCTTGCAGAGCGGCTGTGATGCCACGCTACGCCGTATGAACCGTAAATATACTTCCGAAGAATATGCGGAGAGTGTTGCGCTGCTTCGTAAGGTATTTGACCATCCAGCCATCACCACAGATGTCATTGTGGGTTTCCCGGGGGAGACTGAGGAAG